>JAABUI010000646.1_pt1 | contig 24213 bp, 30 predicted proteins | sample 5559111 | NCBI WGS metagenome assembly JAABUI01 (sample SAMN10711870, study PRJNA513365) | rock metagenome | isolation source: Antarctica rocks | place: Antarctica: Victoria Land, Buttleship Promontory
TGAGAAGACTGCAAGACGATGAAAAAGGAAGGCCAGCTTCTCTTGGTCGGGAATCAAGGTTGAGCGGGATGAGTTTCGCACGAAGAGGAAACTTGCTTGACGCAGGAAGGAAGAGACTGAAAGCAGCACCCGCAGTGAGAAGAGCATACTGGGCAGCATGGAAAATACGAGGCGAGGACAACGGGCTCAGCGACCTTTGTGCTGAACATAGTTAACCATGTGGCTTCATCCGGATATCGTCATCTTTCCTTTGTCACGCAGGAAATTGTCGGACATGTTGCAGTTTTCCTTGCCTCTCGCCCGCCCCCGTGGGCGGAGTGAGGGTCCCGGTGAACAAAGCGGTCAGATCAGAAGGTGAAAGACTCAACTGGAGTCCCGCCAAGAATACGAACAACAAGAATGACCAGATTCGAGAGGAGATTGTCATCATCATACATATCGCCATTGTAGTGATTCGCTGCCGACCTTGCGTCCGTTCCAGATGTCTTCCTTCTTTGTCACAATCGACGTCGCCAGATAGCTGCCGTCGACGCCAAGGGCATCAGCAGCGCGTCGCACCTCGTCGCCCTCGGTGCCAAGAGCGCAATCACGTCGGCCGGTGGAGCCAAGCCCAGCGTTGCTGGACTTGGACATGAAGGAAGGGGGAGGGGTGGAAGATCTACTTGGATTTTGGCTCGAGATCCCCTCGGCCAGATGGATTTTAGCCGAAAGTTTAGATAAGGAATAAGGACGTGTGCTCGTCCAATGGCGCCGTTCCCATTAGTCCGCAGCAAGAGAAATCCCATGTCCTCCCACGCTATGCCGCTTGGCACTCGCACCACCAAATCCGCCATCTTCTCCGTCGAGACCTCCAATGGGCGTCGGAGCAGGCAGCGCAGGCAGCGCATTACGAATGCGGAACATGTCACTCCATCTCATCTGGCTGGCTGGAAGGGGGGTGGGCCGCTCACGTGCTGCTGGCATGATCGCCTCGAGCCTCGGGAGGCTACTGGTGGCTTCAGATGGAGCATGTCGAGCATGTCTAGCATGTCTAGCATGCCCGGGACAGTAGTGCATGGCAGAGAAGGAGAAGATACCTTCTGTCAGGGACCACCCCTTCCTAGTCCTCTCCTAGCACCAAGTGGTCATCAAACACCACGTCCGGTGGCATTCGGGCTGCGTCTTGGCCGAAGATAAGGACCTGGGACCTGGGACCTGTCTCGTCTCTACCACGCTGTCTTTGGTTATGTCATTGGCATTGGACAACAGGCGCCGAAATGTTCGGACGGCCATCCCTCGTCCTCATCAACTCATCAACTCATAAAGCTCACGGCCACTCTCCACTCTCCACTCTCCACTCTCCACTCTCATCTTCTGTTCAACACTCTCGTCCCCCCCCCCGTCTTGGCGTTTTCCACACGTGACCTCTTACCTCTCCGAGTCTCGGGTTGCACGAAACATGACGAGCTTTCCAGCTCCAAACGGGTACGCCCCGTCATATTCCTGGATCGGAGCTCCCACCACCTTCAATGGCACCAACACCATGACCGGAGGTGATTCCTGTAAGCCAGTCCATGCTTTCTTATGCCCAGCGGAATGCCGCTCAGTCAGAAAAAGCAATATGGGAATCTCCGGACGTGCCGACTGACCGTCTCTGCCTCCAGCAACTGAAAATCTGAACCAATGGTACACCGCCGGTGATCAGGCCTACATCATCGTAGCTTCGGCTATGGTGGTGGTCATGATACCGGGCCTGGGCTTCTTATACTCCGGGCTGGCCAGGCGGAAATCCGCCCTGACCATGATCTGGGTCTGTATGGCCAGTTTCTCGGTCATCACCTTCCAATGGTACTTCTGGGGCTATTCATTGGCATTCTCCGCGCAAGGCACCAGCGGCTTTATTGGCGATCTCAATCATTTCGGTCTCATGAATACCCTGGGAGCCCCCAGTCCTGGGTCTCCGTTAATCCCTGAATTACTCTATGCTTTCTATCAGGTAACACGACTCGCCGTTCCTCAAACACAAAGCAAAATGCTAATGATCCTATTCAGCTCCAATTCTGTGCCACCACCGCGGCCATCACGGCAGGTGCCATAGCTGAACGAGGCCGCGTGCTTCCGATGTTGGTATTCCTGTTCTGCTGGGCCACATTGGTGTACTGCCCCATCGCTTGCTGGGGATGGAACATCAACGGCTGGGGCTTCAAGTATGGTGTCATGGATTATGCCGGCGGTGGGCCCGTCGAAATCGGCTCCGGCATGTCTGCACTTGCGTACTCCCTGGTATTGGGCAAGCGTCAGGAGAAAATGATGGCCAACTTCCGCCCCCACAACGTGTCACTGATCGTATTGGGAACCACCTTCCTGTGGTTCGGATGGTTGGGATTCAACGGCGGCTCAGCCTTTGGCGCCAACCTGCGAGCCGTACAAGCCTGCTGGAACACCAACCTGACCGCCATGTTTGCGTCCGCGACATGGGTAATCCTGGATTGGAGGTTGGCGAGGAAATGGTCCATGGTCGGCTGGTGTTCAGGGGCCATCTCAGGTCTCGTTGCCGCCACGCCCGCGTCCGGATTCTGCACAGCTTGGGGATCCGTGATCCTCGGTGTCGTCACTGGCGTCGTCTGCAATTACGCCACCAAGATCAAGTACTGGGTGCAGATCGATGATGCCATGGACGTGTTCGCGGAGCACGGTGTGGCCGGCATGCTCGGCCTGCTGGCAAACGCTCTCTTCGGCGCCACCTACATTATCGGCCTCGACGGCGTCAACACCGGCATCCTCACCGGCGGCTGGATCGACCACAACTGGCGCCAGCTCTACGTTCAAATCGCCTACATCCTCGCCGCAACCGGCTGGGCCTTCACAATGTCCCTGATCCTCGCCTACGGCATCAACTTCATCCCCGGCCTCCACCTCCGTGCATCAGAGGAGGCGGAGCTGATCGGCATGGACGACGACCAGCTCGGCGAGTTCGCCTACGATTACGTTGAGGTCAGGCGCGATTACTTGGCCTGGACACCCTCGTCGGCCGAACCCCGCCGAGAGGGCGATATGGAGATGCCCATGCACGAACGACACGGCATCTCGGCGCAAAAGGACATGCTGATGGGTAAGGACCCGGCGGAGGGGAGCAGCCAAGATAGCGGGGAGAAGCACACTGGCATCGGTGGGGACAGGCACGCTATGAAATACGAGAAGGCGGAGATAGAGGCGGGGCATCATCATACGTGAGAGGCCTCTACTATCGAAATTCTTTTGATGCTTTTGGCGAGGGGGGTTTCGGCACGGAGGTTGGTTATGTAGTCGGAATGTTGATCGCATCGGCTGTGCGGGAAAAGGGGTTTTAAGGGGCGGGCCGATATAATACCACAACCTCTCGCTTTGCGATTCTCCTGTATCTTACCATTCAAAATATGCTGCATATGCTGCACACAGTTCGCTGTTTTCGTTTTCTTGATCGGCATGCGTTGCCAAACCCGCGAGGAGGAGACATGAGCGGTCAAGGTAGGACGATGGAACTAGGTGCCGGATGAACGACTACCATAAGGCTAAGCTAAGCCGGTTTGGATTTCGCGGTCCACAATTTTGGATCTCGTGAGAAGTGTCAGAGAGTTGGTCTCGATCCTGACCCGTTTCCCAGTGCTCGAGGCCTTTACATGCCGCCTCAGTCCATCGGTGAACCCTTTCTCACTCCTACCTCCTTACTTGACGGACACAATCCTCGCTCGCAGAGCTCAGTGTTACAGTCCTCGTGGCTTCAACCGCCATGGTCAGGTAGGTATGGGCCATCAGCGTACAACCTTGAGGCAAGTTGAGCTACGAATGAGAAAAAAGTAGGCAAGGTGAATGGCAGATTGCTTCTATGCTTGTGCTAATTGCCCAATCATGCTACCGCTAAAAATCACTTTTCATTCGCTCGTTTCGTATCCGCTCGCTCGTATCTCATTCTCTAGCTCTCAATCTTCGTTGCACTAACAAACAGTACGATGCACGCCCTCACTCATCGGCCTTGCAGCCTTATGCTTGTTCTTATGATCGACGCCCTTGCTCTGATGCTGCTTCTCAATGCTAGTGGCTCCCGGCTGGAAGGCCGCCAGATCCATTGGGTCCGAGTTCATGAGCTGCTCGGTGGTGGAGATGATGTCGGTGATGAGACGGTCGAGCAGATCCAACGACATGCTCTCGCGGATGACGACGCGGAGAATCTCTGTCTTCTCGCACTTGGGGGGAAGTGGGTAGTTGGGGATGATGTACTGCTTGGCGCGTAGCAGCGTGCTGATGCTCTCCTGTTTAACATGGCTGTAATTCTTGTTGAATTCGTCCGAGAGGCGGAAGGCGACTACTGGGAGACCGGCGTTGTAGTCGGCGCTACTTTCGTCGTCGCGGCTGGAAGGGGACTGGAGTTCCTTTGCGTCTTTCAGGACATGCTGGCCTTTGGGACGATGAATGTCGCTGACGCAGGTATACCAGCCTGTCGCTTCGAGAGACTTGCTTAGAAGACGAGCGTTTGCCCTTGATACCACCATATCAGCACTGACTTCTTCGGGAAAGACAGACCCTCAAAAATCCAAAGCCAGGTATGCAGTGATCCGTTACGAAGTTTACTTACATGCAATTCTCCATGGTGGCTCTGAAACCTTCAAAACCAAGATGGATAAGCATAAAATACTGGGCTATAATCTGAGCGCCAGGGCGAGAGAAATTGAGAGTATAAGATTCTTCCGTCCCGCCTAAATAGTGAAGTTCAAAGATGAGATGCTTTGGGAGGTACTTTTCGTCTCGCCAGATGATCCATCCAACCCCCGCATACACCAATCCGAACTTGTGGCCTGAAGTGTTGATTGACTTGACGCGGGGAAGCTCGAAATTCCTATCCCTCATAAGCACTTACTGGGAAGAAGATCTTATACAAGACTAGCTTACCACTTCGGCCCACCGGCGTGTGCATAAGTGAAAGGAGCAATGAACCCGCCAGAGGCAGCATCCACATGGATAGGGATGTCAATACCAGTCTTGGCCTCATAATCATCTAAGATCTTCGATATTTCCGCTACTGGCTCGTAATGACCCTGCAGATGGTTGGCAATGAGGGACAAAGGCAAAGTCTGAAATTCTTACGGTGTATGTACTGCCCATAATGACGAACACGCCGATGGTATTCTCGTCGATATTTTGCTTCACGAGCTCAGGGTCCAGCCTATACAAGCTCTTCTCGCTGACGTCCAGAATCCTAGCTTCGACTTCGAAATAACGAGCGAACTTTTCAAGAGCAACCTGAGCATTACTGCCCATGATAATATTCGGTTTCGACTTATCCTTTCCATCCTGATCGCGCTTCTCCTGCCACCTCCTCTTCATAGCCAGGCCGCCAAGATGGATGGCTTCGGAAGAGCCTGTGGTCGCGGAACCAATGGCAGTCTCACCTTTTTGGACTCCCCACAGATGAGAGATTATGGACACACATCGAGCGTGCATGGCCATCATCGCGGGATACTCGTCTGTATCGGTGTAAGTGAGAAACCATGAGGAAGGAAGATTCACTGGCCTGCATCACTCATATTTTTTGACAAATTCTCGACCATGAGCTGTTCAGCTTCACGCTCCATGTAAGTCCCGACGAAGCTGGCCAAATTCAGGTTAGGTCTGCCATCAAGGTCCAACTCGTCTTTGAGCATCTGGTGCACCGCATCTGCTGGAGCGCCCTGACTTGGGATTCTGAATTTCGAAATCTCCTGCTGCGAGGCATATCGAGAGGAGTAGGGCGTAACGGTAGAAGTCGCACTCTTGGTGTGGATGTGATGCTTGTGCGCCTTAGACGGATGGTCGTGGAGAGTTTTGATGATTTCATCGGGATCGACCTAGCCATCGGCATGAGCAATGCCACTGAATCAGTAGCGGAGAAAGACCAATTGCATTGGCAGCTTACGTGACGGGCAAGAGACATGGCTGACAATCACGATGGATTATGTTTGCCAATTTCTTCTCACAAACCTCTGCAATTCCCGTGAACAGAGTCAATTGATTGCCGAGAAGAATCAAGATGAGCCTTTAGCTAAGTGATCGTGTGGAATGCGAGATTGAACAACCATGCAGCGAGTATAGAATAATACCTCGAGGAATCGCAATAGGACAAGAACTTGGCAAAAGAGATCTACGTCACCCGTGCCACTTCTGGTGCTGCGGCTTCCTCGGAGGCTAGTGAAGGCCTAGAACAGGGGTTTGGTTAGCACGTTTTCCACATTGAGGTTCTTCCATTAGGTGTTCAGCTCTGGGTCAATCTCGAAGGAACACCTGCTACTCGGTAATAACGTGCACATTCCCTCGACACGGCAATCCAAATCAAATGGGTATTATGCTAAACGCAATCGCTAACAACAATGAAGATATCACTGATCGCGGACCAAGACTGGCTAATGCTCCATCCTCCTCATAACTCAATCAAGTCGACTTCGGAGAAATCGGGCGGTGATCGCCTGTAAATAACGCGTCCCTTGCCATCCAGTCCTGTGAACTCGTTGCTGATCCAGATATTCTTCGAAAACTCGCGGGTCCGATGGATCTCATCATCGCTCACGCCGAGATCATCCCGGGGTATCCAAATCACCGGCCGTCTTGCTCGCAGAGCTTCATGCTGAAATGCCCTTTGGACGAGCTTGTCCCTTTCGTCGGGCGTCAGATCCTCAATCTCGTCGTTGAGACCCGAGAAGAGTGCTTCGCCAATGGCATTGGCGCCCGAACGTTGAGCCTCAACATCAGGTGTGCGTTGGTGTGGATGCTGATGGTGATGATGACGTGGCGACGCGACGTGGCCGTTGTGTCCAGGAGTTCCTGGGGATCTTGGATCCTTCTTACGCGAGCGATCTGCCCAAGAGGCTTTGATTGGAACGAAGTTGCCGACGGCTTCCGGTATGAGATTGCCCAGCTTTCGTGGGTCTAGTCTCCCACGCTCATTCGGTCCACCAAGGTTGTGCATCTCAATGTTCTCCTCTTCGGAACGACGCTCGCGTTTCTTCAATGTATCATTGATGTCCTCGCCCTCTTGCTCGTTCTCCTCCATATGCCACCGTTTGCCCTGTGCTCGCGCAAACGCTTCGTCTCGTTCCACCGCTTCATCTTCGAGAGTGATGGGCAAGTATCTGAACAACGGTGCAAAAGCCATATTCAGGATCCACTGGAATATTACGGTCAAGATCAGGACGATTATCATGATGATAGCTTGAGCCGTGCAGGCAGCGGCTGTCGTTTTATTAGTCTTAGGATCATAACTCTCCACCAGGAAGAAAAGTCCAATCAAGCATAGTTCCATAAAGTATAGCCCCGTAAAAAGCTGATTGATTGCTGTCGGGTACAGTAGACCACCAGTGTCAAACCGGAACTTCGTCACATATAGTGTATTGTACCGGTAGACGAGCCAAAAAAGACTGAAAGTAATGATATTAAAAACAAGGATAAGAGGCGATATGACTGAGTAGATTAGCCCTATAGCGAAGTTAGCTTGATCTCCTATTCGAACCCTCATCTTTTTAATGGCTTTGACTGACCAATGCATGCAAAGTTGGTGTAGACCGGGAAGAAAGTTCCCCATTGCATGTCGGGGAGCTTAGTCTGTCGTCGCCATTTCTGCCTTGCGGTGCTGTCCAGTAGCGGTGCAATGACGAACCATTTTATGAGGTTCAGCACTTGAACAAGGGCTCCAGCACTGGTCGATAAGGCCTGTAAAAGTAGGTAGGAGAAGAAATAGTTCGACGCCTTTGGCAAATTCTCTGCTAATATCGATGGTATTCGTTGAGGGTTGTCAGAGATTTGTTGGATAATGGTGGTGAGCCCGGATGAGATTGAGACTACGAGGAATACTTGTACGAACAAGAACGCAAAATAGTATTGCTGCACACTCAACTCTACTGCCATACCAGTATGCTTGCCTTGAGTCCTAGCTAGAAAACGCAACATGAGGGGTAAGAGCAGCAAGAGCAGAGCGAGAAGAGCTTGAGGCAGGATACCTTGGATAATCGATTGAACCCAGTTCGGTGCGTCGAGGAGCCAGTGAAGCCATGTGTAAGTGTTAGCCAGGTATTTTATCTGCGACAGCAGGCCAGTAAACGAGACTGGGATGGCCCATCCAATTACCAACCCAATAATTATAGCAATCACGACTCCGGTGCGTATATAGGATTCCCACCATTTTATCGACATATTATCCCAAATGACATCGTCTGGTGATATCTCGACAAGCCTAGGCGCCATTTGGCTCGGTGTGTGATGGCTGACAGCTTGACAGGCCATGTGGGCGGCAACTTGATGGTTGAATTGCACGAAAGCAGAGTTCATTAGCGGAAACTTCTCGGGCTCTTGCTGATCCTTGTCGATCTCAAGATTAAGGCGAGCGAGTTCCTTCCGACAATAATCGATGGTATCGACTTTCCTTCCCAAAAGGGGTAGAGAGATCATCCACTGCCACCCGAAGATCGGTAATCTCATAGTCTCGCGGTCCTTTACTTTGATATACTCTTTCCAGACAGGCCTTCCCTCATTAGGATCATAGTCTTCATGGTAAGCCTTCGGGTAGATCTCTGCTTTTTCCTTTTCTTTCTTTTTTTGGGGTACCTTCGTTTCCTTAGCAGACCTCTTTGAATTGTCTGGACTTTGGCGGCCGTTGATCGTTGCTTGTGGATTACACCCAGGAGTCATCGGACTTGGGCGACTCAACGGAAATTCGTCTTCTTCCTGTCCATGTGGCGTAGGACTTGAAATATTATAAGGTGTAGCCTTCTTTCGATTCCAAAATTTGAGTCTAGAGCTTTGTGTTTCTTCAGCTTCCCCAAGGCGCTGAGGGTTCCGCAAGATATCTGGATCAGGCGAGTCACCGTTAATTCTTGGATCTATCGGTGCGCCTTCAATGCCCAAGCCTTGACCCTTGCGGATGGATTGTAATTGTGGATAAGCTGGATCATCTTGTGAGGTGCTTTCCCTCACAGTGCTATCGTTCGAGGATTGACGGTGTGCTGAATGCTGATCCTCTCTACTGGTAGCATCGTGAGCCCCATGGTCATGAGCTTGTCGTCCATGCTCAGACTCTGGAGAGACCGGACGCGAGCGTTTGGTATCCAGACCAAATGTAATTTTTTTGTCTCTAGAATCAATACGAGCCCCTGCTTGCTCAGGGGTGGGGGGAACAAATCCCCCAGTCGTATTGAGCCGCTCGTCAACATCCCTTTCCACATTTCTGAGTCCCCCGAAAACTGTCTTTCCTAGGGCCCCGATTCCATGCCCGACAGCTTCTATACCCTGTCCAAGGACTGGTACTGGAACGAGAGGTTTTTTGCGAGCCGGTGAATGATCCCTAGATGGTTCGCCCGAAGATTCTGCCAGAGCTTCGTCGAGCGTATGTCGGACTTGGTGTGGATCTCCCGAGCTGATCCCGTCTGTTTGCGCCATAGCCACACCATCGTCGTTCGCAGCTTTGAGTTTGTCTGCTGCATTGTTATTCGATCCCTTTTTACCAGCCTTTTTGGCTTCGTCTTTAAGCTTCTTCATCTGCGCTTTCTTGGCATTTATCACGAGAGAGGTCTCTGCCGATTCCAATGCAGAAGCTATCTTATTTCGCTGCTTGACTTTATCATTCAAGTCGTCGAAATTACGGTTGATCCAGATGTTACGAATGCCACCAGGAAAGATATCATAGAGCCCATCAAGCGCTTGGAAAGTACACCACTTTTGTGGAATAGCTGTGACCAAAACCGTGGTTGCAGATGCGCGCAGCCTGTGTTGAGGTGAGGTCAAGTAGGCCTGACGCAAACGAATGTAGCCCCTGAGCTCATCGAAAAAGACGAAGCACGTCCAGATAACCACGCCAACAGCCAAGACAAGATGTGCCCAATATCTGTGGGTTTTATCAGGCCGCACATCGCCCCACGCAAGTTGATCTAGCCCAGTCACATTTTGAAACGTGCTGTTGTTGAAATTACTGACGGCAAAATTCGGGCCCCTGCCGCCCACAGCGTTTATAGGGAGAAGTATTGGAAGGATGACGAGAGCCATGGGAACGAAGATCTTCAGAAGGGTACGTAGATATCGTAGGAAGAAATATGCGTCCAGGCCACACTTCTCGATGAATGCTGAATTTGAGGTCTTGAATACCGGCTTTATCCATTGCCAGAGTCCTTTGGGAGGTGCTGCAATCCGCTCTCGCTCTGGAACAAGGAAGGTTCGTGGCGTGCTACTCCAACATCAGCCTTCTGGGGAAGTAGTGAGCGCAAACGAACTCACTAAATTCTTGCGAACTTGCCGTTCAGCAATAGAAATAGGGCCAATTCGACACCAAAAATGGCGAGGCCACTGCCCAGAGAGGCAATGAATGAACCGATCGACAAGCCGGCATTCTCTTGAGCCGTTCCAGCAGTACCATTGCCACTGACAGCACTAGCGAGCGTTGTAGGGGAAGGAGTACCAGAAGAGGAAGACATGGCGTCCGGTAAGAATTCAAAAGTTCGAGGAAGAACACAAATGATCCTAGGAAAAGAAAGGGATTAGATCAACCATTTGAAGGAGAATTTGGACTTCGACAAAGGAAACGCCATGTTTCGAGGCAAATTTGATCCAGTTTGAAGTGCTGTATTCTCTACCGAAGATGGTCGTTGCTCCTTGGCGCGAAATGATAAGACGCGACTAGACGACGCCATGCTATTTATGAAAGGGCGCTAATTACAGCCAGTGAGGCCAGTGAACAGCTCTCCTTGCAGAACCCTGACAAGTTCAGGCCTGAGGTGTGATATGAAAAGATCTGAGAACGTATATCACGGGATGAATCCGTGTACACACATTACGCGCCGATTCCTATTTAATGTGCCTGCAACATTTATCCGTCGGTAAATAAGTGGGGGCCCAGACCTATTCTAAAGTTTAGCTACAGGATGGTGGGGCTGAAGCATTTCAGTCAGCCATGACCACGCAGTGGGGCCAGCTCGAAGCTTTTCGTCATCCTCAACAATTGCTACATGAAGCCTATGAAGCCTGTTGATGTTTCTGGAAGCTAGCCATAGCCATTCCTTATACCCGCCCTCCCCATTGAGTCTACACCTGCCCAGATCTCCAGTCGCATCGTTCACACAGACCGTTGATAATCACTCAAGATGGTTGGGTTGGGCCCGAGGCGACAGCCCTCTCGCAAGGGTTTGTCTTTGCTATGGTTGTCCTCTTGGTTCCGGAATCTGACAGCGGCATGATTAGGGTCAATGGCTGATGTGCCTGACGACATTCTCGAACAGATCAGAAACTTGGAAAAGATATTCACGGTAGACCAGGCCAAGCTGAAAGAGATAACGAATCACTTTGTGAAGGAGCTGGAAAAGGGAAAGTCATTCGTCCCTTTGCGCCGGCGACTCCATCCCTAACGCCTCATTAGGCCTCAGTGTTGAAGGCGGCAGCATTGTTAGTGCAGAGCAAAATCGGCAGCCTCTTCATGTCTTGCTGACCACATGACCACAGCCAATGAACCCGACATGGGTCATGGGATATCCAGATGGCAACGAGACAGGCACATATCTTTCGCTGGATATGGGGGGCACCAATCTGCGTGTCTGCGAGATTGTTTTGCTCGAAGAAAAAGGTGAATTCGATATCATTCAGTCGAAATACCGAATGCCAGAAGAATTGAAGACTGGAGAGTCTGAGGAGCTGTGGGAATACATCGCCGATTGCATTCAGCAATTCATCGAATATCACCACGAAGTCGAAAACCTGGAGCAGCTAGACAAGATTCCGCTTGGCTTTACCTTCTCCTTCCCAGCTACTCAAACGTATATAGACAATGGGATTTTGCAAAGATGGACCAAAGGCTTCGATATCTCGGGCGTCGAGGGCAAGGATGTTGCACCACTCTTCGAGGCGGCTATTGCTAAGCGTAAACTTCCAATCAGACTCAGTGCCCTCATTAACGACACCACGGGAACCCTGATTGCGTCAGCTTACACGGATGACACTATGAAAATTGGTTGTATCTTCGGCACAGGCTGCAACGCTGCATACATGGAGAATTGTGGTTCAATACCCAAGATTGCGGACTACAACCTCCCTCCAGAGATGCCAATTGCCATCAATTGTGAATACGGCGCCTTCGATAATGAACACGTCGTCCTACCTCGCACCTCGTACGATGTTATTGTTGATGAAGATTCGCCCCGCCCTGGTCAGCAAGCTTTCGAGAAGATGATAGCAGGACTTTACCTTGGTGAACTCTTCCGTCTCGTGCTTGTAGATCTCCACGACAATAAAAGCTGTAACGTATTCCAAGGGCAAGATATCAGCAAGTTGCGAAAAGCATATACTCTTGACTCGTCTTTCTTGTCCCTGATCGAAGAAGATCCTTTTGAGAACCTGTCAGACACGAGCAACTTGTTCAAAAATGAACTAGGCATCATCACAAACAAGCCAGAACTCGAACTCTGTCGCCGTCTTGCTGAGCTCATTGGTACTCGAGCCGCTCGCCTCTCTGCCTGTGGCGTCGCTGCCATCTGCAAGAAGAAGGACATCAAGAGTTGCCATGTTGGTGCTGACGGAAGTGTTTTTAATAAGTACCCTCACTTCAAAGCCAGAGGTGCCGTTGCTCTAAGGGAGATCTTGGACTGGAAGCAAGGAGAGAAAGACCTTGTGAGTATACTGGCGGCAGAGGACGGCAGTGGTGTCGGGGCGGCACTCATCGCAGCATTGACAATCAAACGAGTCAAAGAGGGTAATCTTGCTGGAATACGAAACACTGAAGGGATCATATAAGTTCAGACATATTTTAAGCTTTGTATAGGAGGCAAGTTTGGATTTGAGGGACTCGTCTGCGTGGAAAGAATAATATCTACGTTCTATTTTGACAATAGAACTGATTATAGAAAATGCTACAGGGATTGAAAGGGTTCACGTAATATTGGTATCATTCAACTGCGGATCTCCCACAACCTGATCTTACCCTGTTCATTCGACACGGCCAGCATCTCTGAATCAGGGGACCATGCAACGGCTGTAATCCTTCCTAACGGTGTCGAGCTAGTAGGCCAATTTCTGTACACAGTACAGCTTGGTAAATGGACTAATCTCAAAGCGTCCCTTTTCCACCTGCTGGCCATGCACAATACCTGCCCATCAGGAGAGAACTCGAGATGAGATGTTGGTGTCGTCAACTGATCAAAGGCTCTCACGGGCTTCGGCCGCGCGGGTACACTTTCTGCGTTCACCCATTTCTTTCGGTCGTAGACGTTGACAACCCCACTCGAGCTACCAACAGCCACCCATCTGTCACCTCCAAAGTCCTTTGGTCCTGCTCCCGCTCCTCCAAATCTTACGACTGTGGTACCAACAGCTCCTTCGTCGGCCCACCTTGCTACAACTCGTTTTTGCCGGCCGTCCCATTCGACAGCTTCACCCCCCTTACTTAAAAGCAGCATCCCCTCGCCATCACTCCACCAGGCGAAATCCGCTACGCCGCCTTTGCCTTCCACTCTCACTTCCGCTACCCATTGACATGTATTTGCGTCGAGGATATTGATCACACCACCGCCCTTTCGGCCGGAACCCACTAATCCCATCCAGTGCCCACAGGGACTCAGCCTGAAGCGTTCCATGCTCCTTTGAGCCTCTTTGTGGCCGACAATCCTTGTGATCTTTTCAACCTTGCCGTTTTGCAGATCCCATACATGAAAATAGCGGCGGCGACCAGAGAAGAAGATTTTATTTCCTGAAGGAGGGAGAAAGAGTGATGTTGTGAGAGGAGTGGAGCGTAGGTGAAGGGCTGTCAGCAAAGGATTCGGATTGGGCGGATGTGAGGAGACATGGTAGAGGGACAGTGTGGAAGAAGGGCCGGAACTCAGAAGGAGTGGGTGCGTAGGATGGAAAGCAAGCGAGGTGACGGATGACTAGAGTTGGAAGAACAAAAGTTTAGCAATGCAATTTGAGGCGGAGAATACAAGCTCACCGGTTGAGCTGTACCAACGTCCTTGATACGCTGGACATCGATGATTTCAGGTCGGAGCTTCCTCTTGTGCTTAGGGTCCACGGGCACAGATTGTGTGAGACCAGCGTTTTGAAGAAGTCTTGCAAGCGGTTGGGCAGAAAGTTCTCCAGAGTCGACTGGGCTGTCATCTCCAGAGGCCAGAGCTTCTGAGCTGCCTGAGCTATTGGAGGCTCTTCGTCGCTTTTTATGGGGCCTCTTCGTTGCTGCAGAAGTATAAATCCATTCTGGGATTGGGTATAATCGTTCAAATTGGCGGCGCAATCTTTTAGTATATTCCTTGCCATTAATCAAATCTTCCGACTCGGCAATTCTGAGCTTGCGCAATCGAGGATTGGACGCTAATGAAACGGTTATACGCTCGTCATCGCTGTCTACCCAGGCCGCCTTATCACCATTGTCCGATTGATCTCGGTCTTCGTCTGGTACTTGTGTGTACGGCAGTATTTTTGCATCCGCTGGGGATGGTCCAGAATCGAGGAAGAACAGCTGAGACTCGTTTCAGCCAAGAGGGTTCGAAAGAAGCGGATTGATGTTACGGACATCAGCATCATCGAGACCCTCTATTCCCGTGTTGTCGAGCCCCTCTTGATCTTCCCGTGATTTTCCCTCACTTATTTCCCCGACAGAAGCTTTTCCGTGCAATCTCAAGTCGTCGTGGAAGCCTTTTTCGTCCCCGAAGACGATCTTCTCAAGCTCAATTTCGTTCTCATCCTTTTCCACAGGATCGCTGTCAAATCCACCAAGATTGTCGTCGGAGTCGTCACGCATTGATTGTGTCGTATGGTAGGCAGCCTTGTGAGAATCCCGCTGAGCCATACTTCTCTACGATGACAGCTTTGTGCGAGGAATGAAGTCTCATTAAAATTTACTACGAGGTGGGTCTGGTTGGACTGAAATCTTCGAAGCATCTAGGAATCGATGCCAAGCCCGCTCCCGTCTTCTGTCCCGCACTCGTACCTCAGCATGGATTTTATCATCGTTCTGTAACGAGACCTATCTGATCAAACTACGTTGGGGCAAACACAGGCTTCAAAGTTCTCGACGCTGCTATGCTCATTTGTTGATATCGAAAAGACGCGAGTACCGATAGCTACACATTTGGCTTGAGATTTGCCAAATTGCCTTTCTCTTCTACGGAAATATTCCTTAGCCATCTAGATATGAAACAATCCTCTTAATCAATATTCAAGGACCAACGATTCCTTCATTGCACTGGCTGTTCGTGATGAACCTCTTCTGAGGTGGCCTTGGTTCTGTCCTTATGTCCATTCATCTTGAGCAAACATACTGCGCAGAATCTGCAATTCTAGCTGCCACAATGCAGTCTAGAAGACTTTGCTACTGTTGATGTTTTGTCGATGCCGAAAGTCCCACGGGTGCTGATCAGTGACGCCTCGGTCAGTAAACTCCTATGTACAGATATGGGAAACGAGACAAGACCGAGGCACAGATACTCCCAGAAAACATCTGGAGAATCAAATCATGATACGCAATGAGACTAGATTTGATTGAGACCACATACATGGAGGTGGCGCAGATGGCAGACGTGCGATTGAAGATGGCTCTATCGATAGAGCAACCTTTGGTCGTGAGGATCCATCCAGTGCCTTCAAGAGGTGTTGACTAAGCTTTTCTGAGCTGGGTAGGCTGAATTGATTCTCACAAGACGCTGGGAAAGTCATGGTGAGGATACGAGGGATGGTAGAGGGTGCAGCAGATCAGAGTCTGATGCGAGCCACTGGCTGTGTCAGGACAGGTTGCAGGAGGACATGAGAATTAGGGTCTACCAGGCAGCAGCTAGATGTGGTTGCGGATATTCTGTTGGAGCTGAAGTGTATGTCCGGTAGAGCTTGCTATGGCTGAAGAGACGACAGGATTTTAAAAAGGAATCTGCTATTATTGACAAGGAGGATTTTCCCTTGGAAATATGCAAAGCTTAGTCACCCCAACCCAAGACAGAGCCGAAGCGTGCAAGGTAACAAGGTTCTATGATCTGTCACATCACCGGGGAAGGATCCGTCCACACCGCAATACCGCAATCTCGGTCGGCAGCCATTCAGCGCATAGACCGCTTGAGCCCCCTGCCGGCCAGCTTTAGAGGATGCACGCGTCAACTTATTGCGTGGAATGACTTTGAGAGATAATAAATTGCTCATGTTGCTTGTACAGTCCGTCCTTGAATCATACGTGTTCCAAGCTAGAAGTGTCAAGCGATGCGTCGCAAACAAGTTTCATGCACCCCGGATTCCTTAGTCGGGTCAGTCGCGTGGTCGATCGGCGCTAGAGCATTTAAATGCCCCTGCCCCTGCCCCATGCTCGAAACGTGTATGGATTTGAATAAGCAATTTGACACTGCTCACTCGAGCACCCTGTCCTTGGTCACCCCAAGGCAAGGCGATATATCATTATGTCAAAAAATATTAATGATGTCATGAGCATTACGCATGGGAAAGAATGAAGATTGCGTGTATTTCGCATTCGTTGGTCCTTCCCGCCCTCATCAATCAGGGTGTCTATTATGTAGGTGTTTTTCTATATCTCCTCAGCAACGGACACAAGTGCAGATAAACACCCTGCCAGCTCTGGCCTTTAGAGGATCACCAAACACAAAATCAAAAAACCACCCAATCACAGCGCTGGTGTTGAACAGCTTAGACATGTGTCCATAGTTGTCTAGAAAATCTTTCTTGATAGGACTAAGACTTCGCTGACCGCGGTTTGCTGAAGGTCATAAGATGTGGATTTACTCCGCTCGAATTGGCAGCTAAGGTGACAGCACCTCCAGATTCACGACGCTAAATGATTCTCAGATCTCCCAAGTCCACGCAGCTTGATGGATACATGAAGCATCCATAAAGCAAAATGCAAAGTCTCGGGCCATTGCCCATCAAAATAACGAGTTCGAAAGAGATATACGCAGCAGAATAGCATTCAACTTGATGGGATATTTCCAGGAGCCACCGAAAACTTGATGATAGCCGTCTCGTTCCCGTCTCCCAAAACAAACTCGTTGTTTTTGGAACTGACGCTGCTTCTTCTAGACGAAATGCCACTTGTTGAAGCCGAGCAATTCAACGAAAGTGCCTGATCACCAGGCCCACTTGGCCGTTCAGCGAGAGCCACTCAGACTGAGACGCCAATTCAGTGAGTGGTCAAGGTTCGCCATGGCCAGAACGCTAATTACAGAAGAAGTCCACACGATAATTGTGAAACTGAAAGATGTCGACTCTTGAAAGAGTCGCGAAAGAAGCAGATTATTTTCATCATTATTCGTGCTCCGAGCTGCGACCAGCATCACTAGGACTCCGAATCGACTCCATTTTCGTAGGCTGACTGCCAGATTCCTCGTCGAGATTACTATGCCCAGCCAAACGCGAAAATAATGCGGCGAAGTGCGTGCAAACCGCCAGTATAGCGGTAGTGTTTCAGGAAGACTGTTATGGAAGATCGTCCATGCAGGGTAATCCATGCACCCGCACAGCATGTTCCAGCCTCTACTGCACCAAAGGCTCAAAGTCCAACTAGTCGCGCCTGTTGCGGGATTTAGCACCCACAGCACTTTATCTTTGGTGTGGAAAATTCCCATCTTGGCGGCTTTGAGCGCAAGACGGTAATTACTTGTCAATACTGCAACTAGTAGAGTTTCCAAGGACCAATCAATTCGCTGCACATCTTCTGCTCCTCCAGACTCTGACCTATCGATTGACTGAGCTGCACAGTCGAGCAAAAGGAAGTTTACGCTACACATCTCGAGCCTATGCTGGGCAACCGACATCCGAAGAATCTAGACCTCGTTGATCTCGTATCAAATCGTGTTATCACTATTATCGATGGGGATGCACAATTGGTCTCTTCACCAAATATTCCATCATTGATCCCTGCCACTCAAGGATCGTGTTTTCCACGTTGCAGTAATACTAGTCCATTCAAACTCATTGATGTCAGCCGAATGCCAATGCTGGATGGTATATTTTCAGAACGTCTACAGTCTTTAAAAGACCCGCAGCCGGCAGACGTTTCCGCTGAGACCCTGGTGATCATTATTTCGAGATGTTGTAGAGGAGGATCAATTAGCAAGGGCGTATAGATGCTCCAGCTTGCTCGTATCAACCCAGAATCGTTGCACTACGTGCGGCTGTTTTGACGCTGAATTTCCTCAAAAATAGTAACTCTAGTACGGCAGACACCTTGCTGAGCACGATGAAGGAACTTGTCTGTTGAAACCACTGATTCAATACGCGATGTTCCTGTGTCCGTATCAGCACTGACCATCTATAATGACCATGAACTTAAAGCAACTGTGGATCGGTGCATAAATCTAGGATGGCGTCAATGCAAACAGCTCGCAGCGCAAATACTCATCCTCAGCATTCGAGAATGTGGCTAAAAAATCTAGTGGGACAATGAGCCTCATCGTTTGAGAAACAACTCATGCGAAGGAGCGCAAGAGGCCAAAGGCCTAAGGCAAAATAGGTTGGGAAAGCCGTCCCCCAGACGATCCGCCGAGCGGCAGAGGTCTTCCATACCACACAGTCAACGAATGGCTGCTTCCTATCCCCTACGAGAAAGGTGATGTTGTGATCCTGAATTCCTGATCGCAGGATCAAGAAAGTGTCCTACAGGAAGCGCAGAATCTCAGATTGTCGAGGATCACGCTCAATGATCAACAGGAGACGAGGATTCCCCAAAGTAGACTCCGTCAAGATTTCGGAATCCCAAAACGACGACCTCGGGTCTGAGGTGGTTGCAAAGCATATCAACTACAGTTTCAGAGTCAACATTTGGCAGCCTTCCCCCATCTGAGCGTGCAGAACACACCATCTTGACAGCCGCCTGCGCTTCTCTTTCAAATTTCCGAGGTAGCGCCCTGGTCACGAGCCCAGCGTTGGCCCCGGCGATTGCTTGACCGTATCAACACACTGCGGAGTATCGTTCGTTCGATCGATGTCCGAGTCTCCATTTAACGCTCGGCTTTCCTGAATAGGTTTCCCGCAACAAGTACTGCGCATCCTAACACTTCAGCGCTCAGATTATACTCACTTTGGCTTAGGCTTGTCAAGATAACTATAGGAATTGCAAAGCAAGAAGCAAATTGAGGTCAATGCATGAGAGCCCTAGTGTCGGCTGTCGCTTGCCGCACACTAGCATCGCTTTCCCCAGGAAACCAAATCCGCGCATGGGGAAGGCCAGGTAGAGATGGCGACTCCATGTTTAGAGTTTTCCTGAGCTACACGACTGATGAACTTTTCAGACGCGACACTGCCAGAGGGTCGGCTCCGCAAGCGGTACCTCCGACAATCCCCCAGGTTCACAAGGGCAAAGAAGCTTTGAAACCGAACCCGCAACGACCGGAAGTATATAAAATCGTAGAATCTTCTGCCACGAGTCCGCGTAGAGAAGCTCGAAGGATTTCATGAAGTGATCGGCACAGTCTGTCTCCTGTACATATTTGTGGAGTGATTGGAGAGCCCGTGGATCCAACTCGGCTGTCATTTATCAGCAACATCATTGAATTTGGCGTTGGGAAGGAAGAAGGAAGAAGGATCTCGAGGGATTTCTGTTATCTTTCTAGCGGCGGCAGCCCAACGGCCCTTATCAGATTGAGCTAAGAACAGGTACCAACTCGGAACGCTCGTGTCAGAAATGCCCTGCCCCGCCGATCCAGGGCAGCCCGTGGCAGTGGAGCGTTTTCAGCTCCTGCACGAGTCTGACAATCTTCACCTCAATGGCAGCTACGCTACCGACAATGGCTACCATCAGCCATTGACAGCTTCAAAGCTCGCCTCGCAACATCTCCCACCGCAGAGTTTCCATCTCACCGGCTCATTGAACGGAAACGGTGCTTTGTTCCCTTCTTTGAAGGCCATTCCACTCGCGTCCTATTACAAGCTCCACCGCGTACCTTCGCTGTCCAGCATGACTGAGACTGACTCTGATGACATGGATACCGTTCAACTGCCTCGAAGAGAGTCAACCGCAGAACCACCGCAGGAGCGAGCACCGCACAATGGCATCCATAACAAGATACTTGAACAGGTTGTCCGAACCCCCGGCCGACAGCCTTCGCCGCAGCCAACACACTTGAGCGTTCCAGGATCAAGCCAACCCAGAGTTCTCCGCGAAGAGGGTTCTGGTTATGTTGCTCCGAAATTTGAAGGCAAAGATTTGCAAATGGAACAGGGTAGGGGATGAGGCAAACGATAGACTACCTGAGAATCGGGCTGATGAGATGAACAAATAGTAATGGATCAGCTCGAGGAAAAGGGCTTCATACCTCCAGAATTCGTCGAGTCGGAAACCAATTGGTTCTACAACGAATTGGGCATTGATGATATGTATTTCCAGACAGAGACAGTGCCAGCTGTTGTCAACCACATTCTGTCGTTGTACGCTGGAAAGGTAGCAGCATTCGCTCGAGATGACGGCCGTCTAGAAATACGTCTGGACAAGGAAGCGGCGGATCATGCCGTATACATTGACACAAGCACCCCCGGTATTAGTGCGATTGACGGTCCCAGGTATGAGCAGAGGATTGACGAGAAGTACGTCAATGGCTCTACAAGCGATAGCAGTTATCGAGTGGAATCATTTCGCTCTGGGAGCCACCTTCCCGGAGAGAAGGATCAATTACGTTGCTACTTCGTCTACAAATGTCATTTTGCACATCCAAAGCCTAGTTTGGAAGAGACCAATCTAAATATCATCGGGGAGACAAGGTTCCTTCAAAAGGCCACGCAAAACACCAAGGACATCTATCAAGAAGTTATGAACAATGCCGTTGGGAGGACCGGACCGGTCATTGAAATGTTCGAGATGCCTGCAAGCAGGGAAAAGAGGCTTGTCATTGCATATCGACAAGGATCCGCCATGGGAATGTTCAGTGCTCTCTCTGATTTATATCACTACTATGGATGCACAAGCTCTAGAAAATATGTCGAGCAATTTTCAAACGGGATCACAATCATGTCGATCTATTTACGTCCCCTACCACAGACAGCTGCCAACGCAAAGCATCCGCCAATCGAGGCTTCAATTCATCAGATAATGAAAGAAGTATCTCTGCTATACTGCATACCTCAGAACAAATTTCAAGGTCATTTTGCCAGCGGTCGACTGAGCTTGCAAGAGACAATCTATGCGCATTGCGTGTGGGTGTTCGTCGGTCATTTTCTCAATCGTTTGGGATCGGAATACACGTCCCTTGTCTCGATTCTAGATCCGAACAACAGCGTTCACGCGGAAATGTTGTCCAAAATCAAGCGACGGCTCAGAACGGAGACCTTCACTTCGGACTACATTCTCGAAATCATCAACAAGTATCCTAATCTCGTGCGGTCGCTGTACCTAGCGTTCGCTAATACTCATTATGTCCAAACGAGAGGCGAGCAAGATGACTTCATTCCCACGCTCAGTTACCTACGGCTCAAAGTTGATACGGTCCTCGACGATGCGCAACTCAAATCGCTCATCTCGAAGACTGCGATCAACGAGCATGATCAAATGGTTATGACTGCCTTCAGAGTCTTCAACGCAGGCGTACTGAAGACCAATTTCTACACTCCGACGAAAGTTGCTCTGAGCTTTAGGCTCAACCCTAATTTCCTCCCTGAAGTCGAATACCCACAGCCATTGTACGGTATGTTCTTAGTAATCAGTTCGGAATTCCGTGGCTTCCATCTTCGCTTTCGCGATATTGCCCGTGGCGGCATTCGAATCGTCAAGTCAAGAAATCGCGAAGCATACTCCATTAATGCAAGATCTCTCTTCGACGAGAATTACAACCTCGCTAACACACAGCAACGCAAAAATAAGGACATACCCGAAGGAGGGTCTAAAGGTGTGATTCTGCTGGACGTACACCATCAAGATAAGGTCAAAGTAGCTTTTGAGAAGTACATTGACAGCATTATGGACCTCTTGCTACCCCCAACTAGCCCTGGAATTAAGGATCCGATTGTTGACCTGCATGGTCAACAAGAAATCCTTTTCATGGGCCCTGATGAGAACACTGCAGATCTCGTCAATTGGGCTACCGAGCATGCGAGAGTGAGAGGCGCTCCTTGGTGGAAATCATTCTTCACTGGTAAAACCCCGAAGCTGGGCGGTATCCCTCATGATGTTTATGGCATGACCACACTGTCTGTTCGTGAATATGTCCTGGGAATCTATCGAAAACTCAACCTCCAACCTGATGCAGTCCGAAAATTACAGACCGGTGGCCCAGATGGCGACCTAGGTTCTAACGAAATCTTACTTGGTAATGAGAAATATACTGCGATCGTTGATGGCGCTGGCGTGCTTGTCGATTCGCAAGGTCTAGACCATGCAGAGCTTCTGAGATTGGCCACGAAACGTGCAATGATCTCCGAGTACGATACAACGAAACTATCATCCGAAGGATACCGCGTCCTGGTTGATGAGACGAACGTCACGTTGCCTTCCGGAGAGACTGTCAATAACGGAATGATCTTCCGCAACACCTTTCATTTACGAGGCGGGAAGCACTTTGATCTTTTCGTCCCCTGCGGTGGCCGGCCAGAATCCATCGACTTGAGTACCGTCAACAAGCTTATCGTTGATGGCAAGAGCACCATCCCGTACATTGTCGAGGGTGCCAATCTGTTCATTACGCAAGACGCCAAGCTGCGCCTTGAGAAGGCTGGCTGCATCTTGTACAAGGATGCGTCTGCGAACAAAGGCGGGGTCACTTCTTCATCGCTTGAGGTGCTCGCATCATTATCTTTTGATGACCAAGGCTTCTCGGAGAACATGTGCATCCGCGAGGACGGCGCGGCTCCTCCCTTTTACAATGCCTACGTGAAGGAAGTTCAAGAAACCATCAAGCGTAATGCGGCATTGGAGTTCGAAGCGATTTGGCGAGAACATCAACAAACCGGCATCGCTCGAAGTACGCTTAGTGACACCCTAAGCATAGCCATTACCAAGCTAGATGAAGAGCTACAAAAACAGGACCTCTGGCAGAACACCGAGCTACGTAACTCAGTGCTTGAAGATGCATTGCCAAAATTGCTTTTGGAGAAAATCGGATTGCCCACCATTATTGAACGAGTAAGTCACACACCTTGAATCGCTTTATTTTTAGATGCAGAGTCTTGGTGTAAACAGTGAGCACTCGACTATGCTAACATGATAAAGGTACCTGATAATTACTTGCGTGCAATCTTTGGCAGTTACTTAGCCAGCAGATTTGTGTACGAGCATGGCAGCAGTCCGAGCCAATTCGCCTTCTTTGATTTGTAAGTGAAACCAAACGGTTTACTGCGCCACGACTGACTCGATTGTAGCATGACGAAGAGGATGGCAAAGCTGAATCAACCACGTGAGCTGCCTGTCAGAGTCAATGGCGCCTAAAGCATTGGGATCTCCTCGCGCGTACAATATCGTAGCCTAGGGATGGGAGGTTGCTTCTTGCATTTGATACCGGACAAAAATAGATTAGGATGGGAGACACCGTTTTGCATGAGAAGGAGGGTTACTGGGGAATGTACATTTAAGCGCCCATGCATAGCATGGCACACTAGATTGATCTCATGCTACTGTTGCAGTATCAAAATAATGCGCCCTATTCTGCCTGAACTCCGCACTGTTCAGTGGATCAGAGTCATCTTGCGCGATTACACTACAAGATATTACGGTACTCACCTCGAATTACATATTATTCGCGTCTCACGTTGAAATTCTGCAATTGCAGTTTTTGCACCCCTGTTTCCTGATTCTCATAAATGTAAACAAACCCCTCATTCTCGCAGCCTGCGCCGAACCTCACACTCTGGCCGGACACAGACATTATACTCAGGCGCATCTCATAAGCTTCAATTGATTGACAGCTTCAGACGGCTCAGCCCAGATCATCATACACTGCAAACATGGTGTCCACACGACAAGCTACCGGTAAAAGTGCGCCCCGCAAACCGTTCATGCCAACAGCCGCAGCGACAAAGACCAAGACCAAAACAAAGACCACGACCACCAAGAAAACAACCTCGACGAAGCCAAAGGCTAATATCTCCAAGCCTCGAGCCAAAGCCACCACCACGGGACGCGTGGAGAAGAAAAAAGCTCCGGCGGTAAAGCACAAGAAGCCGTCGTTGACGGATAAAGTCAAGGGTGCGGCGGAGAAGGCAGTGGGGATTGTGGAGGGCAAACCGGGAAAGAAGGTAGGTTTCCAACAAGTGCTGTCTGCTTCTTGTGAGCGCTCGGCCAAACTGGCGACA
>JAABUI010000647.1_pt1 | contig 24160 bp, 13 predicted proteins | sample 5559111 | NCBI WGS metagenome assembly JAABUI01 (sample SAMN10711870, study PRJNA513365) | rock metagenome | isolation source: Antarctica rocks | place: Antarctica: Victoria Land, Buttleship Promontory
CCAAAAGTCACAAAACACAGATGACGAGTTTTTTTTTTTTTTTTTTTTTTTTTTTTCTTCATTAAGTGCATGCAGCCTATGGCTATGGCACTGTCTAGGCGCTGTATGTATGCTAAGTTACATGTAACCTGGTCAAAGTCGCTGCTTTATATCTTCTCGTTGATCAATCACATCGATAGTTTGCGCATACAAGCGCTCTCGCTCAAACTCTCGCAATCGTACTCTCGTTTTCCTTCGTTTCTTCGCACCCTTCGCGTTCTACTCTTTCGTTTCTAATAGTCATTTTCTCGTCGCAATTCGAGTATTTTTCAAATACTCTAGTGTTGCGATTCTTTCGATTTTGGTGACGAACAGCGTCAATATGATGTCTGTGTTTTTGAGCTGAGTTTTTTTCTTAAGCTTTATCTGCTCTGACCTATATTGCATATTTCATAGCATTTGTTCGAACTATTTTCTGATAATCGATGTAAATAGCTCTTGATATAGTCGTGTCTCATTTTCAACTGAATAAAGGTTGAAAACGTTAGTCTATCGATTTTTCTAAGCTCTTTTAGTGGTTTCTGACTTAGATTCACGTCCGATATGTGCTTTCGATACTGGTTTCCCTTCTTGATGCTGCTTTTTCAGACATTTAATCATTGTAATTTCGTCTCTTTGCAAATTTGCTTTTTGACGAAGCTTATGATGATTGCTTTCGTGTTGTCGATAACTGATAATTCTTGAGCAGCGCTTTTGACCAATTGATCTGCTTTTTCGTTCCCTATAATGCTCTTGCGACTCGATATTCACTATATGCGAATTTGACACTGATTCTGACGTAAATTGGTCAAGTTTTGTCGTATGTCATCGAATAACTTCGCATTGACGTTGCTCTTTGCATTTAGTCTTTGCAAAGTCATTTGACTGTTCATGTACACTGAGTGCTTTTCCGCTGCATATTGCGATTGCATCGCTAATAGCTTGCAGTTTCGCTTTCGTTGTGATTATTTTGTCAGAAACGCTTGTCGCTTTGCTGAATCTGACGATTTCATGCGTGAATATCACTGCCGTTCCAGTTTCTGTTTCGATCTCTGCTAATTTTTTCGGATTTGCGATGCGGCGGTTTTTTTATTTTTTTATTTTTTTTCTTCAAGTTTTACGTGCTTATGCAGTCTAAGGCTATGAAACACGATGCTATCTACCTAAATAGTAGCACTGAAGCGCTGTGTGTATGCTAAATTACATGTAATCTAGTCATAATCGCTGCTGTATATCTTCTCCTTGAGCAGTCAGACCGTTAGAGTGCGCATACGAGCGCGCGACATGTCTATATAATCAAGTAATCATATAGACAAATCGAAATTGTGAAAGCTGACCACTTCGACGTGAGCTTTCGAATTTGCTGTTTGACTATCTAGCTGAGCGAGCTAGACGAGCGGTCGATGTATTGTGAAAGTTGATCACTTCGACGTGAGCTTTCGTTCGCTGTTTGACCATCTAGTTGAGCAGACTAGGTGAGCTTTGATCTATGTAGATGAAAGCTGATCACTTCGACGTGAGCTTTCGAGTTCGCTGTATGATCACTCAGCTGAACGAACTAGATGAGCTTTGATCTATGTATTTGCGACGCATGTAAATCGATCAGAAAATCGGAATCGATCAATTTACTGCGTCGTACAGATGTGTATGTGCGCAAAAGCTGAGTCGTGCCTTTGCAATGACTGTGTGAATGTCGTATATTAATTGCAGCGCGTGTGCAAAGACGTTGCTGTCGTTCTGTGTATATGAGCAAAGACTGTGTCGTGTCTTTGGAGTGTATGTGCTTGCGATGCATGTAAATCGACCTGATAATGCGAAAAACCGGTCGATTTACTGCATCACGCGAGCATGTAGATGCGCAAAAGCTGAGTCGTGCCTTCGCAGTGTATGTGTGTGTCATGTATATGAGTTGCAGCGCGTGCGCAAAGACGTTGCTGTCGTTCTGTGTATATGAGCAAAGACTGTGTCATGTCTTTGCAGTGTATGTGATTGCGATGCATGTACATTGATCTGATAAAGCGAAAAACCGATCGATTTACTGCATCACGCAGTCGTGTAGATGTGCAAAAGCTGAATCGTGCCTTCGCAGTATATATGTGTATGTCGTATATGAGCTCAACGTGTGAATAAAGCGCTGTTACTGCTCTGTGTGTGCGTGTAAATCGGTCTGAAAATGCGAAAAATCAATCGATTTACTGCATCACGCCTGTCTGTATGTGCGCAAAAGCTGAGTCGTGCCTTCGCAGTATATGTGTATATGTCGTATATGAGCTGCAGCATGTATGCTGCTGTCATTCTGTGTATGTGCGAGCTTCAACGCGCTGACGATCGCGTTGTTATTGCTTCGCTTTTCGACTGTGTGTGAGCTCAACGCATGAGTAAAGCACTGTTATCGCTCTGTCAATGTTGATGAGATTGTTCAGCTCTTCTGACAAGCATAGCTTGCAGAAGATTCGTAGTCAGCATCTCGTACAGATAAATCTCGTTGTTGATCAGTTGAAAGTTGTATTGAGATTGTTTGTAAACATAACTCTATGATGATTGAAAGATGATTCAATCTTTGATGCAGATCAATTCATATTTTGCACTTGCATATCATAAACTGGATTTTCTCGCTGCTAAAGATTAAATCAATCGTTATAAATTGATTGTGAACTTCATGAGTAATAATGTCTGATTTCAGCAACAATTCTAGTCTTGTGTTTGTAATGATGTTTAGTAAAATATTAATTGTCGTATGACGAGTGAAACATTTTCATTTCTCTCAATGAGAATGATGTAGATTGAAATCTTCTACAATCAGTTATTTGCAGTCTTTCTTGAGTAGTTCATTTAAACAAGAAATGATTAAAGATTTCTTTGTGAATGTAGTAAACAATGAGCATGAATTGTAAACATTTAGAAATCTTAGCGTCTGCGTTTCATTGTCTGTGTTACGAGTTAATATTCTGATTAAGCAAATGTCTGACTCAACTGTTTCTACTATTCATTGATTGAATCTTAAATGTTTATTAATGTATATGCATGTTCTTAATTGAGATGACGAGTTTTTCACTAGATGAAAAAAGTTGTATGCTCAGTTAAATGATTGTGAATCATTGTTGTTGTGATTTTGCTTCTGTATAATCTATCGAAGATATGTTGCATACGTTGCATGCAACATACATAAAACACGATTTCTATGCTGATTTCTCTCTTAGCAAGAAGTAGTTTCTCGCAGCAGATTCACAGTTCAAGATGAGTAAAATCTTTCACTACTCAAATTTTGACAGTTTACTTCTTAAGCATGAGTCGCAGACGTTTTGTCAGCGATACACATGCATATCGCAATTGATTTCTTCTTTAATCACATCAACATGTGCTACTGTTCTTTCAAGTTATACAGACAATGTTTTCAATTAGAAATTAATTCTATCATCAAGACATTCAAGAGTCAAAGCTCAGTGAAGAGATGAGATTCTTGAGATTGACAGTCATCATCATTGTATATCATGCTTTGCAGACGCTCGCTTCGCTTTTAAGACGTGCAACTCATCTGTTTCATGTTATTTGTAAAAATCTCTCTTATGCAAATTGATCATATCTTGCAGAAATGTTCATATGCTACACTTTTAATCAGACAGCGTAGTTCGATCATTCTTTACTAATTCGCTTGTGTCTCTCTTCTTTTAATGAAGTCTTCTCATTAGCGTATCATTTACATATAGAATGTCTGTGTCTGAACATCTGTTAAACAATATTAACGAGACTCTCAAGTTTGCTCATGTTGAACTTAATGAGAGTTGTAAGTTGCTTATATTGTAGTAACAGACACGCAGTCTTAACAAGATCTATACGTAGTTAGCATGTAAATTTAAAGAATGTTCGTGATTCAAGTTCTTTCTGCTAATCATTCTCAACAAATCAAACGCGAGAATGTTCTGTTTTGATTCTCATTGTCATGATGACAAGATGCTGAATCGAATGATTTTCATAAGCGATTTTTCTTGTAGTTCTGTATTTTATTTAACTTTCTCATCTGCATGCAGATTGCTTTGTAGCATGCACATTGAGATTATCGAAGTCTGCACAATCGCGAAAACTCTGCATGCAATCAACGCACAGCGCTTCATCATCATGTAACATCTCGATGTTGTTCAAACTTTTGATAATCTTTAAACTTTACTGTAGCTAGATAGTAGATTTGTAGTCAGCATCGCGTACAGATGAATTTCATCGCTGATCAATACATTATGCAATATAAAATCTTTTTCTCATCATTTTTAAAGTATCAAGAAGTATTTTGAAGTAAGATTTTAACATTGCAAATATTATAAATCTGCATAAAGTGAATCATATGAATGTATTTTAACTAAAAGTTTAAAGCTAAAGAAGAAAGAAAATGAAACATATTGAGAGTTTTATACTTATAAAGACGCGCTAGATTACTAGCGTGTCAACATCAGCTTTATACTAGTTTATAATAGTTTAACATAATTTGTGTTAAATTAACTTAAAGTGCATGCTTGCAACATTATCTTTTCTCTTCATTAAACAATGTTTTTATTATTATAATTTTGTTCAACTTTTCATCTTTTGAATCAATTTCTATCTTAACTTGTTTAAATATTATTTATGAAAGTTATTTATAACTTTTAAACATTCTTTAAATTCAACGTTGTATTAATGTAAATTGACGTCATATTCTTTTTAATTAACATGATACTGAAGTTATTTATTTCATTCATAATGTTTGAAGTTCAGTATATTCTTTACTTTTTATTCATCTTCATCTTCAACAATTATAAAGTCTGATGACTTATTATGTTATTCATTCAATAAATTTTTAAAATTTAATCATAGTAGATTGAGAAGAATTCATTGTGAATCTTCATTGTTAATAATAATTTCATTCAATATACTTCATTTATCATGATGAGAATCTTAAAAAATTTCAACATTTTATCATTCAGCTTCTTAAATGATCTTGAAGTAATGATGTTTCTTGAGTTCAAAAATATCATGTCATTTACTTTGTAAATCATTTCTCTTTGATGCTTATTAATTTGTTTCTTCATTATGATTCTGACTTTTGCTAATGCTTACTTGATCAACGTTAATAATTATTTTATATGCTTGAAAATATCTTTCACTTTGTTTGCTTCAATTCTAGTACAAGTGATTTCATAATCAGTTGAATTTAAGTTAAAACTTATACAAAAGTGAAAGCTTTTATTCAGAAAGAAGATTGACTATTCAATTAATGATGAAATAGCATTGTTATTAATAAATTCAATCATGAATAATTAAACTAATCAGTCATCTTGCATGTATAAGTAATAACTTCATAAATAACATTTTATATCTTGATTTATTCTTTCTGTCTGATTATTAATTTATGAATAATATTTTGTGAATAGTTTCATCTTGATATTGAGTCTTAAACATAAAGACTTTCAGATAATTGATATGAATTGAGAATCATGATTAAACACTATTGATTTCAATAATTCATAAGTACAAAAAATTTATATTAACAGCAGTTTGACTGTTTATTCTGCTGTGATTTCTTTATCATTTAATTAACATAAAATATAGTAATGTTCTTTGAACAACTTGTTTACTACTGTCAGAATTGCATTACTTTCTTTACTTTCTGATAGATTAATAATGAAGTTTAAGAATATGTTTTTTCATCATTGCTTAAATATAAGCAGCAATTCATTGATTTGATCTCTCAATGTCTTTAATTTATGATGAACGTAACAATTTCAAATGTAATGCTTGATGACAATTCTCATCTTTAATCAGCAATATGATTGTTTAAGCAAGTTTAATATTCAATTCATGTCAGAATAATCATTGATCAAAAGATCATGTACTTCTCTTATTAATTAAATGATTTTTGACTGAGAAATTCATAATCTGTCATCTTTTTAAAGCACTTCATTAAGTACTTGACAATTGTCTAGATTAATATCTTGATAAGTTTTTCTATTTTATTTCATAAATATTTAAATGATGATACATAGTTGATTTATCTGATTTTCAACTATGATTTATTTCTGAATTGTTAATTCATTTATTGAGTTTAATATAAATTCTTAATTTAATTCTTTTATTTCAATAAATTGCAAATTGAATTTACTTTCAGACAATAACATCTGATGCTAATATAACTTTCAATCATTGATTGCTTCAACTGATTTAACATTTGACATTCTAATCAATGCATTGACTTTCAGATTTTGTTTTTCTGACTGATATATAATCTTGAAGTTATATTCAGATAACTTCTCAGTTCATTTAACTTGTCATCTGATCAGTTCTTTACTGATCATGAAGTACTTCAAATTTAAGTGATTAATAAAGATTTTAATTAAAATATTCATATATTTTAATTTAAAATGTTAATGTTTTAAACAATAAATAATAATCAGCAGTTTCTTATCATAAATTTCGTAGTTACATTCTGTTAAAATCATATTCTTGCTATAAAAGATCATTGAATGCAAAATTTCTTTATTATCATATTAAGATAATACTTCATCATTTACATAGTTTAAAAAGTCAGTTTTCAGAATAACTTTTCTGATTAAGTTGAAATGCTTCAGAATGAAAACTGTCATCACTTATTACTTCAATTCTTCAAATATCATTTGATAAATTTCTGTTCATTCAAAGAAGTGATGTTTTTAAGTCATGAATTAAGTAATCTTTGAAAAGTTCTTGATGAATCATTGATAGAAATTGTAAAAGTTAATAAAGATTTATATATATATTAATAAACGCAGCACTTTTCAGTTTTAAATCACATCTACTTTTTGAAAGTTTATTTGCAGATCATTAATAAATATTAATAATTCAAGAAATGAAATTTCTTGAATCATGAATTTACACTTGTCAATGTTTATCTGCAGATTGACTTCATAAAGCTTGTTTAATACTTCTTTCACATGAGTTTTATATTCTTTCAAGATTTTACTGTAAATAAGAATATCATTCAAGTATGTTTGACAAAATTTATGCAGACAGTTGAACAATATATCATTGATATAATGTTAAAAGAATGCAAATTCATTAATTAATTTAAAGAGCATCACTTTATACTTGTAAATGTTGAAGAAAGTAATAAAGATAGTTAGATTCTTACTTTCAAAACTTATGCACAGTTTATTGAACATGATGATAATGTTAAATTAAGTCAGATACTTACTGTCTTGAATTTAAGCAAGTACTTTATTTATCAAAAGTATTAAATAATGATTTCTTTTAATCAAAGCATTCAGTTTTTAATAGTTTATGCAAAAGCAAAAACTATAATCTTTCTTTTTGATAAATAGTATTAATGAAGTAAAAAAAGCTTTGCTGAGTATGATAAACTTCTTCTTCAAATTCTTTTTTAAATACTCTTTGATCTTTTGCAGCTTGTAACTTAACATAAAGTACAGTTAACTTTTAAAAGATTAACTTTCATCTTTTAATTCTTGTGATCATATGATTAATGTAAAGACAAATAAGTTGTCTTTTCTTTATCAAAAATATTCAGAAAGTTGTGATAAATAATTGAAAGTCTTTTCTTCAATTTACTCAATGACAGAACTGATGTCATTTCATTCAATTCTGCAAAATCTTCAATTGAGTTAAGCATTTTATTGATTTTACTAATAATTAATAAGAAAATCTTAATCTTCTTACTTTTAAGTAAAGTTTAATATATAATGACTTCAATCATGATAATATTAACAGTTTTCTTTATTTTAATTGACTGAAAAAATTGAAGTTGATTGAGATCAACTTAAATGCTTTGTTTTCATATGAATATCAATTTAATGAATTGATTCATTAATTCAATAAATTAATTCACTGATTTCTGATTTATGAGTTGTTTTAAAATGATTATTAATGTAATAATTAACTTTAAGTTCTTTTGTTTTATTTTACAAATTTTGCTTGACTTAAATTTGTAAAATTCTGATTGACTGTTTACTTTTGAAATGACAAATTTCAATGTTTAAATATTTAATAAAAATATTAATTAATTATTTGCAAAATTTATTAAAATTTAATTTCTTTTAATCAAAGATTTTCAAAGATTATCTTATGCTGATTTAGAAAAAACAATCACAACGCATGCATTACAAATTTTGAAAAAGAGCATTATAAACAAGACAGAGTGAATCTAAAAGATGATTGAATGATGATGAATTGCATGAATTGCAGCGATGCTGATTCAAAGATGATTGCAAGTGACATTAATTCATTGCAAGAAAACAAAGATGCAAAGTTGAAACACTCATGCAATGATGAAGAGAATGTTATTAACATTATTGATCTACTAATAAAGATATCAACGTTAGAGAAAGAGAAGAGCAAAGATCATTCATGAAAAAAGATAGCATTGAAGCTGATTCAATGTTTTCGACTCGACTCAGAAGAAAAACATCACCTGAATCAGAATATATTCATCGCGAAGAATGTACAGAAATTGAAGACATAAGTTCAACTGCTCAACAAGCAGTTGCATATACAAAGAAGCACACATCTTTCAATGAAAATCACGTCATGAGCGAACGTGACAAGAGAAGAAATAGCGATGAGAAAGCAATGTTTCAGAGATGATCTGTTGTCACTTTGCAAGAAATGAGAAATCATGATTAAAATAATGAACAGAAGAGAAATAGAAAAGATACAGAAGAAGTTGATTGAGCAGATTTTACAGAAAATCGCAAACGTGTCAACAGATCAAAGAAATCTAATCATGTCACTTTGCAAGCTGAATAATGATGACATTTTTCTTTATGCAGTTAGCTCAGATGCTTGAGCAAATCTGAAAAAAACTCAAATATGAGCAAAAGAAATCATGAGTTCAACATGTATAGCACGTTGAATTTTCGCAATGCTGACACATGAAATATGCATTAAAATAAACATGAATAATCAGAAAAAATTCATTAAAAGATTGATAAAAGATAACACAAGACTTCATGAAGATCTGAAAATTCTAAGAATAGTTTGACTCAAGAAGATAGTAAAAAGCGAAAAGACTCATTCATCACTCATCATAGAGATCGTGATCGAAGTGATGGTGAATCAACTAATGAACATGAGCATGCTGAACTCATATCAAGAATATACATGCAAACTATTTGAAAAGAATTGTTGCATCACACAATGCTTCAGATGTCATGAATTTGATCATATGACTAAGTTTTGCAGAAAGAATCAGCGCTGCAAAAAGTGCGCAAACAAGCATCACATCAAGAAGTGCATGATGTCTTCAAATAGAAAATGTTGCATCAACTGCAACGAAAATCATAAACTCTGAAGACGCATCTGTTTCAAGTGATGACAGCAGATGAAACAAGCATTTAAAATCTATAGAAACAGATTGTTCAAATACTCTGAAACGTTTAAATACAATTGCACACTCTTTAAATTCAATGAACTCTTCAGATTCAACAAACTCTTTTGATTCAATGAATCTCTCGAACTCAGTAACAATCATGTTGAAAATACGCAGTTAAATCGCTGATGAATCAACTTGACAGATAATAAAGATCAAGAAAAAATGAGTTAATCTTTTCTTTTGCGTGAATAGCGACTCAGACAAGACGACATCTGAGCAGATTCAGAAATGTTCAATCAAAAAGCAAGAAAGACTCTCAATGATTGAAAACATACAAAGAGTCTTCTCATTGCAGAGTCAACAACAGCTATGAATAACTTTATGACAGAACAATCTTTTCTATGAATTCTACAATACAACATCAGAAAGTCATTAAGAATTCAAGAATCATTTTTAATTGACAAAGAAGTTCACGAATTTAACATAGTAACTATACAGAAGCAAGATCGACAACGAGATTTATCTGTACGAGATGCTGACTACGAACCTTCTGCAAGCTATGCTTGTCAGAAGAGCTGAACAATCTCATCAACATCGACAGAGCAGTAACAGCGCTTTACTCACGCGTTGAGCTCACACACAGTCGAAAAGCGAAGCAATAACAACGCGATCATCAGCGTGTTGAAGCTCGCACATACACAGAATGACAGCAGCATACATGCTGCAGCTCATATACGACATATACACATATACTGCGAAGGCACGACTCAGCTTTTGCGCACATACAGACAGACGTGATGCAGTAAATCGATCGATTTTTCGCATTTTCAGGCCGATTTACACGCAGCGCAATCACACACAGAGCAGTAACAGCGCTTTATTCACATGTTGAGCTCATATACGACATACACACATATACTGCGAAGGCACGACCCAGCTTTTGCGCACATACAGACAGACGTGATGCAGTAAATCGATCGGTTTTTCGCTTTATCAGATCGATGTACATGCATCGCAATCACATACACTGCAAAGACATGACACAGTCTTTGCTCATATACACAGAACGACAGCAACGTCTTTGCACACGCGCTGCAATTAATATACGACATTCACAGAGTCACTGCAAAGGCACAACTCAGCTTTTGCGCACATACACATCTGTGCGACGCAGTAAATCGATCGATTTTTCGATTTTCTGATCGATTTACATGCGTCGCAATCACATACACTGCAAAGACACGACACATTCTTTGCTCATATACACAGAACGACAGCAACGTCTTTGCACACGCGCTGCAATTAATATACGACATTCACACAGTTACTGCAAAGGCACGACTCAGCTTTTGCGCACATACACATCTGTGCGACGCAGTAAATCGATCGGTTTTTCGGTTTTCTGATCGACTTACATGCGTCGCAAATACAGAGATCAAAGCTCATTTAGTTCGTTCAGATGAGTGATCACACAGCGAACTCAAAAGCTCACATCGAAGTGATCAGCTTTCACAATTTTGAATTGTCTATGTGATCACTTGATCATATAGACAGTTCACACGCTCGTATGCGCACTCTATCGATGTGACTGTTCAATAAAAAGATATACAGCAGCGATTATGACTAGATTACATGTAATTTAGCATACACACAGCGCCTAGATAGTGTCATAGTCATAGACTGCATGCACTTAATGAAGAAATAAAAAAAATATACAGAAGCAAGATTGCAACAATAATGATTTACAGACATTTAACTCAGCATACAACTTCTTTCATCTAATGAAAAACTCATCATCTCAATCAAGAACATGCATATACGTTAACAAATGTCTAAGATTCAATCAATAAATAGTAAAAACAGCTGAGTCAGACATTTGCTCAATCAGAATATTAACTCGTAACGCAGATGATGAAATGCAGATGCTAAGACATCTAAACGTCTACAATTCATGCTCATTGTTTACTACATTCACAAAGAGATTTTCAATCATTTCTCATTTGAATGAACTACTCAAGAATGATTGCAAATAATTGATCATAAAAGATTTCAATTTACATCATTCTCATTGAGAAAAACAAAGATGCTTCACTCATCATACAATGACTGATATTCTACTAAACATCATTACAAATGTAAGACTGAAATTATTGCTGAAATCAGACATTATTACTTGCAAAGCTCACAATCAATTTACGACGATTGATTTAGTCTTTAACAGCGAGAAAATACAGTTTATGACATGCAAGTGCAAGATACAAATTGATTTGCATCAAATATTAAATCATCTTTTGATCATCACAAAGTTATGTTTACAAACAATCTCAATGCAATTCTCAATTTGATGACTTTGAAAGAAAATGAATACAGAAGCATTAAGTGCTTATTTGCAAATACATCTATCTTTGAAACGCTCTTTAGACAACAAAACTATGATGAATGACAGAGTGTGTAAGATTATCAGAGTGCTACAAAAGATTATCGAGAAATTTATTCTTTTGACAAAGTCATCAAATTAAGCAAGAGACTTTTGAAATCAAAGTTGCTTTGAAGTAGTAATGAAATCAAGATGACTGCAAATTATATGAAAAACGTAAGACACATTAGAAGCATGAAATGAATATTTAAAGCACAATGATCATAAAAACAAGATCATTCAACAAATGAAATATGCACACTTCAGATCACAAATGCATGAGCTGAGTGAAATATTCAAATCGATATGATGCTTTGCAAAATAAGCTAGAATCGAAAGTCAATTATTTAAAAAACTTTCTCAGTTTTCATCACTGAAGTGAAGCGACATTGATCATATGACAACGACATTCAAGAAAAAAATCAAGATACTGCAAGAAAAGTTCTTTCTCTCATCTTCTCAAGCAAATGTCAATGACATCGCAAAGTCATTCATATCTCTGACAATTTCATTCAATTCACACATCACAGAAGATGAAGTGAAGCAAACAATCAGATGAGTAAAAGCAGACAAAGCATCAAGCACTTCAGATATTTCAAACAGAGCGCTTCAAGTGAATTTCACAGAACTGATCTCAGTACTGATGAGTTTATTCAACGCATGCATAATACATAAGTATCATTCAAAGTAATTCAAAAAGACTCAAACAATAGTATTATGCAAATCAAAGAAAAGCGACTATATTGATTCAAAGATGTATCGATTCATTGCTTTGCTCAATATCATGAGCAGAGCGCTGAAGTCGATCATGATCAAAAGACTGAGTGACATAACTGAGATTCATCACATGCTATCAAATGCTCAAATGAAAGCGAAATGCAAACAATTCATGATCTCGACGTTAAATCTATTGATAAATCAAGTTCACACAGTGTGAAGCTGTGAAATCAAATATGTAATCTTCATGCTAAGCTTAAACGTTGTTGAAGCATTTGATCAAGTTTCACATGTCAGACTTCTGCATACATTGAAAATGAAAAAAATGTCAAGCTATATAATTGAATGAACACACAGCTTTCTAAAAAATCGAGAGATATTACTAATATTCAATGAACAAATGAGTGACATGCACAAGATAAACGCAGACATATTGCAGAAATTTCTCATTTCATCGACTCTCATTCTATTCTTCAACGCAAGTTTAATAAAAAAATGCAAAGCACTGAAAATTAAAATCAAAGTGCTTGACTTCATAAATGATATTAACATTCTAGTTTATGATAGATTCACTGAAGAAATTTGCAAAACACTGAGCAAAGCATACGACGTTTGCGCGAAATGAGCTTGCACTCATGACGTAACATTTGCATCAGAAAAGTATGAGTTTATGCATTTTACTAGAAAATTGAAAAGATTCAACATGATGATTAACATATAAATAGAAAACTCAGTTATTAAATTGAAATCAGATGTATGAATTTTAAAGATGCAACTGAACATGAAACTGTGATGAAATGCGCATCTTCAACAAATAAAGATGAATCACGTCACAAGAATGCTGACACTTAGTCATCTTAAAGTCTTCACATGAGAAGCTATCTTCACAAAAGCGAGATAAATATACTCAGCAGTAGTGAGATCAGAAATTGCATTTGAAGCGTCAGTCTGACATCAGCGCGACAAGAAAGATGAACTGTCAAATAAAGAATGCAGATTAGAAACACTTCAGAATCAGACTCTGTGTCACGTAGCAGAAGCATTTAAAAGAGTAAGCATTGAAACTTTAAAGACAGAAACATACATAAGCTCATTACATGTTTATTTGAACATGTTACAAAACAAGATCACGCTACACAGTTGAATTAATGATTGAACGTAAGAGATCAAACAAGCATGCAAACTAATACGCGTTCATTTAACGAAAGTTAATTACATCATTTCTCGCTCATTTATCATCAAGAAAATAATACTTCTAAATGTTTTCATTCAAGAAGATGTAAAGATACAGTTAAGATGCAGATGATGCACTTTCTTCTTCACAATGATTTCAACAAGTGATAGCATTGCAATAGCACAGTATCACAAAGATCAATGAAATTAATGATGAGAAAAGTACAGAGAACGTGTTGCAGATGTCAATGCAATCTCAGCACAAAGATTGCATCTGAGCAATAAAATGATAAAGATGCATGATGATTTTCAAAAAGCAGAAAGCATTCTTGTAATGCACATCAGAATCAAATGCATAGATCTGAATGCTTATCTGCACTTTAGAAATGTTTCAAACATGAATAACTTGTGATGTGACTGCAAATAAAGTCATCAAATGATGAAGCATGTACTCATGCATTGCTTAAACTGATTGCATCTGCAATCAAGAATGCTACAAGATGTTGACTTCTTGAATTATCAAATAATCATCATTATTATGAAAAGTCTTAAAGCAGTAGCGAAGATGATGATGAAAATGAAGCTCTTAAAGCAATTTAAAGTGACTAGAACACTCATTCTCTAACATGCAATCAACACGAACAATTTTGATACAAAGTTTCAAAACTCACTGTCTCGACTGTGTGAAGCAGTCGTATAAACTGCAAGTGATTTTCTATTTCAGAGAGTTTTGTTCACTCGATATAAATAGCATAGAATCTCTCATGAGTCAATCTAATCGATGTCACAAAAGTGTATGAATTTATTATTATTATACTGATTTAAACAAATTATTAATAAAAACATCATTTCATTCTTGTGTTCTTGTATCATGATTAATGTATACAAAGCATATGTAATTAACTTTCAATCAAAGATTTCATTATATAATTAAATTAACTTTGATTTTAACAATAATATTAACTGAATATTAAAGCGTTCACATAGTTTTGATATCAAATATTTATTAATGAATATCATATCAATGACTTTGATATTTATCAGAATGAGAAATCTAAATATCTTTTCTAAACTATTCAAGATGATGTCAACAGTGAATGACTTGAAATTAAATGAATCATCAAACATGTTGATGAAACAAAATATAAATATATTACTTTCAATCATTATTTTAATAAAAACAGATTGTTTTTTGAATTTGCAATGATCTCATGCACTTAAATCATTTCAAGATATTCATATGCTTTATGTTTTGTTTTTTTGCATTTGAAGCAAAGTTCTTTCTTCATTAACTTTTTGTTGCTGAGATTGAGATTCAATAATCTGAATTTCTTTTATGCAAAGATTGATGATGTAAGTTAAGCAGATAATGTGCTAGCAACAAAATGAGCAGCTGAGATTGCTGATGCTTTAATGATTAATTAAGCATTCAATTCAGTCAAATTAATATTGACTTGCATGCAAATGTTAATAAACTCATTCAAATTCATAATTCATTCATTAAGCATTACTCATTAAAGATCTGAATTGATTTTATGCTGAAGATTATTTAGTAGAATTTCATTATTGTATTTTATTTCTGCGTTGAATCTTTGAAATTTTATTTAAAATTCATGAAAGAAAATCTTGTTTTTATACAGTTTCAAGTACTGTTGTTGAGTAATATATTAATGATTGATAGTACTTCTTTGACTTTTAAAAATGAGTTTAATGATGTATTTTGCATTTATGAGACTATGTGCTTGACTGCAGCTTCACTAACTCAACTTTCAATGTAAACTATTTATAACTCTTCATTAGAAAAGTGATTCTGATTAATCTTCAGCTTATTTTACATTCATAATAGTCAATTATTTACATTCTGCAATGAATTTTCAAACAAAAATGAATTCAATAACTTTGTTGACTTTAAGAATTAATCTTTGAGAACAGAAGAATTCTGTTAACTCAAAGTGATTTTTAAATGATGTATAATTACATTCTTGTTTTTTTTTCTGCTGAATCTTCAACATAATGTTTATCTCATTGACATCTTCTAACATCTGAATCAAATCATTGTGAGTCTTTATTTCAATGTCATGCTAATGATATTATCTGCTTTGTGAATAATTATTTAAGTATTCAGCTTTGCATTAATGCTGATCTTGATCATTTTGTAGTTAAAAAGTAACGCGTTTATGTTTTTTTATTCTATGTCAAATAATGCATTCATGTCTTCTTTTAAAACTGTTCAATTCTGTGTTAAAAGTGATTCTTTTCTAACATTTTGAAGTTTATAATGAGCAATGTTCACTGATGCTGAGCTTCTAATCATGACATGAGTAGAAAATTGCTGATCAAGAAGTTCTGATGTTACTGTTGAAATTTCTGATTTTGATTGAAATTTCTGATTTCAATTTTAATAATGAGTTCAGTAAAAAGTTAATCTTCTGATTCATGTTTATAACACGTCACAGAGCTTGTTCTGAAATTTCTGATTTCAATATTTAAATCTAAGTTATGTAACTTGTTTTGTATCATTTACACGTTGATAGTAAGATTAATGAGCTTTGAACTAATGTTATAAATCTGTATAAAGCGAATTATATGAGTGTATTTTAACTAGAAGTTCAAAGTTAAAGAAGAAAGAAAATAAAATATATCAAAAGTCTTATACTCACGAAGATGCATTAAATTACTAACGTGTCAACATCAGTTTTATACTAGTTTATGATAGTTTAACATGACTTATATTAAACTAACTTAAAGTGTCTGCTTGCAACAGCAAATTCACTTTCTATGTTTTTTTATGATTTTATCATGATATTTTTTCAATGACATTGAAGATCTTTGCTTCTAAAAGATAATTTCATAAAAACTTCATCTTATTATCATTAATATTATCAAGATAATGAAGTGTAAGTCACTTAAGTTTACAAAGAAGTTTCAAGAAATAATTGTTAAAATCATGTTTAAAGCAAGTCATAAAAATACAAGTAAATTAAAGTAAATGAGATAAATGAGAATTCAAAGTTAAAGAGTGAAATCTATTAAGATGCAAAAACTATATGTACAGAAAAAAAAACGTTAAACTCAATAAAGTTTAGACTCACTTTGAGAACATGTATCTCAGTAAAAGACTAAGCACGCTTGTAATATTACTTTCTCTTCTCAGTTAAGATCAGCTTTCATCTACATAGATCAAAGCTCATCTAGCCTGCTCAACTAGATGGTCAAACAGCGAACGAAAGCTCACGTCGAAGTGATCAACTTTCACAATACATCGATCGCTTGTCTAGCTCGCTCAGCTAGATGATCAAACAGCAAATTCGAAAGCTCACGTCGAAGTGATCAGCTTTCACAATACACAGATCGAGCATCGCATCGCGATGCTCACAAACAACTCAAAGCTCACCTAGCCTGCTCAACTAGGTGGTCAAACAGCGAACGAAAGCTCACGTCGAAGTGATCAACTTTCACAATACATCGATCATTCGTCTAGCTCGCTCATCTAGATGATCAAACAGCAAATTCGAAAGCTCACGTCGAAGTGATCAGCTTTCACAATTTCGATTTGTCTATATGATCATTTGATTATATAGACATGTCGCGCGCTCGTATGCGCATTCTAACGATCTGACTGCTCAATGAAAAGATATACAGCAGCGATTATGACTAGATTACATGTAATTTAGCATACACACAGCGCTTCAGTGCTACTATTTAGGTAGATAGCATCGTGTTTCATAGTCTTAGGCTGCATAAGCACGTAAAACTTGAAGAAATAAAAAAAAATCTTCTAAATTGTAGTAATGTCATTTTAAACTTTGATTTATATTCTTTTTTTGATATCAAATTATTGCATATGTATTACATTATTGCAACAATCACAACGCGCGCAAAGCAAATTTTTGAAAAGAGCAATACAATCAAGGCAGAATGAATCTAGAAAATAAATAAACGACGATGAATTGCATGAACTGCAGCAATGCTGATTCAAAGACGATTGCAAGCAATGTTGATTCATCGCAAAGAAACAGTAATTTAAGGTCGAAAAGCTTACACAATGATGAAAAGTATGTTGCTAACATTATTTATCTTCTAATACAGACATCAACGTTAAAGAAAGAGAAGAGCAAAGATCATTCATGAAAAGAAGTAGCAGTGAAGCTGATGTGATGTCTTTGAAACAGTTCAGAAGAAAAAAACAATGAGAATCAGAACGCGTTCATTACGAAGAATGTACAGAAACTGAAAACATTCATACAACTGCTTAGCAAGCAGCTACAAACACAAAATAGCATGCAAACACAAGATAGCATATGCTTCTCATTGAAAATCACGTTATGAACGAACGTGACAAGAGAAGAAGTAACAACGAGAAAGTAATGCTTCAGAAGCAAATTGTCATCGCTTTGCAAGAAATGAGAAGTCATGATGAAAATAGCAGAAAGAAAGAAAATAGAAAAGATACAAAAGAAATCTATTGAACAGATTCTTCAAGAAATCACAAACGTGTTGACAGCTCAAAGAAATCTATTCATATCTCTTTGCAAGCTTGAAAGCGAAGACATCACACTTCATGCAGTGAGTTCAGAAGCTCAAGCAAATTTGAAAAGATTTCAGACATGAGCAAAAGAAATCATGAATTTGATGCGTATAGTGCATCGAATCTTCGCTGTGCTAACATATGAAATACACATCACAATAGATACAAGCAATCAGAAAGTGATCATTAAAAGACTGGTAAAAGACAACGCAAGACTTCATGAAAATCTAAAGATTCTAAGAATAGTCTGACTCAAGAAAGTAGTTGAAAGTGAGAAGACTCACTTGTTGCTCATTGTAAAGATTGCAATCGAAGCAATGATGAATTGACTAATGAACGAGAGCATGCTAAACTTGTATCAAGAATGCTCATGCAAGCTGTTTGAAAAGAACTGTCACATCACTCAGTGCTACAGATGCTTCAAATTTGATCATATGATCAGATTCTGCAAGAGAAAACAACGCTGCGCTAAATGCGCAGACAAACATCACATCAAAAAGTGCATGATGTCTTTGAATAAAAGACGTTGTGTCAATTGCAACAAAGATCACGAACTCTGAAGACACATCTGTCTCAAATGACAACAGCAGATGAAACAGACGTCAGAAATCTACAGAAACAGATTGATCAAATATTCAAAAGCGTCGAAATACAATCACACATCTCTCTTGTCATTTCTGAACTCTCTAAGCTCAATGAATTCATTGAGCTCAATAGACTTCGTAAATTCAACGAATTCTTCAAGCTCAGTAATCATTGTGTTGAAAACACGCAATCGAGACGTTGAATCAACATGACAGATGATAGAAGTCAAGAAGAGACGAGTTGATCTCTTCTCATACGTAACTAGTGACTCAGATGAAACAACATCTGAGCAGACTCAGAAACACTCATTCAGAAAGTGCGAAAGACTTTCAATAATTGAAAGCATACAAAGAATTTTCTCAGCGCAGAGTCAACAACAGCTACAAATAACTTTATGATAAAACAATTCTTTCTACGAATTCTACAATACAACATCAGAAAGTCATTGAAAATTCAAGAATTATTCTTGATCGACAGAGAAATTCACAAATTCAATATAGTAATCATACAGAAGCAAAAACACAACATTAATGACTTATAATTATTTAGCTCAGCTCACAACTTCTTTCATCTAATGAAAAACTCGTCAAGAACATGCATATATGTTAACAAATGCTTAAGACTCGATCAGTGAACAGTAAAGACAGTTGAGTCAAACATTTGCTCAATCAGAATATTAACTCGCAATACAGATGATAAAATGCAGATGTTAAGACTTTTAAACGTCTACAACTTAAACTCACTATTCATCATATTTGCAAAGAAACTCTCAACTATCTCTCGCTTGAATGAACTACTCAAGAATAACTGCAAACAACTAGTCGTAGAAGACTTCAATCTACATCATTTACATTGAGAAGAGCGAAGATGCTTCACTCAACATATGATGACTGATACTTTACTAAACATCATTACAAATGCAAGATTGAAACTACTGTTGAAATTAAACACAATCACTCACAAGACTCACAATCAGTTTACAATGATAAATTTAGTCTTTAGCAGCGAGAAAATACAGTCTATGACATGCAAGTGCGAAGTATGAATCAATCTACATCAGAAATCAGATCATCTTTCAATTGTCACTGAGCTAAATCTACAAACAATCTCAGTGCAGCTCTCGACTCGTCGACTCTGAAAAAAATGAACACAGAAGCATTGAGTGCTTATCTGTAAATACATCTTTTGTCAGATTATTCTCTGAACAGCAAAGCTGAGATGAATGACAGAGCAACAGAGATCATCAGAGTACTATAAGAGATTATTGAGAAGTCTACTTTCTGAGCAAAATCATTAAATTAAGTAAGAAACTTCTGAAATCAGAGCTGCTTCAAAGTAGTAATGAAATCAAGATGATTGTAAATCATATGAAAAATACAAGATACATTAGAGACATTAAATGAATATCTGAAACACAATGATCACAAAGACAAGATCATCAAACAAACAAAATGTGCACACTTCAGATCACAGATGCATGAGCCAAGCGACGCATTGAAATCAATATAATGCTTTGCAAAATGAGTTAGAATCGAAAGTCAACTATCTAAAAAGCTTTCTCAGTTTTCGTCGCTGAAATGAGATGATACTGATCACATGATAACAACGTTTGAAGAAAAAATCAAGATGCTGCAAGAAAAATTCTTTTCTTCATCTTCACAAGCAGACATTGTCACGAACTGAGAGCTGAATGAAACCAGAATGAAATTCTAATAACTAGATTTTAAATACAAGACGTTGCACAAAGAAGAAAGAAAAGAAAAAGATCATTCAGAGATTCTTATATCTCATGAACGCTGAGTATCATTCGTATCGAAAGACTTTCATAACATCACTGATAATCTCACATCTATCATCATCTATAATATTGTTCAACATCATCTAAGTGATTTAACATCTCTTTTTCCAACATCTTTCAAGTAACACATGCTAAAACCATGACAATAAATTTCTCTTTTTGAAGTCGAAGCTTCTGCGAGACTTTTAATTCTCTGACTCATATTCAGAGTCGCTGCTTTCTTGCACGTAAGCGATTCATGAATTCTTATCCGAACGATCGGAATTTTGAGCGTAATAGACGTTCATGACTTCGATGACATTCATCACATTCGCAAACTTTACTCAACTGTTTTCTTCTATCTCAGTTCACTTAATTAAATACTCTAGCTGAGAGTTCTTTACTCGAAAGTTCAATATTTCGTTCATCACTCAGCTAAGCACTTCTTCAACGAAGACTATCGAAAACGACGCGAGAGATATTTGTTCAGATAAAAGATCGTTGATCGCAGAATGAAGCAGATAAGTATGAAAGACATCGAAACAGAATCAGTCATTGAGCAACTCTAGCTGATAAGAATGAGAACTAACAGTTTTGATGATTCTGAAAGATTTCTCAAATTTATTAGATAACTTCTTGCTGAGTCGATGAATCATCAGATTGCGAGCATTTAATTAAATCATATCATTAATTGCATACTTGAGAACGTGTTGTCAATGAACATTAGCGAATTGTTTCTGATATGCTTAAGCTAAGATCATTTGTTCTCGCAGAATTTCATTGATTCGATTCATTTTCTGAACAAACAGATCAACATGTATTCATTTCGAATGTTCAATAACGTTCTTCTGAGTCTTCTTTGATTTCAATCTCATTCGAGAATGCTGTTCGAAGTTAGCTAGAAACGACGTGCACTGAGTGCTTTCAAAGAAGTGATTGTTGATGACAAATTCAGTTGATGACAGTCATGCAGCTCAGTCGTTCTGCATAAAGAACATGAAGGCTCGAAGATATTGTTTCAAAACGTCGTTGATGTTCTCGATTTGATCATTCGTTTCTGAGTGAAACGCAGTTGACAATCGAGCTTGAATCTTCAATCGAGTACAAAGTTCGTCTCAAAAGTGATTGACAAACTGAGTTTCATGATTCGAGATAATTGAATCAGATAATTCATGATGTTTTCATATTGCATGATAAAAAACTCAAGCTGTATCTAGAGCTGTAATTTCACTCATAGACTCGTAATGCACTTGTTTAGATAGTCTGTTCACGACTATCAGAATATTGATTGTCGAATTTTCGTTCAGATTCTTACTTTCAGATACTGTCATGATAAAATTCATGACTATGTCTTTTCAGCAACGATTGAGTACATCAAGAAACTTCAAAGCTTTCTGATATTTTTCTCTAGAGATCTTCACTCGAAAGCATAGATGACAATTGCATACAAAGCGAGCTACTGTCTTGATCATTTCAAGTCAGTAATAATGACGACTGAGTATTTCGTAGATCTTGACTCTTTCTGAATGACTCGCAATAGACGTGTCATGACTTAACTGAAGCAGACGTAGTCGCAGTTTCTCATCTTTGAATATCAATAGCCTATCTCTATAGTAGACTCGATCACTTCGCAGCGTACATTTCGCTAACGAAAATTCTTTAAGCTTTCGTTGATCATCTCTTAACGCAGTTATCATGATCTGTACTCATTCATCATTGAAATAAACTGCGAAAAGTTGTTCTTCTAGCTCATTCATAGACATTTTCTCTGATGATTCAGACTGCTCAGAGATCACTGATTCGCTCGTCAAGTCACTTGATTCAAGTGCTTCAGAGTCACTATCATCGAGAACATTGATTAAGACTTGAATTTTCAGATTTTTTGATTTTAGCACGATCTGTCACTGATGTTCTCGACGACTATTCTCTTCATTCAAGAAAAGATCTTCTGATCGACGCATGAGTGCATCGACTCGAGTGTTCAATTCACTCGAACGATACACGATTTTGAAGTTAAATCGAGAGAGAAATTCTGATCATCTGACTTGTCTTCGACTAAGCAGCTTGATTGACATGAAATATTCTAGATTCTTGTGATCGAAAATGATCTCAACGAAGTCTAACGTGTCTTTCAGTTCGAGTCTTCATTTCTCAAAAGCTCTGATTATAGCTAGAAGTTTCTTGTCATAAATCTCGTAGTTGCATTCTGCGAGTAGCATTTTGAAAGAGAAATAGATCACAGATCTTAACTGCTCATTATCATCTCGCTGAGACATGACTTCGATCACAACATAGTCGAAGACATTGATTTTCACAGTCATGAGTAGATTCGAATTATAGTGCATTAAGATAAAAGCAGTGATGAACGTCTGCTTGAGTCGATCGAAGACGAATTGACACTTCTGAGTTCAATTAAATGACTGATCTTTTCTGATTAAGACAGTCAACAAATCAATCAGCTTGAAAAACTTCTTAATAAATCGTCTATAGAAGTTGATGAAGCTCAGAAAGCTCTGAACATCTTTGACGTCTCGAGATGCAGCTCAATTCATGATAACATTAATCTTCTCAGAATTCATTTTGATTTCGTGAATGATGATTATTAGACTCAAATACTTGATCTCGATAACTGAAAATTCGCATTTCTTGATATCTATCTGTAGTTCAACGACTCTAAGTCGCTTCAGTATCTGATGAACATGCTGAGTATGCTTCTTTTTGCTGTTGCTATAGATCAAGATATCATTCATGTACGCGATGCAGAAAACGTTCAAGAAGTCATGCAGAGTGTCATTAATGAAGTTCTGAAATGATGATGATTCATTTGTGAGTTCGAAGAGCAAAACGTTGTACTCGTATAAGTCATAACGTGTTCGAAAAGCGATCTTTCACTCATCTTCATAAGTCATTCGCAGTTTATTAAAGACTGCAATGATATCTAACTTGATGTAGTACTTGATCTTAGTCAGTCGATCTAGAGTTTCTCGAATGAGAAGTAACGAGTATCGATTCTTAACTGTCATGACGTTCAGACCTCGATAATTCACGCAAAATCTGAGTTCTTCGCTTGATTTTTTAACAAAGAGTATCGAAGAGATCACGAGAGAAGAGCTGACTTGAATAAAGTCTTTGATCAAATTATTCTTCAGATATTTCTTTAGTACTCGAAGCTCATCTTGAGACATGTCATATAAAGACTCGAAGATAGAAGTTTTGCTCTTCTGCAGCTGAATTTTATGATCATAGAAACGTCGTTCAGGTAGAATGTTCATCAATTCGCGAGAGAAAACATCTAGAAAGTCGTGATATTCGAAGAGCAATAGCGTGACAGAGTCAACGAAAGACGTGATTTTCAGAGCTTTGTCGATATTTCTCATGAATATGACAAACAGATCATGATTCTTTTTTCTAGCGAGTTGCAGAAACGAAGCACTATTTATAGCGTAGATCTTCAGATGTTTCAAGAGCGAAGATGTCAAAGAAGCTGATACTGACACAGTCGAGATCGAGATGCTCGAGAGAGTTTCAAGTACGAGTTCTGAGTTGACTTGAGATTCAAAGATGAGCTGATTATGACGCAGATCTATAATTGCTTTATGACTTTTTAATCAGAGCAGA
>JAABUI010000650.1_pt1 | contig 24094 bp, 36 predicted proteins | sample 5559111 | NCBI WGS metagenome assembly JAABUI01 (sample SAMN10711870, study PRJNA513365) | rock metagenome | isolation source: Antarctica rocks | place: Antarctica: Victoria Land, Buttleship Promontory
CATCCCATCTAAGAGTCGATCACCAGCGTGACGGATTTTGACTCTAGACTAGTGCCAGACCGGTATAGACTAAAGGGTCGATTTCCCACGAGTTGTCCCTGATCATCTACACTAGTTACACTAGTTTACTCAGGCAAAAGGTTCCGCTTCCTTTATCCATTTCGGTACCAGATTGTTGTCCTGTCGCTACCAAGTAGCTATCGCAGCATCCTTTGCTCATCCACACCATCGGCCTTGCAACACGAGGTCATCTACCCTGGTCCCCACGCAATAAGATCTGCGACTACTCCCGTACCACCACCTCTGGATCTCTCAGCCCCATCTTGACGCCCATGAACACCCAATCGTACTACTCCTCCACGCCACCCTCCTCCTCCCGCTTCTCCCTCACCTCCTCCTCAACATCCTCTAGCACCACCTCCCTCCCCTCCAAGCGCGACTCACGGACCCCATCCCAACCCCACCCACCCTCACTCCAACAACAGCTCTTCGGTGCTTCCCCTCAACCAACAGCTGGGATACTCGATAGACCGCTGAATCGGACGAAAGGGGCGGAGGTGGGCTTGAACGCTTTTGCGTTTTTGTTGGCGGAGGTGGTGAGTTATAGTCAGAGTCGGGTGGATAGTGTTACAGACCTGGAACGACGGTATGCCTTATGTTCCACTATTAAATGCTTTGGATCAGGAGAGCTGAAAAGTGGAGACAGGTTGTCGTCGTTGGGGTACGAAGCGGGCGTTCGGATATTGTCTTTGATCCTGCTCCGGAATACCCAACTCGTAGGGGGAAAGGTCCCGTCTTCTCGGCTTAGACACGGGTCCCTAGCTAAGTTCGAGAAGGAGCCGAAACGAGAACATCGCCTTATCCCGATTCTACAATTCGTACACACCCAGGTTTATCGGTACTGCTTCGGTCGCCCCGCAGACGGTCTCGAGCGGTCCGTCGAGGGCGAGGATGAATGTGAGTTCTCCTTCTTCCACCACTCCTAGCTTTGACAAGCTGATTATATGGGCTGGATAGACATGTTGACCCTGAATCAACCGCCTTTGACGCAACATATGTCGATACCGAAGGATATGGCGCAGTTGTCGTGCGAGGCTTTTACGGCGGGGATCGTGGAGGGGGTTCTCGATGGACTGGACGTGGTGCGTCTCTTCTCAGTGGTAGATCCAGGCTGATGGTGGATTCAGCCCGCGCGAGTGACAGCGCATACAGTCGGGACGGATCAGTACCCTCAACGGACGGTGATCTTGATCAAGCTGGATCAGAAGGTCATGGATCGAGAAGAGGCACTCGGGAAGTAGCGGATCTTAGCGGATCATGGTCATTATACGCGTATGCCTGATGTAGCACATCCGGCTCAGTGTGCCTTTTGCTCCTTGAGCTCGGCGAAGAACGTCTCGATGTCCTCCTTCCTGACTGTCTGGCCAGCTTGGGCGTGGCCCGTGAGCATCGTCTTCAGCTTGTCCCTGTAGTCAACCATCAGCTCGTTGAGACTAGCAAATGGCGAGGACGCGGACTTCATGGTCTGATACCCGCGGAGCGCTTCGATGGCTTGTACACGAGGCAGGGGTCCGACAACGCGGTTGGTCACCTCGTCCAGCGTTTCCTCTACGCGCCACATAAGCTGCTGCCGCGCGGACATGAGAACAGGAGCATACCTTGATGATCGTCCTTGGGCGGCTCGTATATCTCGGCGTCGGCAAGTGGGAACGGCAGCTTGGCGATTGTTGCCGCCTATCGTTTCCATCAGCTAGACAAGAGGACAAAACATGAACCGGCTCACGTCGAGCGAAGCTTTGAGTTGATCCCGAATACCGTACGCCAGGAAGACGTCGCCTTCGCCTTTCCACTGCCCCTCTCCTCCGTTCGCCACTCCATTCTGCACTGATGTCATTGTATGATCGGTCTCGGTCTTGATATCACCATGCTCCAGCCGAGGCTTCTTTGGTCCTCCGACCACCTCCTCATCCTCCGCCGACCTCTTCAGTCCGTAGGATTCACCCTCTGGCTTCTCCTCCTTCTCCTCTTTCACCTGAACCCTCCGCCGAATGACTGTCGAGCTTCCACCCTCCTCACTAGCCTCGATCATCATCCATCCCTCGGTCCCAGCTTTATGACGGATGAATGGATGTCCGCCCGCGCACTCGGCGCAGATGAGCCCGTCATACGTGTCCGACGGGATCAGGACCGCTTCCTCCTCGTCCTCGTCCTCCTCTTCCTTATCCGGGTCGGCCTTCGCCACCGCCCTAGGCCGTAAATTCAAGCAACTCTCATGGTACCAGTCCTACCCTCGTCAGCTCAAGCTCCCCCTTTGACCAAAACTGGTTGAAGCAAACCCACCTCGCATGCCATACAATTCAACATCGCCTCATCCTCCGTCTCCGGATCATAAACTTTCCCACATCGACAGAACCTCCCCGCGAAGTTTTGATTGTAGTGATTCTCCTCGTTAGACGGTCCTGGCTGCGTTCCGGGAGGGTTGAGGGCACATCTCCGTCGTTTCCCGTTTGAGGTGGGGGGCATTAAGGTGGTGGGGCAGTCGCAGCGGAAGGAGCGCTTCGTCCAGAGCTCGATGAGGCGATGATCTACCCTCATCAGCTTGACAAAGTCCTTCACAAAAGGGAACGAACCAGAGTGACAGGATATGGAGCAACCATAGCATACTCCCTTCTCCCCGCAATCTGCCATTCATCAGCTTAACACAGCATGATCGTTGAGGAGAACTCGCCCAAGCAGCTCCATATTGCTTGGCGTAGATAACCTTTGGCATAAGTACACTCGTCAAAGCTATACGGCATGATCTCCTTCGCCTCTTCGGCCATCCGCTCGGAGGTATCGATCAGGTTCTGCATGGTGACCTCGGAGGAAGGGGGTTGAGAAGCGAGGTGGGTTGTTTCGAGGAAGGTAAATTTACTGGTCGACGCCATTTTGACGGGGAGAATGTCCGAGACAGATAGCTCAGGTAAGAGGAATCGAGATGAGTCACCGCAAATGCGGTGAGCGACACCTGGGTAGAACGGGTAACAGTCGCGTCGTGAATCGGGTGGAGGTTTCAAATGCCCCCGTCCTTTCCCCTTTGCCACTCAACGGTATTTCGGCATTACTGGAACTGCATACCCTTAGACTTCCCTCGAATTATCTTGCCACTTGTCCTTCGTTTCGCAGTCCGTCTCGTGTCCCAGCGTCTCCTCATGCCTCGCTCCCCTCGCCGGTCCCGGTCTCCCGAGCCGCGACGCTCGTCCCACCGGAGCTCTCATCGCAGTCCTTCCCCAACTAGGTATGAAAGATCCCATGCGAGCTCCTCCAGGCGGCCTGACGACAGGCGGTCAGCTCGGCATGATGATGATTATCCGGCTCGGGACCGAGAGAGAGACAGGGATGGACGACGAGATAGGGACAGGGATGGTGAGAGGGAGCGGGAGAGGGAGAAGCCTAGAGATAAAGATAGGGAAAGGGATGGAGAGAGGGAGAAGGAACAGGATAGGTATAGGGAGAAAGAGCGGTATTCGGATGACCGACGGCGGGATGAGAGGGATAATCGACGTCGGGATGATCGAGAACGCGATCGTCCGAACGGCCATCACGAATCCTCACGTCGAGACCGCTCTCCGCCCAGAGACGCTCCGCATTCCCGCTCGCCGGAGAAGCGGATACCGACATCTCGCTCTATCCCTGCGTTACACGCGGCCTCTAGTGGCTCACCTGGACCACAGACCGAGGAGGAGAAGCAGCGGTCGAAGAAGGAGAGGCTTGAAGTTTGGAAGAAGCAGAGGGAGCTTGACAAGTTGAAAGACGGCAAGGCAAAGTCCGCCACTCCCGAACCGGCTGACAGGAAGCCTGCCCCCTCCAGCTTTGTCCCCACCGGTAGAGGTGAGTCCGAATTTATCCACCTGAAACGCATACTGAACATTTGTGGGACGGGTAGCTTCGCTTCCGAGCAAGCCATCTGCTTTCTCGCTCGGCGGTCTCTCTCGTATCGGCCTGCCGGTGAAGAACGGGTCGACCCCCCTGAAACGCACCATCACCGCTCTTGATGACGAGGAGGCTTCGGATCGCAAGCTGGAGAAGCTTGACCTACCAGAAGTTAATCCGGAAGTACAGAGCGGCGAAGCGGCTTCGGTCGACGCCATTGGTGACGACCTGGCAGTAGCGGATGGGGATGAGGCGATGGAAGAGGACGTCCTGCCGGATATCACCGCTGAAGTCAATGGCGAGGTCAACGGGCACAGTGAGACCAATGATGACGCCAAATCCGTGAAAATGGACGTCGACAAGAAGGAGGAAGTGGAGGAAGACGACGTTGATCCGCTTGATGCGTATATGAACGACATCGGTGCCGAAGTCAAGCAGGTCAACCAGAAGGACGCGAAGCGAATGGGTCTCATGGAGCAGGATCACGACAGCGATGGCGAAGGGGAGGTGAAAAATAAGGCGGAAGAGGAGTTGACAAGGGCAGAAGCGCTGCTCCAGTATGTCCCGACTCTTTATAAACGGATGATGCTGATGAGGAGCGTAGGATGGCCGCCAGCAAATCCCGAAAGAAGGACCTCCCAACGCCTGACCACAGCCAGATCGACTATGAGCCGTTCCGAAAGGCGTTCTACGCTGCTCCCGTCGAGGTTCTCGAAATGGACGAGGAGGAAACGGAGTTGATGAGGCTGGAGATGGATGGTATCAAGATTCGAGGACAGGATGCACCGCGACCTGCCAAAAATTGGGGTGCTTTCGGTCTTCCGACCGTCTGGTGAGTACATCGTTGGAAAGTATATATGTATAGATACTAATCATTGCATTTCCGTGCAGTCTCGACGTTATCAGACGGAATGAATGGGCAACGCCGACCGCCATCCAAGCTCAGGCGATCCCAGCTATCATGTCCGGACGAGATGTCATTGGTATCGCCAAAACAGGGTCAGGGAAGACGATCGCCTTTCTCCTTCCGCTTTTCCGGCACGTGAAAGACCAGCGGCCGGTTGGAGGCGGCGAAGGTCCGATCGCTGTTGTCATGTCACCCACTCGAGAGCTCGCGATGCAAATCTACCGGGAATGCAAGCCGTTCATGCAGGCTCTCAACTTCAGGGTGAGTAATCCTTATATCGGTCAACTGTGCTGTTCTGACGATCGGGCCTCTCAGGTCACATGCTGCGTCGGCGGGTCCTCGATCAGCGAAGATATTGCGATGATGAAGAAGGGCGCCGAAATCGTCGTCTGCACTCCGGGACGGATGATCGACCTCCTCACCGCCAACAATGGCCGTGTTACCAATGTTCGGCGATGTACCTATCTCGTTCTCGACGAAGCCGACCGCATGTTCGACATGGGCTTCGAGCCTCAAGTCATGAAGATCGTCAATAATATCCGGCCAGATGCGCAGAAAGTGCTCTTTTCCGCGACATTCCCCAAAACCATGGAAGGTCTTGCTCGGAAGATCCTCATTCGACCGCTTGAGATTACCGTCGGCGGGAGATCGGTCGTGGCAGCGGAGATCGATCAGCGTGTCGAGGTCCGTGACGGGGACAGCAAATTCAACCGCTTGTTGGAGATTCTTGGGGAGATTGGCGAAGAGCACAAAGAGGAGGATGAGGACTCCCGGGCGCTCATCTTCGTCGATCGGCAGGAATCAGCAGACGATCTCTTCCGAGAGCTGCTCCAACGGGGTTATGTTTGTTCGTCGTTACATGGTGGGAAGGAGCAGGTCGACCGTGAGGAAGCGATCAAGAACTTCAAGAACGGTGATGTCCCCATCATTGTCGCAACCTCGGTTGCTGCGAGAGGACTGGACGTTCCGCAGCTGAAGCTGGTCATTGTGAGTGTTTTCGTCTCACACAACGGCGCATTGCTTACTTGCCATCCAGAACTATGACGCTCCGAACCACATGGAGGACTACGTGCATCGGGCAGGCAGAACAGGACGTGCTGGAAACAAGGGCGTTTGCATCACCTTCATTACCCCAGAGCAAGAGAAATTCGCCGTCGACATCGTCCGCGCCCTTGACGCGAGCAAAGCCTTCATCCCGGACAAGCTGAAGGAGATGTCCGATGGTACGTCGCGCTTGGCTCCACATCCCCTTCGTGCTGATCCTGTGTCTCCAGGATTCCTCGCGAAGATCAAGTCCGGTAAAGCGCGCGCTGCTGGTAATGGGTATAGCGGAAAGGGTCTTGAACGAATCGAGCGAAAGAGAGACGAGAAGGATCGAGCGGAGAAGGTCACCTACGGTGATACCTCCGAGGCCTTGTCACTTTCGTCTCGCGAAGGCGCTGTCATCCCGTACAAACCCAAAACGAACGACCATAAACCGTCCGAAGCATCGCTCAAAGGCGAGTCCGATTACACTTTCACCGAGATCAAAGTCGACATTATCAATGGGCCAGCTCCGGACAAAGCGATCAACCCTTCGCTTTACTCATCCAGCGGGAAGAATCTTGGTGCTGCACTTCCTCGACAAACACTGGACGCGCTCGCAAAAGCGAAAGCGGAAGGCCGTCATGTCGATGCAGCGGCGCTCGCGAAGGTCGTGGCGCGTCTGACGCAATCCATCGAGCTTACCAAAGCGGAGAAGCTTGGTTTAGCGACGGCTGTCGAAGGGCCGCGAAAAACGAAGGATCCGGACGCGACCGATTGGCATGCTGTTTTCCCGATCAACGATTATCCGCAGAAGGCGAGGTGGAAGGCTACGAACAAGGAGCAGATGACCCTGTTGTGCGAGATCTCTGGGGCATCCATCACTATGAGAGGTGAGCTCCTTCCTAAATCTGATGCAGCGGCTTGCTGACGATCTAAATTTAGGAATCTTCTATCCGCCTGGCGAGGAACCGATGATAGGGGCGGAACCAAAGCTGCATCTCCTTATCGAGTCCAACGAGGAGTCACGAGTGAGGATGGCCGTGGACGAGTTGCGGCGGACGCTCGTGGATGCCTCCATGGCCGCGCTCAACGTGAGTCTCAAACTGCATCAGCGAAAATATCGCTAATGACAAATCTCTAGAACGCGGATCGCGCCGTGGGTGCGAGTGGGCGATATGCGGTGTAGGCGAGCGGGTCGGGTGCGCAAAGGGGACATTGGGGAGGATGAGCTGGGGCGGGCTGCTTACGAAGCTCGATTTGACATTGTTGTCACACTTTGCATCATCCATTCGAGCATGAAAGGAGCATGAAAGTAGACTCAAGCTGTCTAAGCCAGCTGTCGGTAGCGCATTGAGTAGGAATTGCTCTTCGCCGAACCACTTCGGCAGCTCATTACTCCGAAACCGGGAGAGGTGCTGAGCTGTTGATCTCCTGTCCAAGCTCCACTGATGCCAGCATCCGTTCCAACCCACAATGCTTACAAATCGCACGATCAGTACTTTTGCGTCGACTTTGAGGTCAGCCACAGCTGCTGGACGACATGGATCCGTAAAGCGATTTGCATCGACCTCGCCTGCCAGCAGCTCGCGATACCAGTCATACGCCTGGACGACCGGTGCCACTCTCTCCATAGGTCTAATCGTCCGTCACCTCTCTTTCGATTCTTCACTAGCTGATGTATTGCAGGCTTTCTACCTTAAACGGGATCGTGTACGACTCGACTCACAACCTGATTCCATACCCGATGCAGTTCCCGATAAAGTCCACTCCCAAATCCCTGACGCCGTGCACGGCGATTTCGACGACTCCGAATCTCGGCATAAAGGTGGCGAGCTGGTGTCGATCCGAGACGTGTTGGATCATAAGGACGGGGAGGAAGTGTGGGTCGTCATCAGAGGCGATGTCTACGAGTGTGTTCTCCCCATCAAGGAACAAGAGGCGAGGGCTGATATGGATGTGCTAGCATGACAGAATGGTTAGACGATCATCCTGGCGGGCGGAGTATTATCGAATCCAATAGGTCGAAAGACGTGACACCGATCTTCCAACCCCGCCATCCGAGCGATCAGCTCGAACCCCGGAACATCCCGCCCACCGTTCATCACCTAGGGACACTTGACGTGGACGGCGCGAGCGAGGAGGAGAGGGTGGAGCTGCGTTTACAGGTTAGTAAGGAAGAGGAGAATGAGTCGGAGAGGATCAAGAGGGAGCGAGAAGCCATGGAGGAGAGGGGTTTGGGCGTGGTGGTGAACATGAAGGATTTCGAGGTGGGCAGACCCGCACCGAGGGAAATCAGCTGAAGGGTGGCGTAGAGGTATGCGGAACCGATGTTGTCGAAGGTGGCTTTGGCGTACTATGCCTCGGCGGGGGACGACGAGATCAGTGGGTCCATTCATCCAGGATATAGGAGTAGGGGCTGAGGTCTGGATAGCGAAGGTGCAGAATGGAGAAGCGTATCAGAAAGTCCAGTTCCGACCGCGAATATTGCGGAAGGTCGCAGAGGCCGATGCTAGCACCACTATCATGGGCAAGAAGAGCTCGATACCCGTATTCATCTCACCGGCATGAGTGGATGGGGGAAAATCCTGAGGGGTTGTAGCTGATGGCATCAGGGCGATGGCGAAGCTTGGGCATCCGGATGGAGAGGTGAACCTTACCAAAGGAGCTGCAAACACGGGCATCGTGCAGATTGTGCCCTCAGACTATACACCTCGCTACACCTCGCTGATTTTTTCAGATCTCGAGCAACGCCTCCTGCTCGCTCGAGGAGATGTCAGCCGCCCGATCCCCCTGCCAACCCCTCTTCTTCCAGCTCTACGTCAACCGCAACCGTTCCGTCGCCACCGATCTGATCAACAAAGTTAACAAGTTGAAAATGGACGCGTTATTCATGACTGGTGATGCTCCAGTCGGCGGGAAACGGGAGCGAGATCTGCGGTTGAAAGGGGAGTTTGAGGGCCCGGCGGGAGGGGTGAGCGAGAAGAGCGATTCGACGAAGGGGGTCAGTCAGGCGATGTTTGCGGGTGTGGATCCGGATCTCAATTGGGATGATATTGCGTGAGTATGACGTTGCGGGATCGAGCTGATTGAGTAGGTGGGTCAAGTCTTTGACGGATCTGCCGATTATCGTCAAGGGTGTGCAATGCGTCGAGGTACGTCAGGATGCATCGATATCAGGGACGATAGCTGATTGCTGTGAATGGCAGGATGCATTGTTAGCCTATGAGAAAGGCGCATCCGGCATTCTGATATCCAACCACGGCGGTCGACAACTCGACACCACCCGACCCTCCCTTGACGTCCTCCTCGAAATCCGTAAGAACGCGCCCCAACTCCTTCGTCCCAAATTCCGCGGCCCCACCGGCCTACAACCCACCGCTCTCGCCGACCCGTCCCGCCTGACTCCACCTGATCCGAAGGGCAAGGAGGACAAGCCTTTCGAGGTATACATCGACGGCGGGATCTCACGAGGGACCGAGGTGGTGAAGGCGTTGTGTCTCGGTGCGAATGCTGTCGGCGTGGGAAGAGGATTCCTGTTTGCCCAGAGCGTGGCGGGAGTCGAGGGGGTCGAACATGCTGTTGGAAGTGAGTGAAACGCGTCTGAGCATGGTCAGTTGCGAGTTTTGACTGATGGGCGTAGTATTGGAAGGGGAGATACTCTTGGCGATGAGGTTGTTGGGGGCGAACAAGCTGGAGGACTTGAGACCGAGTATGGTTGAGGTGAAGGAATAGATGCACGGGCTTGCAGCACGGGGCCTAGCCATTATGGATGTTCCTTTTGACTTTTCCTGAGCCGCCCATTCGGCGAGACCTGCAAAAAGCAGGGAAGGACACCTCAGCTGATCGACAGACTGTTTCGCCATCCTCGTCGAAGCATCTCCCCCCGCACAGGTACCATACGTTCGTTACATCAACAATACGTCTGCGGGTGAAACCAACCTACGAGAAGTACCTCGACATGGTCCGTGCGATCCTACCTCGGTTGTTTTGGAAGACTCGGTTAAGGTCTTAGAGAATGCGGGTAGTTGAAGTCTTCTTTCCGCTAATTGATCTAAGCCTATGCATTCACAATTTACAACATGAAGCTCGTGCCACGCTTCGCTTAACATGTTTGGGCAAGCTTCAGAGAAAAGACGAAGGATGTTATTGTTGTCTTTCCAGCATGCGTTGCGGTCGCCCTATAGGTGATTGCAATCCGTACAATCACCAATCCGTGGGCAGGTCTTGATGATCTCGTTGCCCTTCTCTGGTGCCCTCGCAATAGATTCCATTTCGCCCTTTGTCACCCTCTCGATTGCTGCGGTTGTTGGGTTTGAAGATAGGGTGACTTCAGCTAATTGCTGCTGCACTGCCTTCAAGCGTTCCGCGTACATAGAGCCACCATAAGTCATCCCTCCCATGGCTGCTGCGGTTACGCTGATGATACCAAGGATCACCCAAGACATGGTCTTGACGGAGGGGCAACCATGAAGATGAGTTCCAAGATGCTTTGACCGGTACAGATGAGCGTGGCCTGGAAGCAAATAGAATATCAAAGTCAGGCATCTGATCAGAATAGCGATCCTCCTCCTGATAGTCTTGGTCTCCCTGAACGTCTGGACATGCCCCTCATTGATCATCCAGGTTGCGGTATTGCTGGAGGACGCATCTGAGAGGTCGATGCCTGGCGTATTGGTTTTCATAGTATTGATGTCAAGGCGGATCGTATTGTGCTTGCAATCTGTTGTGGACGTTGAGCTCGGCATAACATGGGTAGAGGACAGACGTGCTCCACACATTTGCCTTGCATCTGAAACCCGAGGTTTTCGTCGCTGACACTGCTGAAGACTTGAACTGGATTGACAGTGAAGGTCCTTTGTATCGATGAGCGCTGCCCTCCTGTAACGCATTCCAGCGTCAGACATGCTAGAACGGCTGAAAGGACGGATCTCAGCGTGTCATGTAGTGACGTCCCAGGTACTGCTTCTGCCCACCTCCAAGCAGGTTCGAATGCATCAAGCTGTCTTTCGCCTAGTCGCCTCTCGTTCGACGCGAGGACACCGAGTCCCAAACATGTCCGGGTCGGGAGATGCGTTTCATCTCGCGGCATTCTCCCCTTTCTCCCATCCCCATCGCTCCACAAAGGCGTTCAGCGCCATCTCCATCGCCCCTCCTTTCTTCTGCTTCTTCCTCGCTCTATCTTCCCGGGCACTACACCCTCCTTCCACTTCCGCACTTGCATCGATCTCGTCGCGTGCGGAGCTATCGGTGTACCATTCTCGTATACGATCGAGGCATTGTCGTGGAGCGACCCATTCGCGTTGTCGTTCATGCCGCTCGTGCCTCAAGAATAGTCAGTACAGCTTGATATGACTAATTTGAGAGATCACCATTCTGTGACTTGGTCGACCTCGTCCTCGGTCACCTCGAGGACGTGTATGTGCCATACCGATCTTCTCAATTGAGATGGTCCAGGCTCTAGCGCCAGCATGAGCAGGCGCTGATCATCGGTCGGCGCTGCGAGAGTCTGCGGTGTCCCAGCTGACTGTGCGCTCAGCAAGGTGTTTTGCGGATTGTGCTGACGCGAGGATGCACCTTCTTCCCATGCTTCTCGGACCGCAGCTTGTCCGGAAGTCTCGCCCTCCTCGACCTTGCCTTTCGGTACTGACAGACAGATAGTCATCAGTTGCTGGACAAGATTGGCCGATGCTTGCAGCGGCTCACAAATCCATAAGTGAGGGTGCTTCCGGCTCGTGATCATCAGTAACCGGTGAGTCGAGGAGGAGAAGATCAGTGCGACGGCAACATGTCGAGCTGGCTTCGCTTTCGTCATCGTTCCCGTTGAATTGGTTTAAGGACGGAACGCGCAAAATCACGTACAGGACAAGCCTAGGATTTTTAGAGCGGAAAGGATCCCGCCGGCAAGGGGGTGTTCGCGGGAAATTACCGGAAACGGGTAAAATCCTCAGTAATGAAACCAGAATCCAAGCTACATCGGCTGACCGCGTTTCCGGTGCATTCAATGACGAGTACCTGTTCCTCCCATTTCTGTATCTCCTGCGCATCAGCCTTCCTTTTATCAATCGACCCGATCCTTACTCATCTCGTGACATCGAAATCCGATCCAGCCGGGGGTGTTTGTCTTCTCGGCAACGTGGTCACCGGACTCGCATCCAGCACAATCATAGAGCTCACTCTGCTCGAATTACGCCCATGAAACCAGAAGTACGGATCAAACGATCGCGACCCCGGTTGCCGAGCGCTTAAGCCGCGCCCTTCTCCATTCATTCGCCCGTCGTGGACGGCAAACCAGGACCGGGCCCGATTCACTCGAACGAGGCCCCCCTTCCCTCTCTCCGTCTTCACTCCACCTGCCCGCAACGCGGACCATGATCGACCATGTCCTCGGTCGTCCCTCTCCTACTCTCCGCCGCACTCAGATCTTCCTCGTCCTCTTCTTCTGGGTATGGCGATTATACAAAGGCGACGGCGCGGCGCCCCGACCTACCCGGACGTCGACCGCTGCTGGGTCGTTCCCGAGCGGTAGGATAGGAGGACGGGTATCGAGGGAAAAGAAGTCGTGGCTGGTGAGGCTTTGGGTGGCTCTGGTGGGGAGGAGAGGGTATGGGATGGGGTGGATGGGGAAGCTGAATGAGCGATTGAGTGAGCTTGCTCTTTCTCAGATGACTTCCAATCAGCACTGAGGGTTGAACTTTTCACGACAGGACACTTCACACCATATCAGCTCATCCTCGGCACCCTGACGCTCGCGTATGCCATTCGACATCTAGATGATCTCTTCGGCTTAGGCGGTAAGCTGACCCCTTGACTGGCTCCTTACATCGCTAACACCTGATTTCCCTTAGCGCCTGAGCCATTAGCTCGACTGGCAAGTCTAGCCTCACGACGTCCTTCCAACTTGCTGACGATGCTTTGTTATACAGTACTCGCGATCCTACTACCGCGCAACCTATGTCAACACCGCCTTCGACGCCGGCTTCGCTTCCGCGATGACAATCCGACCGAAATGGCTGAAGGATCTGTGTAGCGTGCTGTTCTCGTTCTACTATCTGCTGTGGGCTACCGAAGGGGACGAGGTGGTGAGTCTTCATCGATCTCATACGACGGCCGCACTTCGGATTAGCGGATTTGGCTGACACGAGCCCTCCTGCGCAGTTGAGGAGGTTCAGGGCGCTTTGTACCGTGGAGATGCTACGGGTCACATGGGAGAAGACCAACAACCCATATGTACGTATCATCGACCCCCCATTGACCCCCTCCGAAGGTGGCTACTGCTTCTGACAACTACCATCATTGACAGGTCCGACTCCTTACATTCCATCTCCGCCCAAACCTCCCCGTCGTCCAGCACCTCACCATCCCCCGTCCTTCCACCTCTTCCCGTGCCGCGCTGCCTTCTGTCAAAGCGATGTTATTCTTCAACGGTACAGCTGAGGCGCTGGCGAATGCCACTGAGCTAGTCGTCGACTTTCCTGGTGGAGGCTTCATCGCCATGGGGCCGGAGTGTCACGAGGAGAGGTTGAGGAGGTGGGCAAAGCGGACTGGCAAGCCGATCCTGAGCGTCAAATATGGAAAGGCCCCCGAGTGTGAGTGGACTGTGCCATTTTCAGGTATTTGGACCAAAACCACACCGTAGATCCATATCCTTGGGCGATCGAGGAAGGCTTCGATGCGTACCGGACCATCATGGAGACGAGAGGCAGGTGTATAGGCATCAAGAGCGATGCGCTTGGCTGCGTTCTCACTGGGGACTCCGCGTGAGTCCCAGACTTTGTCAGATGACTCGAGGTGGTTGACCCATGCTGTAGGGGCGGCAACATCTGTGCAACAATCATGCTTCGCATCCTCGAACATCCCACCGCCATTCCACGCCCCATCTCTATGATTCTAGCCTATCCCGCCCTCGATTTCAACTTTACCTCCTGGATGTCACCGACCAATCTGCGCGTTCTACGTACCGAGCAGTCCGAAACCCATATACCAGGCATCGTGCATGGAAAAGACCATATGCGCCACAAGTCACCCCTAAGCGTGGTCGATGATGTCGAAAAGAAGCCGAGGAAGGCGCCCTCCGGGAGATTCAGGCAGAAAAGCTGGGGAGAAGCGATCAGCTCGAAGCTGCCGAGTCTTGCTATCACGCCAGGACTCGATCAGCCTGCTGGCAGTGGTACGAGGAGTCAACCGGTCAGTCCAGGGGGATGGACTAAGTCATTACCTCGGACCATGTCGACCAAGATAGTCGGTTGGCTCGCACCGGATCATGACGATAGAACGGATCTTACAGTAGAAGAGGCCATGACTGGATCATCATCGGACAGTGAGGATGAGGAGGACGAGGTGGACATTAAAGTCAAGCCCGACTCGCGACGGGATGCGGACAAATCCCTTCAGGATCGAGTAAAGACGCCGCGAGAGGAAAAGAAGCTAGAGCTTACACCGATGACCATCTCACCCCAACCGACCGGCGAGCATTCGGAGGCGGATCCCAAGCCAGTGAAGAAGCGAAAGAAGGCTCCGATCGGGACCAGGATGACCATGACTAGCCGAGTGGGATATTTCCAAGACCGAGTCATCTCTCCCAGCATGGTGAGTAACCCTAGCACAACTGGAACACTGGCTGATACCCTGCAGATGCGAGCGATGGCCATTCTCTACATCGGTCCTCGACGCAATCCCGACTTCGAGACGGATTACTACATCTCACCGATCTTATCCCCCCCACATCTCCTCGCCCACTTCCCGCCCGTCTATCTTATCTGCGGCGAGTGCGATCCATTCGTCGATGACACTGTTATCTTCGCCGGAAAGGTCCGCGAGGCCAAGCGCGGTCGCCGAGCACAAGCCGAGGGTATCGCTCAAAGCAAGTCTGCCAAGTTTGGCGAAGGTCTTCGAATGAGCAGCAGCGGCAAGATTGATTCACCCGACCATATCCTTCGGGAGACAGACGACGACTGGGTGCAGATCCGGATCATCGAGGGCTGGGGCCACGGTTTCATGCAGATGGCGTCCTTGATGCGAGAAGTCGATTCGGTTCTGACCGAGATGGCGGATTGGATCGACGAGTCCTTCGAGAAAGCTGCGCTGAGAAGCCAGGACGTCGAAGATGTCGCGGCGGCACATGCGGCGGCAACAGCTGCCTTCCGACCGGATGCGCCGGTGATGCTATCGCCTGAAGGACACTTGATGCCTCCCCGCTCGACCCACGTCAAACCCGTCAGGGACTACAAAAAGAGTCCTTCGGACCGACCATTAGGCGGAGCCGATCTCGGTGCACCAGTGTCATCTGATCTCAAATCCGATGAGGAAGAAGGCGTCCTCACCTTCACTCCTAAGACGAGGAAGAAGAACCCGCCACCTTCCAAATTCACACCTGTTCCTCGCCGACCATCGAGGGAGTCGCTCAAGCTGCAACGAAACTTCTCAGCACCTAGATTCGACCTTGACGAGATCGGATCATCTGGAGAAGCAATGACGATTCGCACGCCACCCCTCGGCGCAAAAGCACTGCCCAGCCCTGAACCAATACCAAAAGGCTCCGGCGCCTTTGCTTTCTTTAATGGCAGCCGGTCGGCTGCGACCGGTACCGTCAAACCTGCGTACGCCATGTCGACAGCCAATTCTTCCTCACTGTACGGCGGGAGTACCACCCGACGCACCTCTGGTGGTGCATCAGCTACGGCCAAGCCAACCAACAGCCTCATTGCCGCCGCCGTCGCCGGGGCTCGTGCCGCCAGCCCTGCTTTGGTAGCCGCTGGCCTTGTGAATCCGAGCGTTGGGAACGTCAGCGAGGCCGAATTGATGCGGCGAAGGAGGATGGATGCAGTCTTTGGCATGGGGGAGACGGACAGCGCCATGGTGTCAGATGAGGAGGACCAAGATGATGGGGCATGATTGCTGCTTGGGAAGTGCATCGACATCTTTCAGCATTTGTTATTCGATTCACATAATCACATACACTTTGTACGAACATGTACCCCGTTGTCACACTGAAATGCATTGCATGCGCTCATTACCTCGTGAGGGGCTAAGTACCCAAACCGATTCCCATCGTTTAGATCTAGGCGGAACCTTCAATAAGTAATGCGACCGTCCAAAGATCCGCCTCATTGCAAGGGGAATATACTCGATGGACTGGTTCGAGCCGTGACGGATGGCGCAGAAGGCGAAAGCGAGACTCATACATGATTCGTGCAACACCTGCTACGCGAATCTTTCAAATGTGCAGATGCGTTTGCTTCCGAATCAGAGGGCCCTCGCCAATCCAAATATCCCTGATTCTTCCTCCTCATCCCCCCACCTCACGCTCTTCAAGCTCTTCGACCTCGATCTTCCCGTCCCCCCTTCCTCCCTCTCGACTCCTCCATCGATGCTGTTATCACCGAGGCTGCTCTGCCTGTCCCACAAGGGTTTTTCGTACGAATTCCAAATTAGTCGCGTTGGATCCGTCTCATGACTCCTAGTGGTAGCTGTTGAAACATGTCGACTGTCCGCAAAGTCGGTGTATTCGAATATGCTGGAGAGAGGTGGCCGGCTCGTCGAAGTTACATGATTTGGAGGCGGTAGGAGAGTCCGGCTGGAAGAGGCGAATGGCCTGGAAGTGGGTGGTAGAGGGAAGGAGCCGACCTTGAAAGGCGAGACTCGTCCGGGCGCAGACACCGCTTGTCCAATCGGGACGTCTGACATATCGATGTCGGGCGCTTGACGGGACTGAGCATACATGCTGGGCAGGGTCTCGGGTTGGCTGTAGAAGCTTTCGATCGCGTGAGTCACCCGGAGAGCAGGCGTATCGTAGGAATGGCCCCAATCGAAGACTGGTTCGTGAGGCGGTAGCTCTAGTCGGGGTGGAGACGCCCAGGTAGGCATGCCGGTCGTTGTGCCGGCCGTCGTCGGGACCATACGTACTGGAGAGGATGAGCGGATCACGTCGATGTGTGGGTCGGTTGGCTCGGTCCTTGGTGGTGGCGCACGAGGAGCGACTCCGGACAATGTCCCATCCGCGTCCGTCGGACGGGCCGGGACGGCTTCGCTTTGCGCGAAGAAGAACGGCTCGGTTTGCATCGATCCTGCGGGCCGCGCGGCCAAAATCGAGCTTCGCATTGTCGACATCATCCGCGGGAATCGGCCGGACCCGTTCTGCATGCGGCTGATCGGAAGGGCAAGGAACGCGGGGACGGCTCGGCTGAAGCGCGCGGACGTGCGCGATACAGGTGAAGGAGCTGAGAAGCGGGACTGCGGCTCATGCGCTGCGAGCTAGGTAGGCAGCCCATGCGTCAGAAACGAGTATCCAGGCGAGACAAACGAAGATTTACCTCAGCCTCATTCCCTTCGTCATGGTCGCCATCGCCTGGTTCACCCAAATCATTGCCATAGAACCAGCTCGACCGTAATTCCCGCGTCCGCTCCACCCTCTTCCGCTTCATTACCCACCTCACACAAAGCAGGAAGGATGCAACCAGTAGAAATACGCCAAATACCCCTCCGACAGCTGCGCCGGCTGAGACAGCCTTGTGCGGTGGCGAGTTGGCCTCGGCGCTTGAATTTTGGATTGTGGACCTCGCATTCGTGCTGGATGACGATGAAGCTGCAACAGGGCTTGATGGAGAGGTCAAGGTGGTTATGGTCGTAGGGGAAGATGCGACTTGCGAGGATATGCTTTGCGAGGATATGCTTTGCGAGGAAGAAGCTTGCAGGGCCGTCAATAGCGAGGATTCGAGTGGCGATTTGGTCGGCAACGACAGGTGGACGTCGTAGACTGATGTGAGTGATGATGTCGGCGACAAGGTAGCTGGTGACGCGGAACCGACAGACTCAGATGAGTCATTGATTGTGAGGGGTGTGTATGATGTCGTGAACAAGGAAGAGGACGTGTAAGTGTACGTGTTGAATAATGGGGGCATACTGATCGGTATAATCGTGGTCGGCTCCAGCGATGATGTTGCAGTGTATGGGTTTATTGCGCTGGAGACTACAAACAATCAGCGATTGATGGTGGAAACTGAAATGGCAACTTACTACTCGACGAGTCCGGAATCGGCGTGGAAGGTGTGATGATGGGATAAAATCTGCTAACGCCAACCGTCGGTGTCGCCGATGTTGTCGAATCCACTATGACAATGCATCAGAGACCGGTAGCGAGATTGCTCGTACCGCTTACCAGGGGTTTCTGCCTCCGGTGTCGTCGTCGTTTCAGGCTGCGAAAGGCTTGTCGCTGCAACCGGAGTCGCAGTGACACTTGGTGGACAGCTTTTATAAAGCGTTCCGATCGGCACGACCATCAAAGTCGTCTTCCAGGTGGTGCTTGTCATGATGCTCCAGCTCGTAGTCGGTGTCGGAAATGCGGTGACGTGGCTCAGCATCACGGTCCAGGACGCACAAGCGCCGACATCTGCGCTTCGAGGTACTTTAACACTTCCGCGGAGTCCTCGAGAGGACGAGTCTACGTCATGCGCGGGTGATGTCGCTTTCGAGGTTCCACCCAATGGCATTCTCTCCGAGGCTTCGGCTGAGAAGGTAGGCACTTGTGTCGACACAAGGATCCAGCTGCGCTGTGAGGTAACGGCGGCGATATTCGACGAAACGATGGACGACACTTGAGAGGTCATAGGCCGCCTCGATGAATGCTGACTCGCCCTCAATGACTCGTGTGCGAAGTTTGAAGGACTCGAAATCCCGGGCAGCTCCCCTCTGGTGCTCGAAGAGCTTGGTCTCGTCTCGACGTGAGTACTTGAAGTCAACGCGGAGGCATTGGCATTGCTGTACGTCTTGCTTGATGTGGTTTCCAACGCGATGGAAGTGGATACACTCGATTCCACGCTAGAGCCTTTATGCTGTGAATGCGAAGGTGAAATTTCGATCGTATAGGACGTGAAGGTCGAGCTAGCGTTGACTATATCAATTGAAGTGCGCCTTGATATAGATGAGCTGCTGCTGGACCCCGCGGACGAAGATAGCGGGAAGACCGCAGCTGCAACAAAATTGATAGACAAGCATGACGAGATCGTAGTGGCACTGATGATGGATGTCGGGCTGACGGTGATGAGAGTCGAGGTAGTATAGGTCGTGGCGATGTATGATCTAAGACCCATCAGAATCGTCCGGTGAGAATGAAAGGAATACATACATGGACGTCGAGAAGAGGGTAGATATTGGTGTGGGATTACACACTGCCATGATAAGAGCTATGGCGAGCCAGGTCTAGTTTTGCTTCATACTGAATTGGTGTGATCGATTCTTCAAGTCAGACAGATGGGTCTAAAGCTCGATGAACGGAAGCTCGAGATGCGGATGTCGATTCCAGCTAGACCTTCGGTTCAGTGCGGGATGAAAGGAGTGAGACCCGCTACCGTGTGATGAGGCGACCAAAGGACCTTTGGAAATTCTCGGTTGATGGCTTGCTATTACGGTCTATGTCAGGGGGAATTGAGGAAGAAGACACCGCCGCCCGCATATGCCGGACCTCGGCGGAGTTCGCATCGTTTCGCGCTCTGCCGCACTTCGGTGCTTAGCATCATTCTCACAGTCGATGGAAGTCAGCGAAACTCGCGCTTGAGTAGGTGAGTAAGGGAGGCTGAGTCCCAGCAGCAGTGACGCCAAAGGAGTCGTGGGAGTCAACAGTCTAGCATCCATCCTCATTTCCCCGAAGCATTCTTGTACGCTACCAGGCCCGACAGCGCTAAACAGTATCCTGGATGGCGTGAGCGATCTCATTTTAGGAGGGAATCGAATGTACTAACCAAAGATCTGTATCGGTGTGATAGCACTGCCGAAGAACAGGCAACTCGACGTTATCAGCAATATGTCCTGAATACTGGTCAGTATCTAGCTCATCGCAGATTGCCGACTCACCTTGAACACTCCCGCCAATGTTAAAACGAGACCACCAGCGGCACCAATCAGGAAGACTGCAGCGACGTTCAGACCAAACGCCACTCCGGCATTTGACATCATTACGAGTGGCCCGATCCGCGCTAGCTCCCGAAAGGGTGCGAACCCCTCGGTGAAAGGCAGAAAGCAGGCGTTGATGATCGCGCAGACCTAATCCAGGGGTGAGAGGAGATCATGAAGGACTTGGCTTTTTGAGAATGATTGACGAACGGGAGCGTAATGATGGAGCGAGCAAAGGGGATCCATCTGATGGCTATCAGGAGGAACCTTGACGATGAGAAGAGGCGTACCTTTAGACCCTGAAGAAGGATTTGGATCATCACTAGTCGCCTGAAGTGTCGTCAGTCGGAGTTATCGGGACAGCGGATGGGCTCACGATGACTCAAACTAGCCATTCTTGTCAGCTTCAGCCATTTCTCGCGAAGACCATGGGATCTCACGATGACTGCGCTGGTCTGGCAGAGGAAGCCGAACATCTCGAAATGTAGCTCTCCATACGCGGCTGGAGGGAGGATAAGTTGTCAGTCATAAGACCACTGGCTTGAGGCGCGACCAACCAAGTGCACATCCCAATGATATCAGCTTTGATGCCATCAGTAGATCTCGGATAATGATAAACAGCCGAAACTCACGATAACGATCATCACCAATCGCTGATTCAGCGCTTGAATCCGGAAGATCGCCGATATCAAGAGGATGGCGACAGGCGTGAAGGCCTAGAATCGAAACGTTAACCACGAGAAGACACTGGCAGCAAGCAGTCACCTTCAGCATCTGAATGAACGCCACGCTCAGTCTATAAATGATAATATCAGCTTGCACTTCTCAGCCAGCAACCGCGAACGGCAAGAATTCTCACGTGAGGTATGCTGTATTACTCAAGATCAGCGATCCCGAGAACAGTATTCCGATCGGAATGATTGATTTGAGGTAGATATCTCTCTGAGAAGCACTCTCAGCCGTGGGATTCAAACTTCGCGGATATGCTCAAAGTCATGTGGATAGTATTCAAGCCATCCATGAGATGTGTCGTGGCCCGTAAGACTCGCGTTCCGATGGCCTGCTAATGTCGTCAGCAAGCTGATCCGGTTGCGTAGTCATCGAACAAAGGATGTGGAGACGGATCTCGGCCCATCGGAAAGAAATAGCGAGTCGTGACTTACAGCGCATCCGAGGTGATAGGAGGTACTATGTGACAGCCCCTTGGTGAGCTCTCGCCGATATCTTTGCGGGAACCGCAAGCCGCTCCGTTTATAGTGGTGAAGCTCACATGAATATGGGCTGAGATGACATGGATATCAGCTCATTTTCACAAGATGGGCCAGTTGAGGGAGGTCGCTCACGTATGGGAAGTTTAATGAGGAGTAAAGGTATTCTGCAGCCCTCGTTCAGCCGTTTCCCCGGTATGAACTCCAAAAGTCATACTGTTGTACAGGATCACCGCCGAGGATAATGCGATCCAGATCGGGACTCGAGATGCGGATCAGCGGGACATGTACTGAGGGCAGAAACTCGGGGAGCTCTCTCACTGATAGTTGCAGCCGTCAATGAGTTTCGACGAGATGTCTTCGAGTCTTCGGGGAGGTTCGGTGTGATATCGACTGATTTCCTGGCGATGCTGAGCTGGTGATTACCGACGAGCAATTCAGCGATGCATATACAGCTGATGAGCGATAAAGGTGGGAAGCACAATGAGGGCCCATGACGGCTCCATTCCGCTGATGAAGAGCAGGCTTCAGCTTGGCAACTCACGAAGTCTTCCTTCTTCTCACTCCATGCAGCCCCATTATCGCCATCGGAAAAGTGCGGGGAAGAGCATCTCGACTTTGGGGATGCATTGGAGAGGGTTGTGGTATAAGTCGACGGTTGTTCTGTTGGATGTATCGAGGAGGGGCTGGGTATCGTGTGGGCGGAATGAGACGGGAGAAGGGGAAGTGGGGTTGGCATATTAAGGTCCTGATCAGATCTCCACTGACAAGCAAGAGCAAAGAGATAGCTTGGGGTAGATATGTAATGAAAGAACTGACAACTCGCGTCCCAATTGTGCTCGGTGCCCCGGGATTCTCGCTCTGTTGGAGAACTAGCTGTATACTTGGACCACCCCAGGGTTTGGGCTTTGATCCCGTTCGGGCCTTTCGGCTGATTCACGAATGCTCCCCAGGAAAGGAACTGAGTCTTAAACCTGTATGTACACGCGGAGGTTGACCTTAAACCGATCACTCGCGTGCCATTCGCCCATGTCAATGCTATTCCTAGAACAGTACTGCAATGCATATCTCGCCTGCTCATAATGACAGCATCATCAAAACTATCCGGCTTGATCAGCTCATACTCGCTCGGCGTCGGGGCCCACAAAACTCACTCTTATCTGATAAGATCCGTTTGCTTTAGACAAGTATCGCACCCACTTGACCGACTGATACCCGCTCTTCTCAAACACCTTCAAGAAGCGTACAAGCAGACCGGACGCCGTGAACATCACGACTATCCCAATCTGAGACATGATCGATTTGAATGAAAGCGGGCCTACCGGAGAAATCCAACTCAATGGGCGGACGGGACCATGGTTGTCGATGTGTTGTGATCGCCAGTACCGCCTCCGCAGTAAGAGTACATTCTTGAGCGCCCTGTATTCGTGGTATCCTAGAGGATGTCCCCTCCACATCAGCATATGTACGGCTTGCGGAATTCGAGAACGGCATACTTCCAGATGATGTAATTCTCTCCCGGAACATATTTCGCCTTTCCCACGCCCGTTTTACTCTGCACATTTGTCGTATTTAGCGGTGTAGGTATTTTGAGGACCACGTTGTTCGCGCTGAGCTTAGAATCGTAGTTTGCCCGGAGATGGATGGTGTACTCGACGCGAGATTTGGTGGGTTCTGTGACATGAGTTTGAAGGCGGAAGGGAAGGTTGATATTGGTTGTAGACCGATACCTGCGCAGGACGTGAGCTAGTACCGGAAGGAACCGAGCGCATAGCTTACCGCATGAGCTCGAACTCGCCGTCGGGGGGGATGAAGCTGATCGACCGATCTGAATCGAATTTGCCAAGTCGGACGCATTGGTGGAATTGGCAATCGTCCAGTTCAACAGCGCTTTCCGACTTGGGTGCTGTATCTCCGCTACAATCTAGCATTAAGCGATTCTCGTTCGGACGTATAGTGATGACTTACCGCTTCTGTAGCACTAGTTTGTCGTTTAGGCCAAATTTGCATTCGGGAGTTCCGCTTAGATAGGCCCGCATCAGGATCTGTCCATCTACGTCCGCCCGCAATACCGCCCCTACAAAGCAAGGATCAGCCCTCCACATGACGCGAAATGTCGAGGTGATGTAGCAGTAGTGGTAGCTTACCTTCTTTGCTCATCAACAGGTTGACTGTCTCTATTACGTCCACAAATGCCTCGTTCTTCCGGTACTTGACATCTGATCTTCGCCACGATGTCGCTCCTGTAGCCTGTATAGTAATTTTGGACGAGTCTTCTCTCTGCGCCGCGAAGATTAGCATTAGTCTTGACTATCTAATTGGAGCATGACACACCACTGCCATCTCTGACTTGATACTCTCAGTCGTAATGTACATCTTAAGTGTATCAATCTCGGAGTTTTGAGGATAGCCGAAGTCTAGGATTTCTGCCGGTAATGAGCAGGGTCTTGAGAGACTGAGGGAGTTTCGAACCATCCAGAAGCTCGTAGATGAGGACGAAATTATTTTTCACGCTCTCCTCGTCGAGCTTGCCAAAATAGCTCCGGGACATCGAGACGAATCGGTACAAGAATTCGAAAACTAGTGCTGCGGACGCGTTCGACCTAATGGGGATATCAGGCAGGACCTGGCATTCGGGAAGATTTTGCGCACTTGGTTACCCCGACGACGTACACGTTATTGACCCGGACATGAAAGAAGGAGGTCGAGCCTAGAGTGATGATAGGAGAGCGGACATCAGGATTGGAGATGACCTGGATTCGAAAGACGTCGGATATGGAACGTCTGCAAATGGGAGTCAGTCAGCCGGGTCTCCGGATAGACCAATGTCAAATTAAGTCGGCCGGCTTGCTCACTTCAGGTCGGTCCGGAAGAGCCGCGAGATCAGGACCTAAAGTATTCATCGTCAGCCCAAGCATGCAGGCTACGGGAACGGGAAACTGACCTCTCCCTTCTGGTTGAAGATAAAGAACGCCTGGCCAGTCATCTGTCAGTCGCCGCAAGGAGGAGCCCAATATTGTCAGATCCTACCGAGATCATCTTGCAATCATGCCAAGCCACTGCTTGAAGCTGACGGCCAAGATCTGTTGCCTTCACTGGCGAACAACAACCCAACTCGCCGGTTTACCGAGGGAGCGGACACCCGAGTATCTCCGCT
>JAABUI010000651.1_pt1 | contig 24085 bp, 19 predicted proteins | sample 5559111 | NCBI WGS metagenome assembly JAABUI01 (sample SAMN10711870, study PRJNA513365) | rock metagenome | isolation source: Antarctica rocks | place: Antarctica: Victoria Land, Buttleship Promontory
TAGTATCGTATACTTCTCCTAGATAGCTATGCTTCGCATATAAGTACGCGAACTATTACGTACTACGTCGATAAAAAAATTATCCTTTTATACCTTCCGCCTTATACGACTTATTTAATTTAACCTCTCGATATTAGTATCTTCTACCCTCTATCGTTTACGTATAAAAAGCGAATCTATAAGAGAACTAACTTAGCTACTAGCTATGCGATCGATAAGTATAACTACTTAGAGGTCCTATAAGTCGCTCGCGAGGCTATAATTACACTAATAAATATTAAGAAAGTCTAGCAAAAAGTAGGCCTTTCTCCCTATAACCCACACCTTATCCTATAGAGGTTTCAGCCTATAGAGACCGATATACTAATTAACTAAGCGGACTAGGCGGAGTAGTACTAAATAACGTTCCTAAGTATAGATACTAATCGGCCTTATATACTACCCGAAGTAATCGTTACTTACGAGGGTTCTAGTGGACCCCGTAAACGAGTCTTAATACTAGGTAATACGGCCTAGGTTTATAACTTAATAAAGAAGCTAGTAGATAGGCCCGCTACACCTAAGGTAGTCGCTCTAATTACTTAAAAAGTAGGTAAATCTATAATCCTTACGATGGCGAATAGAACTATACTAGGACGTACTAATAAGAAGCTAATAGATATAGCTTAGAGGAGAGATAATAAGCGTAATAGGAAGAAAGGCTACGAACTCGCTTAGGTTATAAACTAGGAGGTCCTTAATAGGCGACGAGAACTCTAGGATTTCGACTCTATATAGAGGTGGCTTAGTAAGATCTTAAAGGATATTATTAAAAGGTAAATACTAAAGAAGACGTATACTTAGAGACTCGAAAGATACGAGAAGTAATAGGAGAAATAATAGGAGAAATAACAGAAATAGTAATAGAGATAATAAGCTAAATCGTTAGTTAAACGAGCGAAACCTTATTAGATACCTAGTGGAACGAATCTACTAAATACTCTAGTAAGAGGTAATTAGTATCTACTAAGTAGATCGCTAACTCCGCCTACCGTAACTATACTAATCGAGGGGCCGGCGACCTTATAGTTTAAGGGTAAATTACCGTAGAGAACTAAGAGACTCATATCTAGGCTAGGTGTAAGGGTAACTACTTAGGAGCTATAGTAAGGTCGTTGGCGATAGTAATAGTAACAGTACTACGAGGCTACGGAGGGATGCGACGACGTAATTAGTTAGGAGGAGTAACTTAGGAGAGGCCTACGAGTTCGTAGGCCACGTAGAGTATAGAGTTAGTTCAGTATATTAGGTCAAATAATCGATTGCAGTAATAAAAACAAAAAAAGTTTTTTTTTCAGCCCTACAGCCCTACAGCCCTATAAGGCTGTTCATTTGGGGAGTTTGTTCAGTTGGTAGGTTAACCCTTCTACGAACTTTTTAACGACTACGAATTTTCGAAAATTTCGTATAGAAACCCCCTATAAAATCGAAAGATCTCGCGCTAAGAATAATAATCTCGAGTAAGCCTATCGTAGATAAAAAAGGCTAAAAAAATACGTCGGTGGTTAAGGTATTTCTAGTAAAAATACCCGGTTTTACACTTAGACGTGCTGCGCACTAACCGTTAGGTAAGTAGCCACTTTATGGCCTTAACACGTCTGAGGTACTGAGGAAAGTGTGACGCTAGGAATAGAAATATCTGAGGTAAGCAATGATCTGCAGCTAGTTCTAGAGGAGATTAGTGTTGAGATCAGCCTGGCTCTAAAGTTTAGCCTTCATCTGCGGGCCGTCTCAGTAGCCGTTAAGGCTGGCTTGCACGAGCTGTTCCAGACTCTGACCTGTTCCTGTTCCAGCAAAGCCCACATCCAAATCTCACTTTGGAGGATATGTCCAAGAAGCCGGAGAGGTGAGCTATCTGGTAGCATCTCTCCTTCGCATTTTCATTTGGCTGAAACCATCTTATAGCAAGGATGCCGCGACGAATCCTCGAGGTATCCCTCATGCGCCCTTCGTGGACAAGGTTGAGGACTATGTCTCCTCACGAACTGAGGTGGATGGGACGATGAAGAGCTTCCAAGAGATGATATCGTATGAGCCGCGACAGCCCTTGATGTTCGAGCGGTGCTGATGTTGCTCCACTGTCAAGGAAATACCAATTTATGGAAGTCAACACGCAGCGACGAAAGGCAGGCTTGGATGAGAAGATACCCGATATCCAGAAGACATTGGAGACAGTCAGATTTCTTAAGACTCGGAAGGTATATACCGAACGGGTTGATGTCTTCTTGTATTCGGAAAAGGCTAAATAAGTCACAGCCAGATTCAGATCCTATAGAGGCCACATTCGAGCTGAACGATACCCTCTACGCCAAAGCAAATGTCCCACCCACAGAAGAGGTCTACCTTTGGTTAGGCGCCAATGTGATGCTTGCATACCCTATTGATGAAGCGGAGACGCTGCTCGAGGGAAAATTGTCAGGCGCACAACAGACGCTGTCCAATTGTGAAGAGGACCTGGATTTTCTGAGGGAGCAGATTACGGTATGACTATCGGCAAAGCATGCTCAGCCTTGTCACTGATGGTTTTCTTAGACGCTCGAAGTCGCGACCGCGAGGGTGTATAATTGGGATGTCGCGATGAAGAGGAAAGAGAAGGCGGACTCTGGAGAAGATGGGGAGGGGCAGGAGAAAGGTCTGCCAAATGGTTGAGACCATACACCGTACCCTGGAACTGTCTCGAGACCTTCCAACATGACTCAATGGAAAGGTGTCATATTCGGATTCGTTCACTCTGCTCGCTGATAAAGTGACATGTGAAGTCGCAGCACTAGTATCACACTAGTGCCGCGCTAGACTGTAGCCGGAAATGTGGAGCCACGGGGGACGATCAGTGGGGACGGGCTTAAAAAGCTCTCGTCTCCCACCGTTCTACCGACCACGGCTCTTTTCGATGCCAAGCATTGCCTGGAATATCTACCGCTACTACCACTACCTTAGCTCCGACGTTTGACAAACAATTGCTGCCCCCAGGAATCACACACATCAGTCACGAGCTATCGCCCAATCCTTGCTGCCTATCTTCTACACGTCGATGTTCGACGTTGACCATCTAGCTCCATCCTTTGGTCGCGGCTTCTCCTCTACCCTTCAATCAAGCACACGACTTCATACCTCGTCCTTGATCAATGTGTAGGAGTCGCTACAAAACCACCACACATGAAAGCTCCAAAGTCACTTGAGACGCAACACACGGCCAATGCTGTTGCAACTGCCCGCGAGCCTTCATTACCCCATTACCGTCACCGAGCTGCTCAAGCGACCTAAAGACAATGTCGAGAGGTTCGCGCCGCTCTTCTCTTATTCCTATAAGACCAAGGTGACCGAAGGTGACGGTTTGGGTAATGACTACCAGGTCCTGAAGACCTTCCCGACAAGGTTCGAGTCCAATGTCGAGGGCACGCTCACCCGATGGAAGATCAAGGAGGGCGCCGTCCTCACGCATCCGGAGTATGTTGAAACTCCTGATCGCGGAGGAGTTCCCATGCTGACAAGTTGTGCAGAGCGATCGCGGAAATCGAAGAACCATGTGCTCACAGTGTGCAATTCGGCGGCATGTGCGTCAATTGCGGCAAAGACATGACCGAGTGAGTTCTTCGAAACCCCTTGCACCGTGAGGTCCCATTTACAGGACTATGATTAATGGATTTTCAGGTCATCATACAATACCGACCAGTTGGATTCGAATCGGGCCACGATAAACATGGTCCACAACAATGTATCCCTGACCGTCAGCCAGGATGAAGCCACAAAAGCAGACGACGAGGCAAAGCGAAGATTGTTAGCATCGAAGAAGCTGTCACTTGTCGTGGATCTGGACCAGACAATCATACACGCGACCGTAGACCCGACTGTAGGCGACTGGCAGAAAGACGAAGACAATCCGAATCACGATGCGGTAAAGGATGTTCGAGCGTTCTTGCTTGATGATGATATCCCCGGAAAGCCTGGATGTTGGTATTACATAAAGCTTCGGCCGGGTCTGGAAGAGTTTCTGGAAAATGTTTCGAAGATGTATGAGCTGCACATTTACACCATGGGAACTCGCGCATACGCAAAGAATATTGCAAAGATCATTGACCATGAGGAAAAGATATTTGGCGACCGGATTTTGAGTCGCACCGAAAGCGGAAGCATGACTGCAAAGAACCTCCAGCGCCTGTTCCCGGTAGACACCAAAATGGTGGTCATCATTGACGACAGGGGAGACGTATGGAAATGGAGCCCCAATCTCATCAAAGTCACACCCTACGACTTCTTCGTTGGAATCGGGGATATAAATTCGAGTTTTTTACCTAAGAAGCCAGGACCGCGGCCTTCATCAAAGGTTCCACCAATCGCAGCTCCGACCTCAAACGGCGAGATCACAGGAGAATCAACAATCCAAGAACCAGGCATCAGAACAAATGGCATTGCAGACCAACAGATCGGTTTGCCATCTACCGAGGAGCCTACAACACCCATCGTAAGTACTGTATCGCCCCTAGAACAATTAGTGGCAATGGGGGGAAGCGATGATGTTAGTACACGCGAAGCACAAACTAGCTCCCAAAAGGAGACGGTGGATAAGCAGGTGGAGGAGCGGCCTTTGCTCCAAAAGCAAAAGCAACTTGAGGCAGAAGACGCAGCCACGGAAACCGCCGCTAGTAGTAAAGAAGACGGAGATTTTTCACCCTCTTCTGATGACTCCAGCCAGCCGAAGCACAATCTCCTTCAAGATCACGATCGTGAGCTTTTCCAGCTTGAAAAGTCTCTTCGAAGCGTTCATGATGAATTCTTCAACCTTTATAATAACCAGCTAGCCGCCTCCTCGGGTGGTCGCCTTGGGCAACTTCTTGGAGGTCAAAAGCGAAAGGCTCCCAGCGACAAATCAGACATCGACCTTGTACCGGATATCAAAACAGTCCTGCCATCAGTAAAAGCAAGAGTACTCAATGGCCTTGTCGTCGTTTTCTCGGGTGTTGTCCCCCTAGGTATAGATGTAGGAAGTACAGATATCGGAATTCTTGCTAGAAGCTTCGGAGCTCGCATCGACGATAAAGTGACCCGACGTACTACTCATCTCGTTGCGGCGAGGAATCGAACGAGCAAAGTCTCCGATGCCAAGAAGAGAAGAATCATCGTTGTCACTCCTCAATGGCTCATGGACTCAATCGCGAGTTGGATGAGAAAAGACGAAGGCGCATATCTTCTGGATCCTACAGAGGAAGGAAAGAGTACTCAAGCTGATGACGACGATGATGACATCCTCAGTGAGAGCGAAGAACCTATCGTCGATTCAGACGAAGACGAGACCGATAATGAGACTAGCAGAGCTAAACCGAAGCCGGAATTAAAGATCGACACTCATCCACCAAGCAGCGAAGCGGGCGATACCGAACCCGACATCGACTTTGGCAAACTTGAAGGGAGCCCCGTGGGCGGTACCCACGACGACTGGGCTGACATGAGTAAAGAAGCCGAGGATTTCTTCGGCGACCTTGGTAGCGATAGCGATGATGGCTTTGAACCCTACGATGATGAGGAGGGAGATGGTAACAGTGTCGTTAGCGAGAACAGTGCAGCCACCTCTCGGATCAGCGTGAGAGGTAAGAAACGCGATCGAGACGAGGTGGAGAGTGAAGGGGATAGCGAGGAAGATGGCGGGGGAAAGGCAAGGAAGAGGCCGGCTCTTAGCAACGGTTTGACGTCTCTGAGTCAGACGACGAATGTCGAGGACTCCGAGGACGAGTCGCCAGTGAAAGGGGATGCGGATGCGGATGCAGATGAGGCAGCGGCTAATGAAAAGGGGGAGGAGGGTGAAGACGAGGAAGAAGAGGATGATGGGTGGGGCGATGAGATGGCCCGGGAATTCGAGGAGGAAATGCGGAAAGCGCAGAGTGAAGATCAGGGGGAAGGCTAGCTGATTTCTCTTCTCTTGATACCCGGTTGTGTTTTCTTCGATACCCGACTCTCTTCTGTCCTGTTCCCTTCTCTTCTCCAAGCATGTACATATTCGAGCATCCCTTTCTTGAAGCGGAGCGAGGCGTATGCGAGTGAACGGCGGCGGTGGTGCCTGTGCTTGATATACCACGAATGCACGTGTCTACTCACTCGTCCATTTGGGAAGGCTACGGTCAGAATAATGGGAGTGATGAAGACTACAAGGAAATGCACTCCACCGATTCAATTCCGATGCATTCTCTAAAGCCATCATTCTCATTGCGTATTCATGATATAAGGGTATCTCGAGACTCCATCCAGCGCCCCCAGCCATACCGTAGGCCGTGGCTGACTTTGAAAAGGACGCCACATCACCGTTGATAATCCCCCAGAGACAACAATCAAGCAATCGTATCCTGGCTCATTGTCCAGAGCGGGGCGAGAGGGGCAAGTTGATAACGCGCTCGCTCGCTCGCTCAAAGTGCAGAGGGTAAAGAGTGACTCCCAACGCCCCGAGCTATAACACAGCACATGCGGGTGCATCGTTGATCACTGCTCACAGCAGAAGCAATCTCACGCTCCCAAATCGATACTCCCCCTCCCTCTCCCCTCCCCAACCTGAAAGCTCCGTCGAGGCTCCCACTCGGCAATCCGTCTCGTCAGTTCCGGATCACTCTCGTCGCCGATAAACGTCCAGCTCTCCTCGCTGATGGTGCCGGCCGCCGTGTCGTCGTTGTTGGTGATGTGGGCGCGGTGCTTGATGAGGGTTTTGGCGTATTCGAGATCGCGGTAGATGGCTTGGATGGCGGTTGCGACGCCGTTTTCCTGTTGCTCATGATTAGCGAGAGGAACTATTTGGGACTGGGAAAAGGGAGAGTGGGACTTACCTTGCGGATCTGCTCGCCAAGCACTTTGGCTTTCGTGATCATGCGCTGGCTGTGGGTTGCTTCCCATAGGGCACGGGAGAAGACGCTGACGTTGAGTTTCTTCATGCAGATGCCCACGCCTAGGTCTTCGATCCTGGAGCCAAAGAAGAATTGGTCGCCGAAGAAGGGTTTCACGATCGTAGGTATCCCGGCCCTGAGACTGGCACCTGTGGTACCAGCACCACCGTGGTGAGTGGCCGCGTCGATCTGCTTGAAGAGCCAGTCATGTGGCGCGGATTTGATTTGCAAAATCTCTGGGGGCAGGGGAACTTCAGGCACAGCAGCGTCTTGATTGCCCAGGCGGTCCGACCAGCCTTTAGAGAGGATGCAGCGGACGTCTGCTTTGAGGACGGAATCGACAACTGTTTTTGTCAGAGCAGCAGGGTCCGAAACCACAATGGAACCGAAGCCGATGTAGACTATTTTTTTGCCATCAGCTCTGGCCTTCGCTGTGAAGTCTGTCAACTCTTTGGCCGGCGTCCAATCTGAAGCCTCGTCGAGAAACCAATATCCCGTGACGCGGATCCAGTCGCTGTAATCTAAGGGCGGCACGACGACTGAAGGGCTGAAGTTGTAGAGAAAAGGGACTTTGTTCGGCTGCATCTTATCGAGGCTCGTGCTGCGTAGGCTGAGCTCCTTTTTCCGCCAGCGATTGACTTGGCCTGCGATGGCTTTCCAGAAGACATTGTCGAACATTACATAGGTGATGTAATTATAAGAGCCACCCATCTTGTGATCTGGGACGGCAAAGGCGTGTGGATATGCTCTGGTGCGAGTCCAAGGCATTGTGAAAGCCCTGAAGTAAGGGACGCCAAGAGCTTCTGCAATATGGATGCCGGCCATGGCGCTGGGACTCTCGATAAGCATATCAGTGTCCTGGCAGGCTTTCCATGCCGATAGGAGGAGCTCGTCTATCCAGCCCCGGAACTTGACGGATGCTTCTTTGAGGAAAGAGTAGGTGAACATCCCGTTCTCGACACAAATCCTCATCAACTCAGCCGGGTCCCCATCGACAGATGCGAATTCGATGCCATGTTTTCTGACCCAAGGCTCAAATTCAGCGTGTGTGGCAATCTTTGGTTTGTGACCTTCGGCAAGCAAACCCTTACACAGCGCTATGTAGGGCTGCACATCACCTCTCGAGCCAATCGTGAGGCATGTGATTCGAAGGGATTCGGTAGGCTTGAAATTGAGGATAGACGCGCGAGGGTCATCAAATAGTATAGGTGATGCCTCATGCTGGGGTGTTGTTGCATCGGCCTGCGCAGGCATTCTCAGATCGCGCTCATTGTGCCCGTCTTGTCTTGCCTCTTGCAACATTTGATGCTCGGCCTTCGCTGTTGCGGCATCTTCTTTGTCTTCTCGGGTGAGTATCCCAGATTCTTGCAGGTACTTGATCGACCCAAGCATTTCAAGGAGAGTGACTGCACAGTCGTCGCGTACGACTCGCTGGCTGAACTCAAAGAACAACTCTTCATGCCCACGAATGACAACGACCAGCCCGGAGTAGCCGAATCTGAAGCCTTTTTCCTTGTCGACATTCTCAATGTCTTTGAGCGGTAGCACCAACTTCGTCTTCGTACCCGGGAGAAGGCTTCGGAAACAGAACTTTCTGTTACTGATATACACCTTACCATAAAGGGGCAGTACACGGTGAAGATATCCGAAGTAGCTTGCCTGCAGCCTTTCCGATGCAGGTAAAGCAAAGTGAGCCCGAAATCTATCTCCATGCTCTGTCGGGTCTCCCTCATCATCACAGCCTTCGAGCCGATTATCGGGGATCACGCCTTCTCTGTCGTCGTAATGTTTTCGACCTCCGGCCCACATGCCCGAGACTTTCTCGACATATCCCATGGATTCAGTGGCGAGTAAGTTGCTCATTCTCTTTGACCTGGACCGAAGATAGCCGGCGAAGCCTGCTGCTCTTTGCAAAGGATAGGCACCTGCTTTTACTAAGTGTTGAAGCGTTGGCGATGAAGACGACTGCGAGAGTTGATGGTCGCCCTTTGGATCAAGGTCCTGTTGACTTCCTGCAAAGCTTTGCTCGGTGTGGGACCGAGTAGGCGGGCGAATCCTGATTTCCGCATTGGCTCGATCGTTGCGTGCATATTCAGACGAGTGTCTTTGCCTCTCATTCCTGGGCAGAGGTGGCGGCTTTTGAAGGCGTTGGATTGTGGGGGATTGAAAGACATCGCTTCGGCTTAGGATCTGGCTGCCAGAGGCCTGAGTTCCGTCGCTTGACATGTGGGGTGCAGAAGATTCGGTGCCCTGCTCGAGCGAATGGACAAAGGAGTCTGTTGATCCTTGCGGTACCGGAGATGAGGCGTGGTTGCGCTTTTTCGTCAACCTGTTTCTGCTTGTGCTGGCACTTCGTCTGCCTCTGTCGAAGCTTGCGCGACTGAAGTCTCTTGTCGAGAGATCGATACTTTTTCGACTGAGGTCCATGCTTCGTCTGCCCCAGTCTTCACTTACACGAGGACTAGCTTGGCCGCTACCTGCTGGAGAGTAGGGCACTAGCGTAGCGCGAACATGCTCGTGAAGTACGGGCGTCCCAGCGTCTAAGGGACTCTCGGCTTTGGCATTGTAGGGTTTCCTCGCCTTAGAGATCTGCGAGTTATCGCGAGAAAGCGCCTCGTCACAGACTGGCGAAGGAGAGAGAAAATCTTGGGGGATCTTTTGTGCTGCGGTGTCGTCTACCATTGTCTGTAGAACGTTGAGAGCGTCGGCTCCGAAGCTGAAGAACGAGAAGAAGTACTGGGTCACTGTTAGTACCTCTCATACTCACAATGGGGATGGGTGCCAGTACTTCATCAACAGCATACGTCTCCTCGTTATCAACTACGCGGATCTTTAGCGTATCGGCAACTTTTTCCATTACGGGACTTTCTTCGATGTCAATAACATTTTCTACGGGCAGGGAGATTTTCACGCTGTCGCCGTCATTGTGGGATCGGAAGATGACTTTCTGGAGCGTCTTCACCCACTCCTTGGCACTGGCAACGCTGTCTGCCTTGAAATGGTACACTCGTTGGCGGGTCACGATGGAAAATTCTTTACCGTCTACGCCTTTGTCTTTATGCTGAGAAGCAGAGATGCTGTATCGCAAATCGATGTTGCCACTCGGGAAGTAAAGATCAGAGGGGTCGGTATAGTAGGACAGTACGTCTCCCTTTAGTGTAAACCAGTAGCGATTAAACCTAGGATTCTGTCGTCCCCTCTTGGAAAGATAGCCGGACCTTGCAACGACGTTCTAATTCCACATTAGTGTAGGTTGTTGTAAAAGGCGGCTAATGCAGCTTACAGATTTTTTGGGCAAATACCCGAAGAAACAGATGTGCTTCTGGGTTATGTATAAATAGCCTTGGAGCAGAACACTCTGTAGGAGCCAGCAAGGATACTCTACAAACTTGTCAACAAAATTCCACAAGGTCGCTTTTCCACTATTTGACACACCAGATATCACCTCTTCAGGTCTCTCAAATCCAAAGATCTCCTTCAACCGTGTAGCAAGACTGGCAGGGCCTCCTTTGCCCTCCGCAAGCGCAAGATTTTCAGGAGCACCCTCATTTATACCTGACGACTGGGCTGCAGGACTCAGCTCCGCTTGTGCTTCCAACATCTTACCCATGACAGGTGCATCTCGCGGAGTGACGCCCTTTGGACCTTCCCGCGACGAGAGTGATTCTTTCGGGGGAAGCAGGATACTCTGGGACATATAATTTTTCTCTCTGGCGGTGCTTAGCTTCAGCTTTGGCAGCGAACGAAGACCTCTACGCTCAGCCGATTTTGACTGCCGTCTCGCTGACTTTGCCTTTACTACAGCTTCTTCATCCTCTTTCTCTAGATGCTCCTCAGTCGAAGCGGTAGCGACCTGCTCCTCAATCGTAAGAGGCAGCGTCGATATCTCCTGATCGTCTTCACTGTCACTCCCCTCTCCTTCAAATCGCGCATGGAAATCGGTCTTAGACCCAGCCGCTGCTATCATGGAGAAGAGGGATTGATTCATGTACTGTGCGGGTTTGTCTGTTGCAGCTGTGACATCCTCGTGCGCATCATCTCCCACTCCGAGTCTCTCAGGGTACTGCACTGAAGAGGCCCGGACGGGCTTCCTCTTTTTGGTGAGCTTCCGTCCAACCCTCTTTTGGACGTCATGCTCTGGAGCCATGGCGCTTGAATGAGCTTCTTCTTGATTTTTGATGAATTTTCTTAGAAGACTCGGGCAAAATCCTGTTCGAAAGGGACAAGGGTAACCACAATACTCGGTGCGCGTGGACGTCCGAGGTTGTACACCACCCAAGATACCCAAGGCTGCTATCCTACCTCTCAGCGCGTGATCGATAAGGCCCACATGCTTCTTGCCGGATCGTTACGGCAGTGGCAAGCTCCAGGATGTAGCAGCATGATTTCATGAGGCACATTAATGTGCTAGCTGGATAGTAATCCACTGATGACCTCGGAGTTTCATAGCACGAGGTGTACAGCTTGAATTTTATGTGGGAAAACAATTAAGGCAGAAGCTATTTTTTTTGGGACGGGTTTAACCGGCGGTAGTGGCTCAAGGGCGAACTTAGTGAGACAGAGTAGAGTAAAGTACTAGGATAGATGATCTACGGCCTTGTTCTTTGTTCGCAGGTGCAGACAGAGTCAGTGTTCTCACTGCTATCCCCATCAATCCACTTGGAGTGTACGATCCCTGGCCAGGCGAGTGCTTTCAATTTCATAGTACGAATACACTACATACAGAGACGCAAAGACAACAAAAGCCAGCAGCTCTTTCCCAGTCTCTCAGCTCCAGCTTCCCTGATACATGATTCAAGCTACAGACCCTTATCCAATTTGTCGACCGGCACCTGTCTTCAGCCTTGCGAGTCGCGCTTACTGCTTTGCCTTTGCCAGTCCGACACTGTTAGTGCCGAGGTCATAAACAGAGTACCATTTTCTCAGGAATGCGTCACCCAGGATTGCCAGGGGACCGACTGGCTCGGGAATATCTGACAATGTTAGTTAAGAGTCATCGCAGTATCGAGGTCAATGCTCTTACCCATGCCAAAGAAGGACGAGATGCAAGAGCCTTGAACTTCAAGGATGTAGTCATAGGGGCTGATGGTGAAGTTGTGGCCGGTCAGGGTGAAAGACATGTCCGGTAGTTCATCCCTCTTATTGCACTCGACTGTATACTGGCCATTAAAACCTTTCTTCGCTCCAATTTCCTTGTTCCTGTTTCGCAATTAATCGTGATTTCATTACCGACTCATTATGACAACTTACAGCAGTTCGGCCAGGGTGGAGGGAAGAGCAATCAGAGACGTTCCAGTGTCCAAGATGACGCCAGTGTTGTCAAGTTCGGCAGTAGCGTCACCGAAGGTAATCGCGTCAAGATCGACTTCCCAGTATGCCTTGCGCCTCAAAGGAATCTTGGTCATCTTCCCGGTGTAATGATCCTTGTTCACCCCACCGAACATAGCCTCGGATTCGTCGCCATCTCCATTGTTGGTGTCACTGAGGTAGAAGGAGACGACGGGCTCGTCAATCAAGCCCTGGGCAATCATGCTGTAGAAGGGCGGTACAATCTTATTTACGCTAATCGTATCATATCCAAGACCCATTATGCCGTCAAAGCGGCCGAAGGCAAAAGCGAGACCTGGCTCTTCAGTAGCTTCCGCAAACAGCTGATTCTTGATCTTGATGTCGCCAATCTGTACGGTATCTTGAGAGATAAAGCCGCTCAGGCTACCAGACCCATACCGAATTTCAAACTCGGAGCCATTCTTCTTATATGACGATGATGCAGAGGAGTCATATTTGGTATGAAGATAGCAAGCGATCGAGCCACATTCTTGTGAAGGCACCCATAGGTTGGAGGAACCGGTATCGAGGACGACTTTGAACGACTGAGGCGGAGTACCAATGGCAATCTCGGAAAAGTCTGCAATGAATTAGATAAGGACATATCAGAGGCAGAGCAAAACATAAGTACATTGTGCATTCAAGAAGTTCGAGACAGGCACCGGGTGGTCATCTTGATCCGAGTGTATCGAAGTGTATTTGAACATCTCATCTTTATGCGAATCCGGTCGAAGACCCATGAACTTCTGACCGGCATATTTCTTATAGAGCGAATTTGCCTGCGTTGTGATGTCGGCGTGTTCGAGCTGCTCTGACAAAGGTATCTTCTGGAGCTTCAATGTATGAACGCTTCCGTGAGCTAGACCGGCGAGGCCAGCGGCCGCTAGGATGCTTCCACCCTTCATAGTGATGAATCGGTACGCAGTGGAAAATAGTATGAGATGCTCTCAGAAGGTCGGCTTGATGGTGGGATAATGGAGGATGTTTGGATGATGGTCGATGGCTGGGGAGTTGCCTGGAGGGATGGCGCGAGTGGCGTAGCTCTCCCGTATTAGCGCATTTGGGCCCTGACATCCATTAGGTTGTCACGCGAGTCCATAGTCCATACCTCAAGAGAATATTTCTGCACGGGCTGTTTGACTTGGAAGAGGGTAATTGTAAATGTACATTCATCTAAAGTCTAGACTAAGGTATTACCGATGTCAGATACCTTGATGCTCCCGCTCTTTAAGCAATTCCACCAAATGCTGTTTGAAGGCTACAAAACAACGCTGTCGAAGACTACTTGTAGAAGTCAAACTTGACATCGCTTGCTTCTCCCTTCACCTGGCTCGTGTAGGCTTCTTCGATGTCGGATTGGATGATGTTGTATCGGTTTTTTCTCACAGCCCTCAGCCCTGCCTCTTGCATAATAGCAGCGATGATGGCTCCTGACAGCGCATCGTTCCGGATGATTAATGAGTCCAGATCAACCTCCGGAGCTAGCGACATCTTTGCTGAGATGGTGGTGAAGATCAATCTTCGCTCTCTTCGGTCTCGTAATGAAGGAAATTCAATCTTTCGGTCCAAACGGCCCGGCCTAAGAAGAGCCGGGTCTAGCGTGTCGGCTCGATTGGTTGCCATTATCACCTTGACATTGCTCGTCTGGTCAAAACCATCCATTTGGTTGAGTAGCTCGAGTAATATTCGCTGGACCTCTCTGTCTGCACCTGTCTGGGCGTCGAATCGTTTTGTTGCTATGGCATCAATCTCGTCAATGAAAATGATCGCAGGTGAGTTCTCCCGTGCCATTCTGAAAACATCTCGGACCATACGGGGACCTTCTCCTAGGTATTTTTGGACGAATTCTGAGCCTACCACACGGATGAAGTTGGCAGTGGTGCTGTTAGCCACTGCTTTGACGAGCATGGTCTTGCCTGTGCCTGGCGGACCGTAGAGAAGGACGCCGCGTGGTGGGTCGATACCTGATCACCGTCAGAACATTTCAAAGCATCGGAAATTCTAGGAGACCAACCAATTTGCTTGTATAAGTCGAAATGGGTCAAAGGCAGCTCTACAGCTTCTCGAATCTCTTGTTTCTGCATGTCTAAGCCTCCTACATCACCGTAGGTCACGTCAGGCTTTTCGTGAGCGCCAAGCATCGCTATTGAGGAGTCGGCCTCGGGCGGGAGTATATCGACCAGGGAGTTTGAATGACGGTGAAGGGCGACTGAGGAAGACGGCTTGAGCTTTTCCCGATCGAGAGTAGAGAGAATGCGGACGACGTAGTTGGAGCCGGTCGATGATTGTACTATGCCAGTACTGGGGAAAATTAGCCTGGACGTAAATCATATCATGCGATCCCCATGTACTTCTGATCGATTGCCTCCATAAATTGCCCAATAACAAGCGGCACACTCTGTATTCGTTTGATCTCCTCCTGCGCTCGAACGAGCTCTCTCTTAAGACTTCTGTAGACGTGTCAGACAGGATTATTGGTCCGATCGAAATGACGGTCTGTACCTTTGCTCATCTTTGATATACTCTTCTTGTAGATTAATGTACCTGGCGACCCTTAGCGCTTTGTGAAGGCGCACGGATACACACGACCTACTCGAGATGTCTCTGGAGCTTCTTCAACGTGGAATACTCATCACTGTCATCATTCCCAACGCCTTCGATGTCGATGTTTGGTATATTCGAAGGGATCTGCTTCTTGTGAGGAGGTACCACGTTCATCGGGCTTTCGACAGCAACGTCCGCCATGGTCCCGAGGGTGATCGACGGGCGGAAAGCGGTGTCACGTAGGCTGGCAGGTTGCGATGTGAGAAGTCAAGTAAGGAGGAAGCCGGCGATGAAGCTGTGATGCTTGGCACCGACGGTCACGTGATTACTGACAGTCCTCTTGCGCCACATCCAACAGTCCTACGTGTGGAGCAAGACAAGGAGCGCTGCTCTTGATAGGCTTCATTGTTGATGACAGCTAGGCAAAGGATCACGGCTTCATCTGGAAGGTTACGGAAGCTATCTATCCACCCATCTATGTCCATTGTCTTCTCGCCGGATGTGATTGCAGCAGTCCTACGCGGTCTTTACAATCTCTACTGTCTAAAGGACGGAGATTTGCAGGAGCTCCCAGGATGGTCTGCAGACGAGAGCTCAATTGCGTCGAGGCTCACAGAAGGAGAGAAGATGCGGGTGGCGGGTGGTATGAGTGACAGTCTCAGACTAGGAATGCCGGCCTGAGGTACTCTAGTTCTACAGGTAAATTACTCCATCAAGCAGCACATCCATGCGGCCAGCGGATCCAGCATTCATTGCTCTGACTTCGGAGGCGCACAACGTTTGGAAAGGTAGCCTGTGGGCGATTGGCCGAGGGGGTTTGTGACACGATATCGCCCACCAGATCCGGGCTCCCGCCACGTATTGGCTGTAAAGTATGTAACGATGATGCTCATGCTCATGCTCATGCTCAAGCCTCGTGGCCATGGCAAGATGGAAGCGACTGCGGCGGTGACATGATTGCCGCCCTGACGCCGTCACCATCCATACCGTATTCACTTCTCCACAACAATGTAGACGGAGGCTGCGACGCACGGTCGGAGTGGGTCAGCCTCCAGGTCGTGGTGGTGGTGGTGGTTTGGTCGAAGCGACTAGTTCGAGACGGGCAGAGGCGCTAAGCTTCATCGCAATCCAGGAATCTCTCCCCAAACCCTCCGGCTAGAGGCCCCCCGCGCAGAACGAGACGTAAGGTGCCGACAGATGATTGATTATTGATTATTGATTATTGAATATTACGAGTACCGTCGTTTTGATTCGACTCGTGAGCCTGGGCGAATTAAAGGAGAGAGCGTGCTCATCGAGAGGTAGGTGTTCCTGTCCTCGTTGTTGTCGTCCTCTGTTCTTGTCGCTCGTGTCTTTCTTTCGCCCCTTCCCTCTCGCCAGCCCATCCCATCCCATCCCATCAGGCATTCATCTGCCCGCGACTGGCGCGCCCGGCCATCATCAAAGCACCCTCCTGGCTTGCATCCGATCCACTCCTCTCCTCACGCGCTTCCCCTCCGCCGCCTGCTCCGCCGAACCATGCCTTCATCGCTTCCTGACCGGCGGACGCTTGCCCGTGCTGACCTCGCCATGGCAGGTATCAAAGCCCACCAGTGGCTGCTGCGTGTAAGGGGGAACTCAGACTTCACATGTGGGCACGCCTCTTGCTAACCTGCATGAATAGCCATCCGATTCCTGGCGACTTCAGGTGAGCCTCCCCGTGCATGCACGTCTACATTCCCCTCCCACGCTGTCGGCGCCCTCAACACGATACATAACCCCCCTTCTCTTGCTCACCTTCGCCAATGAGCACACGACTCTGTCATGGGACACCCCCAGATCTCATCCCTACCTATCGGCACCACTCCCAGCCTGCCTTGGAGAGTCCCAATCGCAGAAAGCTTGACCCGGATTGAAGGATGCCATCGTGGCTGGACGGTATGCTGACGCTGTCTGCTGTGAACAGATGGGTTGCCTCTTACGCACATCGATATGAGCATGCAGAATTGGCTGAACGATGCCCAACCTTTCCCGAACCATGACAATGGGTCCTTCAACCCCAACGGTGACCCGTCCATGGCCTTCATGCAGACCCCGACCACCTCGACATTCGACTTCAACCAGATGCAAAATCCGCAATTGCAGCAGCAGCGGATGCAGAACGGCGCCGTACGCAATGGCTCTCCCGCATATAATAATCCCATGTACCAAACACAGCCCATGATCCCCTCGAAACGACCTCGACCCCGAGAGGATAGTATTGGAGCCTCGCCCCAACAGCAACCCGGAACCCTGCCAGCCTCGCGTTCGCAAACACCCCAGGGACCGTATCCCGGGTTTCAGGGCACCGTCAATGGTGGCCAGCAGTTTCCTGGCTCTTCGCTGTACCAGCAGTTTCAGCCAGGTGGCAGTCACGCCAGCCCATCTCCTGTGGTCCAGAATCAGGCCTTTAATCCGCAGGGTCCGCAACAGCGCGTTCAGACAATGTCACCCTCTCCCTTCTCACCAGCGACCCAAAACTTCGCCCACCAGACTTCCCCTCCACAGTCAGAGAATGGCAGCCGAGTAAATACTCCCCAGAACGGGGCCCCGCAGTATGCGCAAAGCATGCCTTACGGTGGGACCCCAAATCAGCCATTCAACCCCCCGGTTGGTTCCCAGGCGAATGGCGCTGGCTTGTCTCAATACAATCAGCACCTTCAGGCCCAACACCAGCAGCAACAGCTACGCATGCATGAAATACGAATGCGACAAATGCAGCAGCAGCAGCAGCAGCGACAGCAAGCCGGCACCGTCAATCCAATGCCCCAAGCGCCGAACTCGATGTCTGCTCATCAGGTAGCCGCTTTTCGTGCCCAGCAAGCGCAACAAGCTCAACAGCGGCCGGGCAATCCGGAACAACTATTGCGTACGCTTCAGCATTGGGCAGGGCAACAAGGCCAGCAATTCAATCCCCAACCTCTCATAGCCGGAAGGCCCATCAGCAGCATCCAGCTGTTCATGGGGGTCTTGAAGATGGGTGGTTCGAAAAGAGTAACGGCTTCAGGACAGTGGCCGAACGTCGCTACCTTTATGCAATTCCAAGTACAAGAACAAATGCATGCTGCCCAAGAGCTCCAACACTATTGGCAAACCACTCTTGCTGGGTATGAGCATATGATCAACCTGCAACAGCAACAGCGGCGAGCTATGGGAGATCCTCTTAGAGCTGCAAACCCAGTACAAATCGGCGACATGGCGTCGAGACAAGATGCGTTTTCTCCTACCAAACAGTTGCAAAATCAACCCCCACAGCAATCAATGCAGCCTCCGCCTCACATGCAGGCTGCATTTCAAGCTCCAACAAAGCAATTCAACCACCAGCAGAACGACCCTCGACAACCGCTACAGAACGGTTTCCTGCCTCCTCAGCAAAGCCCAGCGCAAGGACGACCGTCAAATATATACAGTACACCGCAGCCTATGCAAGCCCAACCTCGTCATGCCAATACAGTTGAGGTACAAAGAGCTCCTGCATCAAAGCCACCGAGGGCAAATGTAACAAGTCCGAAGGGAAGTTTATGGCCTAGGAAAGTCACTTTAGGTACGGAATTCGAGCCTGTGACAGACTCACAAGGTGCCGACAAATTAAGGACTTACGGCGGTATCGAGTTGGGTCCGAAGGTCCCGTTCATAGAGACTGTGGACGATCTCCTGAAGTACAAGCTCAGTGTGCCAAAGATAGAAGAGCTCGGCCTGATCGATGTGCGAGCATTGACACTTTCTCTCCGTTCAGGCATTCATGCAGAAGTCCGACTCGCCCTTGACACGTTAGCTTGTCTGAGCAGGGACTTCTCTGGTCTACTTCTGGAAAAATGTGAGGATCTGCTCGAGGCTTTGGTCGATTGCGCGGATGACCAGGTCCAGCTACTCGTGGACAATTCTACTGAGGTTTCGGATGAGATGTTGATCAATTCTTACGAGGAGACCATTCGAGGCTGCAAGGTCGAGAACGCGACGCTTCAGGAGGTCCCTGAGTTTGGCACGCTTGATCATGATCTGGATCGGGCGGTAGACAGATTGATATGCGTTACCACGATAGTACGGAATCTATCCTCACCAGAAGCGAACCAAATTGTGATAGCAGCGCCTGTTATGGTCCGATTCATGGCCAACGCCATCAGGTATATCGGTACTCGCAGTATGTTGCTGCGGACGCATCGAAATGTTCTAGATTTCAACAAAGACATCCTCACCATCCTCGCCAATGTATCACAGTTTATCGATCTTCCGGGGAAGGAAGAGGCCTTGTGCATCCTTCACTTTCTACTTGCCTTTGCACCAACGCCTGCACCGAACATCACTGAGGACGAAGCGGTGACCTTTTCTCCTTATCTCCCGGGAATCCATCGATACTATCCCTATGCCGTTGACAGCATGGCCAAATTACTTGCAAGAGGTGACCCAAATCGTACCTTCTACAGGCTGATATTTGCTGCCGACGCCCTCTCGTCGCCACCTTCGGACCTCTTGACTCGTTCCTTTGGTGTGGCTATAGCTGCACTCCCCGAGTTGGGTAATGGGAACCCTGGCTCCCTCATCAAGATCCGACTTCCTTTCCTGTTGCAAGGTTTACTAGCTGCGGAGATCCTCGCCGGCTTGATACCCAGCTCTGAGCACCAGCTTGCAAGATCTTGGCTTGCGTCTCAGGACGGCTTTGCATTGAGTCTGGTAAGGATAGCGACCGAGCTTGGTCAACAGCCGCCGCTGCCGCCCCAGAGACATCTCCCAGGCCGGACTCCAGATCCTGACCCTTTCGGCTATGCTACAATTGCAGAACGTGGCTTTGCCGTACTAAGAAAGCTAGGTGAAAAAGCAAAAGATGCAGGTGGAAGCTCCAAAGAACTTCCATATGGTGTGCTTCCGAAAAAGCAGAGCGTGGTTGCAGCGATGCAACTCAATACCCTTCCAATTAATACAGCGCGGCAGCTTTGCGCCCTTTCAAGTCTGGGCACCTAAGGCTTATGGCTTTGCTCGTCAAGCGATTTCCAGAGTCAACGATACCATCCTTCATTCGGTCTTGCTACGATGCAGGAGCTTTGCGGATTTGATGATTGTAGCGGCATAATTGGACATAATTCGATTGGCGTTTCTTTGCATTGCACCAGGGCGATGTAATGATTGAGTGGGGAACTCAACTATAAATGGCCTTATGAAGATACCAGTGGAGCCGGCTTGGACACATAAGCAAGATCTACAAATCTACGACCATGTATAATAGCTCCAATGAATGGACGTCTTCTTTCAAACTCGAAGGCGCGTTAAATGCACAGATGACAGCATGGGTCCATTAAAATTGCCTGTCCTCTAGAAACTTCTTAACATCATCTCTGTACCAACCCTATGCGAACCCACTTGTCAGCTGCCATGTAGACGGATTGTCTAACTCATCCCCTTGGGTGTAATGCTCAATACTAGCTCCGAGGCCAGGGCCATGCCCTGTGTCACTTACCTTTATAATGATATGCCCATTGAGGCGATTTATCTTCACCAGCTCCTCCTTCAACCCTAGTGCCGTCCTGATCTCGTCCCTCAATCTCTCGACATCTCCTTCTATCTTCCGTATTCGTGTCTGATGCAGGTTTCCGCCGTTTTTGGCTAGGTGGTATATGGGAAGTTTCTGGGAGGGGGTACGGTGAACGTGATAGGGGAGTGGTGGTGGCGGCCCGACTTGCGAAGAGAGGGCTGTTGATGGACGTGGAAGACGTGGTGGTGGTAGGCTAGTTGGCCGAGGCGGAGCTGACGATGGACGTGGAGGAGATGGTGGAGAGGAGGGTTTGAATCGTTTGAATTTCCTAGAGGGAGTGGCTGTGCCTAACGAGAGTCATCAAGTTAGTCGCTCGAATTCATAATGTACTGGAGGAGGGTCAATACCTTCTTGGTGTAGATGGGCTTGAGTCGCTATTCGGCGGTGTAATGAATGGACGGATTGGGCGCGCGGGAGAGAAATGGGACGAAGGAATGAAACTAAAGGTATTGAAGCCATGTCGAGTTTGCCAGAGATTTTTTTGGAGCTGAGGATGCGCATCACAAAGTCCGCAATTTGATACAAAAGTCTTGGCGCGCACATCAATCCCGAAGATCTTTTCTCGCTCTTTGATGTTTTCCAAACCTTTGGGCAGACTGTTATAACAATCATGACGGACAACACGCCTGCCTCAGCTGGAGGTATTCTCGATGCTGCTGGCCATGCTGCTCCCACCGAGCTCTCTGAAGAATACGATCTGTTACCTAAGCTAATTCCCAATCTCGACCGACATTTGATATTTCCCCTGCTGGAGTTCGTGAACCAAGGCATACCGGAAGGCGACGACACCTCGGAAATCACAAAGGCCAAATATGAGTTGCTCAAGCAGACAAACATGACAGATTACGTGGCGCAGCTTTGGCAAGAGCTCAATGACAGCGACGATCCCCCAAGCGACGCTGCCAAAAAGAGAGAAGAGGTTCTCCAGAGACTGTCGCTTTTCGCAGAAGAGACGAGCCAAATTGATGAACTTCTCAGCGACGACAGCGTGGTTTCGAATCTCCGCAGCGACAAAGTCGCCAATTTAAAATTCCTCGAAACGAACCACGGAGTCACCATAGAAATGGTAGACATGCTCCACGACTATGGCCGATTCCAGTACAGTTGCGGTAGCTACGCCGCTGCTGCCCAATTACTCGACCAATTCCGCATCCTTTCCACCGACAACGACAAAGCCACCTCTGCGACCTGGGGCAAGCTGGCATCAGATATCTTATGTACGTCCTGGGAAGTTGTCATGGAGGAGGTCAACAAGGTCAAAGAGAGCATCGACACGAAACTATTCAATAACCCTCTGGCGCAATTACAGCACCGTACCTGGCTCATCCACTGGTCCCTTTTCCCGTTCTTCAACCACGAACCAGCTCGAGATCAAATCACAGAGCTCTTCTTCTCGCCCGCCTTCATCAACACCATCCAAACGAATTGCCCTTGGGTACTTCGCTACCTGGCTGCTGCAGTCATCACGAATTGGAGTCGGACGAGAAATACAGGTCAATACCAGAAACAACTAAAAGATCTTGTCCGTGTCGTGCGCCAAGAAGGCTACGAATATCACGACCCTGTCACCGACTTCATCAAAGCGCTCTATATCGATTTCGACTTTGAAGAAGCGCAAAAGAAGTTGGGCGAAGCAGAGGAAGTGCTGAGAGGGGACTTCTTCTTGAATGGATCGGCGGACGCATTTGTGGAAGCGGCGAGACATTTGATAAGTGAAAGCTATTGTAAGATTCATCAAAGGATAGACATTGGGGATCTGAGTAAGAGGTTGGGGTTGGAGATGGAGGAGGGTGAGAAGTGGATCGTGAATCTGATAAGAGATACCAGGATGGATGGGAAGTTGGATTACAAGGAAGGGACCGTGCTCATGAATCATCCGGCCAACTCAGTATACCAGCAGGTGAGTCAAGATGTTGATCTTACGAAGCATTCCTACGTTTGCTGATGTATGGGGCAGGTCATTGAGCGAACGAAAGGGAGCTTCTTCAGGACTTCGGTCCTGAGTGCTGCGGTTGCGAAGTGATGTTTGCTACGTCGATGCATGGCGTTGGGGGCTTGCCTCGGCTCTCTACAGAGTTTGTCGAGGGATTTCTGTGCGGCGTAGCATTGTAATGGCGTTAGATATGAGACACATGGCAATCGAAGCTCAAAAAGTGTGGATATAGAGCCCCTTTCTTGGTTGATTTGGGACTGCTCCCTGTCCCTAGTGCGCAGCATACTATCGTACAATTGATCTCTTGTGAGGCAGTACAGAAGCTGCCGTAATCGGCGTGAGTATGAAGCGAGCTTTTGCAACATTCTTGCAAGCATAATTCAGGTCAATAACGTACAATGGCCCAATTGCTAAGTCGACTTTGGGGACTCTCCTATTGGCTCAAATGTGACCTTTCCGTCACTTCCAATACTTGCGGTGCTCATACGTGGAGCCTTGATGGTCACGGGCATTGCGGTCTTCTGCTGGCCGTCCGAATCTGGCGGGCTCTTCTCTCGCGAAAGTGTCACAACAGGTTGCACCATTCCTGGTTGGGTATCAGCGATCTCATTAACATCTTGCGAGGTAAGCACGTCGCTAATTCTTGAGGCTCGTGTTTGCAGTAGTATGGTCGTCGGCCCTCGGAATTGCAGGAAAAGCTAATGAAGTCAGTAATAGGCACAGTCGAATGTTAGCCTGTGACTGACTCTATCACCCCATATCGTGGTTCTCATCCACGTACGTAATGTGAATAGCAACTTGGTCACCGTTTGCCACGTATATGACTCACGCATGGCCCGTAGGAACCTCGAGTCTGGTAGATATTTTGAGAATCCAAGCTCCGGAGCTTGTAGTCTGAATGAAGAGGAGGCTAAACGGTATGCTTGCGGAGGGTATGGATTAATGCTGTACGCGACCACATTGCTGGGATGAACGACGTATGATTCTCCATCCCGAAGCAGCACCTGGGAAATAGATCCCTGGCCAGCGAGAGCAAGCAGCCCTCTTCCAGTAATCTCGGAACTTCCCCAATGTGCGAGGCTCTTGACCAATCAGTTCTTTATCCTTCTCATCACACTCCCAGACATACCAATTTCTGGTTCATCGAAGGTCTGATGGAGATTGTCTGTCCCGTCCAAGCCAACAGGACTCGCCCAGCAAGCATCCAGTCTATCGTCCCATCCAGATTGACTGTTGTCATAGAAGTACTCGAGGATTTTGTGGATATCAGTGCCGTCACGGGGCTTGTAGATGATATCTTCTGATATAGGAATGGGATTCTGAGGAAGGCTCGGCGGAAAGGTTCGAGTATCGAGAGAGTCGAAGTGACCTGCTCAGCCCGTCTCAGCAAGTAAGTCATGATGTAATAAAGCAAAGGGTATACATTTTCTGCATTTCCACCAACGCCGACTAGAGTGCCTCTTCGCGAGTAGAGGTTTTGGGATGCGGTAAGAGAGACCGAGAGAATTGAGAAAGGAGAGCCCAGCACTTCAAATTTAGCATCTAAAATCAGGTCAACACTGTCCAGTTTCGGGGGGAACTTCTACCGACCTGGTGAGGTTCCGCTCACGCTTGGCATCGGTCCCGAAGGAGGTATATCAAGAATATCAGCTGATTGAGAGGATATCTGCAAGTCGCGCTGCCATATTGCTGATGGGCGTTTTCGAGAGACTCGACATCTTAGTACTGTGAAACACAGATTGCCTGGACGTCTCAATGGGGCCCGCATGGCTCTTGCGTAGTCCAACCAGAAGGCCTTTGGCGCGTTTTTGCGGAGGGATGAACGCCGGGTAA
>JAABUI010000652.1_pt1 | contig 24040 bp, 24 predicted proteins | sample 5559111 | NCBI WGS metagenome assembly JAABUI01 (sample SAMN10711870, study PRJNA513365) | rock metagenome | isolation source: Antarctica rocks | place: Antarctica: Victoria Land, Buttleship Promontory
ATGAACCGCTGCGCGGTCTGCTCCACGGACAATTCGTCGGCGAGGCGCTGCATCTGCACCGGGTCCTCCACCCCGGACTTCTGCTCCGCGCTCAGCCCGAGCGCGCCCCAGAACCGGGTCGCGTTCATCGCGGCGTCCCGGTCGTGATCGAAGGACACCTTCACCTCCATCATCAGGTCCAGCTCCGACACGGCCCGCCCGGCTTTGCTGGCGCCCTCGGTCACCGCGGGCAGCAGCGTGTCCGTGTACAGGGCGGCACCCTTGCCCGAGGTGGTGATGTAGCCGTCCCCGACCCGACCGGCATACCGGGTCGCGGCCGGGCCGGAACCGGCCAGGTAGATCGGCACCGGTTGCTCGGGCCGGTCATAGATCGTCGCCTTCTCGGTGCGGTAGTACGCGCCCTCGAAGCTGACCCGCTCCTCAGACCACAACCGCTTGATCAGGGCGACGGCCTCCCGGAACCGGGAGAACCGCTCCTTGCCCTCGGGCCAGACCAGCCCGAGAGGCACCTCGTTCATTGACTCCCCGGTCCCCATGCCCAGCACCACCCGATCCGGGAACAGGCACCCCAGGGTCGCGAACGCCTGCGCCACGATCGCCGGGTGATACCGGAACGTCGGCGTCAACACCGACGTCCCCATCACGATCTGCTGCGTCGACGCGCCCAGGGCGCCCAGCCAGCTCAACGCGAACGGCGCATGCCCCCCGTCGTGCCGCCAGGGCTGCAGATGATCGGACACGAACACCGAATCGAACCCGCACTCCTCGGCCAGCACGCCATACCGCAGCAACTCCCGGGGAGCGAACTGCTCATTGGACGCCTTGTATCCGAACTTCAGGGCCATCCTGCCTCCGTTGTCGGTTCTCCGTGGTTCCGGGTGAGCCCTTTTGTTAGTTGACCGCGCGTCCTCGACCGGTCCAGTACGTTGCTCGGAGGGCTCGTTTGTCGATTTTGCCCACTGGGGTGGTGGGGAGGCTTTCGACCAGATGAATTTGCTTCGGTGCTTGGTGTGAGCCTTTCCGTTCGCGCACGGTGAGGCGTAGCTGTTCGGTGTCGAGGACGGCGCCGGGGCGTGGGACGACGATGGCGGTGACTGCTTCACCCCATTTTTCGTCGGGGACGCCGATGACGGCGACGGCCGAGACATCGGGTTGGGCGGCGAGTACTTCCTCGATCTCTCGGGGGTAGATGTTGAAGGCTCCGGAGATGATGAGGTCTTTCTGTCGGTCGACGAGGTGCAGGTGTCCCTGCTCGTCGCGGACGGCGAGGTCCCCGGTGTGGAGCCAACCGTCACGCAACGTCTCGTCGGTGAGGTCGGGCTGATTCCAATATCCCTGCATGACGAAGCCGGCCTGCATGCATAGTTCGCCGACGGTCCCGTCGTCGACCGGGTGGCCGAGGTCGTCGAGCAGTTCGATCTGGGTTCCCGGTATCGGCCGTCCGCAGGAGGTCAGTAGATCGGGGCGGTTGACCGGGTCGTGCTCGTCCTTGCGGAGCACGGTGCCGAGTCCGAGCGTCTCGGTCTGGCCGTAGCCCTGCGCGAGGATCGGCCCGAACACGTCCAGGGCTTCGGTCAGGCGCGTTGCGGACATCGGGGCGGAGCCGTAGACGATGGTCTCCAGGCTGGTCAGCTCGTCGAGCCGGTGGCCGTCGGCCATGTCCAGCAGGGCGTAGAGCATGGTGGGAACAATGAACCCGTAGTTGATCCGTTCGCGGACGATGGTGTCGCGCCACACGCTGGGGTCGAACTTGCTCATCAGGGTGACGGTGCCGCCCCGAGCCAGGGTCGGGAGCACCGGCAGGACCGAGGCGTGGGTGATCGGCGCGCAGGCGAGGTAGCGCGGCGTGTCGGGCAGCTGCCAGGCGGCCGAGATGCCGAGCAGGCCCTGGATCATGGATTGGTGGGTGTGGATGACGCCCTTCGCGCGGCCGGTGGTGCCGCCGGTGTAGGGCATCCACACGGCGTCCTGCGGTGAGGCGAGGGGGGCGCGTAGCGGCGCGCTGGACTTCAGGTCGGCGAGAGCGAGCAGATCCTCGCCGTGGTCGGCGGGACCCAGTGTGAGCACAGTCTGCAGTGAGGGCGCCTGCGCGGCGATCGCCGCTGCGGTCGCGGCGTAGGTCGGGTGGACGAGCAGCACGGTGGCGGCCGCGTCGTCGCACAAGGCAGCGTGATCCTCGACCGAGCCCAACGCGTGCAACCCCGTGTAACAGGCGCCGTTCAGGCCGGCGGCGACCTGAGCGAGGTAGACCTCCGGGGCGTTGGGGCTTAGCGCGACCATCGTCGCCCCGTCCCGTACGCCCCTGTCGTAGAGCACCTGCTGAAGGCGGCTCACCAAGTCGGCGGACTGGGCGTAGGTCAGCCGTCGATCACCGGCCACGAGCGCTATCCGGTTCGGGTAGCGCGTCAGCGCCTCGATCACGATGCGCAAGTAGCTCGGGCTGGTAGTCGCAGAGGCCACGTCGTCTCCCGGTGTTGGTGGTAGACCAATGTTGACTTACGGATTAGTATTTGGCAAGCTCCAGGACGACGAGGAGGTGGGGCGCATGACCTCATGGAACAAGACGCGGCTGCCGGCGGGGATCGTCGACCGGTTACGCGTTCCGGTGATCGTCGCGCCGATGCTGCGCGTCTCCGGACCGGAGCTCGTCATCGCGGTATGCCAGGCGGGTGCGATGGCTGCGTTCCCCGCCATGAACGCCCGTACTGCAGCCAACCTCGACGGGTGGCTGGGTCGCATGGACGCGGCGGCGAGCACCGCTTCCCAACCGGTCGCGCCCCACTGCGTCAACCTGGTGATGCGCCCGGACATCATCGGCGAGTACCTGCCGTGCGTGGTTGATCACCGAGTTGAGGTCGTCATCACCAGTGTCGGCTCACCCGCACCTGTCCTTGACGCGTTGCACGATGTCGGCACGCTGGTACTCAGCGACGTGGCGACGCTGCAGCACGCTCGCAAAGCGGTGCAGGCCGGCGCCGACGGGCTGGTTCTGCTGAGCGCCGGCTCCGGTGGTCAGACCGGTTGGCTCAACCCCTTCGCGTTCGTCCGGGCGGTGCGCGAGTTCTTCGACGGTCCTGTGGTCCTGGCCGGCGGGCTGTCCGACGGTGTGGCCCTGCGCGCCGCGCTCGAACTCGGTGCCGACCTCGGCTACATCGGCACGAAGTTCATCGCGGCCCAGGAAAGCTCGGCCTCCGATCACTACCGACGCCAGCTAATCGATTGCTCCCTTGACGACGTGCTGCTCACCCGCTCATTCACCGGCCTGCCCGCCAACTTCCTACGGCCGACCGTTGCGGCCGCGGGGCTGGATCCCGAGAAGCTCGATGAGCAGGTGACCCCGGAGATCGCCGACGCGGTGTACGGCGGGCGTGGTGACGGCACCGGGCCGAAGCGGTGGACCGACATTGTGAGCGCGGGACATTCGGTTTCCGGGGTCGGTGCGGTGCAAACCGCGGCGCAGATCGTCGCTGACCTGGAACGCGAGATGAACGGTGTCGTGACGGCGGCAGCGGTGACGGCGCCGTGAGCGGCGCCGTGCCCACCGGGGCAACCGTCAAGGACGCGTCCGAGGCGGTTCGGGTCTCCCACAGTCGCGCAGCACTATGGGCGACGCTGGATCGCCCGCTCGCGTTGAACGCCATCACCTCCGACACCGTGACCGGACTGCACGCCGCCCTGGACGAGGCCGAACGCGACCCGCAGGTGCGCGCCGTCGTCATCGCCGCCGCCGGGCGCGTGTTCTGCGCCGGCGCCGACCTGACCCGCATCAGCGACGCCAGGCAGGATTCGCCCCCGGCCGCAGTGTCGCTCGCCGATGGCTTGCCCGGCTTCCTCGCCGCGGTGGGTGAGTTGCTGACCCGCATCGAAACATTCGGCAAACCGGTCATCGCGGCAGTGCAGGGACTCGCAGTCGCCGGCGGACTGGAACTTGTTCTCGTCTGCGACATCGTCGTGGCCGCACGCTCTGCCGCGTTCGGCGACGCGCACGCCAACTACGGGCTGCTCCCCGGTGGCGGCGCGTCGGTGCGGCTGCCGGGTCGGGTCGGGTCGGGCATGGCACGGCAGATGATGTTCACCGGCGTCACCGTTCCTGCCGCCGAGCTCGTCCACACTGACCTCGTCAACGAACTGGTGGATGACGCCGAGCTGGCGACCACGGTCGACCGGCTCGTCGACAGCATCGCCGCCAAGAGCCCGCTGGGCATAGCCCGGATGAAACAGCTGCTGTGTGCTGGCGCGGCCCTACCCACCGAGCAGGCCCTGCGCCTCGAACTGGACGCGGTCGCAGAGCACACGCACAGCGCGGACTTCGCCGAAGGATTAGCCGCATTCGCGGACAAGCGTGCACCACGATTCGCCGGACGCTGACCACCGAAAGGACACGACTCACGATGACTGACGTCACCACGACTCCCGCCGACATCCCCACCTACCCGGCCGAACGCGACGCGGGCGATGCTCGCGACCTGACCGGTCGAACCGTGCTGGTGACCGGCGGTGGCCAAGGCGTCGGGCAGGGTGTGGCGGCCCTGTGCGCTCGGCGCGGCGCCCGGGTGGTGGTCAACGACTATCACCTGGAACGGGCCGCGGCGGTCACCGAGCAGATCAACGCCGCCGGCGGCGATGCGATCGCGTTGCGCTGCGACGTGTCCGATTACGACGACGTAGCCGAGATGGTGGAACTCGCGGTGGCCCGGTTCGGGCGCATCGACGTGCTGGTCAACAACGCCGGCAACGCCGGAGCAGCGGCGGGCAGCCTGTTCGACCAGCCGCCCTTCTGGGAGACAGACCCGGCGCAGTGGACTCCGTGGCTGTCGACGAACCTGTTCGGTGTCCTCAACGTCACCCGTGCCTGCGTGTCCCACATGGTGCAGCAGCAGTGGGGCCGCGTCGTCACGGTCATCTCCGACGCCGGCAGGGTCGGTGAGGCCAACCTCGTCGTGTACGGGGGCGCGAAGGCCGGCGCGGCGGGATTCTCCCGAGGGTTGGCCAAAGCGGTCGGGCGGTACGGGGTAACCGTCAACTGCGTGGCGCTCGGGTCGATGAACACCGCGTCGGTCGCCGAGATGACCAGCGACCCGAAACAGCTCAAGCAGGTGCTGGCGGGCTACTCCATCCGCCGTCTCGGCGAACCGGACGACGCCGCTCAGATGATCGCCTTCTTGAGCTCGGATGCAGCGTCGTGGATCACCGGGCAGACCTACCCCGTCAACGGTGGCTACTCCGTCGCAACCTGACCCTGCGGGCTCAGCCGCCGGTGTCCCAACAATGTGAGGAGTCCGCCGTGCAGATCGGCGTTTCACTGATGTACTGGCCGTGGTTCACCCCGGCCGAACAGCTCGAACTGACCCGCCAAGCCGACCAGTTGGGCCTGCACTCGGTATGGTTCGCCGAAGGCTACGGCCAAGAAGCGGTCGCGATGCTCGGCATGGCCGCCGGGCAGACCACCAGGATCAAGCTGGGGGCGGGAATCCTGCAGATCCCCGCCCGGCAACCCACGACCACCGCGATGGCGGCCTCCACCATCGACCGGATCTCCGGCGGACGGATGCTGCTCGGTCTGGGACTGTCCGGCCCGCAGGTGTCCGAAGGCTGGTACGGGGTGCCGTTCACCTCGCCACTCGGCCGCACCCGCGAGTACATCGAGATCATCCGCCAGACGCTGTCCGGCGATCGCGTCGAGTACCACGGCAAGCACTGGTCGATCCCGCTCGTCGACGGCGGACTCGGCCTCGGCAAGCCGCTGAAGTTGATGGGACGTCCGGTGCAGCCGCACATCCCGATCTATCTCGGTGTCGGCGGGGAAAAGACCGTCCAGCAGGCCGGCGAGATCGCCGACGGCTGGACACCGTTCCTCTACAGTCCCGATCACGCCGAGATGCTCACCGCTCCGCTGCTGCGGGGCATCGAGCGCGCCGGACGGCAACGCGCCGACGTCGATATCGCCCCCCTGGTCGCCGGCGCACTTGCCGATGACCTCGATCAGGCACGGGACGCCGTCCGACCGGTCATCAGCTTCTACTTCGGCGGGATGGGCGCCAAGGGCAAGAACTTCTACGTCGACCTCGCCGAACGCTATGGCCACGGAGCGTCGGCCAACGCCTGCCAAGACGCGTTCCTCGCCGGCGACCGCCCCGCCGCCGCCGCCGCGCTCACCGACGACCTGCTCGATCTCGTCGCCCTGGTCGCCACCCCGGACACCCTCGGCACACGGCTGGCCGCCTTCGCCGATGCCGGCGTGGACACCCTCGTCGTCGCACCGTTCGGCGACCGGCCGGCGCTGCTTTCGGCGCTCGCCGAACACCTGCCCGACGCACTGCCATCACGCGACGCCAGCCCTGTCGCTGCGACGACGGGACCACTGCGATGAGGGACGTCGTGATCGCCGGTGTCGGCATGACCGCCTTCGGCCGACACCTGGACCGCGGCTTCGACTCCCTCGTCGCCGAGGCCGCAGCCGAAGCCTTTTCCGACGCCGGCTGCACCGCCAAGAACGCGCAACTGGTGTACTACGCCAACACCGGCGCCGGACTCATCCAAGGTCAGGAATCGGTTCGCGGGCAGCACGCCGTACGCAGCGCCGGACTCTCCGGCATCCCCCTGATCAACGTCGAGAACGCCTGCGCCTCCGGATCGACCGCGCTGAACCAGGCATGGCTGGCCGTTGCCGCCGGGCAGGTCGACGTCGCCATTGCCATCGGGGCCGAGAAGCTGAACCACCCGGACAAATCCCGCGCGTTCGCCACCATGACCTCCGCGCTGGACCAGACACGACTCGACGAGATCCGCAGCGACCTCGCCGGCGGGTCCGGCTCGGTATTTATGGACATCTACGCGCGGTTCGCCACCTGGTACGCGGAACGCTCCGACGCCACCGATCGTGACTTCGCGCAGGTTGCCGTGAAGAACCACGCACACGGGGTCTTGAACCCGAAGGCCCAGTACGGCGGCCGGCTGACGGTCGAGGAAGTGCTGGCTGCGCGCCGTATCAGCGGGCCGTTGACCCTGCCGATGTGCGCGCCGATGTCCGACGGCGCCGCCGTGGCCATCGTCACCACGGCGAAGATCGCCGCACAGTGGGGCGCGCACCCGGTACGCCTGACCGCGACCGTCATCGGCGCCGGGACACCCGGCGTCTACGGGCAACTCGTGCCGCAGACCGCCGGCCGCGCGTACGCCATGGCCGGCGTCGGGCCGAGCGACATCGACGTGCTCGAGTGCCACGACGCTGCGTCGCCGGCCGAGCTGATCGTCACCGAGGAGCTCGCGCTGTGTGCGCCCGGCGAGGCCACGACCCTGCTGCGCAGCGGCGCGACGACGCTCGGCGGCGCCCTGCCGATCAACCCCAGCGGCGGGCTCGGCAGCCGTGGCCACCCCGTGGGAGCCACCGGCCTGGCCCAGGTGGTCGAGTTGGCCGATCAACTCCGCGGCCGGTGCGGCGCCCGGCAGGTTGCGGGTGCCCGGGTGGGGCTGGCCGAGAACGCCGGGGGCTACATCGGTCCGGATGCCGCCGCCGCCTCCGTCACCATCCTGCAGGTGTAGGCATGGTCACACCGTCCTCGACCGGCTTCACCGTCACCGGAACGGGTCCCGTCCGGCACCTCACCCTCGATCGTCCGCACCGGCGCAACGCCCAGACACTCGCGATGTGGCATGCCATGGACCAGGCCGCCGACCGGCTCGCCACCGACAGCGACGTGCGCTGCGTGATCGTCAGCGGTGCGGGCGACACCTTCAGCGCGGGCCTAGACCTCGACGAGTTGGCCGAGGACGGCGCGCTCACCGCCCTCGCCCGCGCCTCCGGCGAACCTGACCCAGCTGCAGCCGAGGGAGCGCTCGCCGCCGTCCAGCGGGCGTTCCGGTGGCCGACCCGTGCCCCGTTCCTCACGATCGCCGCGATCGAGGGGGCGGCCATCGGTGCGGGCATGGAGCTTGCCCTGGCCTGTGACATTCGCATCGTCGCTGACACCGCCCGCCTACGGTTGCCCGAGGTCAGCATGGGGGTGGTGCCCGATCTCGGCGGCTGTCATGTGCTCCGTGACCTCGTCGGCTACGAACGGGCCCTGGACCTGATCATCAACTCCCGTTGGATCACCGGCGCCGACGCCGTGGCCCTGGGGCTGGCGTTGCGGTGTGAGCCCGCAGGCACCACCGCCGAGGCCGCAGCGGGCTACGCCGAGGCGGTCGGCGGCCTGCCGACTGGGGCACTGCGTCACACGAAGGCAGCGCTGCGCGCGCAGGCACCGGAGGACAGCCTGAGAGTGGCGGCCGCGGGCATGCTTGCCGGCCTGCGTGGCCGCGCGGTCAGCTGACACGCGCTGTTGCGCCGCGTCGCGGCAAACCCGCGCCTAACCCGTCGGTGACACTCGCCCGTCGAGCGGCCCCAGCCCCACTACACCGGACAGGACCGCGAGCACCTGGTCGGTCAGCTGCGCAGGCGAGGTCTTACCGTTCGGGTCATACCAGCGGTACAGGCTGGTCAACATCGACAGCACCAGGTTGGCCGCGATCAACGTGTCGACCGGCGTCGCGGCCACCGGTCGTTGCACGGCAATGCATTCGTCGAGCAGACGCTGGAAATCGATCGCCATTTTGCGGGAGAACCGATGGAATCTCGACTTGGCCCGCTCGGACAGTTCCACCTGTTCGCTGAACACGATCGCGTAGAAGCTGCGGCGCTGCACGGCGGTGTCGATATGCATGGCCACGACCTGGCGCACCCGAACGGGCGCCGGCTCGGGCGAGTCGTCGACCGCGTCGAGGCGCTGCTCCAGGTCGTCGCAGACTGCGTCGACCAGGCTGTCCAGCAGTGCCCGCTTGCTGCTCGTGTACTTGTAGACGGTCGGGCGCGATATGCTGGCCGCGTCGGCTATGTCATCGATGGTCGCGTTGCGGTAACCCTTCGACTCGAATACTCCCGCTGCCGCCTCGACCAGCGCGATGCTGTCCGTGGCACGGCTACGCGCCATCGCAGTGCCCCCCGAGTCGATGTGCCTGCCTGGTCCCACGCAACCGCATACCGAAATACTAACCAAGCAACCAAGCTATGTCCGTGTCGTCTCGACCCGTCGCAGGCGACCGGCAAGGCGGGCGTCAATGACGGTAATCGCCGTGAGCGCAGCCGCGGCTCGCGCCCCCTCGCGGCGCACAGCGGGCGGGCGACCGCGGTGCAGACACCATGCGGCGATGGCCAAGTTGGCGACGGCCCGGGAAGCGGCCCATGGCCATCGTGTGGTCGCGGTCATGAGCCCAGGCGCCAGGGCCAGGTCAAGAATTCCGACCGCTCGCACCTCTGCTGGTCGAGTAAGCCCCAGCACAGGTCGACCCAGCTGGGTCGGCGCGATGAGTAGCGCCGCCCCGATCGCGCCGCTGCCCGCACCGACGATCGCTGCGCTGCGCTGCAACTGCGCACGCGTGCTCTCAGCCACCGACGGTGATCGCTTGCGCTGGTTCGGTGGACGCAGCTGCGGCGCACGCGACTACCTTTCGGGCGCCGGCTGATGAGTCCCTGCGGGCCTCGAGAAGGCGTCGCCCACGCACGAGGTCTGCAGCACGCTCGCCGACCATGTAGGCGGGGGCCTGGGTGTTCCCGTGGGTGATGCTCGGCAGCACGGATACGTCCGCGATTCGCAGGTTGTCGACGCCGTGCACGCGAAGTTCTGGGTCGACGGCCCCGTCTTCGGGCGTGCCGATCCGTGCGGTGCACGACGGGTGGTAAGTGTGCTGGCAGGTGGCCCGGATGCCGGCGCGTAGCTCGGTGGCATCGGTGGCTGAGGCGAGAACTCCGGCAGGCGCGCCCCGGAACTCGGACACCGGATCGGTGTGCACGATCCGCTGGGCCAGATCGACCGCTTCGAGCAGTTCGTCGACCTCAGACGCGTGGGACAGCATGTTGTAGCGCACGATCGGCTTCTTCAACGGGTCGGCGTCGGCGACGAGCACAGAGCCGCGGCTGCTCGAGCCGATGTAGGAGATCGCCACCGTGAACGTGGCCGTCGGCCACTTCTCCACACCGTGGTCCATGACATGCGCCGGTGAGAAGATGATCTGGAAGTTGGGCGCCGGCCCGCTGGTCGAGCTACGCCAGTGCCCGGCGGTCTCGACGACGTTCGACGAGAGCTTCCCGTTGCGGCGCAGCAGGTATTGCGCGAGATAGCGAGGGCTCTCGGCGTCGAACATCCCCAGGTGGCCGCCGGCGAATTCGTAGGGCAGGGAGAGCCACGGGTGTTCCATGAGATTCGCGCCGACCGCGGGGAGGTCGACCAGCGGGTCGATACCCACACTGCGCAGGTGCGATGCCGGGCCGATACCCGAGTGCTGCAGCAGCGCAGGCGTGCCGAACGCGCCGGCGGACAGCACGATGTCTCCGCTGGATTCGGCCCGCTCGGGCCGGCCGTCGCGCAGGTACTCCACGGCGACTGCGCGCCCGTGGCGCAGCACGATGCGCGTCACGTGGACCTTCGTCAGGACCGTGAGGTTGCGACGCCGCATGGCCGGGCGCAGGAACGCGCGAGCGGCGCTGAGGCGAATGCCGCCCCGCTGGGTGAGCTGCAGGTGCCCGAAGCCTTCCTGCTCGGCTCCGTTGAAGTCGGGATTGCCCGGCAGGCCGAGCGACAGCGCGCCCCGCAGCAGGGCCGAACTGACGGGGTCGATGTAGCGGGACTGCGTCACGGTCAAAGGGCCCCCGCGGGCGTGGTACTCGTCGTTGAACTGTTGATTGTCCTCGGACCTGCGGAAGTAGGGCAACACGTCCTCGTAGGACCAGCCGTGCGCACCGTCGGCGGTCCAGGAGTCGTAGTCGAGCCGGTTGCCGCGGACGTAGGCCATCGCGTTCATCGAGCTCGAGCCACCCAGCACCTTGCCTCGTGGTGATCGGATGCGGCGGTTGTCCAGCGCGGGCTCCGGCTCGGTCCAGTAGTCCCAGTCGATCGCTTCCTTGCCGAACTGCTGAATGAACGCCGCCGGAACCATGATGTCGCTACGGCGGTCGGAGCCGCCCGCCTCGAGTACGAGAATCTTCCGCGCCGGATCTTCGGTCAGCCGCGCGGCGACCACGCAGCCGGTGTTGCCGGCTCCGATGACGATGTTGTCGTAGCCGGTCATCGGCCCTCCGATCGATGGATGAAGCGACGTTTGCCCCGCCCGACAGCGAACCGGACGATGCGGGCAGCGAGCTGACCTTTCTTCGGCGAGTACGGGTACCAGAGCAGTTCGTCAGCCGGGGTGGTGAGCCGTGGTGCGGTGATGGCCTGCGGTCGGCAGAACCGCAGCAGCCCCTGCGCGCCGCCGAAGCGTGCGCCGACGCCGGAGTTGCCCCAGCCCGCCATCGGCACCACGGGACTGATGACGTTGGAGAAGACGTCGTTGACGTTGACCGCGCCCGCCGCCACGCGACGAGCGAGCCGCTCGCCGCGGCGCCGGTTCTTCGTCCAGATCGTGGCGGACAGCCCGTAGGTGGAATCGTTGGCCAGCGAGATGGCCTCGTCGGCGTCGCGGACCCGCATCACCGGCAGCGTCGGTCCGAAGGTTTCCTCACGCATGATCCGCATCGACTGGTCGACGTCGAGCAGCACCGTCGGCTCGAACCATGAACCGGCTCGGGCGCCGGCAGATCCGCCGGTGGCCACCGTGGCGCCGTGTGCGACGGCGTCGTCGACATGAGACGCCACGATGCGAACCTGCGCCTCGTTGGCCATCGCGCCGACCTCGCTGGTCCCCGCGACCGTGTCCGGGCCCTGACGCAGCTTGCTGGCCCGCTCGGTCAGCTTCGACACGAACTCGTCGTAGATACCGTCCTCAACGTAGATGCGCTCCACCGACGTGCACACCTGGCCCGAGTTGAAGAAACCGCCCCACAGCGCGCCGCCGACGGCTCGATCGAGGTTCGCGTCGTTCAGTACGATCATCGCGTCCTTGCCGCCCAGCTCGAGCGAGCACGGAATCAACCGCTGCGCGGCGCGGACGGCAATGGCGCGGCCCGTCGCGGTCGACCCCGTGAACTGGACGTAGTCGACCTCATCAACCACGGCGGCACCGGTGCCCGCTGCGCCGGTGACGACGCGAAAGACGTCCGGCGCGCCGATCTCCTGCCAGCCGCGGCCGAGCTCCACAGCCGTCAACGGGGTCACCTCAGACGGCTTGAGCAGCACCGCAGCACCGGCCATGAGCGCTGGCACGCAGTCGCCCAGGGGCAGGAACAGCGGGAAGTTCCACGGCGTGATGACGCCGACCAACGGATAGGGACGGTAGGCCACGGTGAGCGCTTTGCTCAACGTCAGCGGCCCGTGCGGCAGCGGGTGCTTCACACTCAGGTACCGCCTGGCCCGCCGCGCGAAGAAACCGATGACGTCGGCGCCCGCAGCGGTCTCGAAGGCAGCATCCTGGCGGACCTTGCCGCTCTCGGACTGCATGACATCCAACAAGTAAGGCTCGTTGTCCAACACCCAGTCGCGAAGACGCAGCAAGTGGCGTGCCCGCCCGCCGGCCCCGAGCGCCTCCCACTCCTGCTGAGCCACGCGCAACTGAGTCGCGGCGCTGGCGACACCAGCTTCGTCGGTATCCATCACCGTGCCCACCACATGACCATCCACCGGTGCGTGCACGTCGAGGAAACCCACTCCGGCAGGGTTCGCTGGCACAGTCACTGCAGCCGGTTCGGTTGTCGTCATCGACAGACCTCCATAGTTGCCTAACCAGTAAGATAATCGACCAACCATAGCCGCGTGGCAGTTCAACCACAAGCGTAGGGATTTCGGGACGAACGCCCTGCGACGAGCTGTCCCGCGATCCAGAGGCGCCCGCGTGCTTTCCCCGTCAGGTCATCGGCCTACCAGGGGGTCGCCGGGGTCGCGCCCACCGTGCCTCCGCGTGGGGGATCTCGGGCGTACCGTCGCAGATTACGACGACGCACCCTGTCGTACGCTCGCGCCGACTGCCATACGCTTGGCAGCAGCGAACGAGAGGCGGGGGCTTGGTGCATCGGACGGATGCAACCCTCGCCCTGTACGGCGACGACGTGCGCGTGGGCGAGCGGGCCAAACTCGGCAGCTACCATGTCACCGCTGAGGACATCGTGTCATTCGCCCGCCAGTGGGACCCCCAGTTCTTCCACGTCGACCCCGACCGCGCCGCCGCCGAGGGGCACTTCGGCGGGCTCATCGCCAGCGGCGTGCACACCCTGGCCATCTACCAGCGGCTCTCGATCGACAGCCGGGTCCAGCACTGGCACGTGATCGGTGGTGCCGGGATCCGCGACCTCCAGCTCCGCCGACCGGTTCGCCCCGGAGACACCCTCACCGGCGCCACCGTCGTCACCGACGTCGCGCTGCAGCCCGAGCGGTGCCGTGCGCTGGTCAAGTACGCCGGGGAGCTGACCAACCAGCACGACGAGCGGGTGCTCGCCCTCACGATGTCGGCCTACTTGCGGATGCGTACCCCATGAGCGCCCCGGCCGCGCCACCGCTGGCCGGGATCCGAGTGGTCTCGCTGGCCGTCAACCTGCCCGGCCCGGTGGCGGCCGCGCAGCTGGCCCCGATGGGCGCCGAGGACGTCAAGGTCGAGCCCGCCCGCCGGCAACAAGCGGGCACGGATCGACCAGGCCCTCCACCAGCCGGGTCGAGCAGCCGGGTCGAGCAGCCGGGTCGAGCAGCCGGGTCGAGCAGCCGCAACTACTGCATCGCTACACCCTGGGCATGTTTCACAAACGCCAAACACGCCAAACTCGAAGTCGGCGAGGCTCCCTACCCCACGTCGAGCGAGGACCAGGTCGTCATCCGCAACCGCGCTTCGCGAGGAGTTGACCGCGGTCGCGACCGGTGCCCCGCCCGCTACGTTGACCGCGCTCTGGTGACTTCGATGTTGCTGGGTCCACAACTGGCAGCCGTGGCCGTGGCCGTTGCCTATGATGGCCTCGGTCGGCTCACGCTGGCCCCGAAAGTCCTTCCTGTCCGCGACAAGTTGGGTCGCCTGGAGGGAAGTGACTTGGTGTCCGGCGCCGGGAAAGGTTGGTCCCCGACCCGCGCCGGACATCACGGGCCTCTGCTCCGCCTGCCCCTCTCCTCTTTCTGCGCCCCGCGCGGTCACAACCTCTATGGCGCGCACCTTCTTGGTGGCAAGGAGGTTCATCATGCCGACCCGTCCCGCCGGATGCACGGAGCGCAGCGTGCTGCGCCCTGCTGGTGATTCCAGACCATCTCGACCCAGTGCGCCCGCACCAGTCGCTGTCCGCGCCCCACGCACGAATCCCTGGCCAGGAGGTACTGCCATGACCACGCGCCCGGTCCTCACTTATCTGTCCTTGGTTGCGTCCACGCCGGTGGACGGGAGCAGGGCTGGCGGGCGGAGGCTGCCTGCCAGTACACCGACCCCGAGGCGCGCTGGGCGCCGACTTCGCTCACATTTGCCCGACTCAAGGGCGGACACCAGACCGAGCGGAAGATCCATCCCGAGGCGCCTCGTTTCCTGAAGTCTGCCTGAGCTTAGGGCAGCGAGAGCGATCTCGCCGGGACCTCGAGCGGTAGCGCGGCGGTGGTTTTGGGAAGCTGTAACGCCCGGAGGCGATGTCTCGCGGGTGGTGCGGTGTCCAGATGGTGTCCAGATCGCGGTGGATGAGCGGGGCCGGGTACCCCGTTGGTGTGCGCCGCGGCGGGTGTCTCCAGGGCGGTGTCGTTGAGCCGCTTCCGTTGGCCCTGGTACGGCCGCTGGGCGGTGATGAGTTCCTCGCTCCCGGCAACGAGCGTGGAGTCAAAGTCAATCTCGCTCGCCGCGCACGAGGCCCGGTCGGCTGGCTAGCAGATGTTGGGTGACTGCCCGAGTGTCTCGGCGAGCTGCATGGCCGTGGCCAGGGTGTCGGTGAGCAGGAGTTAGGTGCGGTTGGGATGCTGCAGGCGGTCGGCGTCGAGGACTTCCTGCGGTAGCGCAGGCGGCATCAGTTGCTTGGTGCCCATGAACGTCTGCCGGTAAGTGCCGTGCATCCAGTCGTAGCCCTCCCGCAGGCAGAAATAGCACTCCTGCGCAGTTTCCGTGTGCAGGCTCAGGATCTCGCACAGCGGTGCCAGTACCTCCGGTTCGAGGTTTCCGCGGGTTGGGTTGTATCCGGGCCAGTCGGTGCTGTGAGGATTCACCGCGTCGGGGGAGCCGATCAGGGCGTGCCACTGCATCAGCGGATGCGGCCGTCGGGCGGTTACCTGCGCGCGACGTCCGTCCAGGTGAGGAACGCGCCGGTCGCGTCTGCGACGGGGTGGCAGATGCGGGCGTAGGCGGGGTAACCACCCGGCACGGCCCGCGTCACCGCCCCGACCGCACCGCCCAGTTGCGCGGCGATCCACTGTGCCGCGGAGAGATCGCTGGCTGCCTGCAGTTTCGGGGCGTCCATGACTACAGCCTGCCCTAACCGGCCGTGGGCTGGGGATGGACGGGCGGGATCTGTCGTCCGCCTTCGGCTATCCGGGACGCCCGGGGCGGTCAGGGTTGGTCGAGCATGTTGGGGGTGAGGGCGGTGGTGGTGTCGGGTATGCCGGTGCGGTGGGCTGTGTTGTCGGCGAGGGCGAGGAGTCGTCGGATGCGTCCGGCGACGGCGTCTTTGGTCATGGGTGGGTCCATCAGCTGGCCGAGGGCTTCCAGGGATACCTCATGGTGGGTCATCCGCAACGCGGCCACGGCCGTCAAATTTTCGGGTACCTGGTCGCCGAGGATGGCCAAGGCGCGCTGCACCCGGGTGGCGGCGGCGGCCGCGGCGAAGGTGGCGCGGGTGTGGTTGGCGTCGTCGAAGCCGGGCCGCCGGGGTCCGGGGGTGCGCTCGCCGCGCTGGGTGCGGTGGTGCGCCCAGGTTGCTGCGGTGTCGGGGGTACCGATCTGGGTGAGCAGTGCGGTGATGGCGTCGGGGTCGCGGACGGTGACCCGGTCGGTGTCACGGAGGTGTTTGGTTTTGGTGGTGATGCCCAGGCGGCGGGCGGTGCCGGTGAGGGCCATCGCGGTTTCCAGGCTGGGGCAGGTGATGTCGAGTGCGGGGAACCGGTGGGGTTCGGTGAGGGAGCCGGCTACCAGGAACGCTGCCCGCCAGATCGCGCCGGCGTCGCATCCCCGGCCGGCGACGAGGGGGGCGGGCAACCCGCGGATGGGTCGGCCCCGCGGGTCCAGGAGTCCGGTGCGCCGGGCCAAGGCGTCGTCGTCTGCTTGTCTGGTCATTCGCAGTCGGTGGCGGGTGGGGGCGGGAAACCCGGGTGTGGGCAGGACGTGCAGCTGGGTGGGGTAGCCGTAGAGGTCCCGGATCGTGGTGCCCACCCGGCGGGCCACCGCCAGGGTGGGCAGGTCCACCTCGATGTGCACCTGCCCGTCTTGGTGGTGCAGGCCCCCGGCGAAGCGGAGCACGGTGATGGCCTCCGCCCGCCGGCAACAGGGTGTGCTGGTGGTTGTTCTGCTCAGCTCGTCGGTGGCCGCGGCCGTCATCAACACCGCTCTACTGTCCCCTAGACCGAAGTTACGGCGTTGGTGACGGGTGAATCCGCTGCTGAGCAGGGGATTCAGTGTTTTGTGGGGTGGTTGTTCTGGCTACGTCAGGGTCAGGGGAACGGTGGCGTGCAGGAGTTCGAACGCGCGGCGTTGGGTGGTGGTGGCGATGGTGAGGGTGGGTACGGTCGGCAGGTGGGGGTCGGTGCCGTAGCGGATGTCGTTGCGGGTCCAGGTGGGCGAGCAAGGATTGGAAGGACCGCACGGGTTGACCGTGAGGGTCGGTTTGCCGGGATGCTTTGGTGTGTGCGTTTTTTGAGCGTTCCGCGGGGGCGACGGGGTCGGCGGGTTCGGGTCGGTGCTCGTCGGTGAAGGTCAGCGGCGCCCAGGCTCGGCGCAGGTGCCAGACGAGGTAGGCGGCGAGCATGCACAAGAACACGTGGGCCCGGACCCGGGTTTCGGTGTGGTGGTGGATCGGGCGCAGTGAAAGGTCGATGGCTTTGAGGCTGCGGAAGTTGCGTTCGACTCGGGCCAGCGACTTGTAGGTGGCCACGGCCCGGTCGGTGGGCAACGTCTCGGCGGGCACGGAGGTGCGGATAACGTAGATGCCATCCAGGGCGGCCTCGGCGTCGATGGCGGTGGGGTTGCGGAGGGCGGTGAACACCCCCTCGGCGATGTGCACGGTGAAGTGTTTGCCCATCTTGTAGCGGCCGATGACTTTGCCGTAGCGGGTGCCGATCGCGGCGGCCTCGACGAGGCGTCCGGCGGTGACCGCGGCACTGAACTTGGCCAGCTCGGTCTCGGTGGCCGCCAGCAACGCCTCCCGTTTGTGGGCGCGGTAGGCGGCGAGGGCGGGGTTGCGGCAGGCGATGAGACGTTCGCCGGGGTAGTCGGGGTGGCTGATCTCGGCGAGGTTGGCCTCGTCGAACAGCGACATCTGCAGGGGCCCGGTGTCCGCGGCCAGGGCGGCGATCGCCGGGGCCCGTAGCGCGGTGACCCAACCCATCCCGCCGAGCTCCCGCAGCGCTTCGATCCGGGCGGAGGTGATCATGCCCCGGTCCCCGACCATGACCATCTGTTTCAGCCCGAAGCGCTCGCGCACCGCGGTGACCGCCCCGGTGAACGCGGTCGGGTCGGCGGTGTTGCCCGCCACGACCCGGACCGCGACGGGGCGCCCGTCCGGGTCGGTGAGCAGCCCGTACTCGATCTGGGGCCATCCTTTCTTGCCGTCGCGGGAGTAGCCGCGGGCGGCCAGTGGGCAGTGGGTGCCGGTCACCCAGGAGGAGGACAAGTCGAACAACGCCAACCGAGCCGGGTTCACCTCGGAGTTGAGATGCTTTGCGGCCAAAGCTTTTTCGCTGCTGTCTTGGCGTCGCCCGAGCCAGTCCATCGCCGCGTACACCTCGTCGGTGGACGCCCCACCCACCCCCAGATCCTCGGACAGGGTGGTGTCGGCCCACCAGGAGGTGGTGGCCAGCTTCGAGCCGGGCTTGATCACCCGGGCGATGATCAACGCGAACGCGACGTCCCGCATCCGCCCGGCCGGCCCCAACAGGGCTGGCAGGCCCAGCGCCGTGGCCTGGGCCGCTACCGCGGCCACGTGCCCGTGCGGGCGGGAGCAGCTCACCTCCGCCGCCTCCCCGGCGGCCACCAGTGTCTGCCCGGCCAGCGACGCCCGCACCGCGTCCACGGTGGCCGGCGGCAACGCCGAGAGATTCGCCAACGTCTCGTGCTTGACCTTGCCGCCGTCGCGGTAGGTCCGCCGCAGCAGATACGACACCGACTCACGCGGCCCGGCCTGCGTCACGTACTTCTTCGACACCTTGGCTACGTGCATCGCACCCGTAGTCCTGGACATACCCAGCGCACTACCGGACAGGACGCAACCTGCCCGGAACCGACACGCACCACTCTTGGCTACACACAGTGACCCAAAATCACCGGCAACTGCAGGTCACACAGGAAAAACGTCATCCAGGCAGACGTAACTTCGGCCTAGACGCGCCGCTGCCGGTGTGTCGGCGCCGCGATCACGGCAGCTGAGACAGCCGAACTGCTGCTCGCGGAGGCCACGGCACCCTGGTGACCCCTGTCAGGCCACCCTGACACCCTGTATGTCAGGTAGTCCTGACAAGGCGAGTGGAGGTGATGGGGTGGGATCTGGGTGATGGTGTGCCGGGCGGCCGGGGGCTGCCGCCCAGCGTGCGGGCGGCTTCTGCTTCACGGTGATGTGGCGGGCCGGGCCCGGAGGGCAGTGGCGCGAGTGCGGCAGCGGCCGCACCGCTTGGGAGACCCTGACCCACCGGTGGCCCCGATGAGCGTCCATGTGGAGTGGATGGGTACGGCGGCCGCCGTCACGATCGCCTCGGCCGGCACCGAGATCGGTGAGGACACCGTCGACGCGCTCGCCGTGGTCTTCAGCGACGACACGGTCTGCGTCATCGAGGGCACCCGCCCCAGCTGCGCCGCCTGCTCGCCGAGGCGTTGGCCCGACTCGACAAGGCCGTCCCCGCCCCGGCCGCAGCTGATGGCGCACCCGCCCCGCGCACCTGCTCATGTGGCGTCGGCGGGTGCCTCGGCAGCGAGATGGTCGCGCACCGTCTGCAGCCCCGCGGCGGTGGCCTCCGCCGCGTAGGCACCGCAGCGGTCATACCCGGGGCCGGCGATCACCTCGGTCTGCCCGACGAGAAGGGTGGCCGCGATGGTGTGCGCCCCCAGACCCGGTGTGGGGGCAGTAGCGGCCGCGAAATAGTCCAGAGCCGCAGCAATAGCGTTGTCGGCGGCGCACCCCGGCTGCTCTCGCAGCCAGCCGCGGCGGTGGCTTGTTCGGCGGTAACGGTCCACGTGATCACGGCGCGATCTCCTCGACATCTACAGGGCCGCCCGGATGACGGACCCTTCCTCGCCCGATCATCACCCACGACCGAGCTGTACCGACCCCACTGCCGCGTCGACTGTGGACAACCCGCCCCGGTGGGGACAACCCCCACTACCCCGCGGCCGAGGCACTCGGCATGGGGTGCGGTTGCGGTTCCGCACAGGCGGGGGCTGTCGGTGCGGCCGCATAACGTGGGACTCACCAACAGCGGGCCTGACCAGCCCACGAGACCGTTCGTTTGCCTTGGGAGGCACCTCATGTCGACTCCGCCCGTCACCACACAGATCGTGTCCGCTTCGCTGGGTGCGAAGGTGATGCTGACCAGCGGTGGGTCCGACTCGGTCGACCTGGCCTGCAAGCTGGTCCGACGTCACTGGCAGCTCGAGGGTCGTCCGGAGAAGCTGACGATCCTCAGCCGGCACGGCGCCTACCACGGCCTGCACGCGTTCGGCACCAGCGTCGCGGGCCTGCCCTACAACCGTGAGGGCTACGGCAGCGAGTCGCTGGTCCCCGAGACCGCACTGATCTCTACCAACGACATCGACGAGGTCCGGGCCCAGGTGGCGGCCATCGGCGCCAAGAACATCGCCGCCGTGATCGTCGAACCGGTCATCGGCACGGGTGGGGTGATCGGCCCCGCCGCGGGCTACCTCGAGGCGCTGGCCGCGCTGGCCCGCGACCACGACATCCTGCTCATCGCCGACGAGGTGATCACAGGTTTCGGACGCACCGGGCTGATGTTCGCCTCCCAACGCTATGGAATCAGACCCGACCTGGTCACGGTGGCCAAGGGGCTGACCTCCGGGTACGCCGCGCTCGGTGGGGTCCTGGTCGCCCCGAAGGTCGCCGAGAAATTCTTCGCCGGCGACCCCGGTGGCGACGCCCCCGTTTTCCGGCATGGCCTGACCTACTCCGGGCACGCGACCGCGTGCGTCATAGCCGAGGCCAACCTCGACGTCCTCGAGGAGGAGGAGCTGGTGCAGCGGGCGGCGTACCTCGAAACCGTGCTGGAGAAGGCCCTCACACCCTTGCGCGAGCATGCCCTGGTCGCCGAGGTCCGGGCCGGCGCCGGGTTCATGGCCGGCATCCAGCTGGTCGAGCAGGTCAGCGGCGAAGCGGTGGCCGAGGCGTGCACCGACGCCGGGGTGCTGATCCGGACCATCCACGCAAACACCCTGCAGGTCTGCCCGCCCTTCGTGACCACCGAGGACGAGATCGCGCTCATCGCCGCGACCATCACCACCGCCCTCGACGAGACGCGGGCGGGCGAGCGGGCCGACACCTGAGCATCGTCCCCGAGCCCCTCGCCTCACCCACCCCTCCCTATTCCGCACGAAAGGCCCCCCTCCTCATGCGCATCGGACTCATCAAGGAGATCAAACCGGCGGAGCGCCGCGTCGCCCTGACTAACACCGGCGTCGTCGCCCTCGTCAACGATGGCCATGACGTCCTCGTCGAGACCGGCTCGGGCGCAGGAGCGGGGTTCAGTGACACCGACTACGGACGGGCCGGCGCCAAGCTTGTGGACACCGCCGACGCCTGGGCCACCGACCTCGTGATCAAGGTCAAGGAGCCTATCGCCTCCGAGTACACCCACCTGCGGAGGGAGACCACACTGTTCACCTACCTGCACCTCGCCGCCAACCCGGACCTCACCCACGCGCTGCTGGACGCACGGGTCGCCGCACTCGCCTACGAGACCGTCGAGGACAAGCGGGGCGGGCTGCCCCTGCTCACGCCGATGAGTGAGGTCGCCGGGCGTCTCGCGGCGTACGCCGCCGCCCACTACCTGATGCACCCCTTCGTCGGCCGCGGCCCCCTGCTCGGCGGTTCGCCGGGCGTTGCTCCCGCCGTGGTCGTCGTGCTCGGCGGCGGGGTCGTCGGCACCCACGCCGCGACGCTGGCCGTCGGGATGCGCGCCGACGTCACCATCCTCGATGTGTCCCCGCGCCGGTTCCCCGAGCTCGAGGAGCTGTTCGGCACCACCGCCCGGGTGTTGCAGTCGGACCCGATGACGATGCTCGGTGAGCTCGAGCACGCGGACGTCGCCATCGGGGCCGTGCTAGTGCCCGGCGCCGCCGCCCCAAAGCTCGTCTCCCGTGGGAACCTCGCCCGACTGAAGCCCGGCGCCCTACTCGTGGACGTCGCGATCGACCAGGGCGGTTGCTTCGAGACATCCCGGCCCACGACCTACGACGACCCGACCTACGACGTCGACGGCATCGTCCACTACTGCGTGGCGAACATGCCAGGTGGCGTCCCGCATACCTCGACCCGGGCCTTGACCAACGCGACGCTGCCCTACGTGCGGAGCATGGCCGCACAGGGAGTCGACGCCGCGACAGCCGCCGACCCCGGGCTGGCCAGGGGTCTGAACACGCGGGCCGGCTCGATCACCCACGACGCGGTCGCAGCCGCCTTCGCCTGATCGACCCGGACCTCCCGTCAACCAGCAGTTCCAGACATCTACGACCCTAGGGGCCACCATGGATACCGACCTGGACCTCACGACCTACCGGGCGCTGAGCTTCGACTGCTACGGCACCCTCATCGACTGGGAGGCCGGCATCGCCACGGTCCTGCGCCCGTGGGCCCTCGAGCAGGGCCTGGATCTCTCCGACGAGGACCTGCTCCTGGCGTACGCCGACAACGAGGCCGCCGTCGAGCGTGACACCCCGACTGCGCTGTACCCTGAGGTATTGGCCTCGGCGTTCCGGCGCACTGGGAGCGTCCTCGGCAAGCCCGTCTCCGACGCCTACGGGGACCGGCTCGGATCGTCGGTACCCGACTGGCCGGCGTTCCCCGACTCCGTCGCGGCGCTGGCCCGACTCGCACAGCACTACCAGCTGATCATCCTGTCCAACGTCGATCGCGATGGCTTCGCCGGCAGCAACCAGCACCTGCGTGGCGACTTCGCCGCCGTGATCACCGCCCAGGACGTCGGCGCCTACAAGCCGGCCGAAAACCACTTCCGCGCGCTAGACACGACCCTTGAGGAGCTCGGCATCCAACGCACCGCGCTGCTCCACGTCGCCCAGAGCCTGTTCCACGACCAAGTGCCTGCAAAGAAGGAGGGATTGCCCTCGGTCTGGATCAACCGCCGTCACAACCGGCCCGGCTGGGGCGCGACGCCGAAGCCGTCGGAGGAGTGGGCCTACGACCTGGAGCTGTCGTCCATGAGCGCGTTCGCCGACGCCGTCGACAAAAGCTTCCGCAGCAAATGAGCACCCTGGCCGCCACTGCCCGCGACCTCTTCGTCGACGGCGACTGGCACCCGTCGACCAGCGGCGCCCGGATGCCGGTGTTCGACCCGGCCACCGAAGAGGTGATCGCCGAGGTCGCCGACGCTGGCATCGAGGACGCCATGCCCGCGATCCGCTCGGCCGGGATAGCCCAGGCGGCGTGGGCGCAGACCCCGGCCCGAGAATGATCCCGGATCCTCTACCGGGCCGCCGAGCTGATGCTCGCCCGGACCGAAGAGCTCGCGGAGCTGATGACGGCGGAGATGGGCAAGCCGCTGCCGGAAGCCCGCGGCGAAGTCGCCTACGCCGCGGACCTGCTGCACTGGTTCGCGGAGGAAGCCGTGCGCATCGCCGGCGGCTACGCTCATCGTCCCGACGGTGCCGCACGGAACCTGCAGATGAAGCAGCCCGTCGGCCCGTGCCTGCTCATCGTGCCGTGGAATTTCCGCTGGCGATGGGCGCACGCAAGGTCGGCCCTGCGATCGCGGCGGGCTGCACCAGCATCCTCAAGCCGGCTCCGCAAACACCGCTGTCATCGCTGGCCCTCGCCCATCTCCTGGCCGAGGCCGGCTTGCCGGCGGGCGTGCTCACCGTGCTGCCGAGCAGCCGGGCTGCCGAGATCGTCGCACCGATGCTCGACAGTGGTGTCATCCGCAAGCTGTCATTCACCGGCTCGACCGCGGTCGGGAAGCTGCTGCTCGCCCAGGCGGCCGGTCAGGTCATCAGGACCTCGATGGAGCTCGGCGGCAACGCCCCCTTCCTAGTGCTGCCCGACGCCGACCTGGCCGCCGCCACCGCGGCCGTCCAGGCCAAGATGCGCAACATGGGCGAGGCTTGCACGGCGGCCAACCGGTTCCTCGTCCACGTCGACGCCGCCGAGGAGTTCACCGCAACGCTGGCCGCACGCATGGGCGCACTGACGGTCGGCGACGGCCGTGAGGACGGCGTCGACGTGGGCCCACTGATCGACGCGAGCATCTGGATGGCCGCAACCGGGCCGAAGATCTCAGTCGAGGTCATCGCGCTGTCGGGGTCGACGTTGGCGAGCACGGTAGGCTCGAGGAAGTAGCCTGGCCGGGTCGGTTGGCCGCCGCCCACGACCACCGACGCACCCCGGTGGACGGCATCTCGGATCAGGCCATGCACCTTGGTACGGCGCGCGATCTCGACCTCACCCTCGACGTGAGCGAGCGGCTCGAGGTGGGCATGGTCGGGCTCAACACCGGGATCGTGTCCACCGCGTCGGCACCGTTCGGCGGCGTCAAGCAGTCCGGCCTGGGACGCGAAGGTGGCCGCGCCGGCATCGAGGAATACCTCGAGACCAAATACGTCGCCATCCCGGTCCGACGCACCGACCGAGCCGTCTCGTGACCGTGGCCACGACGTACACGGTCGACGTGATCGCAGGTGATGGCATCGGCCAGGAGGTCGTACCCGCTGCCATCACCTGCGTCACCGCCCTCGGCCCCGCCTT
>JAABUI010000654.1_pt1 | contig 23987 bp, 23 predicted proteins | sample 5559111 | NCBI WGS metagenome assembly JAABUI01 (sample SAMN10711870, study PRJNA513365) | rock metagenome | isolation source: Antarctica rocks | place: Antarctica: Victoria Land, Buttleship Promontory
GTATAAAACTTAAATATAATATCGCTAGTAGCCCCCCTATTTATCTTAAATAGCTACTTATAATATAAACCGCGCCCGGCTATAGCCTACTATACGTCTATCCCTCTATACTTACTATAGGCCTAATCCTACGTTTCGGCTATATAAACTATTTATTATATATATACTAATAATTATATTAAGTGCTATTCGTATAATTGCCCTATTCGGTAAAGCGGCACCGACGCGACGTAATTTTCTAACTTTAACGAGGATCTAACTATAATCTAGGCTTTTATACTTAGACGTATAAACGCGAAGCTAGTAGTTATTACACGCTAAACCGAAATAGGTTTGGCGGCGGGCGCTAAATATTAGCGGGCTTGGCATGCACGTCTGAGGTACCGAGGCAAGGCCAATCGCATCATCTGCCCTAATTCTTGATCTGTTTACCTTTGTCCTTCGAGGACGCTTTCCCTTTCGACGTTCTATATGAAACAAGTGTGATACCGGAAGGCCGTGCACGGTAGAATCGATGCCATCCCGGATTATGTCCAACTGTTTCTCCCAGTCATGTTGGACTCTCACCACAGAACGCTCTTCTTGACTGGAGCTCCCACAGCAAGCTCGCTAAGCTGGACAGAAGCTGATCTCTCTGCAATTTTACAGCCGTGCTATTTGACATCAGGAAATCACAGCGATGGGCTGCGACCAACGCCGGATGACGTAGCACCTTCGTGGCGCTTCCTGCCCTTTGAACAGGCCCATCTACCAACAGGTCTTACTCAAGCCAGCAGAGAAGATGGCCCATATGCACCCAACAGCAATCCGTTCAGTGAAGCCTCCTTTTTCAGTACCTCGGATATGTCGTTCGTCTCGACCGAGTTCGAGGGAGACGAGGACCGAGACTACAGCGCAGAAAATGAAGAAGTACTGTCTCAATTCTACGAGCATTCTTTGTTTGTTCATGATGATGTTCCATCGTCTCAGATCATCTCTGCCGGTTCAATGGTAGAAGTGTCCTTCAGTACAGACACCGACGAGGAATCAAGTACGAATGGCGTCATCAATTCACAAGAACAACGAGTGCGCTCGAGATTGGCTTCAGGGTTCCTAGGTGAAATCAAAGATGTGCCAAATGCGGCGCATCTGCGATCCATTACTCCACAAACTATGACAGTAGACTTGGTGGTAGGTATCATCTCCATATCTCAGCCACGCCCGATCCGAACACGCAAAGGCGGCCGTGTGGTGGACCTCGTTGAGATGCTGGTGGGCGATGAGACTCGAGCTGGTTTCTGCATCAACATCTGGATGCCATGCACACCGGAAAGTAGAGATGCCTCTGAGGGAAGGGAAAATCTTCGGTTCAGCACCTCACAACTTCGACCTCAAGATATCGTGCTTGTAAAGACTGTGGCTCTGAGTTCATTCAGAGGGAAAGTCCACGGTCAAAGCTTGCGAAAGGGGCTGACGACAGTAGATCTGCTTTATCGGAACACAATTGACAGAGAAGACACCCGAGGTGTTTTTCAGAACAAAGACTTGGAGCAAGAAGCTCTGATCGATTCACACGTGCTGAAGGTGAAGAAGGTCAAGGACTGGGTCATGCAATTTGTCGGAACCAATGCAAGGCCTCCAGCACTAGCAAATAGAAGATTGCCTCGTGAAAGCACAGTTGCGTTGCAGGCTTTGCCATCAGACACACCATGACCTTCGAGATTCTTCACCAGAACTTCAGCATCCATCAACCTGTGTATGCAGAGACAGATACTTAATCAATCAATTAATTCATTGGTCAATTGTACGAAAATCGCACGGTCCCAGACCAGTGGTCTCGGTGAAATGCATATCCAAATTAGGGTTACGTGGTGGGATTAGGCTCAACCCGGCGCCCCTTTCCTGCAGGGATGTCGATCATCGTTCTAACGATTTTTGAGGTGCCAAAGAAGCTTTACGAGTCCCTTAAGTGAGAACACTCTCTTAGAGGCCACCTTGCCATTGCCATTGTTGTATACAAGCTTCACCCGCGACAGCAGAGATTATTCAAGCGCGATCCCCCATCCTAAAGTCGCTCGCTGCTCACCTTTGTCATTGTGCTACTCGGCTGCCCCTCGTTTTGCTGAGTGCTAGCTGAACCACTTGGTTCAATCGTCTACCAATTTACAACAACCCCACACTCTCTCAAGATGAAGGGTAAGGCCCTTGCTCAATGATTCACCAGCCATGTCCTGACCTTGTCTAGCACTCATTCTTGTGGGAGGATATGGCACCCGTCTACGACCTTTGGTACGGCACCCTCCCCAGCAGCATCCACCATGCGAACGGCTACCATTGAGAGAGAAACATGTCCTCTGATGATTGCCAGACCCTTACCCTCCCGAAACCACTAGTCGAGTTCGCCAACAAGCCCATGATCGAGCACCAGGTCGAGAGCTTGGCAGCGGCCGGTGTCACAGACATTGTCTTAGCCGTTAATTACAGACCCGATATTATGTCAAAAGCTTTGCAGAAAGTATGTTGAAGTATCTTGGACTTCCATGATCTGCTGCTCACAGGTTACAGTACGAGGAACAATACAACGTGAAAATCGAATTCTCCATCGAGACCGAACCCCTCGGCACAGCCGGCCCCCTCAAACTCGCAGAAAAAACCCTCGGAAAAGACACCTCCCCCTTCTTCGTCCTCAACTCCGACGTAATCTGCGAATACCCCTTCCAAGAGCTCGCCGAATTCCACAAAGCCCACGGCGAAGAAGGCACCATCGTCGTCACCAAAGTCGAAGAACCCTCCAAATACGGCGTCATAGTGCACAAACCCGACCACCCCTCCCGCATCGATCGCTTCGTCGAGAAACCCGTCGAGTTCGTCGGCAACCGCATCAACGCCGGTCTCTACATCCTCAACCCCTCGGTGCTTCGCCGCATCGAGCTGCGCCCCACCTCCATCGAACAGGAAACCTTCCCCGCCATGGTCAAGGACGGCCAACTCCACTCTTTCGACCTCGAGGGCTTCTGGATGGACGTCGGGCAACCCAAAGATTTCCTCAGCGGCACCTGCCTCTACCTCTCCTCCCTCACCAAAAAAAACTCCAAGAAACTCGAATCCGCGCAGAAACCATACGTCTACGGCGGCAACGTGCTCGTCGACCCTTCGGCCAAGATCGGAAAGAACTGCCGCATCGGCCCCAACGTCACCATCGGGCCCAACGTCACGGTGGGAGATGGGGTCCGGTTGCAGAGGTGCGTGGTGCTGGCGGGCAGCAAGATTAAGGATCATGCGTGGGTGAAGAGCACGATTGTGGGGTGGAATAGCACGATCGGGAAGTGGGCGCGGTTGGAGAATGTGTCAGTGTTGGGGGATGATGTTACGGTTGGGGATGAGATTTATGTGAATGGCGGGTCGATTCTGCCGCATAAGTCGATCAAGGCGAATGTGGATGGTATGTCGATATGTCCGTTCCTGAAACACACTATGCTAATCTCTCCCAGCGCCCGCGATTATTATGTGAACGTTCGGATAATGTGTATGGATTTCGGATAGCTAAATGGTGGACACATTGGGGTACTCAGGGAGCATCTCTACTCACATGTCTGTGTGGAAAAGTGATAATGTCTCTAGTATTGTGGTTATGCGGGCATATAGAAGTAGCTTGCGTGCTTCATGATTTCGAGAGGGATTAGGGAATGGCTGATCATTGAAGCCTTGGCGTTGACCATCCAAGGCCAAGGCTTTTGCCATTCATAGCAATAGACAGAGTCGGATAGAACTTGTCGATTGAGTTGTGTATTGTCACAACCCTTAGCTTTACGCTCACGAGTATCTTTAAGGTCGTTTTCGCGGTATTGTCATTTTGAGATCATCCCCGTCATCGCCTTCTGCAGAAGAATTATAGATGAAGAATATAACTGCCAATCTTGAGACGGTAAATTCTTCAAATATATCACTAAATCTTGTAAAATGGTCCTACCTATCCATGTCTCCACCCAATCTCCCCTTATCAACGTCCAACCTCCTATTCCCCACCTTCCCCACCCGTCCCAAAGCCAACGCACACGGCACCGCCGCGACCGCCACAACAGCCTGAAAAACCAACGCTCTCCCCATCGTAAACGGCGGATCAGCGTCCTCCCCCTCCTTCAACCCATCGCTAACGACAATGAAAATCCCACCAAGGAGCTGTCCCCCAGCCCAGCAGATCGTACTCCCCGCCTCCGGTCCGACCGGCCACGTGACTTCAACGAGCCATTCGAGCGCCACGGGAACGAGGCTGAAACTTCCGGCGCCGAGGATGGCGAGGATGATGTATGGGGCGATTATGGTGCGTGTGCCGGGGGCCCAGATGAAGGCTAGGTAACAGGATGCGATTACGGGCACGGTGATTTTTATGAATGGGAGGTAGGCTTTGGTGCGGTCCATGATGGGGGATGTGATTGCTGCGGTGACGAGCCCGACGAGGATGAGGACGGCGCCGGCGATGCCGGAGGTGGTTTCGGAGAAGGAGTAGGGGGTTAGGATTTGGGTTAGGAGGGAGGAGATGGAGTTGAAGAGGCCGACGTAGACGGCGAAGGGGATGAGGAGGAGGTAGAAGGTTGGGTTGGTGGATAGTAGGTGGATGGTTTCGCGGAGGGAGGGCGCGGTGTGGGTGGATGAGGGGGAGACGGGCGTGGGGGGTTTGGCGGGGATGAAGAATGAGGGGATGGAGGCGACGGTGCTGATTATGGCGACGTAGAGGGTCATGGATGGGATGTCGGAGGGGGTGGGGGCGAGGAAGGGGTTGATTAGTTGGCCGAGGGCGCCGCCGAGGGGGTTCGCGAGGGAGGCGATGGCGGTGGCGGAAATGCGGCCGGCGGGGGTGAACCAGAGGGAGGAGTAGTGGGTTGGGGAGGAGAGGACGAAGGGTTGGGCGAGGCCGATGAGGATTTGGCCGGTCATGGTGAGGGGGAAGGAGGGGGGGGAGGTAAGGGTGCCGGTGTAGCGGAGCCAGTTTCCGAGGAGGATGAGGAGGGAGGAGGTGAGGATTGCGAGGCGGGGGCCGCCGATGTGGAGGGTGTAGATTGTGAAGGGGGCGGCGAGGAGGAAGGCGAAGAGGAAGGCGGTGCTGAGCCAGTTTATGGTGCTGGGGGTTGTGGAGAAGAAGGTCGCTGCTGTGTTGGCGACGGGGGAGTAGGAGAGCCACTGTGAGGGGGATGTTAGCTGTTGGGGGAGGGAGAGGGGATCGGATTCTACGACTTACGTCCCAGCTCACGACAACGTTCAGGAGAATCAATTGGGTGAGGCCGAACCATCTGATCTTGTATACCCGATATTCGACATGTTCGCCCCCATTCCTCATCGCGACTTCTTCGCCGTCGCTGGTAGACACTTGTGGGGCCGAATCTTCCGCAAAGCTCGGATCGTCAGTATATGTTGTCGCTGTGCGCGACAAGTCCTTGTCTCGAGTTTCCTGAGGGCTCAGATCTGCCATTTCCATCCGGTCATCGTTGGAGAGGAGATGCTCCGCTTCAATGACTTCTAGATGTCTTTCGACGAAGTCATTGGGCATAGTTTGTCGGCATGACCAGTTCGCGACCTCAACCCTTCAATACTTGAAGGATACTAGGGTGATTGGCAATCGGCATTGGAAAGCTCTGCAGCAATGGAAGTCTGTCAAGCAAAAGTAAGGTATGGTCGTCGACGGCGAGCTGGGATCTTGGCAACGGCAGTTCCTACATAGTTCTAGTCGCTAAGCAGCTTAACGGTAGTTGGCCGCTACTAGAGTGCTGCATGTTTCAGACCATTCCTCCGCAGGATTCGCAAAATAATCACAAAAAAAATGTGTTCGTTGGCAGATGTCAGATCTATTAGCACCACGGTCTAACCAACTGAGCTAAGCGATCTTGTATCCCTTTCCTTGTGAGCGGATGGTCAACGCTAAAGGGAGATCTACGTAGGGGTGGCAATTGGTCGGCTATATCTAGCGAGTGTCTAAGCAGCCTTGGCAAACCTATGCTGACTTATCACTACCCCTACGTGGATCTCCCTTTAGCGTTGACCATCCGCTCACAAGGAAAGGGATAGCAAATTTGGGTTATTATTATATTCAACTTTTGAAAAGAGCGACGTTTGAGCTTTGGTCTAACTGGATCGGGAGCGCCTCACGGGATCGGGAACCTTCCGCTGTCAAATGTGATCTGATCTACGTTGCATCTTCATGGCGATCACAAACAAGATTTCTGCTCCTCGGACTTGCCAATGTTCCCTCAACTGCTCTGCACGACCTCCGAACTTCGCATCGTGCTCGGTCATCAGGAAGCAGACAAGCGAGATGATACCCTGTGATATCTCAAGGATGCGACTAAATCTACGGCTAGAGCGAGATGAGATCCTCGATAGGAAACCAGCTCTAATCACTGCTTTGTAGACTTCCTATTGTGGATTCATAAGACGATGGTGTCCCGTGGCGGACGTACTAGCTAAGATTGAAGTTATCCACAATACTGAAGAGAAGACCATGGAGTACGCCTTGGACGTTAGGGGAGGTCAAGGGAGAAGACTTCTGATGATGAATTAAATATCTAGCCCACCAAAACCGTTGCACGCTCACACCTTCGTGGCAATTAAGTGGTCTGACGTCGCTTTACTCCCATCTGGCTACACTAGGCCTGTCTTGCGCCTCCAGCGGCAATGGACATGCAATAGAGAGCCTCTAAGGACAGTCTGGACAGTCTTTCGGTCACACTGCGCCTCAAGTATTACCCGCGGCAATACCCATTTCTTCGCAGTTGTCGTACTTGATTTTCACATATTTCCCTGCCTTACGCTGCACAGTCGATCCTTTCGTCAAACTATGAAAACCCTCTTGCATAGCTTAGTTGGAGGCTGCTTCTTTTACGCTACACTGGTGCGCGGACTCGTTCCCGCAATAGCTAAACCTGAGAATGCGTCTCTCCTTCGCATTCCTACGAAGTGAGATAGGTGGACCGTGTATCCTGGGGTGAGACGCTAACACTTCTCAGCTCATCAAGATTCAGCGTACAGCTTCCACCTCCTCGGCCCGGTTTTGCAACAAGCACCGACTGGAATTCTGCCATTCGACTCAACCCATTTGGCGTGTGCCTTACAGCCATTAAGTTGATGTATGGCCTAAGTGAACAACCCTGGTCCTCGGCCGTTGAGTTAGTGCAAAGCAACCTCAGGGTTATCATACAGTCGCCAGGTTACAATGTTATCTTCTTCACAAATGACAATCCGCCCAGTACCCAGCTCACCACCGGTCTTACTGTTACCGCGCTCCGAGATGTCGTGCATTCTATGGCCAATCGACAGCCGGGATTCTATGAGGCGGAAACCCATTTGAAAATTCAAGGACACTCTATAGGGAGAATTTGGATAACGAGTATAGCTAATTCTCCAAGCCCAATATCAGGTGATGTGCCCTTGTCGGACACAAATGCAAAGACCAATGCTCCGAAAACGTACGGATCATCGCTTGTGAAAAACGATTTAGCAGCTGGATCAGGAAAAATTCCGGATCCTGAAGATAGTCGCTTTATGATATCTTATCAATACGAGGGTCAAACCCTACCAGAACTAGGGATATTGACTGTAATACTAGACACGCTGGCGGATGTGGCCCAGTACAACTCGGACGGTCCATGTGCGTATGCATTTGGACTTAGCTCAGACGCCAGCATAGCGATGCACATCGAACCCGTGCAGGGCCAGATTATGTTTGGCTGGCACGCCGCTAGGTCTCTCAACTTGTTGGTCAATCAATTGTTTCTAGTGCAGCACCGTTTCCAAGAGATACAATTCAAATTGTTCTATTATGGAAGTGCCGTTGGGAAGGGGTACATCATGAAGGCCGGTGCGCTAGGCGGCGATGATGATGATGGACTAATAGCGAGTAACTAAGACACCTGTTGGTCATAGCCGTCTACTGAAGTTTGGGAAGGCAATTCCTTCCCCGGATACTGTCATATAGTACAGGCTTTAGAGGCAATTCTCGGGACCCATCCCTGACAGGCCAGAACGTGTAGGTACAAAGTATACCAAGTGACCTGTGAGAAATGACACGGGCTCAGACTTCAGGGTCTCATTCTGTATTTGAATCCACTCCGTCATTGGAAGCGTCCTCAGCAACTGATGATTCAGGCTCTCTGGCTTTCAAAATTATAATATAAACTATAATAAGCCGTTCATGTCACATACGGCCACAGACTGAAGAATACTCGGCATCCCGTCCGCTCTGCCATCGACAAGCTTCAGATCGGCTAATTAGTAGTTGGGTCGGTGACGACCAGCGAATACTAGCTGTTGTATGTTGGTACATTTTTGTCTCCATTTGATCTGTTAGTTGTTGCTTAATGGAACTACTATAAGTCATACGCTCAATAGCGTTGCTCACTAGCATACAGAATTTTGAGAAGAAATCTCACGAAAGGTTTTACATAGCATGAGCAGCTACACCATGGGGTTCTTCATAGCCCACTTAGGGATACAGTTGAATGACTGTTTAATTGCATGAGTTCGCACGAACGTGTTCCACACCCAGTTTACTTCTTATATAATTCTTGTCTAATGTTACCAAAATCTCCCACTTTTCTCTAGCAGCCTGAAAAAAAAGAATCCGGTAGGCGCACCCCCCTTTTTGATGCATGAATATGATCCCAAAATTCGGCATAGCTTCAATGTTTGTACCCCTGCAGACCCCCTGGAGATTTCCGCCCCTAAAAGATTATCTTAGAGTTTCCCAGGGAACACACCCTAAGCTTTATATATTCATCGCACAGCTGCAACTGCAATACAAGCCAGTCAAATGTCTAAACAACTTTCTTTATAGATAAGTGTGCTTGACTACTTTGTGTCATTGCGTGTAGCAATGTAACACGTGTTTCTCACAGAATACGTTTTGAAAGGAGGAAAGCTGAGGGGAGGTCTTCGAGGACGACTTCCTAGGACTCTTCGGGTAGCCTTTCGGGGTGGGTATCTAAGACTGTTCCCCTTACTAAGCCCAATTTCAAGGCGCGTACATGTATCAAAAGGGGGTTACGCAGTATTCGGCCATCTTTCACATGGAGGGCCTCTCCTTCTTGCCTCACTCCACGATTGGTCGTGCTCTGGCTGCTCGCTATTTTGCCGGGGCCATCTAAGAATAACGCTATCGAGAGAAGAGATTTGGCGAGTTCAGCTTTGGGCTTTCCCATTCATTGCTCGCCAATGCCAACACCTCTCTAGTGTAGACCATGGCTTTAGAAGTCGGCTTTGTCCCTCAACTCCTTACTGCCAAAGACGTGAGGGAAAATCTGGGCAAACGGACCACTAGAAAGACAGCCATACACAATGGAATAGCTACAGCAAAGTAAAGCCAGAAGTGTTTGCCACCTGGTGCAACCCTCTCGTTCATACTGAAAAGCCCTGAAACGAATGTTAATGGTATGAAACTCAGAGCGAGATACGTTAAGCGTGCGATATTCTCCGTCTCTGTAAGACTGCGCCGGCAGTCGATTGCCTGGATTAGCGACGTTGCAATCGATACCGACGTTTCCAGCCGATGGGTATAAGTGTCGATCTGCGACGCAATCTCCTTATAGTCCTCTATCATAATGGCACGAGAAGGCTTATCAGCCTCTTCAGATGCCCAATAGCGAAGGAAGCGAATAGCATGACGGATCTTCTGAGATGTGGACATGCTGCGACGGAACCATTGCTGTAAAGCGTGGATATCGGTCTGGAGCACTGCGATATGCTCTAGTGCCGCAGGAACACTGTTGGCAGAGTACTCGTATTGCTTAATACTGTGGAACATCAATTCTAAGTAAATCATCCATTCTGCCGCGACCATTCTTAGAGGGTGATGAGCGAGAGAGAGCAAGGTTAGACCGTTGATATTGCTTTCCCAGGGCTGGTCACATTGCCAACAGGACAGGAGGGTTTCTAAAGGCGAGGCTTGCAAGGGGCCAATCTCTGAGTCGTCGTCAATACAGATTGCGGAAACAGGGCGGATATCCTGGAAGCCGCCCTTGAACAGCCGGGTTTGTATTCTAGTATTTATGTGAATTCCATCAGACTGGCGTGTCTGTATGTAAGAATTGCTTATAGGAGCATCGACGAGTACCAGTCCTAGAACGCCTTTAGCTTTAGGACACGCACCTCTCGAAGTCTAGAGATCCCTCTCACCTAGCCAAAGCCCATCTAGTCCAACAGTCTCAAGGACCGAGCAGCAATGTCGCACGATTCCAATGGTGATTCCTTCTGTATTCGGCAATACCTTCACCTTTCGTCGCAGGTTCATGCTTCTGAGTAACGTTTGTCTAGGCATCGGGTTCTCGAATTGTATCACACGATGATAGTGGAGATTAAGAAAGTTCTGAGACCGTGCCGTGGATGGCAAAGTGGCGACAGAAGGGCGTTTGGTGGCCATGTTGATCTGATGAGTATCAATGTGGGAAGCGAAGAAGAGGGGGTCGATGTTTAACATAGATCCAAGCATCTCGACAACATCTTTAGACAAGTCCTCGATGATCAGAATACGACCGCAACAGCCGTCACTATTTTTCCTGTGGTTGGACAACAGTGACGCAAGGCTGCTGAAATCAAGGCTTTGGGAATTAGGTGGACGAGATCCAGTAAAGAACTCTATGCAGACCGCGCGACATGCATGCTGGCTCGGCTGGCTCGTAGTTTCCTTGCTGAGGAGATCTGAGAGATCCTGAAGGCATGGATTCCGGTCAGTTCGCGCCGCAATAAATGTCTTGTATGATCGGTATGGCCTCATTTGGAGTTGTACTCAAGTCCAAGTGCATGATAAGCATCGCCTTTGGAAGATGGCGGTTATACTCGAAGCGCCCATGGAGTTCATTTATACCCAGTCTGACTCTATCGTGAAGTCTGCAAAGAATAGCATAAGGAAAGTCAACTCTGCCTTACTCCACTGCGGCCTCGTTGCGACGCCCGAGACCCGCTAATTTTCAATGATCGGGCTCGGCCTAGGTTGTATAGCCTTGTACACCTGTGCTGCATTGACGCCTCCTTATTTCCCCTCACCCCCGTAGACCAATCATAAAGCTAATCGACCCCCCCACAGTATGCATCTCGGTGGCTGAGCACACTTTCCTTTGGAATAGGTTCAATGGATGGTTAGTAGGAACATCATGAGGTTGACTGGTATTGGGCTATAAATAGGAGAAGCAACTATACTCCGCAATCACGCTAGTAGCCCTATGGGGCTGAGTTCAATTTTATCCATATCATCCATCAGGCTGATGAGAAGCATCGTCTGGTTCCAACGCTTTCCCTACCATTGGTAGTCATAATTCATGGTGAGGCTTCGCAAGGTCTTCGCTCTTCATTTCCCTTCTGCAAGACTGCAAACGTGGCCTTCCTCCGGAATACATCTCCCACGCTCATGCGCGATCGATGTTGCTGTTGACCACGATCCTCTCACACCGTTGCGCCTGGTGTGGCTTACACTTCAATGGGGGCGATTGATGATTTGGTCCAGGGTTTCAACTGTCATCGCAATGAATATGAGAAGATAGAAACTGAGCTTGGACATCGAATGAAGGCGCTTTGTAATGATTATCTGCAAGGTAATGGATACAGTTGGCATTCGCGTGTCAAGAAAGCCGATTCTTTGGCTGAAAAATTAAGAGGACGGGCCAAGAAGTATGCGAACGAGCGCGAAAACGTCAAGGTCATCAAAGACCTGATTGGTGGAAGGATAGTCTTGATTAACCAATCCGACTTCAATAATGTTGACAAGATGATCCGTGAAAAATTCGATTTGATAGAGGAGACTCAACATCCAAAGGAGAGTTTAGAAAAGCATCAACGTTTCCGAGGGTACGATGGACTCCACTATCATGTAACTCGGGAAGAGCCTTTGTCTGACCAATATCGCGACCTTATTATCGAGATCCAAGTAATGTCCCCTCTCATGTGGCTTTTCTCTGCCCTAGTGCATGATATCGAATACAAGGAGAAACATGGAGAGCCCACCAAAGAGGTCAAACGGAGCCTAGAGTTACTTAAAGGAGTCATTAATCTCGGCGAGGTGATAGTTCAGCAGTTCGAGGCCTGCTGTTATCCAGAGGTTCAGGAGCTACATTCCAAACGGCATGAAGCTGATTTTGATGTTCAAGCTGCGATCAGGAACCTAGTCCACGGCGCTGCCAAGAAAGTAGACAAATTTGACAAGAAAGATTGGCAATGCCTGCGCGAATTGCGATTGAATGACCCTCGCCAGGAAAAGATCAGAATCGAGTCGAGCAAAGACTCTGTGCTGGAAAGCTCATGCACTTGGTTCTTCGATAAAGAAACTTTCGCTAATTGGTGGGATGGTGATGACTCTCGCCTCTTATGGATCCATGGCGGTCCAGGCAAAGGCAAAACTATGCTAACGATGGCCATTATTTCCGAGGTGTCTAGCAGGCTGAGGAACCTGCCTGGATCGAACGTTCTAACTTACTTCTTCTGTCAAAATACATTTAAGGATCTCAACTCGACGGTCTCACTTCTCCGGGGTTTGATTAATTGATCAAGAAAAGACTCTCATTCACCATTTACGAGATAAATGGAACAGCGCAGGGGAGCGGATGTTTGAAGACCGCAATGCACAGTATGCTCTAACCCAGGTGCTTGAAGCCATGCTGAACGACGAGAGCCTTGAAAAAGTCTACCTGATCATTGATGCTATTAATGAGTGCGATCATCAGATCTTTCAGCTTCTGAAGCGCATCGTCAGTGATGATTCAAGTGCACGGTCAAAGATTAAATGGCTCATGACAAGTCGCGACCCGCCATTCTTCATGGAACGTTCGGGAATAGACACTAGCCTAGAGCTCAACTCGGAGCATGTTTCCGGGGCTGTCTTTAGATTCATCGATCACAAGGTCAATACGCTCGCTGGTCAGAAGGACCACGATGCCGAGCTTCAAGATTTCACCAAGGAATTCCTAGGGGGCAAAGCTGAGGGAACATTCCTTTGGGTAGCTTTGGTCTGTCAGGAACTGACTGAGGTAGACGCACGCAAAGTAAAAGAAATCCTTGAAAAAATCCCCGCAGGACTTAATGAGATGTATACGAGGATGCTCGGCCAAGTGGTTAATCTACGCGATCCACGTGATGCTAAGCTCTGCCAACGAATTCTCTGTGCAGTTATGTTCACCATCAGACCCCTATTCTTGGATGAAATACCACACTTTGCAGACCTTCCAAAGGGAGATCACAATCTGCGAGCGACAAACGATCTCATTAATCATTGCGGCTCTTTCGTAGTGGTCCAGCAGGGAATGGTATATCTTGTCCATGAATCAGCGAAAGAATTCTTGATTGTTACGAAAAGAATGACCACCTTCGATTATGAAGATGCAGAAGAGAACATAGCACGCCGCTGCCTGGATATGATGTCAAAGGAGTTGAAAAGGAACATTTGCCATTTGAAATCATCAGGTCCCCTGGAAGAGAACATGGCATCCTCGGCAGTAGATCGTTTCATCCCTCATCATATCCAATATGCGTGCCAATATTGGGTATACCATTTCCAAGCCGGCTACTATTGTGATCCTGAACCAGTGTACCACTTCTTTCGGAATCACTTTCTCCATTGGCTCGAAGTGCTCGGCTTCATAAAGAATGCGTCCAGAGCTACACTAGTATTGGAGATCTTGGATAATCTTGCTTTCGTGAGTATCCCCGAATCAACTCTTCAAGGTATTTCGCCAACGCAAATTAGGCCTGGTTTCATGAACATGACGAACTGGTTTCTTTTATCGATGACGCAGGGGAATTTGTTCAAGAGTTCGGTGATGTGATAGACCAGGCACCTCTACAGACCTATGACTCGGCTCTGGTATTTAGCCCCCGAGACAGCATTATCAGACGCAATTTTTCAGACCAACTACCAAATTGGATGAGACGTTATCCAACGGTGGATGAGGCTTGAAAAGCTTCATTGCGGAAACTGGAACATCATGTAAGTCCGATCGAGGTGATTGACTTCTCCCTTGACGGCCGCCTTTTCGCCTTTGCATCCAATTCCCAGAAGAAAGATATTCAGCTGTGGGACCCAGATACAGGAACCTTCAAAGGCATTAAAGAAGGTGATGAGATACCGTTCAAAGTGATCGCATTCTCCCCTAACGGCCAGCTTCTAGCGACTGCGTCCCCGGTCAAGTTGTTCATGCTGTGGAACCCCAATACAAGAGCGTTTCAACGCACATTACGAGGCAATCCAATAGGCATCAAAGCGGTCATGTTTTCTCCCGATAGCCAGCTGATAGCGACCATATCCTCCGACAGATCGATCAGGCTGTGGGACACAAATACAGGCGCTCTCCAGCGCGAGTTGGTGGGTCATTTGGGCTCGATCAATGTGGTCGCTTTCTCCCCTGGCGGCCATGTTTTGGCTTCAGCATCCTGCGACGAGACTATCAGACTGTGGAACCCAGCTACCGGAGCTTTAACCAAGGTTTTAGACGGCCCATTTGACTCAGCCAACGCGCTCGTCTTCTCCCCTACAGATTGGATTCTGGCTTGTGCATCTGACAGTGGTGACATTTGGTTGTGGGATGCGACACTTGGATATCCAATACAGCAGATCAATCGCTTCGAAGCTCAGAACATTTCGTTTAGTAGAGATGGATCTTATTTGAACGTGGATGGAACTTCCTACAAAGTCAAACGTCCTTCCCCTACTCCTTTAGTCCCAATTCAAGCTTCGACTGGACCACTGTATTCGATAGATATCGAATCAGAATGGATAATGTATAAGCACCTCAAAGTTCTTCGGCTTCCGCCTGGCCACCGCCCAACGAGGTATGCATTTCGAGAAAACCTCCTTGCAATAGCTGAAGAGTCAGGTAACATAAGCTTCTATCGATTCAGCAAGACAGGACCCTTTATTATCTTTGAACCGGTCGTAGTCACTGCAGCTATTGTTCCCTTTGACGGCAGACTTATGGTCTCTTTATCCGACAATAGTGATTTCCGATGATCGGCCTCATCCTCAAGAGCTTAATGGAGGACGTCGAACAACCATTCCAGTGGGTCCATACGATCCACTACCTCCCTGAACGGTCCATTTCTGGCTTCTGCAGAAGAATATAATGCAAGTGCCTCAACAAGGGTGCTCAGGAAGGAATGTCTAACAACGCTTCACTACACAAAAATCTGGAATTGGCGTTAGAGGAGTAAGGTGGATGTGGAGAACCTGAGCAAATCGATTGATCAATATATGCTGCTAGTAAGGGGGATAGCACCAAGGGAAAAATGTTAGATTAGAACAGAATACAATCTATGTATCGGATGAAAATAGAGCAGAGACCCTGGCTCCATTCACATTAAGGCAACCTCGCCCAGGCTCTTGAGTAGGTAGCCATCAGTATCAGCCTCACTTTTCGCTTTTTCGTCACCGTTTCAAGCATTTTCTGAAAGTACACCTATACCCTTGAGTCATCCCCTTACTTTCTTCATCAAGACCAGCTTGATAGACCATGCTGTCACATTTTCGGCTCCTCCGCAATTTCAGCCGAAAAGGATCTACCGTCCCGCTCTTTTTGGAACAGCCACAGACGGATTTACAAGATGATAAGGCTACAATATGTATCATGCCTTCTTTTTCATGCAGAATGCGGGGGCGCTCGGTAAGCTGCATGACATGGCTGTCGAGCTTCCCCTCGTTCCTTTGCATTTCCACTGCCAGATCTTCCTTTCTTTGTATTACGTCCAGCCTTTGTGTAGGTTCCAAAAGTCCTGCCATAATGTGTTCGATATGAATATCTGTTCAAAGTGCTTGCTATGTCTCGAGTCCCCGGAAATCAGACTAATAACGACTTGTCTCGCTGGTTTTGAAGGCTCATGTACTCCGTCAGGCTTGGAAGCCTGGCCTATGTGCAGCCTTCTCTTATGAAACATGCATAGTCTGCTAAGCTTGCCTTGTAGACAAAAGAAGGTCCTTCGTTCTGAGAGCCATGGCCGGAGACTTGGTGACGCCATCTGTTGAGATTACGGTCCGCGATGGCAACTCCTACGTCCTCCAGCCTCAGAATCCGGACAGAGAGCCTACAAGACGAGGTGATGCTTCCGTCCCGCCCCCTGTGGAGGCTCAAGAGTACTCCTTAGACCTTGCCGTCGTAGGCAGCGGTGGAGATCAAGAGCAAGAAGTCAAGCAGACTGAAAAGCATCTGTACAGGCGAAAGTTTGGTGGCTGGTACGCGAAGCTTCCAGATAAAAAGCTCCAGGGGACTCGTCAAATTGCAGCGGCTCCTAAATCAGACCTTGGAGAAGCGCCGGATAACCGGAGCTCAAAAGCCACGTCCAGTAATGCATCGCCACGTTCGCGTTCTATTTACACTCATATGTTTCTCAAACTCCCATGGAAGACTGAGACACTTCAGAAGAAGCAAAGGTTGGTTCTCCATCGCTTTCAAGCCGACATTGTTACAGACGTCGCGATACCGAAGCAAGTCACAAAGAAACTTAAGGAAAATGGAAGTCTCGCACTGGCTGAGTCTCCTCAGAAGCCTATTTTGGATGATCATGAATCCAGAAAGGCTACCGTCAAAAGCCTTGGAGGAAATTCGAATGTTGCTCCAGTTTGTTCTTCTCAGACTACTATGAGTAGTAGCGGTGGGGCTACTGCAGCAGTAGCAAATGGACGAGGAGGGATCCAGAAAGGTGCATCTGACTCTTCGATTCAAACGTCCCCGCCAACCGTCATGGTATCAAAACAGCAGCAAGAGACGAACGCGAAAGCGGTGCACCGGCCGCACCATCGGGCAAAGTAACCCATGCATACGGGGAGACAGCCGCCGGTGATGTCTATAAAAATGGTACGACATTTGCTGACACTCATTCTGCCCGTCTTTCCAGAGCTAGTAGCAAAGGAAGCAAGGCAGCAACTGGGGTCCCTTCTCAGCCTACTCATATATCTCCAGAACAGTGGAGACCGTCTAGCTCTCAGTCATGGACCTCGCAGAGTCTCTTGTGGCAGCATGCAAAAAATGAAAATCTCAGCCTTGGTAAATTGAGAGAGCAAGTATTAGATTGCAAGAATTGTGGCGTCTCTGGGAGCGAGCATAGCTTATTTGATCCACACATAATTGACAGACTTGAGCATGACTTCGAGCATTCCTTCGTTGGCGGAAGATATCTCGGCCAGTGACGCTCAGATACGTCATTATTCAATATGTCGACTCTTCCACTGTGGATCAATCGTATATCTTGTTCAATTTCCTATATCTCAGCTTGATGAAGCCACAGTCTGGAGACATTGGCAAAGGTAATCTAGACCATCCTCCAAAGACTCTGCTGCAATACAAATACCGTCTGCATAATACAAAAAGATCGCGACAAAGTTCAGCTTATCCGCTCGTTGGGATCGCATTCGTTGAACGAATAAATTAATGGGTCCGCCGAAGATAAGCAGCAAGTATTGGTATTCCATTTTTGGAGTGGCCACTGCGAGACGAATTCTATCAAGAGGGCCAGTCACCCATCCAAGAGCGTAATTTGGTCTTCCTAGCTACAACATTTGATGCGATGTTGGTCCAGCAAGATTCAAGGCCATGGTCTCTCATATCCGCCATACCTGAAGGTCAAAAGTGCTCAAATGTTCGTATAAATCCCCAAAGTTTCCGGAACTCGAAATGATCGTGGACGCTTTCGGCACCCAGAGAAACCCCGCCGAGAGACTCTTTAGCCTTTCGAAAGGTGCTCGGTGTTACTTTATACCCGATTGGTTGGTCTCTTCATTGGAGTTCGAAGCGCTGTCACTATTCTGGGAATCATGTGACAAAGTCAGCGTGATCTGCCTAAAAGTTGCAGCCTCGTGTAACGAACCTAATAGTGCCTTAGATTGACAACATATCACCGATGGGTCTTCTACTACATAGTGATTCTCTGCCTCATGGATCCGATCAGTCTGGCTAAAAGCACACTTGCGATCGTGGCGCATGGGCTGAATACTATTCATAGAGCTAACGAAGTCGCGGAGGCTAAGAGTCTGCTTCTTTCCATCGACATCAGCCTCCTCAGGCTGCAGAAATGGCAGGAACTGTGGTTCCAGAAGGACAGATATACTCTCTCCAGAGCCGAAGAGCTTTGGGGAAAAGATGGCTCGGAGAAGATTGGAGAGATAATATTGAGCGTCAACCAATCGATTTTGGGGCTCAGTGCAGCATTGGGTAAAGTCACCAAGAAAGAGACAGACACTCCTGATGGGCGAGATGGAGTCGAGCTTCCGCCAGGACTGACAAATGAGGTCAACAAGGCGTTCAGGGATATGGATCAGCGCAAGAGAGGACACAGACACTTTGTGAAGTTCTTCAAGAAATCTATGCTTCGCTCAGTCCAGGACACCACACGGCAGTTGAGTTCGAAGGTCGATCAGTTAGAGCAATTGTCGCACCTTTCGTACCAGATCGTCCATGGACTTCGAGCTCTCAAGAACCATGATGGCTTCAGAGAATACGTTCTCCGGTCAATTAGTTCACGCCAAGGAGCTCTCAATCTGTGGGAGTTCTGTCGATGGGATACATATCAATGGTCTCTCGGTATGGATATGCTACTAGACAAGGGGGCCGTCATGCCTTTGCATATAGCCACCCAAAGCAACGAAGATGGAGCTCTATGTTATCGTTTGCTCTGGACGATGAACGAGAGCTACGGTTTCATGAAACTGACAGACACCCTTAACCCACGCCGAACATCACCGAGATCTGGCGATGAAGAACTGAATGTGAAGTCTCACTTGCATGAGCTGATACTTCAAAATCCCAAACATCACACCCTCGTTAATTTGTCATCGAAGTATTCCAAACAAAACTCTCGATTCCGAGTTGATGAAATTGACGGTCAGAAGTCCTCGTCCGACATTGTCAGGTATTCTAAAATACAGGGTGATAAGAAGCCAGATACCCCTTTCAGCATGGACTTGTTCACATCACTGACAGTCAAGAAAAAGTTGAAGTTAGCTTACAAGATGACCGAATGCGGCGTTGAGCTTCTGGGGACTCCTTGGTTTGCCTTATTGGTGCACTCCGACTTTGATCTCATCTGGGAGCAGGGGGACGCGTCTAAGATGCACGAATTACAAACAAGCGTGCAGTGTACTGACATAACCAGCTCTGAGCCCGAGAGGGTGGATCCAAGGCATACCCGACTTTATGAGAAGTACATGTACATCCTTGATGTTCCAAGGATAAACATCGACGACATGATGGTTCAGGATTCAGGAGTTCTTGCGGAGCACAATCAACTATTCTCCCTTGGCGTCTTGCTGATACGGCTCGCGCTCGGTCCCACTTTCGACCTTGAACCAGAAGTGCCCCATGCTCGAACAATTTGGGCGTCTGAGGTCCTCCCGCGCGTTAGGCGTGCACTCGGGAATCAATATGCTGAGGCATGCGCATTCTGTGTAGGCGTTCCTCGAAAAGGACACTGGGAGTCGTGCCAAGCCGACAAGTATTCCCGCATAGCAGAATTGGAGTCTTGGAGAGAGTATCTAGAACGCTTCATCGGAGACTTTTATTCTGAAGTGTACTTGAATTAAGTCGCTGTCATCCCCCCTCATACTTCCTTCTCTTGTGGAGAACATGAGGCGCCGAGACACGGAATAGGTGTATTACCTATAAGCTAATATTTCGTGCAGGCTGCACGAGCTCGCAGAAGTCATGGAACATCATACTGATCTGGAGACAAGCAAGCCTATATCTTGATAGCAGCACTCAGCAGACTTGCACAACAGGAATGGTTACCTCATTCATGTATCATAGACTTCCGCTGCGCAGAATCAACGAGCAATGGTGGGTGAGCCGTGAACGAATGGTGCTGCCCCATCCCCATCCGCGGGACCGAGATAAAGTTACAGGAAGAGTCAAGATGCTCTCTCTTTTGTTTCCCCCCTTTATTGTGAAGAGCGCGTGAGCCTCTGGTATCGTCATGACATTTCCTGCTCCAACTGATTGGCGTGTCGGACATCAACAAAGAAAACCCACGCTCATGAAGAATGATCAGATACATGTAGTTGCATTTTGGTCCAATTTCGGTCAGTAGGAGACGAACGGCCATATCAAATTGATAGGCACATAAATTTGTTTTGTGAGCGAGTATCTGAGAGGATTAAGACGCTTTAGTAACTCGGAACTTTCGCACCTGTGAAGCTTATCAGTAAGATGAGAGTACATCGAGCAGAAGATGGCATGCTACTTTATTCTGTGGTGTTGTGATATTCCATATCTGCTTCTGCGTTCTTGCTGGTAAGAATGTTTGCCTATAATCTCCTTATCCGTCCTGTTTAAATAAGTGACCTTGTCTAGGAGGTAGTATTACTGAATCTTTCTATATCACTCCTCGAGAACAAAGGAAGTCACTTACTCAATTTTAGAAGTAGGAAGGCAGATTCTACTATTTTTATCGGATTAATATCTGCTTTTACCATGGTTCTCTTTTCTCGATGGAATTCATGTTGAGCCAATCCCCGGAAGCCAGAGTGATACAGCGCAGGGGTGCGCGCACACATTTTATTGAGCCAGCTTTTTTTGGCCCTAAGTCATTTTTTATGAGATCAGGCGCATTGGTTGAGTTCGGCTATGTATCTATCATGTGCTTGCACTAATTACTGCATCTGAACAATGCAGTTAGTCCAATTTGCTCCAATGCAAGAGGCGGGTGGACATCATGTATGGGCATGTTAGCTTGTTATCCCATGGGCTGGTAGGGTGCTCGTTTCAGGGGTAAGTCCACGGGGAAGTCCGGGGTTTAAAGCCGGCGCTTGCCCCCGGGCTCGCCCTAATTGGCAGCCCTATCGTCCTACTCATAGGGACTGATTTTAGGGACAGAACATCGAGCAACCAGTTCACCCGCCCATGGGATAGGAACGTGCAGGTTATATATTCTACTGTAGCGGAATCAAAATAGCGGAACAACCAACAGCAAAGATTATATTTATTTGAAGCCTAGAGAAATTATTAATGTAGGAGGCAAAATATCTGACCAAAGGAATAATTCAATTAACGCCAGACCTGATTCATGATTCGTGGTCCATCAGGAAGGGTTCCAAACCTCTCAGCCTATCTCTTCGCGAGATCAATCTCCGATTCAGCCTTGCAAACTACAAACCCCTCCGAGGGCGGGTAGCGCCATCGTGGGCCTTAGCTCTCTCACTGGACTCGACCATTCTGGCTCACGAGCATGTCCATGCCCGTCTGCTTCGCGATCCATCCTCCTTGAATATGCCATTCCTTCTCTGGCTCGGCCAACTCGATATCAAAGTTCCGATAAAGCTCCACGATCAGCTTGTGGATCTGCATCAATGCCAGATTCTTCCCAAGGCAACCTCGAGGGCCGGCACCAAACTAAATTCGGGTTTCCGATGTCAGTGTATGAGGATTGATGGTATGTATCCTATCAGGCGGGCCACATACTTACTGTAAACAAGTTCCTATGCATCTCCCTAAGCTGCTCCGGTGGGCGGTTGATCCATCGCTCTGGCTTGAAAGCTTCCGTATCGTCTCCAAAAACATCTTCATTGCGATGTATTACCCAGGCGTTAAGGCCGATGATAGTACCTTCTGCCAAGGTTATGCCGTGAAGTGTGGCCCCGCCCGCTGGTACGCAGCGTTCAAGCATGAGCCCTATGTTTGGGTGGATACGCAACGCTTCGTGGATTACAGCGGATCTGTCAGAGGCCGTCGCCAAATGATTAGAGATGCTGTATCTGGTTTCTTCATGTAGATCCATGAGGCGTAGTGTTGTAGAAGCAGGTTTGGGGTGAGTGCTTACAAGTAGGGTAACTGATGCGCTTCAGAGTAACTGACGGGCGTAGAGAAGTCTTTCGAAGCACTGAATATTTCATCAATGAGGACCAGGCGTGCGCGTTTATTCCGACCAAGATGGTAGAGGATTGTACGAAAGGTGATCGCGAGAACATCATGCCCTGCAACGCTGAAGCTCGGTTCAGACCGGAGTACCAAAGAGGAAGATCTGTCATAAGCTCTACTTACAGGTTGATGTAAACGGCAGCTGTTACCTCCATGCGACTCAAACGCTCTGGGTTGGATTCATGCACTCTCAGGAGACGCGTCAAAATATCTTCTGGGCTTTGCTTGCCCTCTACACGCTCGCGGACCGCTTTCAAGGCAAACTGTATACCAAAGTCAGAAATTAATTAATACGAATTGTTTGCGAATTGTACTTACCTGTATTAGAGGGTTCAGCTGCGATTTGCTTGTCATATTTTTCACCTTTGAGTACATTGTCTCTATCGAAGGACATTGACCTGCCTAAACCAGCCGATCCTTAATCTCCTCTCACGAGTGCAAAATTTCGTCAAAGGACTTACGAGTTCAAAATATCTCATTCTTTCCTCAGCCTCTCTGATACCATCGTCAACATCCGTACCGGTTTCCAAGAAGCCAAAATTTCTCGAAAAGTTGACTTCTCCAATTGAGTCGAAAGAGAAAAATTGCACCCAAGCACTCATGTCAATGACTGCCGTCCCATGCTGAGTCATATGCTTGAACTTTGATAACAAAATGTTGATGCATTTGTCTATGCGGAACTCCAGATCACTGATCGCACTCACAGTGTAAAGGCTTCCGATCGTCCGCTTTAACGCTATATGGGTTTCGGGGTGTCGAAGAGAGAAGAGGTTGGGCAAAGGTTGCCCATCCAGCTGCGGCTGACCAACTGCATAGATGGGCGACTTGGAACAGAAGATTCAATGAGCGACATGCGCACGCAAAAATGCGGATTCATACCTTTGCGAATGCAGTCTTGAAGCCATATACGAGCTGCAAGGCTTCTGGGCTTGACACTGACACATGCTTAGGACCAATTCTGACGACTGGCCCGTATTGTTTATGCAAAGCTATACTCCTTCGTGGCATGTCTTCTTTCCATACGGCGAGGAGCCTCCAAGCAGGGGTAATGCTTGCTAGAAGAGGCCCAGGAACTCGGGCGAGACCATGTTGGAAGTACGTCGATGCTATGAATACAGCGACTATTAACAGCGCAAGGTCGAGAGTATGAGGATGCCAGTCTGGCCATATGGCCTGAACAGTAGAAAGCCCGTCCATTTTCATAGGCAATCTCAATGGCATAGATGGGCAGTGTTCTACCAGGACGTTCACTCCTGGGTCGTCCGGGCAAGTTATGCTAATGAAGGTACCTAGCGTAGCATTCTCAATCGAGTAGCCCCTCGAAAATCTTTGTTGCGTCGGTCATTACAAGTGACCGACAGCTTGAACGCAGAGTGACGCAGAGCAGAACGGAAGATAGCCAACCAATGAAGAGCGTACGATGACAACAGACTGTGATTCGCATTTCGTACGTGACAAAAGCCTTTGACCTGCCTAATCGCAGCATCGCATCAGCGTTATTGCAGGTGGTCGGCATCAGTATATGGTCCGATGGGTCGGCCTGAAAGTGGGGGACTGCTGTAGTATCAGCGTGTTTGATGCGGATTCGCCTATCAGAATGGATGTAGTCAATGCTTATAGTAGCGGACCGGTTAACCACCAACTAATAGCTTGAAGTAGTTGGTTTGGTTGACCAAGTAGTTGGTTCAGGCTTCGCACCAACTAGTTCAACATCTTAACTGGTCAAACTCCCTTATCAGTTGAAATGGGGAAGTGATACGTTGACACCCCCTTTTGATACATTGACACCCCCCAACTTAATACATTGACACCCCCCCCATATCAGGCTAGCTTCCGCGGTTGCGCGACTAACTGCGCGGGCAACCGCCGCAAGTCAATTCTACTAAATCCATAAATCGACCCTACTATATTAACCGGTTAGCCTTATTAATTAAGTAATCGAGTCGTACGGAAGTCCTAAATTATCCTAATAATTATATTATAAGGTCCTTTTATTAGTTCGTTACGTAGGTATAGTATAGTAGCTACGTAAGTAATAATTATTAATTATTTTAAATATGTCGTATACTAAGGCGCTAACACTTTTTTTTAATATTTCGCCTAGTTACTTAGGTAGCGACGACGAGGTTAGCACGATAGCTATAA
>JAABUI010000655.1_pt1 | contig 23885 bp, 27 predicted proteins | sample 5559111 | NCBI WGS metagenome assembly JAABUI01 (sample SAMN10711870, study PRJNA513365) | rock metagenome | isolation source: Antarctica rocks | place: Antarctica: Victoria Land, Buttleship Promontory
TAGGCACACCTCTTTAGCGCTATATTACAATCGCTATGCGTATATTAATTAAATTAATAAAAAGGATTACGCCCCGTTAAGGAGTTCTTTAAAGAGGTCCTTAGGAAGGTCTTTAGGGATGTCTTCGGGGATGTCTTCGGGGGGTCTTCTAGGGGCGGGTACCTTAGACTGCGCTGCACGAGCTAGGCCGGATCTAAGGGGGTGTACACCTATCCGTTCCCTTCATGATTGATATCCTGTCCACACTGAAGCACGTCTACTAATTATTACAATGGATAGCCAAAATTCCGACTCAAAGATTCATCATGTGTCGAATGTCGAAGGATGTTGATCAGACTCTTCTTCAAAGCCAGGCACAAGGCACCAGCATTCAATGAAAAGAAGAAGACAACAAAAATTGCGCCAAAGAGGTACCCGAAGATAACTCTATAACTTTCGCCTCCGCGCTGTGCAATGCAGGGCTCAAGTCATGCCCGAAGGTCTGCATGATCACCCAGGGCTTAACAAGGTAAGTATGAAGAGAAAAGAGAGAGAGGAAAATGTTGGCTGGAAGGAAGGGTGTTTAAGTACTCGAGCAGGGAGCTAAGCGAGTACTCCAGTTACCCGGCAACCGGCCCCTCAGATGACCCACCGCTAAAGCAACAGGTGAGAAATCTGGTCTTATCCATACTCTGTCTCCTGGAGCAACACGATACAACCGCGATAAAAAGTGGGATCATGTAAGTTAATGGAATATGGGAAATGGTGAGAAAGTCAGCCAGGGCGCTTCCAGGGCCAACCATAAATCTACAATTGTATTGGAATACCTATCGGACCCTGAATGTCTTAACTATTGGCTATGATTTTTCGCCAAGAGGCTCCATCACGTGACACCAGGAACAACAAAAGTCTCTGCACCTCCCTATGCTCTCTACACCTATACCTTGCGCACTACGTACTGATTTATGCAATTAGGAATCTTGATGGATTAATAGACTAATGGATTGATGGATTGATGGTTGATGAGGTGGTTAATTAACTCTGCACCTATATATTACGCACTACGTACTAATTTGCGCAATTAGTTAAATCGATGGATTGGTGAATTAGTGGTTTATGAGGTGGTTGATCAGGTGGTTGATCGATGAGGTGGTTGATTGATGAGGTGGTTCATAAGGTGTTGATTGATGAGGTGGTTCATGAGGTGGTTCATGAGGTGGTTGATTGATGAGGTGGTTCATGTGGATTGGTGGATTGGTGGATTAGTGGATCATGAGGTGGTTGATTGATGGGGTGGTTCATGAGGTGGTTCATGAGGTGGTTGATTGATGAGGTGGTTGATGAGGTGGTTGGTTGATGAGGTGGTTTATGAGGTGGTTGATGAGGTGATGGATTGGTGGATTGGTGGAGGGGTGGTTGATGAGGTGGTTGATTGATGAGGTGGTTTATAAGGTAGTTAATTGATGCGGTTAATTATGAGGTGGTTTATAAGGTGTTTAATTAATAGGGTGGTTCATAAGGTGGTTAATAAGGTGTTAGTTTATAAGGTAGTTTATTATAAGGTTTATATACTTTAAATATTTTATAGATTAAATAATAAATCTCGGTACGAGATGGCGACCTTCTAGTATTATTATATCGTACCTCAATACTTGTAAACAAGGACTGATTTTAGCGCTCCATACGGCCCATACGGCCCGGAACCTGGCGCCCGGCTGGGCCTTGCGTGACAATTTTGCAATCATTACAACGCAATTTATTACTCACAGGCTGGCCAAATCACCCCAAATACACGAGCCGAGCCTGCATCTTGCTCACTGTCCATACGGTCATTGGTTGGTGCAAATGCATTGGCAGTAATCTGTATCATAGTGACATCTGAAACATCGAGGACCTACGACAGAGACAATGATGAGATTATAAGTGAGCATGAAGAAAGCATCGTTGAGGGTATATGTTGGCCCTGGTGTGGTATAGAATACGTATGTGATTAAAGCTAATCATTCTACCGAGTCATCACACGGGGAGCGACTTGTTCCCGAGCAGCCTGTTAGATGGGTTTTCCCATCTTAGAGCATACTATTCATATGCTGAGAAAACCCCGGATTATCCCCTTTCGCAAAACTTGGGATAATCCAGTCAGCCTTTGCATGACAGGGTTGAAAAGCTCCCGAGGCTGCGCCATGCACCTGAGATCTGAATGCGGACATGCTTCGCTGAAAGTTGCATCCCAGCGCGTCTGAAGTTGCCAAAGCTTCCACTCTCCAGCCGTGCCGGCCTAATCAGTGCATCTGAGCTCGTTAAAGATGCTGCATTAGCAAATTCCTGCTGGTCACACTTTGCTATCATTAACCCACGATAGCCGCCCATTGTATTCATCTATGCCTAGCCAGTGTGACATTCGACGCACTCGTTCCGAACACCAATTTCGACTAATCTCAGTCGTTACGGCATACGGCCTAGATTGCTTACAATGTCTATGATCAGATGCATCCGAGATCGTCTAGGAGAGGTTTGAAGCGAGGGGTCCTTGTAGGTCCAGCTACCGCTTTTGTGTATGCATGCATGCAATCACTGCGCCGCCACAACAGTTTGGCGCTTGGGTCCAGAATGGTCCGTTCTGTAGAGCGACCAATGCAGGTAAGGCTTACTGGTATTACACGAGCACACCATCAATGATCAGGCTGAATGCTCAAATCATTTATAATGCCGGACCAGGCGAGGTGCTTTTTACTTTCGCCCAAAACCTATGGATCCTCTGTCGATCACCGTCTCTGCTGTGACTTTGGTGGGCGTCATTCGACAAGCCGTCCAATGCGCCGAGCGACTACGAGCAATTCGACAGGCTCCCGACGAGATCAAGTCGTTGCTTGAAGAGGTCGCAGATCTCAGTGAGTTGTTGAAGCAACTTCAGTTGGCCCAGAACCCTCCAGCCTATGGCGATGGCTTTACAAGGCCGACCGATACTCCGAAGGGTCTGGACTGGCAAATTTCACGCACGTCTACCAAATTAAGCGAGTTGGATTCCTTAGTAGAAGATCACGCCTCTCGGACAGATCTTCGCAGGCTTGATCGAGGCCATTGGGGATGGGCTAAAGGACGGGGAAAAGCGAATGCCTTGCGAGAGGAGTTGAGAGTGCTCCGATTGAATCTGGCAGCGAGCCTCGGTGCAACCACATCGTAAGTGTCCCACTAGCCACCTGGCACAGCCACATTGCCACCACACAAGAGGAACCATTTATCAACCTGCTGCTCATGTCCAGCTCAATATTCATGTTCGGACCAAGACTCACTTCCTTGATGCAGGCACGCTGTTGGACGTGTTGAGACTGCCATTGAGAGGGTTCACACCGAACAAGCCAAGACCACGCAATTGCTATCAAACCTGGTCGGAGCATTGATCCCTGAGCATCCAACTTCAAGCTTGCCACCATTTGAGGTGTCATCTCATAACGGTAGCCTCAATTGTACAGTTCAATACCCCGTCAAGTCGCAAAAGGAAGCCCCTTTTACCACAAGCCGGCTCCCGGAAAAAGGCCCAAAGATGACACGGCACAAACTTCTCGCCATGAGAGCTTCAGAGCCTGATAAGGCATTGGAAGTGTTTTCACGAAAGTCTACTGCTCGATGCAAAGAATGGTGTAGCTGCGCTTGCCACAAGAAGAACATATTGAGAGTGAAGGAGCTAAGCACTATAGGCTCTTTCTCGCTCGCCTACAGCGGCTTACCTTGGCTTACTGCAGCTTGTGATCAAAAGACATGTCGCAGCAGGTCTGTCCCATCTGTAGCGGTAACTTTCAATTTCCCACCTTGGGTCTGGCACCGTTATTTTTCAAGCTCATTCTCTTACACGCCAATCCGAGGACCTGAAATCAATTTCAAACTTCCCCGCATGGTGGATTGGTCGTCTAGACTCTGGAGGTGCGGAGTCGTTGGAGACATTGGCGGCGTTCCAAAGCTGTACTCCTCTGGTACCGCTTCACCTTGGGATGTGAACACTCTCGGCGGGTCACTTCTGCATTACGCTACAGATCACGAACATTGGGATCTCTGCCACTTCCTTGTTAGAGAAGGTGTGACGACGGAAACTGAGGACGACTTCACTAACAGTCCAGTATCAATCGTCTGGCAAAAGATTCTTTCCAGAACTCTAACAGGCGATGAGTCATCCAGAATGGCGGGCTTGTTCAGCGACACCGACTATCTTGAGACTCGCCAATTCACCATTCTCCACAAGATAGTGCTAGACCTCATCCCAAGAACCCTTGAGTCAGAACTTGAATTCTCGACCAAAGATCTCGACTCTGTTGACTCCAGCGGTCGTACCTGCGCCTCCTGGGCAGCTGCTCGTGGCGACTCTGAGACTATGGGAACGCTCCTTAGATACGGTGCCAACGTCAATATTTGTGACGGGCAGGGAGCTTCACCTCTCCATCATGCGACTAGTGTCGCCTGTATCAACTTACTTGTCAATTCAGGCGCTGATGTCAATGCTCGGAACAGCTTTGGACATACCCCTCTGCACTCAATTTGCCGAGGCTCGGGCTCTCTCCTACTCCTTCAGCATCTTGTGGCAATCGGCATTGACATCAATCTAGCGGACCGGAGTGGTGAGACAGCGCTCGCCAATGCGACTTTCAATGGACATACCGCTTGTGCGCTGTATCTACTAGAAATTGGAGCTGATATGGACCTCGCTGGTGGACCAAATATGTCAGGAGATGGCCCTGTTCAGCTAGCCGTCTCGCAGAATATGCACGAAGTTTTGCACTGTTTGCTGGATGGTGGGGTAGCATACACTCGAGCGAACTTGACTGGTTCAACTGTCCTGCACCTCGCAGCTCGATTCGCGGACGCGGGGACTGTTGGCATTTTGAAGCGTCATGGACTCGACTCGATTGACGCTTCGCACTTAGATTATGACGGGAAGACCGCGAGAGACTACATTGAGGAGCGTGAGGAAGACGCTGAAAGCGCAATCTTTAAACCCGTTTTTGAAGAGCTTCTCCAGGGTATCGAGAAAGGCCGTCATAATGAGCTTGCAAGTGTTCATTCGCTCGAAACTCGTCTGGCCGCTCTAGATACTCTGAAAAGTACTGCGATCGCCACCTCAACGCCCGTCTCCTCCGAGGACGAAGACTACGACCAAGAGTTCGCCGACGATGAATGTGGTCACAATCCACCGATCTTCTTCGATGCCATCGAAAGTCTGCTAGAACTGCCACCAACCGCTGAGATCAAAGTGTAAGGGCTGTGTCTTTTGCTCTGGGAGCAAAATATTGATAGAAATATCGATTTCACGATAATGACTGCTAATTGAAAAGATAACACTATGCTCAAGAAATCACTCACATTGTTGCGGCAAGCTCCATCAGTCAATAGTGTTACCTTTCTGTCTTTAATCGTTCCCGTGATATCTTCAGAATTCGATGTCATTGGACATGGAGCAAAGAACTTCCTGCTGTGCTACGATGATGACTACGCGTAATTCTAACAAATAAAGGCGAAAGCGGTGGTAGATTGCCTGTAGCTATCTTCATTCAATCAGAAGATCTCCTATGGTTTCTACCAGCATACGCATGATGGATGGTATCATTACCGTATAAACCAACCGCTCTAGCTATAGCAGATCTGCCTATCAGATAGATCCTTATAGTCTGGTAAAGCGTCATCATCGCTTATGTTATTTATATATATAATTCTAATGGTAGGTTGCAAATTTCTTCTTAGAAGATTGATCATCGCCTCTTTTCAATGAACAGCAGAATAAAGGCATTAGTATCTAAGGGGATCACCCCTTGGAGTCTATTAATGCGTTTCCTATGTTAACTTTAAGAGTAGATAGATTTTGGGAAGGACCCCCTTAAGGTAACATATCTTTCTGGATTTGGGCTACCCGAAAAGTAAACGTCAAGGAGCTGACAGTCCGTGAACTAGGTACCTTAGCACAGGGGATAATGATCGCCTCTCAATTTGCAGATCAACCTTATTTCCATTACCTTCAAGTGGCCATAGGATGTGGACAAACGACGTTCGACTCAATCAACCTTCCGGGAACAACAGCAGCCACCTGTGCACATGCATATGGCACCGCAAACTTAGTCTCAAATCCCTTATACCCAATTTGGCGGCTCCGTTCCAATGAGGTTTCAGTCAGTCCCTCAAAGACCGCCCAAGCAGAAACATCAGTCGCCCCGTTCCAGCTAACAAAGCCTGTGCTACATCCACCCTCATCATCGAACTAAACAACTAAACTTGGAGCCGTCGTCGGTATCGCATGCCATTCTTGCTTGTATGCACGATAGCTCTCTACCAATTCATTGGGACCAAATCTCGCGCTCCAGCGGAGATCGTTTCCGGCAGGGTCGTTGGGTCCGAATTCGCGCATCAAAGGGATTTGGCCATAGCCGCCGAAGGAATTACCATTGGAGAGGAAGAGATGGGAGCCTTGTGAGTCAGCGTAGATGGGATCGCTGGCGGGGGAGGCGTATTCGAGAGCTACGGGAGGGGTAGACTTGTTTGGTGGTAGGGCGAGTTTCAGTTCTAGGAGGTTGCTTGGATGAGTTCCGTTGTCGACTGCTGAGTTGAAGTTGTTGAACCAGGATATCGTCATTGAGGTGTTAGTAACGCTCTGAGGGCGGGCAAAATGTTGCCATGACTTCATGATGTGGGAGTGGTCTGTTAGTCTAACATGCTTACACATTCAACAGAGAAAGCATTTGGAAATACCCACAAATTGTCCGTTGGCTGGCAAAGGCCCAAAGTCGCCACCAGTCTCACCCTGGATAGTCCATGATATGTCGCCACTTGGTTCAATCAGGTAGGTGGACCACAGGTGCCGAGAATTCACCAAAAACTTATCTCCAATATTGACCACTGAATTGATGTGGAAGTAATCGAAAGGGATGGATTGATTGTTTCCAGTGCCGGCAAGGGGTTGCTTGGTATTAGTCACGGGAACGTGCTCAAGAGCACTCCACGAGAAGAGGATTTCCCCAGTCTTTGGTTCGATTTCGAAGAAAAGGCAGTCAAAAACCCAACCATTTTCTGGTCCCCCAATGGAGGAAAGGTCCGTTTCGGTCGCATTGTAAGCCGTCACTAAGATGGTATCCCTATCCGTGACAAACGATTCGTGGAAATCACCCTCACACTGATATTTCGTGTTGTCTGGGGTCACGAGACCGAGCTGAGGACAGACCACTAAAATCTCATTGTACGAAGAGTCGAGAAAAGTAACGTTACCATAGCCATGGCCGATATTGGCTGCAGAGGTACTCGACCCCGTCCAGTAGGTCAAGATGTCTTTCCCTTGGTACGAAGCAATTCGAAAATTATTGGCTATGACAATGGGTCCATTCCAGACCAATTGTCCGGCATCAGTCATGATCAGCGGTGCACTTTCTTTGGTGATACCCTCGGAGCTAGCATCGCTAGGCGTTAGGAAGAGCAATCCCGGGGCGAGTGGTTGGCCATTGGTGGTAATGTCCAATACTGGAGGGTTGAAAGGAGCAGATTTGTAAATCTGATAAGGCCAAGCTGGTGCTGTAACCTTGCCGATCTCGCCCGATTCTTTTCCAAACGGTGAAGTGCAGGAATTGTTCCCCTGCGTCGAATTCTGGTATTGACTGGGGATCGGAGAGCTGGCAGAAGCGTAGGTAAGGATGGTTAACAGGGCTGTTACAATCGAGCGAGAAGTGCTAGAAGACATGGCAAAGAAGATCTTGGAAGACATACTGAAGGAAACTTGTAAGAGACAGACGCTGATGGCTATCACACATTGTCAAGTGAAAAAATTGTTCCATAATGTGGGATACCCTTGTATTTGACTTATGGTCTAAGTCATCTACGTCGATAGCATGTAAGCAATTCTGTTTGGTGAGAACCATGTCTCTGTAACTTGTGATCATTGATTCGGGGACGGAATCACTGATGACAATCGTCCTCGTGATAATTCCTTCTCAAAAAACAATCCAAAGGACAAATATGACAAGGCTGCACGTTGCGGTCAAGAAAATGCGTCATCAGCGTAATCTTCGGCTGATAATGTATGTCACACTCTGACAACGCTTTGCAATTGACCGGAAGATCACTCACATGTGGGGCCAAGATCTGCAATTGCTGACATTGTGACACGATTTCTAATTGGCTTGATTTTTAGGCACCTGGTATCTTTCTGAACATTTTCGGGTAAGCTGGAATTCCTGGAAGTGCTTCCTGCCACATACTGCATTTGCTGTGGTTGAATACTCTTCACCCTCCTGGCAAGCTAGCAATAAAGAGTGTCGACAAGCTAGCTCACCACCACTATAAGTCAACCTTTCTTCCATGTCTGATCAAGCGTTCATTGCCACTACGCAAGGGACTGCGTCAAACCAACATTCCCGTATGCATGCTGCCAGCCCTTCCCACGTAAGACCTCCTGCCCTGTCCACTCGTCCCTGGCCTCGAAGGTCGCCTTCCACATGGATTTGATGTCCCTGAAGATATTTTCACCCCTTTCCTTTGAGAGGAACACCCTCATGACTCGGCCGTAAGGAAAAAGACTGTTCACCGTGCCACACTCGGAGGAGACGATCGATATTCGACAGAAATCATGAGACATGATAGCCTTCTACGACGTTTCATATCATAGTGATCCCGCATCGAATCATTGGTATGATCAAGGCATCCAAAAGTTTCAATCCGTAGTTTCGCGAAAAAAATTCAAGTTCATCAGCATCTGGTCCGATGTTTGGACAGTTTAAGCACGATTCGCAAGTCTCAATGTTTTTAGGGGAACATGAACCTGGCGAGCTCCATATCTATTCCATACGCTGTACTTTCTCTTGGCGCGGGTAAACCCTCAAGCCTGGGGAGTAGCCTGCAAGGCCATGACCTTCACGAAGAATGGCATCATGCAAGCAGGAATTGGCATAGATTCTCGAGCCACATGTCAGCTCAGCTGTGCCATCTTACTACAGTAGGTTTGCCTCTTAGAAATGTGCCTCGTCTATGTGGACCAGCCTTCGGGTACATCAATCCACAAAAGCGAAGATTATTGCATGAGATCAGATACCTCCTGGAAGGAGCCGAGATTCATTTGAGGAGGCAGACAAGCTGACTCGATCCGTTGGCTGAGAGACTGCTATTGTACGAAGCCTAGAATCGTTGTGCCTCTGTCGACCCATGTGAAGGCCCGAATGTCTGTTTTCTTTTGGCCTTCGGCTATGAGACTCAATTGAGGCTGAATAATGTAAGATTTACCCAAGGAGGTAGGTCGATCTGCAAACCAATCCAACCAGACAATCTCTCTGGAAGATTCACGATTCATAAAAGCAAGCGCTTTCAACTCCAAGAAACGTAGCGCGGGAGTTTCCTCGATAGAGGTGCATCTCCAAAAATTCATCGTGGGCTTTGATGAGGCATCAATTATACCGATCCGCCCATGGAATACAAATCCTTACCAAATCAGTACAGAGTCAATGTAAAGTGATGAAATTGGCGCGTAGCACAGCTGAATAGGCCTTAGGCGGGCAAATGTACATTTCTGCTGGTACAGAGATATCAATGATGTTTCTTGTCAACTCTTATCGCTACGATCTTTGATGTTCATAAAGTTCTGGGAAATAACAACATTCGAAGCGTCTTGGAACGTGCTAAAGCTCATCAGGATCATAGTAACAGTGTTTGAAAAGATTCTTGAAAATCGTACGCGAGGTACTGCTTTAATCAGCAGACTTTAGGGGTGAGCCGGACGTCATATGCAATCTCATGTGACGCCAAGGAGACGATGACTAAGTAGAGATATGCCAAGATTGAAGACAATACAGACTTTATCAGCCCTATTGGTAGCAAATATATCTGTCGCTACTCGCTTGGTGGCAATACTCAATAACGACAATGTCAGTCAGACAGAAATTCCGGTCGACGCTAGAGGTTCGAAAGAGCGATAGTATATGCTGGAGATGTGCGCTGGTGCTTCCACGCTATGCTTCTACGCTGCAACGTAGCGAATTTCCAGACTCCAGCTCAAAGCAGTCCGACCGTGATCACACTTTAGTGCAGACACAGCAAGAACGCTCTGAGGGGGTCCGAGTCTCCATCCAACGTCGTACTGACACACGCCCGTACTGGAGTTCCAATTCTCAGAAAAGAGACGTTGCTATTTACTTGGATCGAAGGCGTCGAGCTTCTCTAGAGCGCCGCGAGAATTCAGCGAATGACAGACCAACACCATCTATACAAAAGTTCGATCGCCTTACGAATTACCAGCATTCTTCAAAGCTCCCGAACTCCCACTCTACGTCTGCTCCGCCCACCGTTCGTAAGCACCTTTACGTCCCCAAAGAGACATCTCCCTCATCCCTCTTAGGACATGGAATTACAGGGAAAGCCAGTGGGAGGAGCGTCGGAGGACAGGATGCCCCTATATCTGCAGGGGCCTCGTTCCGGAGATATCATTGGGCTTCGAAGCCGGATCATAAGATGGAGTCATCTCGATCGAGTCAAGAGCAGTGGGAGGCCAACACTAAGAGTCAGGGAAGGCCCTACGCTACGGCAGCTGTAAGCCTGGGAAGATCGATGCACTACTAAATACTGACAAATGTCCTCAGTCGCAACCCTTGAAAAACAATACCGGTATAGATCCGGTACTTACAGAACTTGATGCGAAGCTTAAATCAACTTTGCAAGAAGGCAATCTCCGAGAACATTTGATGTTATGGCAACAGCAACGAGACATCAACCTAAAACTCTCAAGCACACATTCAATCCCGTCGATCAACCAGACCAAAATTGGTCAAAATCTGACCACCCAATCAGGCGAGGACGACATCCATAAAGCGCTAGCTCGAGAAGACGCGGCAGATGAAGTAGAGGGTGACAGCTACGCGGAATTTGGCTCGGATGAGCCTGCACCAGACCTCTTGAAAAATGAGACGTTTTTCAGGAGAGGTGAGCTAGTAGAGGTGACGTGAGTACGGCATAGTGCGAAGGAAAACCTTGAGCTGACCTCAATTATTCTAGAGCTGGAACAGAACCAATCTTGGCAATTTTCATACAAAATCTTGCTGACCAGGGCCAATTCTACACAATGCGAGGCGAATGGTTTCACAGAAACAATGATTATACAAGGTTCTCCATCCCACATTTTGTACACCCTGATGAATTGAGAGACATCTTACCCTATCTACCGACAACAGAAGTGGCGGACGAAATGATCGACAAGATGCACCCATTGAATGCGAGTGCCCCGCGAGACGCTGGAGCTAGACTTCTGAAGAAAATGTCGCTCTTTCACCAAACTGCCGACGATGCTTTCAGAAAGCATGCTGACAGGCTTACTCGTGTATATGAGATTGTCGCTCCTCTTGAGGCAGATGCAGGTAAAATCACCATGACATTGGGCCAGATTGCTATGGCTGTATTGCAAAAGACGAATCCAGCCGAGTTGACGCCAGCGATGATGTGGGCTGTTCACCGAGCCGTGACACAATCACAAAATATAAGTTATGATACGCTCAACTATCGGCAAAACGCCGTTTATGAGATATACCCCCAGCAAAATCTGCGTGAGATAGCCCAGGTCCGAGATTGGGTACGAGACTTCCAAGAGGGCATCATTGAAGATGTCACAGAAACGTATGATAGCGATGCTACGAACAAGGACTCAAAGAAATCACGAAATCCAATTGCAATGTTCGTTGAAAACGCTCGAGCCGCAGTAAAACGAAGTCGACAAACGCGGGCTCTAGCTCCAAGTGGCTGTTTAGGTCCAAGTTCCGTCAGATTGACGGCTCCTGAAATGTCCATGAGTACCTACAAGTGTTCTGATTACCAAATGCTAAGCGATCAGGAAAAGACTATCATTCGTTACATGGACGCCTGGGCAGTATCACGACATCTGAACCCGTATACCCATCTTAAGGCATCAGGTCCCATGATACTTCGTGCGGTGGGTATGTATGATGGATATGAGCTCGACGAGGTAACTGGCTTTACCTTTCTTCAGGAATTAGGCATCATCTCTCCCTGGGAGAACCTATTAGTGCACAGAACTCCAAATCTAAGGCTTCCAGATCACGACAGCGGCGTCGAAGAGTCGACGCGACTGAGAAAGGAAGCTTACAACGAATCCAAATGTTTTGCGGTCCTCAAGGATTCCATGCAAGGTTTAAGGAAAGACTGGGGCGACCTTCCTGTCTTTTGTATTGACAGCGCCCAGACTGTAGAAAGAGACGATGGTGTCTCCGTGCAGGACGTTGAAGATAGTGAAACGGAATATTGGGTTCATGTGCACGTCGCAAATCCTTCTGCCTTCATTGACCCGAATTCCGCCACAGGGAAATATGCAGCTCGACTATCGGAGTCGGTGTATTTTCCAGAACATAAATATCCCATGTTGTATCCGCCTCTCACTGCTGAACGCTTGAGTCTCGCCTCGGGGCGGCCGTGCTTGACTTTCAGTGCAAGGATCTCCGCGGAAGGTGACATTTTGGAGAAGAAAATCGTTCCAGGTGTAGTGCACAATGTCCACAACCTGGCGCCTTCAGCAGTAGCCAGAGAGCTTGGCATTGACGAAGGCGAATATTCGGAATCTGAAAAACTCCTGACAGTCGGCGGAGAATTCTCTGCAACGCCAAATCTACAAGCTGATGTATCAGATCGACCGTCAAAAAAATCTCAATCCGGGATGCTACGGAAATTACTTGAATTGGGTGAAGCAATTGGGCGAAGACGTGCCCGCAACGGAGCGCCCGAATTCCACTCATCAGACCAAGTAGGGGCCGCCTACCCACGAGTTTTCCTGGGTACTCACGATAGACCTTACAGGATCAGAGATGACGCGTTTTCAATTTATGAAGGGGATCCTTTTATCTCGATAGAAAAACCTTCAGCAGCTCATGGCCTCGTCACTCAAATGGTGTCAAACCTTATGATCTTAGCTGGGGAAGTCGGTGCTTCTTGGTGCATGGAGCGGAATATGCCCATCCCCTACCGAGGACTCCTGCGCGATCCGGAGCCGTCGTGCTCGCCTGAGGTCTATAAAACAGAGGTCATTGATGCCAGTATCGCAAAGTCCGGTACCGTCAACCCGCACGATCTGATGCGCTACATGCGTTTGTTGGGCAGGACAATAGGCTCATCGACGCCTCTCGAGCATATCGCTCTCGGCCTACCAGGATACTGTAAAACGACTTCCCCGCTCCGTCGCCACGTCGACATGTACACCCACTGGCAGATCGAAGCCGCCATCCGTCACGAAGCAGCCACCGGCACGTCCCTGATCGGGAGCACCGACGAATCCTACCTCGCGTTCTCCCGTGAAGCGGTGCAAGAATACGCAAGCGAGGCCGTCCGTCGCGAGCGCAAACTCCACGCTGCCAAAATGGCCGCTACAAGGCACTGGGTCATTCAAGCTTTCTTCCGGGCGTTTTACTTCAAGGAAGCGCCGCTGCCGGAAACATTCAAAGTGACGGCACTTCCTCGGCATACTGAAATGCAGCCGGGTTGGCTGGAGGGGTGGAATACGAAAGTCCTTTTGACAAAGAACAAGGCTACCGAAGACGAAGACGGTATGGAGCCTGGGGATGTGTGGGAAGCGCGGATCAAGGAAATCAACACCTACTACGTAAATATTCACATGGAGCCGATTGCTTTGTTAGAGAGGAAAAAGCCCGAATAAGCGTGCGGCTCGGAAACCCGAAGATCTGGAGGAAAGCTCACATAGCATCAGCAAAGGTCTTCAATCCTGAGTACTCCCAAGGCGATGATCAAGACACCTCCCGTGTCCCTCGTTTCGAACCGAAAAGAGCATGAACCCTACCTCGGGGTCAAAGAATCACCCGCTCGCCTCCTTGCTCATGAGCCGAGACAACAAGCAAGTCTAGGTGACGAACCGGGATCACGACGAGAATAGCAATCCAATCTCAACCCTAGCACCCAAGTATTGCTAATCATACTGGCCAAAGCACACCACCATACCACCCGCCCACCTCCACCTCCACTTCAGCGATCGCGATTGCCGCTGTGCGGGTGCACAAGAGCAATCATACCCAATTTGGACCCTGTGTCTAAGCTCGAGTCCTCTACATGTATATAAAATCTTGTAATACATAACCTCTACAGCAATCAAACTGTACCTCGAATACCCCACCAGCCCTAGTTGTCCCTACCATACACAACCTCAGCAGAAATCAAATCCTACTCCCCTGATCCCTCCGTCTCCCTCTTTCTCTCCCCCACAAACTCACCATACCTATGAATACCAAACTCTTAAACAAAAACAACCCCCCCCACCCCAAAAAAACAAGAAACCGTGTCTCGCACGCTACCGCTGCCTAATAGTATGCGGCTTACGAATCATTCAAATGGATGACCATTGGGATACTCGTATGAAGAGGAAAAAGATGAGAAATGGAAGATCAAGGAAAAGTGCTGAGGCTCTTTTTGGTGTAAAGCATCAAAGACTTGCGGGGGGGGGCTTTTTTGTGAGTGGTGCAGTAAGGGTTCTGGTAAACAGTGGAAACCCAGGTCTGGATTGTGTCATCGATTTCTGGCAGGGAGTCTGATGCATTGAAGATGAATATAGCCTGGAGGAGAGTTGGAGGCGTGGTGGATCTTTTGAGTCCCGGCGGTGAGACACATTCCGACAGGTATGAGGAAATGGAGACGTGCGTGCATCGTGACCAGGACGTAACGTGACACGAGGCTTGGGGAAGTGGTTCATGTCGCGTTCAGATCAGTTCGAACAAAGAATCTATCTCTACCCCTCTCAATCTTCCCCTCAGGTCTCGCATCCGTCATCTCCTCTCCGAATTTCCCCCTTTCCCACCGCCCCTTCCCCGCCTACTGCGGTGGCCCCTCAAACGTATGCGCCAGCTCCGGCTGCCAGCTCAAGCGATCCTTGCCGAAAATCTCCGCCGCGACGGGGAACTTCTTGCTGCCGGACAGTAGCGCCGTGCGGACGACGATCTTGTCGTCGCCCATGACGGTTTGGTGGTGGTAGATGTGGGAGGTGCAGTTCGGGCAGTAGTAGCAGTTTACGGGTTTGCCTGTTGGGAGGGGGGGGTTAGTTTGTGTTGTTAATGGACAGGGGAGGGGAGGGGGGGTAGAAGGAACAGGGGATGTGGCACCAGAGTCGCCGGAGTAGGTGTAGGTTTTGGGGTCGCCTTTGGTGATTTGGAGGTCGGATTTGCTGCCGAGTTGGTTGAGGGTGGATTCGCCGCCGGAGAGGAGCTTGCAGGCGTCGCAGTGGCTGTGAAGGTGGGCGTTAGCTTCAGAGAAGATTGCACTTGGTTTGCCGTGGCGATTGGGGAGATGGGTGGTGTTTGCGGTGATGAGAGATGGGCTGAAGGGGTGTTTGGCTTACCAGAGGATGTGAGCATCACCGTCAATCTTGGCGGTCCATTCGGTCTGGCCGCAGTGGCACTTCCCATTGTAGGTCGTCATGATGATGAATTAAGAAAACGAGAGTTGTTATGGTCGGTGGTGTCGACGTGCTTCTGGTGCAGTATGAAAGAGGGAGGAAACGCAGCTGAGGCACAAGATATAAATTCCTTCACTGGAATCACTTCTTAACAACCCCACATTGCCCCACATGCAACGCCAGCGGCGGGACGTGACACCGGGGAGGAAGGAGAGCCGTCATCCCTGCGTCGGCCGTGGTCCGATTCGTGGGTCGTTCAGGTGTTGGGGGTCGGGTGCATGGAGCAGGGCAGTATGTGACAGCGTCTGCTCCCTGATGCGGCATGGCAGGCGGAACATGCCTCGAAAGGGTGCGACGACAGTGTCACTTCTTCCAAATCATTCTTTGCCCACAGGCTCGCTGCAGGGTTGCGCGATACGCGTGTGAAGGTGGAGGGCTAGACCCGTGGCATGGATGACGTCAATGCCCGCGGCTCCTTCAACCTCTCGCCCTCCTTCCTCTCACAGTCGCAGCCTGCACGCTGCCAGATGTCGTTGCTGCATGTCTTTTCGGCCGATACCCGCTCGTCGAGTTCCAATGCACCAAGAATGGACGACGGCCGTCTGGGCGGAAGGAGGAACGGTTGGCGAAGACGTTGCTCGATGGGAATGGGATGAGATGGGAAGAAGAGTCGAGAGGATCGGCGGGGGAATCATTCCAAATACTTTGCAGTCGAAAGAGACCGAGGCTGGCCGAGTCTGTAGCTCAATCGCCCCATGTCCACCGAGTCCACCACGTAGCGAAGGAATGCATCGTTGAGGCGCACAGAGGGAGGTGATTAAGATGGCAGCCCCAAGTGAGGTACCATTACACAGGTAGTTCGCATGAGAAGGCAGCCATTGAAGGCGATGGAGGTGAGGAGTTCTTATGTTCGTCGCAGGCTGCCAAGAGCTCCACCCCAAGGGTACACAGGCCGGCATCATCGACATCACTTGGATTCTTTGTGAAGCTCCCACCTTCTGCTTTATCATTATTCGTTTTCGCTCATGGACACGCATGCTATGTAGAATGAAGCCTGCAACAAGGCAAGCCACGGCATGCGGAATGCCCATCCTCCGCAACCACCAACATGATCATCACGCCCGCGAGGTCACGTGGACCTCGCCCACATCTTTTGCATGATGCCAATGAAGCCCTCGTCGCTCATGAACCCCATTTCCCCTTCCCCGATCAATTGACCCATCGCAGCCGTCTCGCCGTCCACGGGGGCAGAATCTGCAACGGCCCATCGGTCTTCCTCTGCAATGTACCCGTCGGCGTTAGTCTTGCCCACGGCCACGGCGCTGAGCAAATGGAGAGCGTCGTCTGCAGTCTCTGCGTTTCCCCGGGGCGCTGTCCGTTGTTGCGGTGTCGGTTGCGGCTCTTCCAAATCGATCATTTGTGTCCCCTTCAACCTAGGGGTGCCGCTGTAACGGGCTTTGATGGACGCCAAGGTGGAATCTTTGTGGTCGCCGAACAAGGTCCGAAGGATGACAATCATCTTGAGCGTAGTATCGGCCGACGGGGATTCGCTACCAGCTATGCGAAGTGAGTCGCTCAGGCGGCCTAGATACTCTAGTACCACGTCTGCCGTTACCGGTGTGTGTTTGCCGAGTTCCAGGTCCTCCTTGGCAACGAAATACATCTTGATCAGCGACACGCTCGCGTGAGCAATCTGAGCAAAGTAGAATGTTGGCAGTGTACGGATCTCGCCAACGTCGAGCTTCAGAAAGGCGTCCATTATGCCTAGAGTGGACGTTAATGCAACGCTCAATGAGCTTGCTTGCGCAGAGGGGGCTTGAGATTGGATTTTGCCCCGAGAACGCGATGTCGATTTTCCAGGCTCGAGGTTCGCGACATGCTGCATTACGAGCTCGTGCATGTAAAGATTGATGACGTTGAAGGGTAGGGAGAGAGACGCTATTACACTATCAGTAAATAATTCTGCCTATCGCACAACAGCGAAAGTTGTTGAACTGGAGCTCAGCCAAAAATTCCGAGACTTACACGATCCCACATTCCCCTTGTTCTGCTCTTGCCATTCTTTCATCGCTCGTTCAAACCCCTTGTGAGCGCTTCGTACTTTTGCTTCAGATATGGTAGTGTAATCATCGGGTAGGATTTGCACCGATAGATCGTCAGCAAGTGTTTGTAAATATACCAATTTGCAGAGAGTTCCATCCGTGTCCTGAGGATCCTCAGAAAGCCGGAATTCTATTAGGCATTCTTGTAAGTAACCATCGTTGCAAATCAGATTCGGACGCCTCATTCCCATTGCGATACTTTGTTAAAAGATAGACGTTAGTACATACATATTATCTGGCGAGAAGAGGATCCATGAAGGGCGTGATGGTCACTCTGACATACCTTGAATATAAGAGGTAGGACCCTAGCCAGGCCCTTCTGCATTCGATTGACTCGGTATCAATCAATGAAGAGTCTTGCTGCAGGACACTGAAATGATTTCTCTTTGCCTTGGGCTTTTTATTGATGCCGAGATCAATCGCCATTCCGGCAGCCATATGTACGAGTTGGAAGTACTTTGAGTCTTTACCTGGCTCTGGCAAATACCATACTGTGATTACTTGAATGGCCTGCAAGATCTCCAAAGATTTGCTTACGCCGTTGATCACGCGATCAACAAGCGTGTGCATGATCTCTTTCTTGAGTGCATCTTGTAAACCGGGTAGTTTTTGACCAGACGTAACGCTCAAAATCGCCAAGAATAAGACCGGGGTTGATTTGCGTACAGCTTCCGATGTGGTGTCTTGAGAAAAGACGACAATAGGCATATGTGGTGCCATGTTCTGAGTGTAATGGACAAACAGAGCATCAGCAGTAGCCATTTGCAAGATCCCACGGCTAACAACATCAGCATCACCAAAATTCCTTCGACCAGCCTCTGGCAGCTCTCCTGTGCTTGCCATCCTAGGAGTTGGAATTGGACCCATCTGGGCTTCTGGTGCCATGAAGGGAGCTTTTGGTGGCGGGCGTTGAGCAACCTCAGTAGGAAAACTCGGCGGATAAGATCGTGGATAATCACCTTGCTGGAAGTCAGAGAACGTTCGTTTCTTACCGCTTCCGGATGCATTGGAGGGACGAGGAGTTTGCTGAAAAGTTGTGCCTCCCATTATTGTGTCCCGTTGCGTGTTATCCACTTCTTCGTAGATGCCATCATCATCACTATTCACATTGCCTTCCTTTGTCGACTTGAGGTTCTGTTCAAGCGCATCGATCTTTCTCTCCAATTCAGCAACCTTGCTATCGGTCTTCTTTTGTCGTTTCCGACTTGGTCCCGTGATCATACAAGCGCGACCTGCCTTTGCGCATCTCTTGCACTGCCCACCGTCTGCGTCAACCTCACATTTCACCTTTAAGCTTCGGCATGCTTCACAAGCTCGCGGCCGTTTAGTATCAGCTATATCCGGCAGGGGTGCTTGCATCGGGTGTTGCAAAGGTGCTCCGCGGGCATCGTGGAATGGTGAGTAAACTTGAGGGTAATAGGGATTGAAGCCATCTTGCGTCCACGGTGGTGGAGGTGGAGGAGCAGGTGAAGGAGCGGGTGCAGGAGCACCGTAGGGGAGGTGCTGGTGCTGATGTTGGACAGGATGTGGAGGTAGAGGTGGAGGTAGTTTCAGGTAGTCGGATACAGTGCCCTCTACTGGAGCAGCACTCGAAAATGGCTGTGAGCTTGTTGCTGCCTCTTGCAGGCGAGGATCGATCTTGCTCTCCTGGGTCTGGGAGACAGGATGGCGGTCGGGCTCCATAGTGGCTAGTAATGTCGGGGGACCGGCGAGTGGGTGACCGTGGCGGCGGTGCGGACGGCTGGTTTTCCCCGACGTCAAACTTCTCCTGGCTGTTCAAGGATGCTTCTGGTAGGATCCTCACATCATGACATCTTCTTCACGAACAAAAACGACATCTCACAAAGATGTGATCGTCACTGCCTTCATAGCTGTCAAGCAGGCAGAAGCTCATGTGTTCGTATCCATGCTAAGATGGGCTGGGTTCGACCGGGTGGCAATACCAATCTACCAACCAATGACACATGTAACCCTATATTTGTATATTTATCACCCACAGACTACCACTGACAACAGGTTGATGAAGGGATTTCAATTCCGTTGGTTATATGACGTTGATTCATATGACATGGGTATAGGATGATCGCTTTTGTTAATAGTTTTGCCTATCAGGTTAATGCCATAAGTTGTAACGACATACCCATTTACCTACGCAATCAACAGACTCAGACTGAGCTCTTCAACTATACCTTCGAGTGTCTACTATTGCATGTGTCAATGCTCATCTTCTGGCCCTTTACATCTATTCCAGTCTGGTCCACACACTTTCCTAAAGATTTTGTTGATTTCTTGAGGTGATAAATTCCGTACGTGCTCGGTCAACGGCACCTGCCAAGATTTTGCTCCTTTCCTGATATTGGTAAAATTCATTCATAATGTCTGCCATCTGTTTGGTGAGGCCTCCAACTGTGTCAGGATCAATCGCCGTCATCATGCGACGTCGAAGTGCTCGCATCTGTTCTTCAACGTCACAACCAATAGTTAAAAGTTCTTGCTGCTGTTTGAAGAGGTGCTGAAGCTGGTTTTGACTGCCCAATGAGCCATTCACTCGAGGCTGAATATCTTGAGATACATTTCTGATTGCCGGAGAGCGGCACCCATCTATGAAAGGAACTGCTGTATGGCCTTGCACGATGCTTGGGGAAGATGCCGACATCCGTGGTCGTCGGGCAGAGGAATCCCGTGGCTGGGTGCCGTTCGCAGTTTGCCACATCGGTCTGAATGTCGGAGCATCTGGATTCAGCACCCGCCGGCTGCGTCGACCACTGATATATCCAGCGCTTTCTGGACGGCTGCTAGGACCATTGATAAAAGAATAGTCCAACAGTGTTCGACGCGGGTACAATCGAGCTGGCTGTGCACCAAGTGGTGGTATTGGGCGCGACCCATGGCGTATGCTATCTGTGGACGACATAATAGTTGCTGGCTCTATGATTGGTCAATCTGGTGCGTCGAGCCACTTATTCCAATGGTTTCCAATACCTTGATTGAGGTGGGCCCCCTGTGGCCTGTAAACGCCATCGGCCGCCTGGTATGTCGTCAAGCGTACGTTAGGTTCGGAAAAAAACATTGACTGATTGATGTGACCAGACCGATGATAGGACGTCGATAAATTGGGGCTGGTGTGTCTGACTAGAGAAACATTGTGAGGACGTAGAATTGCGCCCTCAGAGGGGTATGCTGTAGTACGCTGCACTGATCTCATGCTCAAAAAGAAGCTACCGTCGCATGGGTCTGACTATACTTAGTGAACATTAATCCCAAAAGTGCAAATCCCCGGATGTTGTTGAGTGCTTTCGGTCGGTAGGGTTACCGTTGTTGTTCCTTGGAAGCTAATGCTCAAGTGTTGACTATGAAATTGGTAACGCGTTTCTTTCAATCACTGGTCAATATTGCGCTATACCTCTATATTCTTGGAGCACCTTCGGAAATTCCAATGATAATCTCTCACGGCTTTGTACTATCGCTAGAAACTGGGGGCCTTCATGAAATCCAAATATACTCCTGGCGCTTTTCTATTGTCAATGCCATTGATATACGGCCTGCCGCGAATGATACTGGAGCCACGCTAAATCCTCCAATATCAAACCCGATCCTCACCGTCACAGTATTACATATCAGAACCGACTTTTGATCCTACGAATGTGTGGTCAAACAACGAACGGGGTATATTCTAAATCCAAAGAACCCTCTCATAAAAAGTTCAAACTCCCAAGATCAACTCGGTATCCCATACTCTCGTCATAAAGTCGTCCCATTAGCCGCACAAGGCATAAGAGTGTCCGGCGTATCCTCAGCTTCCTCTTCGAGCTGATCCCTTTTGATTATCCCACTCCTCCAATAGACATAGCCGACCAGGACCAACCCAATGACCAAGGCAACGATGAGAAGCATGAGGTTGACTGGCAACGGATCTCGGTGGAATGTCTTATGTGTTAGAGCGTCCAACCCCGCCTGGGAGAAGTTGAGCAAGCCTGCCATGCAAATGATGAGCCCGTAGACTTTTCCAAAGGTATGATAGCCGAAGACTTTGCCTGCATAGTCTGAAACGGCAGTGTAGTAGAGTGGGCGGTAGAGAACAAAGAGCGCAATATTGGCATAAGCTGCCCACAGGTAAGGTAGGCAGCCAAGAACGCCAATAGCGCTAGCGACAGCAACGAGAAGGCAAAGCGTAAAAAGAGTGCTAGTATTATCCAGGACAAGTCCAATGAAGGGCACACTTAGCACACCGCCGACTGGCAAAGCGACGTCGAAGACATGGTTGATCTGCTCCGCAAGTATGTCGCTATGCAAGATGTACTCGTACTGTGTAGTGACAGTCGCCACAAAGTAATTGATCCTGGTCATTTGAACTACAGTGAACAGCGCAATGAGCCAGAACCATGGCGTCATGATTTGCTGCAGTGCCGACCGGCCATGGAGAACACCCCAAACGCCACTGATGTTCTTCTTTTTCTCTTCTTGCTGCTGCTGTTTGTTTCCACCAGATTTTCCAAGGAGCGAAGTCATCTCTGACACAGCACTTTCGCGATGTTTCTGGCGCTGCTCGTGGTCTTCACGGGCCCTCGCAGTATCCTCAGTGCCGTACTGTCTAGTTTGGTCCACGTCTGATGGGTTCTCTGCTCGCACGATGAGTTCGCCAACAGTCTTGTAGGAGCTGGTCGGCATGATGAATATCTGTACAATTAAAATGAATACAGGTACAATCATGTATATCAGGAAGAATTTTCGAGGCGTAAAAGATCCATTAGTTGCCGAGTAGATTAGCCGGTAGAAAAGGAAGACAGCGCTTGATGAGTCGAAAGCGCCAGTGAGTAGAGCGAGTATCAAACCAGAATACTGAGGAAATGTATTCGATAATTGGAAAGACGAGATGAACACGAATGGGCCCCCGAGGGCAAGAAAAAGATAACCTGGAACATAGGCGTCGAAGGGTAGTTGTGCTGCGAAGGCCATTAAAAGAGCACCAATGACTAAGAAGAAGCATCCAATAAGGCCACTGATCCGAGGGCCATATCTGTCGAGGATGGTGCCTACAGGGAGAGCGCAGACATTGGTAGCAACGGCCGCCGTAGTGAACATAACGTTAAGCCTTGACACCGTTAGCAAGCTTCCTTCACAATCATCGGCTGGACACTGTACCGAATCTCCTGCTCGTAGCATGTCCTCTCCCTGATGCTGACCTCCTCGTCCGAGCAGTATTCTCTATAGACCCCCTCTTCAACCAGGACTGGCTTAAGTGCTGCGTATCCGAATACCACACCTGCTGAAAGGAGGCAATATAGAATAGCGATGGCGACCTGCTCTGAAGTATACTTAATCAATATCGACCGTAACTCTCGACCAGGGCTTGTGGACTGCTTACGTATCCTTCTGCCCTTCGAAATCTCAAATGCTCCAATGGGCTCTTCTTTTGCCGCTGGGCCCCATGACCCTGCCGGATTGAAAGACATCTTTCTATGTTCCGACCTCGACGGAGACGAGCCCCGCACTTGCTCGTAAGAGCTCATAGAGCTCACACGATGCAGCGACATCTTGAAATACGAAGATTGATTGAAGGAAGCAAAAGAAAGAGGGTGAAATTGAATTGGTGTGTGTTGACCCCGCCCTACCGATGAAAGTTTAAGAGCAGGCCTTGACTAGAACTAGCCGGGGTACAGCATTCGCACGCTAACGCGAATTTCCTCCCAATCAATGGTAATAGCACAAAGAGAATATTGCATGGTCGACATTGACAGCGATGACAACCTTGCGACTTTTCTGTAGCGCTTCAAGACGTCACAGCATTGAGGAAAGTGGCGGAGAGTTTGGCAGCTTGGCGTGTGGGGTTTGACAATTTGGTTGCGAGCGGATATAGAAAACACAGGCAACGAAGGTTCTCGGTCGTGGGTAGGTAGAGAGATGTCATTGATTCTATCTAATGGATCTGGCTTTTAGAGCTTTAATGCTGACTAATCATATCCTCCGCTCCTTCCTTGCTCCACAACTCCTATTTAAATATAAAAGAAGCCCCTACGACCGCTTCAGAAGAAGCCTTATAGAGGTGCATACTTTATAGGGAGAATCTTTAATAACGATAACTAAGCTTTAATCTATATTTATATCCTCTACTCTCTTCTTAAACCCTTCTATAGCTCTCCTCCGACGACGCGTATCTTCTAAATCCTATAGCTACTCCTCCTCCGCAGCTACCTTTAGCTCTTTTTCACGATAGTTTATAATATTAGTAAACCCTTTTTCGTAAATCTCCTTATAGATCCGAGCTTCCGATTCCTTTAGGGCGGCTATAAAGACGGTATCCTTATCTATAATTAGGATATTTTTATATTCGTTAACTATTTAATTTCGAGCTTTAGTACTCGTAATACGCTCTATCTCCCTCGTAGTATCGTCCTTTA
>JAABUI010000656.1_pt1 | contig 23855 bp, 24 predicted proteins | sample 5559111 | NCBI WGS metagenome assembly JAABUI01 (sample SAMN10711870, study PRJNA513365) | rock metagenome | isolation source: Antarctica rocks | place: Antarctica: Victoria Land, Buttleship Promontory
TCATCAGGCGAGCCGGTCGCCGACTCCCCGTCAGCTCCGGTCGAGGTCGCAAGATTGCTACTCATCTGGCTGTCCCCTGTCGAAGTCCGCGAGTTCGCGGTGTCTCACTACAGCCTGACAGTCAGGGGAGTGAGCACATCGAGCCCACTTCGTAGACCGTATCGAACCGTCGGTGCCGGGGCGCGTCTAACTACTAAGCTCGATCGTGCACCCCGCCGACCTGCGACTCGTGCACAGGGTACCCGGCAGGGGTAGGGTATCAAGCAACAGGAACAAGGTGAGGTTCCGGGCGCACGCAACTCAGCGGCCCATGGGTGGAGGTTGTCTGAAGCTGAACGCAAATGAGCGCGTCGCAATGAATAACCCCCTTCGCGCCGTGCACATCCCGAGGGATTGGGTTATTCGGGCGCGTCGCCACGACGCGCCCCGGACGCACCCACCTGGGTGCTGAGGAAGAGGAGTTCGATGCCAACAGGTGAGAACCCGCTGCTGCGTTCCCCGCTGAGTCGACGCCGGTTCCTGGCGCTCGGCGGGGGGCTGGCCGCGACGGCGACACTAGGTGCGGCGTGCTCGTCGCAGCCGCAGGCTGGGCCACCACCTCGGGTGGGGCCGCAGTCTCCTGCCGTGACGGCCGCGGCCCAGGCGCGTCAAGTTCCCGGCGCCCCCACAGTCAACGTGGCGCTGCAGGCGGCTCCCGCCGAGATCGACCTCGGTGCCGGTACGCGGGTCTCGACATGGGCGTTCAGGGGGCAGCTTCCCGGCAAGGAGATCAGGGCCAAGAAGGGTGATGTGTTGCGGGTCGATCTGCGCAACCAGCTGCCGCAGGACACCACCATTCATTGGCACGGTCTGGCGATTCGCAACGACATGGACGGTGTGCCAGGCCTGACCCAGGACCCCATCAAGTCGGGTGCGAACTTTCGGTATGAGTTCACCCTGCCGGAGTCGGGCACGTTCTGGTTCCACCCGCACGTCGGGATGCAGCTGGACCGGGGTCTGTATGCCCCGTTGATCCTTGAGGACCCCAACGAGCCCGGCAAGTACGACACCGAAGTTGTCGTCGTCCTGGATGACTGGATCGATGGAACCGGCACGAATCCCGATGCGGTGCTGGCGAATCTCAACCAGCAGGGCATGGCCATGGGCGCTGGTGGCGGTATGTCCGGGATGGGAATGTCCGGTAACGGTCCCCTCGGTGGAGATGCCGGTGACGTGAACTACCCCTACTACCTGGCCAACGGCAAGATCGCGGCCGCACCGCAGGTGGTGGAGGCCAAGCCGGGTCAGCGCATCCGGCTGCGCCTGATCAACGCCGGCGCGGACACCGCGTTCCGGGTGGGTATGCCCACCTCGGCGATGACCATCACCCACACCGATGGTTTCCCGGTGACCCCCCAGCAGGCCCAGGCGGTGATCATGGGCATGGGTGAACGGGTCGACGCCATCATCACCGTGCCGGACACCACAACACCGCTGTTGGTGGTCCCGGAGGGCAAGAATGGCATCGCCCAGCTGGTGATCCGCGTCAACCAAGGGGTGGCGCCGGACCCACGCACCCTGGTGCCGGCGTTCCTGCAACGGCCGGTGCTGAACACGGCGGCAACGAGGGCCACCGAGCAAGTGTTCTTACCGACGAAGAAGCCCGACGTGACCCACGACCTCGTGCTCAAGGGCCCCACCAACGGCCCAGCGGGAAAGTACACCTGGACGATCAACGACAAGATGTACAACCCCGCCGAAGGGCTGCCGGTCCGTCAAGGTCAGCGCGCGCGACTGCGGTTCATCAACCAGTCCATGATGTATCACCCCATGCACCTGCACGGGCACACCTTCCAGGTCCGCGGCCAAGGCGGTGTGGGACCACGCAAAGACACGGTGCTGGTCCTGCCGATGCAGACCGTCGAGGTCGACTTCGACGCCGACAACCCCGGCCAGTGGCTGACCCACTGCCACAACCTTTACCACGGTGAATCAGGAATGATGACCGTGACGTCTTATGTGGAGTAGCCGGATCGATCGCGGCGCCTGGAGCTGGCCGCCCACCCAGCCCGCTGCGGCGATTACTGCGGTCGCGGCCGCCACCCCCACGGCGGTGATCGAGAACCCTCCTGCACTCGCATGACGCCGGGGCGGTGGCGGGACTATCCGACGTTGGTGCCGGTCGTTGTCGCCGGCTACGTATGGGCCGCCTCCCACCTTCGCGGTGTCGAGGTTGCTGTCGAAGTCGGCCCCTGCCAGCAGGGGCAACTGAACCTTGTTGGGCGGGCATGGACCTATGAGTGGATGACCCACCGTGGCGGCACACGCTGACGGTGCGCTGTCAGGTGTGGACGGTTACCGGAAGAACGCGACGCCGCGGCCCACCCGCAGGTACCCAGTGACCGGCACACTGTGCCGTCTTCGCCTCCACCCTCGGCGGTGTACACTAGGGGGGTATGGTACTAATTGAGCGTCGGCGGGTTGGCTGACGCAGCTCAGCGGAGATCGGGAGGCGGCACGTGAACGGTTACACAGCCAACAAGGACGACTACCTCAAGCGGCTGCGCCGTATTGAGGGCCAGACTCGCGGACTGCAGAAGATGATCGAGGACGACAAGTACTGCATCGACGTTCTCACCCAGATCTCCGCCGCGACCAAAGCGCTGCAGTCGGTTGCCTTGAGACTGCTCGACGAGCACATGGCCAGCTGCATGGTCGACGCCGCCAAAGCCGGTGGCCAGGAATCGGAGACCAAGATCCGCGAGGCCTCCGATGCCATCGCCCGCCTCGTCCGCTCCTGAACACTCCACCCACAACGCAACCGTGAAGGACACCCCCATGAGCACGACGACCAACTACCCCGTGACCGGGATGACGTGCGGTCATTGCGCCGCCGCGGTCACCGAGGAGCTCACGGCGCTGCCTGGCGTGAGCGAGGTGAGCGTGGACCTGGCCGCGGGGGGAACCTCCACGGTCACGGTCACCAGTGACGCCCCGCTGAACAGCGAGCAGATCGTGGGCGCACTCGACGAGGTGGGTGACTACCACCTGGCGACAGCCTGAGCGCGATGCACGGAAGACCCACGGAGAGGACAGGACATGAGCACCATCGACCAGAGCGCCGGGCTTGATCAGGGAGCCGGGATCGGCCCTACCAGCAGCATCGAGCTTGCGATCGGTGGCATGACGTGTGCCTCCTGCGCCGCGCGGATCGAGAAGAAGCTGAACAAGCTGGACGGGGTCATCGCGGGCGTCAACTACGCCACAGAGAAGGCCAAAGTTACCTACGGCGGATCCGTGGTAACGGCCGATCTGGTTGGTGTCGTGGAGGCGACCGGGTACACCGCTGCGCTGCCGGCGGCGAGAGAGGCCGACGGCGCGGACGAGCAGCCCGCGGAAGCAGATGCGGCTGCGCTGTTGCGGCAAAGGCTGCTGGTCTCGCTCTTCTTGGCGGTCCCGGTGGTGGTGCTGTCAATGATTCCGGCGTTGCAGTTCACGAACTGGCAGTGGCTGGCCCTGACGTTGGCCTCCCCGGTGGTGGTGTGGGGGGCGTGGCCGTTTCACCGGGCGGCGTGGGCGAACGCCCGCCACGGCGCAGCCACCATGGACACCCTCATCTCCGTCGGAGTGTCCGCCGCCTACCTGTGGTCGCTGTGGGCGTTGTTCGTCGGTGACGCCGGCATGGCGGGTATGCGGATGAGCTTCAGCCTGCTGCCCGAGGCGGGAGTAGGGGCCAACCACATTTATCTGGAAGTTGCCTCCGCGCTCACCGTGTTCATCCTGACCGGCCGCTACTTCGAGGCCCGCGCCAAAAAGCGCTCCGGCGCCGCGCTGCGAGCCTTGTTGGACATGGGCGCCAAGGACGTTGCCGTACTCCGCGACGGTATCGAGTCACGCGTGCCCACCGACCGTCTCGTGGTCGGTGACGTGTTCGTGGTCCGTCCGGGGGAGAAGCTCGCCACGGACGGTGTCGTCGTCGAGGGCAGCTCCGCGGTGGACGCCTCGATGCTCACCGGTGAATCGGTGCCCGTGGAGGTTCGACCCGGCGGCGAGGTCATCGGCGCCACCGTCAACGCCGGCGGCCGACTGCTGGTGCGGGCCAGCAGGATCGGTGCGGACACCCAGCTGGCGCAAATGGCGCGCCTCGTCGCGGACGCCCAGAACGGTAAGGCCCAAGTTCAGCGGTTGGCCGACCGGGTCTCGGCCGTTTTCGTGCCCATTGTCATCGGTTTGGCGGTGGCGACGCTCGCGATCTGGTTGCTCACCGGCAACCCGGTGACCGCGGCGTTCACCGCGGCGGTCGCGGTACTGATCATCGCGTGCCCCTGCGCCCTCGGGCTGGCCACTCCCACTGCCCTGATGGTCGGCACCGGCCGCGGCGCCCAGCTCGGCGTCCTCATCAAAGGCCCGCAGATGCTGGAGTCCACCCGAGCTGTGGACACGATCGTGCTCGATAAAACGGGCACCGTCACCACCGGTCGGATGAGCATGGCGGCGGTGCACCCCGGCCCGGGCGAGACCCGCGATGAGGTGTTGCGGCTGGCCGGGGCCTTGGAGGACGCCTCCGAACACCCGATCGCCCAAGCCATCGCGACGGCAGCCAAGAAAGACACCTCCGGGGTGGCCGGTGTCGAGGAGTTCGTCAACCACGACGGACGCGGGGTCAGTGGTGTCGTCGAGGGGCATGCGGTGCTGGTCGGGCGGCGCAGCTGGCTCGCGCAGCAATGGTCGCTGCCTGCGCCACCGGCGCTGGCGGCGGTCGCTGAGGAGGCCGAAGCCCAGGGCACCACCCCGGTGTGGGTGGCGTGGGACGGGGCAGTGCGCGGGGTGATCGTCGTGGCCGACACGATCAAAGACACCTCGGCCGCGGCCATCGCCCAGTTCCGCCAACTCGGGCTGCGCCCGGTGCTGCTGACCGGAGACAACCGCAGGGCGGCGAGTGCAGTCGCCGCGCAGGTTGGGATCGACCCCGGCGACGTGATCGCTGAGGTCCTGCCCGCGGGCAAGGTCACCGCCATTGCTGACCTTCAGGCGCAGGGCGCCACGGTGGCCATGGTCGGCGACGGGGTCAACGATGCTGCCGCCTTGGCCCAGGCCGATCTCGGGCTGGCCATGGGCACCGGCAGCGATGTCGCCATCGAGGCCTCCGACATCACCTTGGTGCGCGGTGACCTGCGGGCCGCGGCGGATGCCATCCGACTGTCCCGCTCGACGCTCAAGACGATCAAGGGCAACTTGTTCTGGGCCTTCGCCTACAACATGGCCGCGCTCCCGCTGGCCGCGCTGGGCCTGCTGAATCCGTTGATCGCGGGCGCGGCGATGGCCTTCAGCTCCATCTTCGTGGTCTCCAACAGCCTGCGACTACGGCGGTTCACCTCGACCGCGTCCGCATGAGCTCAGCGGCACCGCGGTCGCCCTGGGAGGGCGGCCACATCCGGGGGTTGTGGTCATTCACCGGGTCGTTGTGAGAGGGGTGCCAGGGTGGCTGTGGCCGTGTGCACATGTCCCCCGAAGTAGGTCAGGTGGGTAGTGCTGGCGTCCCGTAAAATCAGGCCGTCCCACGGCACGCGGTGTGGGTCGGCGCCACCGAGTGCGGCGAGGGCCCGGTATGCCGGGCGCAAGGGCGCTACGGCGCCGGTGGGGTCCCCGATGTCGGCGATACCGATCTGCACAGGGCGGACAGCGCTGCGTTGATCGATCACCGCCTACACCTCGTCCGTGCGTTCTAACAGAGACAATGCGATGATGGCGTCGACCTGGGCGGTGTCGATCTGCGCGCGGTGGAGGACCTCTGCCAGCGTGAGCAGATCACCGCTAATCAGAGAGACGTTGCGCAAGCCTGCTTTCTGAGTGCGTCGCTGCGCGGCGGCGAGCATGCTCGTGCTGGCGTCGACCCCGACGATGCGTCCGCACGGCCCGACCGCAGCAGAGACGTCTGGAAAATTCAAGCCGTTGCCACAGCCAAGGTCAAGGACGGTGTCCCCGGGTGGAAGGTCCAGCTGATGAAGCAAGTCCCGTCGTGGCCGACGGTAGCGCAGCGGCTCCAACGAGACCAGATCGTAGAGTCCACCCACGGCGTTGTCGCGTCCCCTGCCCCACACGGGATGCCCCCTCCAGTGATGTCGGCTGCGTGGGGAACTGCGTCCGGTGCGTGCGTATCCCGTTGTATCAGTCTACTATAAATATTAGTAGGTGCTTGCCTACCCTCGAGTGAAGGAGAGTTCGCATGCAGGCGGTGTTTTATGGTTTGGCAGTGTTGGCGTGCCCGGTGGGAATGGGCTTGATGATGTGGATGATGATGCGTGGGCAGAAGAAGAATCCCGATGGTGGGGGTTCCTCCGCTCAGGGCAGCGGGTCCCAGCAGCAGGTTGACCAGCTGCGCGCGGAGATCGATCAGCTTAAAGCTGACCGAGTCACTCAGCGAGGTCGCTGATGTCGGTGTGGGGGGCAGGGTTGCTGCTGCTCGCGGCGATCACCGTGACGTACCTGTTCTGCATTCGCCCACATTTGCGGGGATCAAGTGGCTGCGGGATGGCCGGGGCCAGCAAGAGTGACGCGGAGATGGATCGGCAGGTCGGCGAGTTGCGGGAGGAGCTGAGGGTCCTGCGGGCTCAGGACGCGTTGGACAGCGGCCGCGTTGCCAGCCGCACCCCACCTCCCCCGCCCAAGGCCTGAGCCGTGTCGCCCGCGCACATCGGCCTGGCGGGCAACAGGATCATCATGAGATGACCGACACGGGTATGTACATCACCGCCGGCCGGGTACACGTTGCGACCGGGCGCGCCCCCGCACCGCCGTCCTCAACCTGCCCGCGGCGGAGTCAAGACCGACGAGCGCGGCATCATCGATGTTGATGAGGCCAGCGCACCTTGAACCCACGGGTCTTGGCCGCCGCTGAGGGGCTGGGGAGGTGGTGCTCGACGCCACCTAAGCCATCAAATCTCCGATGACGGTGCAGGACCTGGCCGACACCTGGGCGCCGTACCTGACCATGGCGGAAAGCCTGCGGTTGGCGGCGAAACTCTTCGAACCGGGCGAGCAGCTACCCACCTCCTGGTGCGCCTGAGCTTTGTTCGTTGCTCGTCTCGACCGCAGCAGCGCACGTCGACGTGGTGTTCGCGCTGGGGTTCCCTTATCAGCCGGGCTTTGCGACTCGTCACAAACGACCTGTGACCGAAAACGTGCCCTATAGTCACGATGCCGTGGTGGCACCTCAGACGGATGGGGTGCAACCGCGAGGTGCGCCACAACTCAAGGCTGGTGTAGATAGTCGTGTACCACGCTTCGTACTTGTTCAACACTGGAAAAGACAGCTGGGTTGCGTACCCGCTCGATCGTGCCGTCGGGATGAACGAGGAAGCTGAGTGGAAGCACGGGCGGCCCCTTCAGTGCCCGCTGAGCTGCACCGCTGCTGTCGATTACGGAGGGGTAATGCACGCCGAGGCTGGTCATCAGTGCCAGCGCTGAACTGGGTGTGTCCTGCACGTTGACACCCAGGACGTTGATCGCGCCTGGTTCCGTGGCGTATGCCGCGAGGATGGGCAGTTCCTGCCGACATGGCCCACACCAGGAGGCCCAGAAATTCAGAAGTGTGGGTTTTCCATTGGAGGCGCTGCCCAGGTCGAGGCGGTCTGGTGATCCCAGACAATCGACGAACACCCCCGCTAGCTGTGCCGCCACCACTGCGCCCGCGGTCGTTCGGTCCGCTCCGGCCACCGGGCACGGCTGCAGTGCCGCCTTGGTGCGAGCATCCGCCAGTGCGGGGTCGGTCTGGTCAACGTTTGTCGTTTCGGTCCCAGGTGCTGAGAACTGTGCCCCGGTGTCAGGGGAGCGGCCGGTGGCGACGGTCGAAGGGTGTGGCCATAGGGCGACGATCAGGGCCGCGAACACTGCGAAACCTACGATGGTCCACCGCGCCTGGGTACTCACCTGCTGCGCTCCTTACTTGACGACACTCACGTCGTGCGACTACCCGGCGGCCGACTAATGCAAATAGTAGTTGTTCGACTCACGGTCCTGCATTGCGCCCTTGTCTCACCGACTGATCGGGTGCGCCGCAACGGCCTGGCCGAGGTCACCAGAGACACCGTCCGCGCCAACGACGTCCCGTTCCTCGCCGCCACGCCGGGCTGACAGAACAGTCCACAGCTTCAGTGTCGTGCAAGTGGACGCTGCGGTGCGACCGCGCCAAGAATGCCCGGAGCGAGGCCCTCAATCTCAACCGCAACCGCAACCGCAACCGCAACCGCAACCGCAAGGGGCCGCCTACTAAAGCCCTAAAAGTACTATTAGTATCGTCCACATTCGTCGGAGCGTGCCGCGCGCAATAGCCCCAGCGCGCATAGTTGGTCTGGAATGGGTCCTGTGAGAGGAGGTGTGTCGCATGGCACGTAGGAGGACCGACCGCGGTGGGGGCAGCCAGCTGTCCGCAGCGGAGTCCCGCCGAGCTGTGCTGGCCGCGGATCAGCGGGACGTAGGAGCGGGGCATCGCTCGCAATCCATTGCCCGTCCGGAGTCACCTGCGCGAACGAGAAAGTTTCCGCACAAGGTCAGCTTCTATCAGGATCCAGAGGACACCGCCCGGGTCCGCGCCGCACTCCTGCATACCCAGGGCAGTGAAGGCGGTCGCAGTCTTTCAGCCTTCATTCATGCCGCGGTGATGAAAGAGACCCGGCGCCTCGAGCGGAAATACAACGATGGCCAACCGTGGAGCGGAGTTGATGCGCGGGGAATCCCGCAGGGGCGCCCCCTGGACAGTTAGGCGCCAATGACTATGCAGGCCGACAGTGGGTAGCCGGGCCTTCAGTCAGCCGCAGAACGTACCACGAAGCGTTGATGTGGTCGAGGAATTAGTTGGTGAACGCTTACCGTATGGTTGCATCAATAGTACTATTAGGGGTGTCGATCAAGGGAAAGGTAATGCCGATGAGCACTCGTCAGGCAACAGCAGCGAGCATCGTGACCCGCGCGTCCTTCGTGATGGGCGGCCCGCAGAGTTTGAGTATCAGTGCGCACCACGCGCGCACCGCCGAGGCGCGGGTTGCACTGGCCTGGCCCACGGTGATGCTGACCTTCAGCGGTACCGGCCAGGTCGAGGCTGTGGCTCAGGGTTTCCGTGATGGCACGGGGGCGGCCCGCCGGTTGCCGAGGCGGGTCGCCTCCGCGGCCCTGACCGAGTTGGCGGACTTCACGACGTTCATGCCCGCGGTGTCCGTGGTGTTCACCGACACTCCGGCCGTCACCGTCCGGCTGGGGGAATCCGAGGATGGGCGTGGGGGATGGGCGCATCGCTCACGGTGGGTGGATGTCACCATCGCCGGATGCTTGTGGCGGCTACTGGACCAGGATGCCCATGCCAGCATTCTCGCCTCGATGAACGACCTCGAGCAGGTAGGTGCGGCCACCTTGCTTCCCCGCCAGGGGAGCCACGCTCGGTAGTGCGCGGTCGCTGAAGGCTCTCTGTCCCCAGCTTTGGGGTTGTCCACAGTGTGAGCGGAGAAGGTCGCGCGGACGACCACGACGCGGCATCGTTGATCACCAGACCAACCGCATGCTTCCGCGAAAGGCAAAGCCATGATCACCTGGAAACTCACCTGCGCCGACGGCACCGACACCGGCGCGCAAGACAGCCGACACTCAGCGCTCCGCGACGGGCTCGCAGCGGCCCAACGGCGCTACGACACCCTCGAACACGTCGGTGCACTCCCGGAGGACGGGCTGATGCCGTTGGCGTCCTTGACCCTCGCCGAGGAGGAGGCGATCCTCATCCGGCCTGGCCGCACTGTCGCCGGCCGGTACGACGCCGACAGTTTCGCGGATGTGCTCGTCCAGCTAGAACAGCAGTGGTTAGCCGAGCAGCCGGGCGCATTGACGCTGGGCACCGATGCGCCGGCGGCCGGCCTGTGACCTCTACGGCGGTTAACAGGTTTCTCCGAGCTTGGTGGCCACCGAAAAGCGTCAGTGGCGCGACGGCAATCACCGACGAGCAGGCCCGCCGACTGCCGGGGTAGCAGTTCATGGAGGGTGCCGTTCGACCGTCGGGCCGTGTCCCAATGCCACGCACTATCACCGGCAGCGCGGTGATCGTCGGTTCGTGCGCAGTTTGGCGGGCGGGCAGGTTGCGTCGACTTCGGTGGCGAGGAAGGCGATAGCAGCGCGGTGGAGTCCGGCGGGTAACCCGGTGTCGAGGGTGGCCCGCAGGGTGGTGCCGGTGTCGCCGTGGCCGAGGCGGCGTCCCGCGGTGAAGCGACGGTCGGGTGCCCGGTTCAGGACGGCGTATTAGGCGTAGACGATGACCGACCACGAGTCCGGGGCGGGGCGATGCTCCAGTGGTGTCGCGAGTTCCTGGCGTGCCCAGGCTGCGGTGTCCTGCGCGGGCGCGGTGGGCTAGATCTGTGTGACGGGTGGCGCGGCACTGAGGTGCGGCAAGGGGCGGGCCCGCAGCACCACCAGCGGCAGTGCCAGGGTGAAGGCCAGCAAGCTGTGTGCGCAAGCTCGGGTGCGGCGAAGCTGGTAGCGCAGGGTGGGGTGGACCCCGGCGTAGTAGGGGTAGACCAGCACCACCCTGGGTGGACCAACGAGGACGTGCGGCACTCGGTGGGCGGCGACCAGGCGGTCATGCAGCAGCACCCAGCCGGCGGATTCCAGCGCCTGCAGTCCTGCTGCGACTCGGGTTTCCTGTCGCGCTTGGTGACGCAGATCCCGGGTAGCGGGGTCATACCCGAACCGAGCGGTCATCTGCGTGCCCACTGAGTATGCAGCCCACCACGGCGCCGGCACTGGCAGCGGCCAGAACGGATGCCGGGTTGGGTGAAGCGAGTACCCCGAGGATCGCGGCGAGGACCGCGGCGACGACGCTGCAGGTAAGCGCTCGGAGGACGGCGGGGCGCAGTGGACGGGACCGAGCCCGCCCGATTTCCCCGGCGATGCGGGCACGCAGCGATGCCCCTGGGCACGGCGACCCGGTGCTGGTAGGCGTCCTGGTGGCTTCCCATTCCAGATTGGCTCGGGACACCAGCCGCGGCTGCTGCTGCTTGGCCTGCTGGTCGTCGTTGCCCATCGCCTTGGTCTCCCCACTGTGTTGCTCGTTGATTGGGACGCTAGCGGGTGGCACCGACACCTCGCAGCCCTCAACCGGGCAGCGAGGGAGTAACACGGCCCTCTGATCAGCGGGTGCTCAGGACCGGGCCGCGAGATCTCAGCGGCGCGGGCAGCGGCGGGCAACTGGGGTAGCGCCATCACCGCACGCCCGACGGGGTTCGTCTACCAAAGGCGGCAACGGTTGAGAAGCGGTTTCTGCGCCATCAGCAAGTACATGTGCTCTCCAACGAGTGTGGTCCTTACGGGTGTGCCGTACTGATGATGGGATACGCGGGTCTGCGGTTCGGTGAGCTGACGGCGCTTCGGATCTCGGATATTGACCTGGTGCGACGGCGTGCCCTGATCCGCCAAGCCGTGACCGATGTGGCCGGGCGGTTGGTGGTGGGTACGCCGAAATCCCACCAGCAACGGGAGGTTCCTCTGCCAGCATTCCTGGTGGAGCGTCTCGCCGTTGAGCTCGCCGGACGACGACCGGACGAGCTCGCGTTTTCCAGCTCCCCGCGGCGGCTACTTGCGGAACACAGTGTTCCGGAGATTCTATTTCGACCGTGCGGCGGAAGCGGTCGGACTGTTGGGCTTCACACCTCACGAACTGCGGCACACGGCAGCGTCCCTCGCCATAGCCTCGGGTGCCTCGGTAAAGGTTGTGCAGCGGATGATGGGACACGCCAGTGCGGCGATGACCCTGGACGTGTATGCGGGCCTGTTCGCCGATGATCTCGACACGGTTGCCGCCCGGCTCGACGTGCTCGGCCGTGCCGCTGCGGAAGCAAATGCGGACCAGTTGCGGACCGAGCCGCCGTTTTCAGGCCGCGGAGTATTCAAGTTGAGCAGTAGAAGTACCGCCTGACCTGCGACTTTCACTCGTGGGCCCCGTCGGGCTCGAACCGACGACCTGCGGATTAAAAGTCCGTAGCTCTACCAACTGAGCTAGAGGCCCCAAGGCATTCGCCGGCGCGGCCGGTTGATGCGATTGGCAGCCTAGCGAACACCCACATCCCCGCGCCGCGCTGGGTTGCGGTCTCGGACCACTCAGGTCAGGCGGACGGCGTTGGGCATGATGTCGCCCAGGCGCAGCGGGCTGACCGTCACGTAGGAGCCCGACTCCGGCGCCTCGATCATCTTGCCGGCGCCGATGTAGAGCGCGACGTGATGGATGCCGCTCAAGCCGTAGAACACCATGTCGCCGGGCTGGATCTGGGCGAGCGGAACCTGTTTGCCGGCGAGGTACTGGTAGCCGGCGTAGTGCGGCAAGGAGACTCCCACTGCGGCGAATGCGTACATCATCAGCCCGGAGCAGTCAAAGCCGACCTTGGCGAAGTCGCCATAGCTGTCGGCGACGCCGCCATCCCGGACCCCGAGGGTGGGGCCCGCGGTGTTGCCCCCGCCCCACGCGTACGACACGCCGAGCTGGGAGACGGCCCGCCGGATCGCTGCTTGGGCGTTGGCCGATGCCGGGACCGTGCTGCCTGTGCTGCCTGTGCTGTCCGGGCTCATCAGGCTGCCGACTGCGACAACCTGGGTGCGGGCGGCGTCCGCGGCGGCTTTGGCCTCGGCGGCTTGGGCGGCGCGGCGCTGCGCCACCCATTGGTCGAAGGCGACGCGCTGCACCTGCAGCCCGGTGACGTTCTGCCGCGCCGTGTCGTAGTCGTAGAGTGCGCGATCGCGTTGGTTCTCGACCTGCTTCGCCTGCGTGAACTGGGTCTGCTGGGCCTGCGCCGCGGCCTTCGTTGCCGTGTCCGCGGTTTGCTTCGCCGCGCCGGCGTCGGCAGCGGCAGTGTCCGCCTTCGCCTTGCTCGCTTGCGCAACTGAGTGGGCCCCGGTAGTGCGCGACTGGGCTTGGGCCACCGTGCTCAGCACGTCCAGCTTGCTGCCGCCCACCGCGTTGAGCAGAGCGACCCGGTCCAGCAGATCCTCCGGACTGCCCGCCGCCATGTACGCACTGAAGTTTCCGATGGTGCTGCCCTGCTGGAAGCTGCCGACGGCGAACCGGGTGGCCTGCTGGCCGGCCGCGTCGGCGTCGGCGTCGGCGGCGGCGACTGTGTGCTGGGCGTCGGCCTCTGCGGCGTCCGCGGCCGTGACCGCGTCCTGCGCGGAGGCGAGGTCCACCGTTGCCTTGTTCGCCTGCTCCTGGGTGAGCTCCAACTGCTGGTGCAACTGGTCCAGCTGCGTTTGTGCCTTCGCCAGCTTCGCAGCCAGGTCGTCCACCGCCGCAGCCTTGCGGTTGGCGTCGACCGCCGCGCTGTTCAGCTGGGAATCACCAGGATCGGGAGGTGGCGGGGCGGGAACTGCGGCAGCACCACCCGGCGTGCCCACCAAGACGGCGACGGCGGCCGAGACGGTGATGACGACACGGGCCAGCCGCTCGGGACGGAGCCACGACACAGAGAAAGCTCCTCCCGGCGACTGTGAGCGTCGACACGCTCACCTGCATACACTTACACCCTCAGGGCCTTGATCGCTATGAACAGCCGTTTGTCGCGGCAGCAGCTAGGCCCGCGGCGCCGAGGTGCCCCGGTTGATCCCAAGCCGGGTAGCGAGGTCGAAGCGAGTGATGAGCCAGGTCGCGAGCAGGGTGCCGAGCCAGGCCGCGAGCCCGCCGAGCAGCAACCCTGCGACGACGTCCTGGACGTGGTGGGCATGGGCGGCCACGCGGGCGGCGGCGATGAGGATGGCGGCGACGGCGAGGATGGCGCCGTAGAGACGATGGCGCAGCGCCACGATTCCCGTCATCAGGCCGGCGGCGAAGCTGTGGTCAGAAGGGAAGCCGTTGCCCGGAGAGTGGTGCAGCATGTTGTTGAGGGAAGGGTCCTGCATGAACGGCCGCGGATCGTCGTAGACGTGGCCCGCGATGGCCATGAAGATCCCCACCAGGATCAGACCGAGCACCGCCGCGCCGGCAAGCTGCAGCTTGCCCCGGCGGTCTTCCTTGAACACCCAGACCAACGCGACGGCGATGACCATGACGTACAGCAGGTATTCGGCGACGGCGACAATGAGGGAGTCCATGGGGTACCACTCTGCACACTCGCGCGGGCAAGCGTGGGCCTCCCTCAGCGGTTGCACAGCATCGCTGCCTGGTAGGGAGGACGGATGAGTTCGCAGTCGTCACCGCTGGCCGCATTGCTGCAGCGCAGCACCCGCACCGTCGCGTTCACCGGCGCAGGGGTGTCGACGGAATCGGGGATACCCGACTTTCGTTCCCCTGGCGGGGTATGGACGCGATATGACCCGATGGACTTCACCTTCGAGAAGTACGTCGGGTCGGCGGAGGTACGGGCAAATGCGTGGGCGATGCGACGCGAGTTCCTGGCGGGGGCGGCCGAGCCCAATCCGGCCCACCGTGCGCTGGCAGCGTTGGAGCGGGCGGGGCGCGGTGCCGGGGTGATCACCCAGAACATCGACGGGCTGCATCAGCTTGCCGGTTCCCGCGAGGTGCTCGAAATCCATGGGACCGCGCGCGAGCTGATGTGCATCGGGGTGGCACCGACGGCGGGCACCCCAGACGGCTGCGGATTTCGTGCCGCTCACATCTGGGCGCTGGATCGAGTCGACACGGGCGACGTCGATCCGCACTGCCCGCACTGCAGTGGTCTGGTCAAATCTGCGACGGTGTCCTTCGGCCAGATGCTGTTTCCGGGCGTGATCGAGGCGGCCGTGGCGCTGGTGGAGTCGGCCGATCTCGTGCTGGCGATCGGCTCGTCGCTGCAGGTGTTTCCAGCGGCGGATCTACCGGTCCGTGCGGTCAAGTCCGGTGCGACCTTGGTGATCATCAACGACGAGCCGACGCCGCTGGACTCGGTGGCGGACCTGGTGGTCCGGGGCCGCGCCGGGGAGGTCCTGCCCCCGGCCGTGGCGTCGGCCCTGACGCAGACACGCTGAGGATCGGCGACGCAAGAGCGATCAATGCCGGTGCGCGCCATACTCGGTGGTGGTCGGACACGCCGCGCTCGACCACCTACACCGGTCGGGAGTCATTGTCGTGAGCACCGCCATGCTGAGCAGCCCCGAGGCCCAGCCACGTCCGCAGCGGCTCATGACGAAGCCGGCCGCGGCGCTGTGCGGAGTGGTGGCGGTACTGGCCGCACTGGGCGCTGGGCACCTCGTTGCCGGATACCTCGACCCGCAGTCCTCGCCCTACCTCGCGGTGGGCAACAGCTTCATCGACCGCACGCCGGCCTGGCTGAAGAACTTCGCGATCAGCACCTTCGGCACCAATGACAAGCTCGCCCTGCTCCTGGGCATGGGCGCCGTGATGCTCTTGGTCGGTGCGGCAGCGGGACTGCTGTGCCGCCGCAACCGGGCTGCGGGAACCGGCTTCATCGTGCTGCTCGGCATCGTCGGAACCCTGGCGGCACTGGGCCGCCCGGACACCAAGGCCCTCGGCGTCCTCGCTCCGCTCGCCGCTGTTGTGGTGGGCGTCGCGGTGCTGCTGCTGCTCGTGCGTCAGGCGACGCCGGACGCGATCGGCGGCCCGCTGTCTCGTCGCTCGTTCCTCGGCACCGCGGCCGCACTGGCCGCCGCCGCAGGCCTGGGTGCAGTGGTCGGCCAGCGCGCCAGGAACTCGACCGACGTCGCGGCCTCGCGGTCGACAGTGGGCACCGTGACGCCGGTCAACGCACTGGCGCCGGCGCCGGGCGGTGCCGACTTCCTCGCCGATGGTGGGCTGCCATTCATCACCCCCAATGCCGACTTCTACCGCATCGACACCGCTTTCGACCCGCCGCGGATCCGGGCGGAGGACTGGTCCTTGCGCATCCACGGCATGGTGGACAAGGAGATCACCATCAACTTCGCGCAGCTGATGGCCCGGCCGCAGCTCGCCCAACGTGTGACCTTCACCTGCGTGTCCTATGAGGTCGGGGGAGACCTGGTGGGTAACGCCGACTGGGTCGGTGTCTCCTTGCGGGACCTGCTGCTCGAGGCCGGTGTCCGCCCCGGCGCCGACCAGATCTTCTCCAGCAGCCAAGACGGCTTCACCGCCAGCACGCCGGTCGACGTGGTGCTGCAGCCGGACCGCGGCGCAATGCTCGCCGTCAACATGAACGGCGAACCGCTTCCCGTGGAGCACGGGTTTCCGGTCCGGATGCTGGTGCCCGGTCTGTACGGTTTCGTCTCGGCCACCAAGTGGATCACCGACATCGAGCTCACCACCTACGCCGCAAAGCAGGCGTACTGGACGCCGCGGGGGTGGTCGGACCACGGTCCGGTGAAGATCGCTTCGAAGGTCACCGCCGCCCGCCGCTCCGTCGGCCCGTCGAACAACACAGTCACCGTCACCGGCGCAGCCTGGGCGCAACACCTCGGCATCGCCGGGGTGCAGATCCGCGTCGATGGCGGAGCCTGGCAGGACGCTCGCCTGGGCACGGACGGGGGGACGGACGCATGGCGCATGTGGCGGGCGGACGCGGCCGATGTTTCCGGAGGCAGTCACACCGTCGAGTGCCGCGCCACCGGATCGGACGGTGTGCAGCAGACGGAGCAGATGTCGCGGCCGGACCCCGACGGTGCGACCGGCTGGCACAGCTTCAACTTCACCTTGTAGCGCTACAGCCCGGCCGCCTCCAACAGCCGCAGCCACACCTCGCTGATCGTCGGGTACGCAGGCACCGCGTGCCACAGCCGCTCCAGCGGGACCTCGCCGACGATGGCCACCGTCCCCGCATGGAGTAGCTCGGCCACGTCGGACCCGACGAAGGTGACGCCCAGCAGCACGCGCCGTTCGCGGTCGACCACCATGATCGCCTTGCCCTCGTAGCCGTCGGCGTGCAGCGCGGAACCACCGACGGCGATGTCGATCTCCACTACGTCGTTGGCGATCCCGGCATCGTCGACCTGCTGGGCCGTGCGGCCGACGAAGGCGACCTCGGGGTCGGTGAACACCACCTGGGGTACCGCGCTGTGATCGGCCGTGGCGGCGAACTTGGTCCAGGGGCCAGCATCCACGGCGCCCTTGGCCCGCGCCACGATGACGTCGCCGACCACCCGGGCGTCATACTTGCCTTGGTGCGTCAGCGGGGCACGGCCGGTCACGTCGCCGCACGCGTACAGCCACCCCCCGTCCACACTGGACACCACACCGCTGTCGTCCACCTCCAGCGTGTCGCCGGGGGTGAGCCCGACGGCCTCCACGCCCACGTCGTCGGTAGCCGGTCGGCGTCCGGTGGCCACCAGCAGCTCGTCGACCACTACCACGGTGGCGTCGTCCAGCTGCAGGTGCACGCCACTGTCGTCGCGGGTGACCCGGGTGGGGCTCACCCCGAACCGCAGGCGCACACCGTCGTCGTCCAGGCCCTTACGGACCAGTGAGCTGGCCGAGGGTTCCATCGAGGCGAGCACCGTGTCGCCCCGGTTGATCATCGTGACGTCCGAGCCGAGTCGAGCGAACGCCTGCGCCAGCTCGCAGCCGACCACGCCGCTGCCGAGCACCGCCAGCCGTGCCGGGATGCTTTGGGTGGAGGTGGCCTCGCGCGAGCCCCAATGCTCAATCTCGGCCAGGCCCTCGATCGGCGGCTCCTTGGGCACGCTGCCGGTGGCGAGCACCACAGCGTGGATGGCCGTCAGCGTGGTGCCGTCATCCAGCCGGAGCGCCTTGACGCCGCTAAGACGGGCGTGCCCACGGATGACAGTGATGCCTGCCCCCTCGGCCCATTTCTGCTGGCTGTCGTCCTTCCAGTCCGAGGTGAAGGAGTTGCGCCGGGTGAGCACCGCCTTGGGGTCGAAGGACGCGCTGACGCCATCCAGGCGGGTGGCCGCCCGCACGGCCTGCGGGGTGCGGATCAACGCCTTGCTGGGCATGCACGCCCAGTAGGAGCACTCACCGCCGATCAGCTCGGCTTCGACCATGGCCACACTGAGTCCGCCGGCGACCGCGCGGGCGGCCGCGTTCTCGCCGATGGCGCCACCGCCGACCACAATGACGTCGAAAGTATCGTTCACCAATTCTCCAATGATTCGTGGAAGATGTTTGCGATATTGTGCTCGGCAACGTCTTTCGGGCAGGTGGACAACAGCCGTTGCTGTTTCATGGTGCCCTCGACCAACTCGTCGATGTCGCCGGCGCCGAACCCGCAGGCGTGCAGCCCGTTGGGCATGTCGATGTCGCGCATCAGCTCGGTCAGCGCCCGCGGGAGTTGTTCGGAAGGGTCGTTGAGCAGGTCCAGCTCCGGCGCCAATAACGCGGCGGCGTGCAGGTGACGCTGCGGGGCGGAGTCGAAGGTGAACCGGAAGGCGGCAGGAGCGGTGAGCGAGACGGCCTGCCCGTGCGGCACCATCACCTCGTCCTGCGGGTACCCGGCAGGCCGGTAGCCGCTGACCTGACCGGCGATGGGGTAGCCGTTCGCGTGTGGGATGTGCACGCCCGCGTTGCCGAAGCCCATGCCGGCGAAAGTGGCGGCCATCATCATGTCGGTCCTGGCCTGGACGTCGGCCGCTCCGCGGTGCACTGCATTGCGGAACGCCTTGGCCAACAACGTCAGCGCCTTCTCCGACCAGAGATCACTGACCGGGTTGGACCCGCAGTAGGTCACCCGGTCTTCCGGTGCCTTGCGCGCGCTGGCGCGGTAGTCGCGAGCGGTGTAGCTCTCCAGTGCGTGGCAGACGATGTCCATCCCCGAGGCGGCGGTGACCTCGGGGGGCAGCGTCATGGTGAGCAGCGGGTCGACCACGGCCATGGTGGGCCGCAACCGCCAGTGGCTGATGCCGGTCTTCACCCGCATGGACAGAATGTCCAGCACGCACATGGCCGTGGATTCCGAACCGGTGCCTGCCGTGGTGGGCACCGCGATAAGCGGCTTCAGCGGACCCGGCGGCGCTTTCGCTGCCCCGACCGGCTTGTTCACGTAGTCCATCAGCTCGCCGGGGTGGCTGGTGAGCAGGTTCACGGCTTTGGCGGTGTCGATGCTCGAACCCCCGCCGACGGCGATGAACGCATCCCAAGGCCCCTGCTCGCGGGCGTAGCCGACGGCCTTGGCGAAGCTGTCGTCGGTGGGCTCGACGTGCACGCCGTCAAAGATCTCGTAACTCATGCCGTAATGGGCGAGTGAGTCGGCGATACGGTGCGGTACCCCGCTGGCCATGACCCCCGGATCGGTGAGCACCAGCACACGGTGCACGTCGTACTGGCTCAACTCGAAGCCGATCTCGTCGGAAGCCCCGGCGCCGAACTTCAACGGCGGTGCGCCCCAAGTGAAGATGGTCTCCCCGCCCCGCGGCGGAATCCGCAGTTCTGTCATTGGCTCACGCTGGCACCGTTACGCCAGGCCGTCAACATGGGCGGAGCTGACCGGCCGGTTTGAGTGCGGGCGACCAGGTGTCCTATGCTTCCAGCGCTCCCACAGAAAGCCCCGGCCGACGGTGGGGGCCGTCCAGCGGGAAACCGGTGCGCCCCCTTCGTTTAGCGGCCTAGGACACCGCCCTTTCAAGGCGGCAGCGCGGGTTCGAATCCCGTAGGGGGTACGGCAGTACAGATTCGATGGCACGATAGGCTTGTGCAGTCGATTCAAGCGTTCGGCAGCATGGCCCTGTAGCGCAGTTGGTTAGCGCGCCGCCCTGTCACGGCGGAGGTCGCGGGTTCGAGTCCCGTCAGGGTCGCCGTTTGGGCGTCCGTTTTGGTGCGATCGTGCGTCGGCGCGGGGGCATCGAACGGGTTCGGCCAGGTAGCTCAGTCGGTATGAGCATTCGCCTGAAAAGCGAAGGGTCGCCGGTTCGATCCCGGCCCTGGCCACCATCGATGCAGGTCAGAGGGTTAGTTGCGTTGAATGTCCCGTGTTATTCAGGTTCGCACCCAACGTTTACCCAACGTTTTGGTCAGAGGTCCATGCCGCGCCGATGGTGCGGTCGAGGGCCTCGGCGACCTCGGCATGGACGACACCGCGACATGTACACGTCCTGCGTCATGGAAACGTGGCGGTGCCCGAGCTGGTCGGCGCCGATGCGAGCCGACATACCCTCGGCGTCGATGATCGTGGCTAAGGTCCGCCGGAAGGTGTGGCTGGTCACCCACTCGTAGCCGAGCGCCTCCCGCACCCGCCGCCACTGCTTGCTTACCCCGTCGGGATCGCGCAATGTGCCAGCCGAGCTGGGAAACACCACGTTGTGGATGTTTGCCTCGGCGCGCACCTGCCGTGCCAGCAGCATCGCCACTGCGAACAACGGCAGCGGTAGCACCCGTTTGCCGGCCTCGGTCTTGGTGTTGTTGTCACGGATCAACCCGCGGCCCCTCACGCCGATCACCTTGCCCGTGATGTTGACCGTCTTCGCCTCCAAGTTGACATCCGACCAGCGCAGGCCCAACACCTCCGAGATTCGGCACCCCGTGGCGGCGAACATGGTCACGACGTCCACCAAATCAGCCTCGGCGCAGTAACCGGCGATGGTGGTGCGGGAGGTTCGCTGTGTCGCCTTTGCGAGCGGGGGCAGCTCCTTGGTGCTGGTAGTGATGCCTCGCAGGATCGCCTGCACGTCGTCCACCGTTAGCGCCCGGGACGCCTTCGTGGTGATCCTCACCGACGACACGTCGCGGACCGGATTCGACGCACAGGCGCCATACCGGGCGGCGAGCTTGAACATTCCCGACAGCAAGACTCGCGCTGTCCTGGCGACGCTGGGTCCAGTGTTGTCGTTCAGCGTGCGGATGAAAATGTCTAGCCGCTGCGTGGTCGCCTCTCGCAGCCGGATCGATCCGAGCCCGTGCATGATCTTCGCCGCCACGTAGTCGTAGCGGTCGAGGGTGCGGGGTGCTTTGCAGTCCGCGACAAGCTGTGCCCTGTAGATCTGCCACACCGCCGACAGCAGCGACTCGCCTGTGAGGTCGTCCGCGCTCGGTGCGGTGCGCGCGGCAATTGCGTCGATCAGCGCGGCTTCAGCCTGGGCGCCGTACTTGTCGACAACACCGGTGGGGGAGCGGCGTTCGATCAGGCGCGTCACCCCGTCCAGATCGCGAACGCGCGTTTTGGCGATCCAGCGGTTCTTGGTCTGCTCGGTGCGGCTGACCTTGCCGTGGGCTCCGAGCGGCAGCCGCGGCCTAGCCATTCGTCGGCTTTGAACGTCGTCGGACGATGGTTACCCGACTAGTCGGAGCGCGAGAGGCAGCTTCGCGACGTGCGCGCTCGTGTAATGCATCCTCTTCCTGGTCGTCGCGGGTGGTTTTCGGCGATCGTTTACGGGGATGATTGTCGTTGGTCGTTCTCAGAAGTGGCGGCGCAGGGTCGTACTCCTCGGCTGACCATGCATCGTCATCCGTGAGATCGAGGTCGAGTAGTCGCTCCACCTCAGCAGCTTCCTCGAACACCTCGTTCGAAGGCGGTGGCTCCTCGTTGTCAACCTGACTATGGCCGACGGCATCCGGGTCTCGCGGACGGCCTTCCTGTACCGCCCAGGCACGCTCCTTGACATACTGCGCACGCTGGCGATGACGCTGATCATCCGTAAGGACCAGAGTGGGTGTCGCCAACTGTCTCTTCCCTCGTAGCTTCAGTCGGAAGATTGGTGCCGATCCATGGCTGGGGGGTGCATCACCCCGCGCCCACAGCCATGCGGCATCAGTGCTCACCTCACCTGCGCCGGTAACAGCTCGACGAAGTCCCGTCCCGATGACCTCGGGCATCAGCAGCGCGTTGGGGTTGACACCCAAGACCACCGCGAGTGCCACAAGGTCATCCACATCTACCCGGCGTGCTCCTGACTCGATCCTGCGCAAGCCAAGCGGCGCAATGGCTCGTCCCACGCCCTCCAGCCGTCGCGAAAGCTCTGCGAAGGACAATGCCGCGCTCGTTCTGTACCTCGTCACGTTCCCGCGGACGGTCTCACCCGTGGGACCCATGGCGATTTCCTTGCCAGACATGACTGTCATCATGGCACGATCAAAGATGGAGCGCAACGACAAGTGTTGACGGTCGGGCCGGTTGAGTGTTGGATGAGAGCCAGCAGTTCATAAACGGCAGCAAGGGATCAACATGATCCCGCAGAGGAGAAGACATGCCCGTGGAACGTGCGCGATCATTGGACATTGGTTCCCACGACCGCCAACCGGCAAGCCACCGTCGGCTTGCCACGACGGCCGAGGTCGCGGACTACCTCGGAGTGCCGGTCGCCACGCTGCACGCGTGGCGGTCACGGAACAAAGGGCCCGCGGCGAGCCGCGTCGGCAAGCACCTCCGCTATCGGTGGGAAGGCGTGGACGCGTGGATTGACGCCCACGGCGTTGGCGGTGAGGGCACCTGAAGCAAGGGAGAAACCAAGACGCCCCCGGCTGTGTCCGGTGTATCAGCACCGGAGCCGGGAGCGCCACGAATCCACGCAATACTCATATTGGAGATCCAGTGACTAGAATACCCTTTCGACCACCGAATAGCGACGATTCTCCCCGGGTTCGTTCTGATCGACGGAACGTCCCGCGTCGACCACATCAGGCTACTGCTGCTGCCTTGCATATGGCGCAGGACTATGCGGCCGTCGGTCTGCCGGTGTCTCCGCTGGCGCCGGGGGACGCGCTGCAGCGAAACCAGTGTGGCAAGCATGAGGCCGCGACCGGCGCAGATCGGATACGCGTTTGGCGCAGGCGGTGGCTGACCGCCAGCATTGGGTTGCGCCCGCTGCGCGTGGTCTGTCTCACTCGTCGCGGACAAGCAACATGACCACGATCATTACGAGGCGCTCACCGACGCCAGGTCGGGGTGCGCGGAGCTCTCCGACGGAGAAGAGCCGCATACCGATTCGTCGTCGGCGCCCTACAGCGTTGGTGCGCGATGACGGCGCCGCGGGTGGCGCGGCCCCGCATGATGACTGCGGTGGTGCAACTACCCGGGTGTTCCCGGAGATCAACGAGGAGGACGACGCCCTCACGGTCGCACTGAAGCTAGGCTCCGCGGGAATCGCCACGGTGGCTACCGCGCCGGGTCGTTCGAGGAACCCTTCCAGTGTCGACTCGGACTGGATTCACGCAAGCACAACAAATTCCCACGAACTAGTCGCCCGGCACGCAGGCAGAAATTACGGGTTGGGAATCCATGTTGGTAAGTCACGTTTGTACGTGTTTGACGTGGACCACCCGGAGATGCTGCCACCGGTGATGGTGGAGGCATTCAAGCGTGATAATCCACCCTTCCAATCCACGCGCAGCAACGATCCCGTCCGCGGCCATTACTTCTACCAGATTCCCGATGGCCTGACGCTTGGCAACGGCACCGGAACGTTGGGGGGCGCCTGGGGTGAGGGACGGGGCCATAACGGGTTTGTTGGGTTCACACCGTCTCACCACGAGAAGGCCGCTGAGGGCGGCCGGTACAGGATGGTCCGAGCCGGTCCGATACCGCTGCTTGAAGGTGAACTTCTCGCGGCGCTGCGCACGGCGACGGTCAACGCCAACGCGGCCACCGGTGAGCAGGTGAAATCTTTTCTCACTAAACACTTAGTAGACCGTCGCCCGGGCGCGCTAGCGCCGATCATTGCCCACTACACCGACGCAGTGAAGCTGGGAAAGTCCCGCCACAACACGATGGTGCACTGCGTCGCCTGGGGCTGCCGTGAGGCTGTCGAAGGACTGTTCCCAGCCCAGCGCATGCACGACCAACTGCGAGCCGCGCACACCGCGGCCTTAGCTGATAAGAGTCACCCAAACGGGCCGGACCCGACCCGTGGGGACTTCCCAGGCGCGTTTGCGTGGGCGGTCGCGCAGGTAACGTCCGACTCTGGTCGACCGGAGTCGGAAGTAGGGCAAGCAGCACCACCGGATGCCGCCGCGCACGATGCTGTCAAGCAGCAGGAGAACGCCGGCG
>JAABUI010000660.1_pt1 | contig 23842 bp, 25 predicted proteins | sample 5559111 | NCBI WGS metagenome assembly JAABUI01 (sample SAMN10711870, study PRJNA513365) | rock metagenome | isolation source: Antarctica rocks | place: Antarctica: Victoria Land, Buttleship Promontory
TAGGTGGAGACCACCGCGTCGTACCGGCCGTGCCGGACCCAGCGGCGCACGACACGGTCCGCCACGCGGCAGAACGCCAGCGTCAGGCGTTGCATGACCGGCTGGCACTCGATGCTGGTGAACACCCACTCGAACACCCAGGGCAGACACCCGACCGAGGCGGTGTAGCCGTCCCGCAGGACCACCCGGCAGGGCGCCGGTAAGGCCTGCAGGTAGTCACGGACGTCGACGTGCACGCCGGCCCGGCGCAGCCGTGCCGCGAGCTCGTGTGCAGCGCCGTCATGGCCGGCACCGACACTGCCCGAGATGATCAGGACCCGCGCGGCGGCGGCCGTACCCGGCAACGGCGCAGCGGCCCCCGGATCAGGCCGGAGGGGGCAAGCCGAGCCAGCGGACGCCCGCCGGCTCGGCGGCGTGCTCCACCAGACCCTCACCCGGTACACCGTGCTGGCTCGGGAGGCAGGGACGTCACCTGCTCATCAGGGCGAGCCGGTGCAGCCCGGGGTTCACCGTCGTCCTGAGCGGTCAGCGCCGCCAGGCGGATCACCGCGACTGTCATGACCGCGAATCCGACGAGCTGCCCGGCGACGGCAAGGGGCCGGGCGGTCAGCTGCTCGTCGAAGCACAAGGCGCCGATCGCGACCGCAGCGATCGGGTCCACGATGGTCATGGGTGGCAAGCTGGCTGCCAACCTGCCTGCCTGGTAGGCGGTCTGGGTCAGCACGAGGCCGGTGCCGCCGACCAGCAGCAGCGCGTACACCGACCAGTCCGTGAACGGCACCAGGGGGCCGCGGGCGAGCTCGCCGACGACTTGCTTGAGCAGCGCGGCGGTCACCCCGAAGCTCAGCCCCGCGGCGGTGCCCAGCAGCGCGGCGCGGTGCCGGCGCACTGTCGTGGCCGCCAGCGCGACCGCGACAGCCGCGGCCGCCATCACCGCGCCGCCAAGGCCGGCCAGGGCGCCCTCATCGGCCAGCGGGACGCCGGGCGAGGGCCTGGCGGCCAGAAGAAACAGCGCCAGGCCGAGCACCACGGCCACGGCCCACACCCACTCCCGCCACTTCGGGGAGGTGCGCTCGACCAGCAAGCTCAGCGGCAGCGCGAACAACAACCCCGAGACCAGCACCGGCTGCACGACGGTCAGCTGGCCGAGACTCAGTGCCAGGCCGTGCAGCACCAACCCCACCGCACCCGACACCAGCCCGAGCAGCCACAGCGGCCGCCGGGCCAGTCGCCGGAGCAGCCCCAGCCCCAGACCTGTGGCCGGGTGGGCGGTGCGAGCGGCCCGGTGCTGGCTCACCGTGGCCAAGGCGAACGAGACCGCGGACAGCACCGCAAACACCACTGACGCGATCACCGGCGTCTGGTCAGCGCGGCGGCGGTGCGCTGGGCGGCCAGGCCGGGTGGCAGCACGAGGACCGTCCTTAGGCGGGCACTGGCGACGCACCCGCCACCAGGAGCCAGTATGTACCTACAGGTTGTAGGCGTGCGACTCGGCGCGGCGGCGGCCACACTCACGAATCGGGCTGTCCTCGGGGCGGTCATGGGGCGCACGCACCGGCCGGTGCGGCTGCTGGCACCGGGCTGGCGGGTGCAGGTGGTGCGGAGGCGCTCGGGGTGGGGGTAGCGGACGGGCCGAGGTGAACCCGTACGACGGCCGGGGCTCCGGGGCCGAGCACGAGCTGCACCCCGACGGGCAGGGTGGGGTCTACCTGCAGTTGGGCGCCCGGCAGGGCGGCGGCCACCGTGCGGGCCGCGGCGAGCATGTCGGGTCGGTAGCGCACGGCGGTCTGGTCCACCGCGGGAACGCTGCCGGTGGCGGTGACGGTGTAGCCGTGCCGGCGCAGCGAACGGGCGACGCGCCCGGCCAACCCGGCGGTCGAGGTCCCGTTACGGACCTCCAGCGCGATCGCTGCCGGCGCCACGGTCAGCGGCTGGCCGGCGGCGGCCCCCCCGGTGAGCTGTTCGATGAGCTGGGTGAGCAGCGCGGGCCCGCCGATGGAGAACGCCTCGTTGAGCTTGGCCGGGTGCGCCGCGGTGGTCTTGCCGTCCCGGTCGGTGAACGCCGGGATGTGGACGTAGGTGTCCCGCGGGAACGACACGATCGTCGGCTTGGCCCCACCGATCGGCAGGTGCAGCAGGATCACCGTGTCCGACCGGGCACCAGCCACGAAGTCCGCGCTGGCCGCCGGCGCCTGGAACGCCTGGCCGCCGGCGAAAGCACGGGTGTCGGAACCGACGAGCAGGAAGTTCTCACCGACCGCGGTCGGCGCGGAGGCCGGGGACCCAAACATGTGGCCCAGGCCAGGGATCGAGATCCGGGTCAGCCTGGAGTCGTAGTAGGAGTAGGCGCCGACGACCGAAAACAGCGCGAGGACCAGCAGCCCAGCCACGACGGCCAGGGCCCGACGCAGCCGGAGGCGTCGTCGCGCAGTGCGTGCGGCGGTGGGCGGGGTACCGGGCGGTCCGGCCGCTGAGCCCGCTGTTCGCCGCGTCGGCAGCGGCGCGCGGGCCAGCGCTCCCCGTCCCTGCGGGTCCTGCTCGGTCACGTCGCTCCTTGCGTTCGGCGGCGGTGAGCGGAAACCGGGTCGGCACTGCTCCGTCGTCTCCAGCACGGCTCTCCTACGAGCGGTAGGATCAAGGTAGGTCATCCGGACCGGGACAGCACGACGGCGGCGCTGTACCCCCCGATCGTCGGCACCTACACTCGGTAGGTAGCGGACGGCGGAGGAGTTGAGAACGCCACATGGCGCTGGGTGCAGGCCGGTCAGAAGGCAGCAGGAAGCGGCGTGCCCGTGGGGAGCTGGAGAGCGAGGTGCTGGCTGCGTTGTGGGCCGCGGATGAGCCGCTGTCCCCGGGGCAGGTGCACGCCGAGCTGACGCCCGGGCTGGCCTACAACACCGTCCAAACAATTCTGATCCGTCTGCACGACAAAGGTTTGCTGCTTCGCGAGCCCGACGGCCGTACGCACCTCTACCGCCCGGCTCAGGCCCAGGCCGATCTGGCCGCGGCTCAGATGCACGCCGTGCTGGCCCGCGGCAGCGACCACGCCGCGGTGCTGCAGCGCTTTCTGACGACCCTGAGCGTGCAAGACGCCTCGGCCCTGCGTGCGCTGGTCTCCACCGAGCGCGACGCCGCCCCCTGAGCGAGCATCATCCCGGGGCACCAGTCAGCGCGGCATCGGCGTCGGTGTCGTCGGCGCACAGCGAGGAGGGTGCATGAGAGTCAGCGTGTACCTGCCGCTGCTGCTGTCCGCGGTGCTGGCCGTCGGCACGCCAGTCCTGTCCCGTCGCCTGGCCCCGACCGTCGCGGCCCGCGTGTTGACGCTCAGCGCCGCCGTGACCGCGGCGGCGAGCACCTGGGGCTGCTGCTGCTGGCCACTACCCTGTTGCAGCACACACCCGAAGCAGAGGAGCACGGAACCCAGGCCAGGCCGGTCCCGGCGCTGGCCGCGGCCGTCGCGGTGGTCGCGCTGACACTGGCCGCCTCCAGGGCGTGGCACGCTGTCCGCACCCGGCTGCAGACCGACCAGGCGCTGCGCCGGATCTGCCAGAGCTGCCACCCCGACGGTGAGCTGGTGGTGCTGCGCGACGCGGGGGTGCACGCCTATGCCGTGCCGGGCCGCCCCGGCCGCATCCTGGTCAGCACCGGCCTGTTGCGCACGACCAACCCCGGTGACCGGCGAATTGTCCTGGCCCATGAACGCCCGCACCTGCGCCAAGCCCACCATCTGCTCCGGGCCGCCACTGAGCTCGCCGCGGCGCTCAACCCGCTGCTGATCCCCGCCCGCCGGGCAGTCACCTACCTCGTCGAGCGCGCCGCCGACGAGGCGGCGGCCGACGCCGTCGGCAGCCGCACCAACGCGGCCGCCGCCCTGGTGAAGATCGCGCTGTCCAGTGCCGCGGCAGCTCCTGGGACGCAACTGGCCTTCCACCAGCACGCCGTGCTCGACCGGGTCGCCGCGCTGCGCAGCCCGCCGGTGCACTCAACCCCGCCGCTCGCCGCAGCGTCCCTAGGCACCGCGCTGCTGGCCTTTGCCGCCGCCGGGGATGCCACGCTGTCGTTCGGGCACCTGCTGGCATCCGCTACCGGGCTAGGGCGGCGCAGCACGAGACCTCCGCTGGTCTGCTCAGCCCAGGAAGCCGCCGACGTACAGCGCTGCCAGCACCATGACGGCAGCCACGGCAAGGATCAGCGCGAACAGGGCCCCGTTCACCACCTCAGGCACCTCCCGTTCCCTACCTCGTGCATGGACGACCACAATACCGACAACTTGTAGGAGGTACGGGTACAGTCGGCCTTGGTCGTTGTCTGGTGACCAGGTCTGCACTGGCCGTTGAACCTCGCGCACCGGACGCACCAGGAAGGCCCCCGTGCTCAGCTATCTACAGGCCGTGGTGATCGGTCTGACCCAGGGCGTCACCGAGCTGTTCCCGATCTCGAGCCTGGGGCACTCGGTGCTGATCCCGGCGCTCATCGGTGGGAGCTGGAAGGACCTGGCGACCCAGTCCTCGACGGGGGACAGCGGCCACTCGTTCTACCTGGCGTTCATCGTGGCTCTGCACGTGGCCACCGCGGTCGCGCTGCTGATCTTCTTCCGGTCGGAGTGGGTCCGGATCATCCGTGGCTTCCTGACCAGCCTGCGGCCCAGCATCGCCGCCCGGCGCCTGGTCGTGCGCGACGACGACGAACGCCTGGCGTGGCTGCTGGTGATCGCGACCATCCCGGTCGGCCTAACCGGAGTGCTGCTCGAGCACACCTTCCGGACCGTGTTCGCCAAGCCGCTGCTTGCCGCGGTCTTCCTGACCGTCAACGGCGTGGTGCTGCTGGTCGGTGAGCGGTTGCGGCGCCGGGCCGACGCCGACGCCGACAGCGCTGCCGAGCCGAGTCCGGCCGCAGGCAGCACGGTCCTGCAGGCCCCGACCCGGTACGGCGCCCGCCCGGTGCTGTCGCTGTCCTACCGGGAGGCCCTGGGCGTCGGGGCGTACCAGGTTGCGGCGCTGTTCGCGGGGATCAGCCGCAGCGGCGTGGCCATGGTCGGCGGTCTGACCCGGGGGCTCTCGCACGCGGACGCGGCGCGGTTCTCCTTCCTGCTCGCCACACCGGTGATCTTCGCCGCTGGGGTGCTGAAGCTGCCGTCGCTAGCGGGGCCGGCCGGCGCGAACATCCACGGCCAGGTCCTGGTCGGGTCCCTGGTGGCCGGCACAGCCGCGTACGCCTCGGTGCGCTTTCTGGTCCGGTACTTCCAGACGCGCACGCTCACGCCGTTCGCGATCTACAGCCTCATCGCCGGGATCGGGTGCATCATCCGCTTCTCCACTGTCAGTTAGCCCTTGAGGGGTCAAGGTCATGAAGAGTCTCGAGCGCGTTCTGTGTCACCGCGGCGCGAGCGGCGGGGGCGCAGTCGGGGGCTTGGGTGTGGTGACGTTGTTCGTCACAGCAGCGCACGAAGTGGGCCGACCGCACCTGCGGACCAGTGAACGCGCATTACTGCTGGTTACAGGGCCGGCAGTAGGAGCGGTCATCTGGCTAGGAGTTCAACTGCGCCCCCCTCGTCGTCGACCCTGAGCGGTCGACCCGGCCCAGAAGCCCGCGCGGTCCTGATGCCGGGTCGCTGAGGACCACGGCGAGCACATGCGCCGGGGCCGGCTCGTCCATGACTGACGCTGCCGTCACGGACCGGGATGTTCAACCAGCTGTTCTTCAACAGGACCCGGACCCGCTTCGTCATCCTCGAGCTCAAGATCGGCCGCTTCTAACCCGAGCACACCGGCAAGCCCGGCTTCTACGTCGCCTGGGTCGACGACAACCTCCGCGACCCGACCGGCACTCCCCCACCATCGGGATCCTGCTGTGCGCCGGCCGCAACGACAACGTCGTCCGCTACTCCCTGGTCAACACCACCGCCCCGCTCGCCGTCGCCGACTACACCGACGACACCCTCCCCGCGGCCGTCCGAGACGCCGTCCCCACCGACGGTGAGCCAACCGCGCTCGCCGAGCACGCCCTCCCCCACGATCCAACTGACGCCCCTGTTTTTGGCACCGGTTGTGGGCGTTCCACACCTTGTCGTGTGCCTACAGAAATTGAGACTCCCGAGGGGTCGCAAGCCTGTGTATGTGACCAGGGCGTTCTCGCGCGACGCCATCCGCATCTGCCCACCAACTGCGGAAGTCCGGTCTGCGTCCTGCCCCGCCGGGACCGGCACACCTCACCCGCAGACGGCCCCACGCCGGATGCGCCAGCCCTGGCGCTTCCTGAACCTGACCACCGGGCTACGGCAGCCCGCACAGGTCTACCAGGGCTCGAACCTCAGCGACGGCCGCGGCGAAAAGCATCGCGTCGCCGCGACGACCATCAAGCAGAGCCCGCTGCCGTGCGTCAGCCCAGCGATCCAACAACTCCTGTCGCCGCACAGGGCCGCTCGGTATCACCTCCAGGTCTCGGTCCACATCGGTCGCCTCTCGCTCATGCTCGTCCGGCAACAGCCCGGGATCGTCGCATACCTCAACGTGAAGGCGCTGATCGCTGCCGCTTACGTGCCTGTCGACGGACGCCCACCACTGTCAGGGCGCCCGGTGAACAACGTTGCTGCACGTCCCAACGGCGGTAGAGGCAGCTCTCCCCGTGTTGGCGCAGGTCACGCACGCCCCTGCAGCCGTCGACGCGACAGACCAGCCAAACCGCTACGACAACTCACTGTCCAAGATCAACAGTGGAGCCGGGCCTGTTGCCGCTCAATGCCGCTCCGCAAGGCAGGCCGTGACTACGGCCGTAGCGGTGTCCTTGAGCGCCTTGGCGCTGGTCTGCAGCGCGCTGGTGTTGGTCGGGTCGACGCTGGCCGTGGCGCTGATCGCGGACAGGGCGGCGGCCGTGTCTGAACCGTCCCCGTGCTGGCGGCACCCGAGGACCAGCAGCCCCGCCCGGCGCCCGCCGCCGGGCGGCATGCGCGGACTCGGCGGGGGCAGTGCCCGCCGAGTCCGAGGCGGGTGCAGAAGCGTGCAGTCGGGGCAGCGCTGCTGGCCGACGTAGCGGGTCTGGCAGCCCGGGCACTGGTAGACGCCGCTTGCGCGTCGCGGCGGGGACGTCTTGGCGCGGCCAGCGCGGGTGGTGGTCGGCGCTGGCGGTAGGCCCGTTGCCGGCAGATCTGCGAGCAGTACGCCTGCCGCCCGCGGACCTGAGCCAGAGGCCCGCCGCAGGCCCGGCAGGACGGGCTGGTTTTCACGCGGTCGTCACGCGACGCCGTCCCCGGGGTGCTCATCCGGCAGCCTCGTCCTGAGCGCCGTCCTGAGAGCCAGACCGGGGACGCAGTGGGTCTGCTCGAACGCCGCGGGCGGGAGCAGGCCCATGCCCGCAGGCACCGGAACCGGCGCCTGCTACAAGCAGACCCGCCCCGCCGCGGCGGGCGGCGTGAACTACCGGGAGCCGGGTCCGGTACGCCGTCGGCTTGGGTCGCTGCCGGGCGTGCATCGCGTCCTCGACAGCGAGCTCGCGCGGCCCGCTCCTCGGCGACCAGGTGCAGCTGCGCCGGATCGGGGGATACACAACTCGATCCAGACCAGGTTGGAAGGTCGTGGTACAGCTCTGCCGCCTGCAGGTGGCCGGACACCCGGATGCGCTCCTCAGGCGGAGCCGGACGAAAGAGAGATGGCATGACCAGGAGTCCTGCGGGCGAGCTGCCGCGCGCGGTGGACGTCGTCCCGGCTGCGATGCAGGAGGCCGTCACGGCAGCCCGCTCGGGGAGGACCTCCTCGGCTTGCACGTAGACACCGACGACGAGGACGACCCGGTCCTGCTGCGGCCGGACGGCTCGGTGGTGGACACCTGGCGGGAGGGCTACCCGTACCCGGAGCGGATGACCCGCGAGGAGTACGACCGCGTCAAGCGGCTGCTGCAGATCGAGCTGATCAAGCTGCAGAACTGGGTGAAGGAGCGAGGCGAGAAGCTCGTTCTGCTGTTCGAGGGCCGGGACGCCGCCGGCAAGGGCGGCACGATCAAGCGGTTCACCGAGCACCTGAACCCGCGCGGCGCCCAGGTCGTGGCGCTCGAGACACCGATCGAGCGGGAGCGTACGCAGTGGTCCTTCCAGCGCTACGTCGCGCACCTGCCGGCCGCCGGCGAGATCGTGCTGTTCGACCGGTCCTGGTACAACCGGGCTGGTGTCGAGCGGGTTATGGGGTTCTGCAGCCCGATGGAGTACCTGGAGTTCATGCGTCAAGCGCCGGACTTCGAGCGGATGCTCGTACGCTCCCAGACCCACCTGGTGAAATTCTGGTTCTCGGTCTCCCAAGGCGAGCAGCACACCCGCTTCGCCGTACGCCAGGTCGACCCGGTGCGGCAGTGGAAGCTCTCGCCGATGGACCTGGCGTCACTGGACAAGTGGGAGGCCTACACCGAGGCCAAGGAGGCGATGTTCTTCGACACCGACACCGCCGACGCCCCGTGGACCGTGGTCAAGAGCAACGACAAGAAGCGGGCCCGGTTGGAGGCCATCCGCCATGTCCTGCACCGCTTCGACTACGACGGCAAGGACCACGACGTCGTCGGGTCCCCGGACCACCTCATCATCGGCCGGGGGGTCGACCTGTTCGAGCAGGGGGAGCACCCCGACCGGCTGTACTCGCGGCTCTGACAACGCGTCCCGTGTGGCTGCGCCCTGGGTGGCGTTGTTACAGACGTTACAGAGACGTATACGCTGGCAACCACCCCGCCCAGGAGAGGAACGCGCGTGAACGCTGGGCGCCGGCTGGCCGAGCCGGACACTCCAGACCCGGCATGGCTGCTCGTCACGGTCTCGACGGCTGGCGGGACCGGCTCGCTCCGGGTGCTGGTGTGGCGCAAGCTCCGTTCCCTGGGCGCGCTGTACCTGCAGTCCTCGGTGTGCCTGCTCCCGGCTCGTCCGGAGCTCGCCCGGGAGGTGCGCCAGCTCGCCGAGCGGGTCGTACGCGACGGTGGTGGCGCCCGGGTGCTGACCGTGGCCGTGACCGAGCCGGCTGAGCAGCAGAGGCTGGTCGCCGAGCTGAACGACGCCCGCGACCAGGAGTACCGGGAGGTGCTGGAACGGGTACCGGCGTTCCTGGACGAGCTCGCGACCGAGCGCACCAAGGGACGCGCGACGTACGCCGAAGTCGAGGAGTCCGAGGCCGACCTGGACCGGTTCCGCGCGTGGCTGGGCAAGATCGAGGCCAGGGACTACTTCGGCGCCCCTGCTGGAGCGGCGGCCCGGGACGCCGTTGCGGGCTGCGTGCGTGAGTTGGACGCCTTCGAGGCTGAAGCGTTGGCCGCCGAGGCACCACCGGCACCCGGGCCGCACCTGCGCGCCCTGCCGGCTCCACCAGCCACGGGGGCGGCAGCGACCGCGGCGGCGGCCGCGGCTCGTCCCTCATGACCTCGCTCCCGGCCGGTGGGCTGCTGCCGGCCCCGGCCCTATGACCGACGCCACGATCACCCCCAAGACGCCGACCGCACCGGCGGCGGCCGCGCCGGCGACCCCACCGACGGCGACCTCGCCGAGCGCTGGAACCCGGCAGCCGGCCGAGCTTTGGACCGCGCGCGAGGCGGCTGCGCGGCCCTGGCACGCCCAGCCGGCCGGCGACGCGCTGGAGGCCCTGAACAGCGTCCCGACCGGCCTCACCTCCGCCGAGGCGGAGCGCCGCCTGCCGGCCCCGGTGCCGACCCGGCACCGCGTACCGCACTGGCTCGCCGAGCTCGGCGAGTCGGTCGTCGAGCCGCTGCAACTGCTGCTGATCGCCGTCGGGGTGCTGTCCGCGATCTTCGGCGAGGTTTCCGACGCGATCGCGATCTTCGTGGTCATCGGCGCGGTCGCGACCATCGAGACGCTCACCGAGCTACGTGCCGGCCGGGCCATCAATGCCCTCAAGCAGCTGTCGGCACCGACCGCCCGGGTGCTGCGGGACGGGAACCCGACCGAGGTCCCAGCCGCCACCGTCGTCGCCGGCGATGTGCTGGTCGTGGAGGCCGGCGACCTGCCGGCTGCCGATGCCAGGGTGCTGACCGCGACCGGCCTGCGGGTGGACGAGTCGACGCTGACCGGGGAGGCGCAGGCCGTCGGCAAGGGCCCCGACCCGGTGGCCGAGGGCGCGCCGCTGGCTGAGCGCACGTCCATGCTGTACGCCGGAACCGCGGTGCTCGCCGGCGCCGGCCGCCTGGTCGTCACCGCCGCCGGCCCGGACAGTGAACTCGGGCGGCTCGGGCGGCTCGTCACCCGGGAGAGCGAACCCCTCACCCCGCTGCAGCGCGCCCTGCGCGAGCTCGCCCGGGTGGTGCTGGTCGCCGCGGTCGCCGCCTCGGTCCTCGTCCCACTCGTCGGGGTGCTGGCCGGCCGAGGGGTGCGCGAGATGCTCCTGGCCGGGCTGACGCTGGCCTTCGCCACCGTGCCCGAGGAGCTGCCCATCCTGGTGACGGTGCTGCTGGCGGTCGGTGGCCGCCAGCTCGCCCGCCGGGGGGCGCTGCTGCGCCGGCTACGGGCGGGTGAGGCCCTGGGCGCCGTGACCTACGTGCTGACCGACAAGACCGGGACGCTGACCCGCAACGAGCTCCGGCTCGAACAGGTCAGCGGTGACCCGACGCAGGTGCTCGCCACGGCGCTGGCCTGCCTGGACCCTGACCCCGGCACCGGACGGCGGGAACCGATCGACGCCGAGCTGGCCCGGGCTGCCGCGGAACTGGGCCTGCCCCTGCCGGACAAGCCGGCCGGCGCCTTCGCGTTCGATGCCGCGACCAAGACGATCACCCGGGTGTGGCGCCCTCCGGACGCCCAGCCCGGCCCGTACCTGATTGCCACCACGGGCGCCCCCGAGGCCGTGCTGGACAGGTGCGCGCTGGACCAGCCGGCCCGCGCCACAGTGGACGCCGAGCTCGCCGGGCTCACCCACCGCGGGCTGCGGGTCGTCGCGTTCGCCCGACGCACCGACAAGCTGGCCCCAGCAACGCGTGCGGACGCCGAACGAGGACTGACCTTCACCGGGCTGGCCGCCTTCGCCGACCCCATACGAGACGGTGTCCCGGGCGCCGTCGCCGAACTGCGCGGCGCCGGGGTGGCGACCATCATGGTCACCGGCGACCATCCAGACACCGCCGCCGCCATCGGGCGGGACGCCGGCTTCCCGCCGGCGGAGGTCCTGCTCGGCGGCCGGTACCTGGACGACCTCAGTGACGCCGACCTGGCGAGGCGGATCGGGGACGGTACGGTCGTGGCCCGGGCGACCCCCAGTGACAAGCTCCGTCTCGTCCGGCTCCTGCAGGGCCGCGGCGAGGTGGTCGCGGTCACCGGCGACGGCGTCAACGACGCCCCCGCGCTCGCCGCCGCGGACGTCGGCATCGCCATGGGCCGCCGCGGCAGCGACCTGGCCCGGGACGCGGCCGGCGTCGTCCTGACCGACGACTCCTACCCGACCGTGGCGTCCGCCGTCGAGGCCGGCCGCAACGTCGGTGCCGAACTGCGCCGGGCCGTCGCGTTCTACCTCGGCGCGAAGCTGGCGCTCGTCCTGTCGATGCTCGTCCCCCTCGCGCTCGGCCGGCCGGCGCCGTTCGCCCCGGTCCACATCGTGCTGCTGGAGCTGTTCATGGACCTGGGCGCCAGCGTCGCGTTCGTCGCCGAGCCCTCGGCGCCCGACGCCATGCACCAGCCGCCCCGGACACCGGGGGCCCGCTTCCTTGACCGGGGCGAGTGCGGGGCGATCCTGACGGTCGCGGCCGCCCTGACCGTCGCGACGCTGCCCGTCTACCTGCTGCTGGAGCCCGGCCTCGGCGAGCAGACCGGGCGGGCGGCAGCGGTACTCGGGTGGTTGGCCGCGCACACCCTGATCGCCTGGGCCCTGCGCGCTCGGCCCCGCCTCCCGCCGCGGGCGAACCCGGCGTTCCCCGCCTGGACCTTCGCCGCCGTGGTCGCCGGGCTCCTGCTCGCCCTCACGCCCGTCGGCAGGCTCCTGCACCTTGCCGTGGTGCCCGCCGGACGCCTGCCGCTGGTCATCGCGCTGATCCTGGCCGGCGCGTTGCTCGCGGCTGGGGGCAGCCGACTCCTGCAACTGCGGACGCGACTGTGACGCCGCCGCCCGTCGAAATGGTCGGGCGTACCACCCTCACGAAAGGATCGACTGACCGGAAACCGTCACACGACCCCCCGCCCTATGAGCTCCTCCTTGCCGACGTACCAGCGTCGGCCATCGAACCGCTCGCGGACGCTCTGCTTCCGCGCGGGACTGCCGTCACAGGGGTCAACGGCGAGGCGGCCGCCGCGAAGGCCTTCGCTGCAGCCTGCACGGCCCGCCGTCCGGCTCGGGCGGTGGCGAGGCGGCAGGAGCGTCTGTACCAGCTAGGCACGCTGCTTCCGGCCCGACCGGGCAGCCGGTCGCCCGCGCCCAGGCCACACTGCGGATCTGCCGACAGCCGTCGATTGGTTCACCCGCTTTCAAATCGAAGCCGGCGTCCACCTCGTCGACGTCGAACCGACCGTCCGGGACCGGGTCGACAACCAGCTCCTCTGGCTGTGGGAGGACGACGCCGCCAACCGGTCTCTATGGCCGGCCGGAACAAGACGGCAGCGGGGGTGGCACGCGTCGGTCCGGTCTACACACCGATCGAGCACCGGCGTCGCGGGTACGGGGCTGCCGTTACCGAGGCCTGCACCAGGGTTGCACTCGAGCGGGACACACAAGACGTCGTGCTCTTCGCCGACCTGTCCAACCCTACGTCCAACGCGATCTACCAGCAGATCGGCTACCGCCCACTACGAGATCACCTGGTCATCGACTTCGAGGAGCTCTGAGCTGCCCGCAGCCCTGCCCTGGGTCGGGGGGTGAGTAGCAACGGCGCAGCATCCTCCGGTAAGGAGGGTGGGCCACACTGAAGCGCGCGGAGACCAGTGGAGGCTGAGTTCTCCCGACCGCGGTTGCGGCGGGAAAGCGTGGTGACCGTAGTAGGCGGCTTCGTCCTCGAGCGGGGGGACGTCTCCGATGGCCCCGTGAAGGCGTGTCTGGTTGAACCAGGGGACCCAGCTCAAGGTGGCGAGCTCAAGGTCGTCGACCCCGCCAGTGCCTTCGTAGTGCTTGCAACCGGTCTTGTAGAGCCCGATCAGGCTCTCGGCCTGGGCATTGTCGTAGCTTCACCGACCGTGCCGATGCTCGCGAGCGCACCGGCGTCCAGCAGGCGTTCGCTGTAGCGGATCGAGGTGTATTGACCAGGCTCGATCAATTGTCGCAACACTTGCGACGCGTTCGCGGTCCGCATCTTGAGATCGAAGGTCTCGTTGATGCTCCGACAGTCAGGCGGGGGTGTCGGCGCGCTTCGTCAGCTTGGCCCGGCCAGCCCGCGCCGCGTTCTTCACCCGGGCCAGCAGCCCCTTCGCGAAGTCGAACTCCAGTGACCAGATCGCCAGCCCGAGCAGGACGGGCGGGATGGTGAACGGGCCAGGCAGCACGACGGCCACGAGCCCGAGCAGGATGAACGCAGCGCCTGCCAGGAGCACACTCGCGCGCATGATGAAGTTGCCTGCTGGCAGACGGCGTACGCGCTCTCTCATGCGTTCAGCGTGCCCTTGACCGCCCGGTTCGGCAGGACCCGATCTCGGACAGCTTTGGCTCAGAACATTGCTGAACCCCGGCAACGTCGTAGCGTGAGTTGGTGAAGCCTAACTTGCCTGTCCCGGCCGCGGTCCTCGCTGAGGTCGCCCAGGGTGGCGCGAACGACTCCGGTGGGCTTGACGTCTCCCTGCTGGGTGACTTCCTGGAGGTCGTGAGCACGGCGGTGCAGGTCGGCACCCCGATCACGACAGGTCAGCTGCGCGCCTACGAAACGCTGGCCGACCAGGCAGCCCGACAAGGCGTCGCGCTCCGCGCGGTGCTCGATCTCTACCTGTCCTCGGCCTGGCGGCTCTGGCGGCACCTCCCGGCTGTGGCGCAGGCGGCGCAGGACCCGCACGGCGTGGTCGTCGCCGGCGAGGTGATGCTGCACGCCGTCGACGACGTGACGGCTGCGCTCACCGAGGGCTACCAGCTGGCCAGGCGGGCGCTGGTGCGTGCGCAGGAAGCTGCCCGGCGCGAGTTCGTCGACGACCTGCTGTCGGGCACAGCCGACGTCGCCAGCGTGCTCCGGCGCGCCGACGGCTTCGGGATGGACCTGTCTGGCCCGCACGCCGTGGCCGTGATCCAGGCGGAGCAACCGTTCGGCGCGTCCATGCCCATCGTCATGGCACTCGAGCGCTCAATCCTCGGGAGCAAAGGCGATGCCCAGGCGATCGTCGCCACCAAGCAAGGCACGCTGGTCGTCGCCTACCCGGCCCCTGACCAGGAGGCGAGCGACCACGTCCTGCGTCACCTCGTGAAGACGCTGGGCAAGCGCGGGCAGACGGCCCCCGGAAGCTGGCAGATCGGGGCCGGTCGAGCGGGGGTCGGCGTCGACGGGATCGTCACCTCCTACGGCGAAGCGCGTGAGGCGCTCGACCTCGCCGGCCGCCTTGACCTCACCGATCCGGTCGTGCCGGCGCAGAGCCTGCTCGTCTACCGGGTGCTCCTGCGTGACCAGGCTGCGCTGCGTGACCTAATCGACAGCACCCTCGGGCCGCTGACGCAAGCCCGTGGTGGCCCCGAGCCACTGCTCGAGACGCTCACCGCCTACTTCGCGTCCGGCGGCAACAACGCCAAGACGGCCCGGCTCCTCATCCTGTCGGAACGGGCCGTGACCTACCGGCTGGCGCGGGTCCGCGACCTGACCGGCCACGACCCAGCCGACCCCGGGGAGCGGATGGGGCTGCAGATGGCGGTCCTGGGCGCCAAACTCCTCAACTGGCCCTCGTTGCCGGGCTACGGCAACTAGCTGCTGCACAACTCGTCCGTCTTCTCACCGGTGCTCGACGGCTGGAGTGAGCAGGCTGGAGGTACGAGCCGACCACGTGGTCGCTCACCCGATGACGAGGAGATCTCACTCATGAGCGTTCCGCTCTGGGCCTGGGCAGCCCTGGCCGTCGTGATCGTGACCATGCTCGCGATCGACCTGCTGGCCCACCGCACCGCTCACGTCATCGAGTTCAGGGAGGCGGCTCGCTGGAGCGCCCTCTGGGTCGGCCTGTCGCTCAGCTTCGCGGTCGTCCTGGGACTGACCCTCGGGGCGGGAGCCGGCGTGGACTTCATCACCGCCTGGCTGCTGGAGAAGAGCCTGTCAGTCGACAACCTGTTCGTCTTCGCCCTGATCTTCGGCTACTTCAAGGTCCCGAGGGAGTACCAGCACCGCGTCCTGTTCTTCGGCGTGATCGGTGCCCTGCTGTTCCGCGGGATCTTCCTCGGACTCGGCGTGGCCATCGTCAACCAGTTCACCGCCATCCTGTTCGCCTTCGCAGCGGTGCTGCTCTACAGCGCCTACAAGCTCATGAAGGACGACGACGAGAGCTACGACCCCGGGTCGAGCCCGGCAGTTCGGCTGCTGCGCAGAGTGATCCCGGTGCGCGACGACTACGCCGGTACGTCGTTCTTCGTCAGGGAGGTCGGCCGGCGAGTGGCGACCCCACTGCTCGCCGTGGTCGTCGCCATCGAAGCAGCCGACCTGGTCTTCGCGGTCGACAGCGTCCCTGCCGTGCTCGCGGTCAGCAACGACCCGTTCATCGTCTACTCGAGCAACGCGTTCGCGATCCTGGGCCCGCGCTCGCTCTACTTCCTGCTCTCGGGGCTGCTCGCCCGGTTCCACTACCTGTCCAAGGGCCTCGCGATCATCTTGGCCTTCATCGGCCTGAAGCTCGCCCTGCAGGCCACCCACAAGGTTATCACCGCCTCGGTGCCCGAAATCCCCTCGCTGGTCAGCCTCGGCGTGATCCTCAGCGTTCTCGCAGCGTCTGTGGTCCTGAGCCTGAAGCGGCCACTGATCGACTCCGAGGACGAGGGCCGACCCACCGTCCTCGAGCACGCCTAACCCCCACGAGAAGGAAAAACACCATGGCCATCTGGGACCAGCTCAAGAGCCGGACGCAGACGATGAGCGAGCAGCTCACGACCAAGAAGGAGCAGTACCGCAGCAAGGAGTTCGCGAACGGCAGCATGGCGATGTGCGCACTCATCTCGGCCGCTGACGGCAGCATCGACAGCCCCGAGGGCCGCAAGACGGCCGCCCTGATCGCCAGCAACGACGTCCTCGCCATCTTCCCGCCGGCCGAGCTGCAGCAGAAGTTCGACGGGTACTGCGACAAGCTCAGCAAGGACTACGACTTCGGCAAGGTCGAGGCGATCGCCACGATCGGCAAGCTCAAGGCCAAGCCGGACCAGGCCCGGGCGGCCATCTCCATCGGCGTCATCATCGGCGCCGCGGACAGCGACTTCGACGCCGACGAGCGGCAGGCCGTCAAAGAGGCCTGCTTCGCAGTCGGCATCGCCCCCTCCGAGTTCGACCTCTGACTCACCCCATCACCCACCCCCACGAAAGGAACAGCGCCATGACCGTCAGCCTCTCCAAGGGCAGCAACGTCTCTCTCACCAAGGAAGCTCCCGGCCTCACCGCCGTGAGCATCGGCCTCGGCTGGGACGCCCGCACCACCACCGGCACCGACTTCGACCTGGACGCCTCGGCGATCATGGTCGGCAGCTCCGGCCAGGCCCTCTCGGACGGCCACTTCATCTTCTTCAACAACAAGACCTCACCCGATGGCTCGGTCGAGCACGCCGGGGACAACCTCACGGGCGAGGGCGACGGCGACGACGAGACCATCAAGGTCAACCTCGCGAAGGTCCCCACCGAGGTGGACCGCATCGTCTTCCCCGTCAGCGTCTATGACGGAGCAGCCCGGTCCCAGGGGTTCGGTCAGGTCCGGAACGCGTTCATCCGCGTCATCAACGACGCCGGCGGCGCGGAGATCACGCGGTACGACCTCAGCGAGGACGCCTCCACCGAGATGGCGATGCTCTTCGGCGAGCTCTACCGGAGCGGGCCCGAGTGGAAGTTCCGCGCCGTGGGCCAGGGCTACGCCAGCGGCCTGGCCGGGATCGCCCAGGACTTCGGGGTCCACGTCTGATGGCGATCGACTACCGCAAGTCCTCGGGGCCCGTCGAAGACGCCAGCACGGCCACGGCACCCGTCAGCCTGACGAAGGAGCGGCCGTAGGTCTCGCTCACCAAGCAGACCGGTCGGCTCCACATCAACCTGAGCTGGCAGGCCGCCGCACCACCGGGTCAGGGCGGGCTGCTCAAACGGCTCGCCCCGCCTCGCGGTATCGACCTGGATCTGGGCTGCCTCTACGAGCTGACCGACGGTTCCAAGGGCGTCGTCCAGGCGCTGGGCAACTCCTTCGGCAGCCTCGAACGTCCGCCGTACGTCTGGCTCAACGGCGACGACCGCTCAGGCGGTGGCGGCGAGGACCTGTTCGTCAACCTCGAGCACGCAGCCGCGATCCGGCGGGTCCTGGTGTTCGCCTGCATCTACGACGGGGCGCCCAGCTTCGAGGCAGCCAAGGGCGTCGTGGCCCTCACACCCGCTGCCGGCCCCCCGATCCAGGTCCGGCTGGACGAGACCTCGGGGTCTTCGCGGATGTGTGCGATCGCCATGCTGGAGGGGGCCCCGGCGGCCTGAGCGTCCGTCGCGAGGTCCGCTACGTTCAGGGCGGCCAGGACGTGCTCGACAAGGAGTACGGCTGGGGCATGACCTGGAGCCGCGGCCGCAAGTGACGTGCAGCGCGTCACGGGGCCTTCGCTGCTGTCGCCGCGACCGGCCCGCCTCGTCTCCTGGTCACCACTCTGACCTGGTGACCTAGCGTGGGCCGGTGACCAACCGCCTGGCCAGCTCGACCAGTCCGCATCTCCTGCAGCACGCAAGGTGATACCCGCGGCGAGCAAGCGCAGGTCAGCGGTGTCGAAGTACACCGCCTCCATCAGGTGCTCCTGGCTCGGCGAGACCGAGCCCACGTTCTACATCCCCCGCAGGTCAGGCACCCTCAAGGTCGCACCGACGTCGTACGTGCGTTCCACCTCGCTCGCCGACCGCACCGCCGTCGCGCCCTCAGCCGACATCGCAGAGCTCCCGGCGTACCGGCTCGAGCTGGCGTTGTTCGTCCTGCTGGCCCATGGGTACTCACGGGCGCGGTCGCGTGATGAGGCCCGTCACGATAGCCCGTTGCGGCGTTGCTCCCGCTCAAGGGGAGGCTGCCGGCGCATGCTGGCGGACGTGGTAGGTGTGGTGGAACCAGCCGGTCCGGAGATCGTGCGCATCCCGGTCGAGGTCGCGGCAGAGGCTGCTGTGTTCAAGGTCGTTGGCCGCGGTTACGACCCGCGGCAGGTCGACGCTCATGTGTCTGCGCTGGAGCAGGAGTTGGCTGAGCTGCGCTGGGAGCACGATGAGCTCGCAGCCCAACGCCTGGCGCAAGCGGCGCAGCGCGACGAGCAGGAACGCTGGACTCCGTCGTTCCGCGCCCTGGGCGACCGCATGGTTCAGTTGATGCGGTTGGCAGAACAGGAGGCTTGCGCGCTGCATACCGCCGCGGACCAAGAAGCCAGGCAGCGGGAGGAGACCGCGATCCAGCTCGCCGCGCAACAGGCCGAGCAGGCACGGGCTCTGGAGCACGGCCGCGCGGTGGCCGAGCGCGAGATGCGCCTCCTGGACTTCTCCGGCCAGAGCCGGCGCGAGTTGCTGGAGACGGAGTGGAAGCAGGCCCGGCGGGACGCCGAGCTGGAGGTGGCGGGCACGCTCGAGCGGGCCTCGGCACAGGCGCAGCACATCCAGGATCAGGCCGCACGCCAGGCCCCGGCAGCCCTTGCCGCCGCCCGCGCCGACGTCGACCACCTGCAGCGACGCCGGGACGAACTGAGCGCCGAGATGATCGAGTTGGCAGCCCAGCTCGTTGCCGTCGTACAGCGGCTCAGTCCCCCGACCGACCAGGCCGACACCATCAGCTGAACCAGCCGACCGGCGACGCAGCCACGGGTCGCCTTCAGGGGCGGTGCGGCTTGTCGAGGTACTGCTCGGCCTTGTCGCCGGCCTTGACGATCTGGGTGTGGTGCGTGCCGCCGGTCTGCTTGTCAACGGCGTCCTCAACCTTCGCCAGGGCGGACTTGACCTGGTCCGGGTGATCGGCGGCGGCCTTCTTCGCCGTGCCGAGCAGGCCTTTCAACTGGTCGAACAATGCCATGGTGATCTCCTTCGGTCATGAGGCACCTGACTCCGGTGCCTGCGTGCGGTGTCGTAGCCTCCCGCCCCTTCCGGGGTTGTTGACCGGGCCGGGTGGGACCGTCAGTGCCGGATAGCCGCGCAGCTGGCCAGTAGGTCCTTTGTTGCGGTCGTCAGCTGCGACCCCGCGGCCTTGACGTCCGCGACATTGGTAGGGCGGATCGCTTCTACCTTTCCGACGCTGTCGGAGAGCTGTTTGAGGCTCGTGGCGATCGGCAGTGCGGCATTCTGGCTGGCGAGGTCGCTCACGTGTTTCGTGACGGGCTGGAGCTGGGTAGTCGCGTCGGCCTGGGTGATCGAACCGTTCGCAAGCTTCAGCCCGACCTGGGCTGCCGTGCTCACCGACCCGGCGACGTCCACGCATACCTGACCGGTCTGTAGCCGCTGCTGCACCGACAACCCGCTACCGCTTCCGCTGCTGTTGCTGCTACCGCTGCCGCCGCTGCTGCCGCAGCCCGCGACCAGGATCGCGGCGAGCACGGCCGGGACGAACGAGGCAGTCCGCAGAGTGAACATGCCCGGAGATGATATCGGCTGCCGCCACTGTCACCGAGGATGTCCCGAGTCTCGTGGAACTTGGGTGGCGATCCGAGGTGAACTCTAGGCGGCGGCAGCCCACTCACACCCACCGCGACCGGTCTCGCCACTGCGCGGTCAGCTGGGCGGTCAGGGCGGCGGCCCGGGCTGCACGACGCCCCGCCCGGCGTGGCTGTCCCACACCAGCCGGGAGCTGATCTGCCCGGCGGCGCGGACCTGCAGCAGCGCCCCCTCCCCACGCCCGGCGACGCCCGGCTGCGGGCCCGGCCCAGCGCGGTGGTCGCCGCCTGCTGGCTGGTGTGGCCGCTGACCACCGCCACCGGCCCGCGCTCAGGATCAGCCGGGTCGGCCTGCACCACAAACCAGCGCGACCGGCCCCGCGAGCGCACCACCACCGGCGCCCCGCCGCCCGGTACCGGCACCCGCAACGCCAACGCCGCCGGTGCGTCTCCCGCCGCCTCAGTCGTCGTGGCCACCGGCTCTGCCATGCGGGCCGGGCAGCGGGCCGAACGGTGACCCCTTGTATATCTTGCTCCGTGCTCTCACGGCATCATGCGCCGCCTCGGCGGCCATGTGGTCGGCCGCGCTTTCAGGCGTCACGGAACCCCGTCGCAGACGAAGCGGTCGCTGCGATGATCATGACGGCGCTGCCCGCCGTCACGACCCGCTGCGGCCTCAGACGCCTGGCCGGTCGGGCGATGACCCCGGCTTCGGTGGCCTGGACCTTGCCGGGACCCGCCGAAGCGACGACGCAGCGTCACCGCCCAGAGTGGTGAACTTCGACGAGCAACCCTGCGGAGATCCGGCGAGCGCCATCAGGAGCTCAGTACGCCGTCGACGCCGACCGCGACTCCCGTCGGCGAGCTCGTTCCAGTCGTCGTCTACGCGCAGGCCACCAGCCCCCGCAGCAAGGCACACGCCCCTGAAGCCCACGCAGCCCCGGGATCCTCGTCCGCCGGCCCGCATATATGGGCTACTCCTCTCCGGGCGTGTTGCACGTTTCCCCGCCTCGTCTGAGGTAGCGTTTCGTGCAACGCTGAGGGAGGAAGCCACCAGGTTGATGTTTCGGATCCCTGCACGAGCTCGGGCTGTCCGTCGAGGGCATGACCGGTGTGCTTCGCGGATGCCTCGCGGGCTACCTCAGCTGCACCAGCCTGGACGCACCAACCCGCCGCCAGACAGAGGTCTACTTCGAGGCCGTCCGACTGCTGCGCGAGTGGCTGGTGCCGCTGGGGTGGGAGTTCGACAACGCCGACCAGCAGCCTCGAGTGTTCCACCGCAGTAGGGGGTGGCGATCGTCTTCGCCAGCGGCGACAGCAACACCGGCAAGGCGTTCCCGCACCCGCGCGGCCCGCGCGAAGGGCGAGGCCACGCTCGCTACGATCGCCGTCAACCAGAACCAGATGGCGTTCGATTTCGCCGGCGCTGCCCAGGACGACGCGGCCTTGCTGTGCACCACACACGTTCTGCTCGTCAATGTCGACGTGCACGCCCTGTCAGCAGAGCTGTCCGTACCGGCGGCAATGGACGCCAGCGGTCACGTCGACAGTTGGACGTCGCGCATCCTCCTGCCGTCGGTGAACCGAGAGCCCGAGCCGATCCTCGGCGCGGGGCAGGGCGACGGCCCGGTGTTCGACGTCGCCGTGCAGCGGCGATAGCACCCGCGCACGTTCATGAGCTTCAACCCGTCCCGGCTCCGCCATGCGCGCGAACGTCGAGGGCTGACCAAGACGGCCCTGGCACGCGAGGCCGGCATCAACCTGAAGGAGTACGAGCTCGGCGACCGCCCTCCGGGCGAGGCCGTCATCGCCCGCCTGGCCGATACGCTTTCGAGGACCTGGAGCGGCATCGCGAGCGTGCCGAGGAGTTGGGTGCTCGGGTGCTGTACGACCGCTCGCAGGACGAGAGCGAGCCCCTCTATGTGCTTGCCGATCCGGCTGGCCATCCGTTCTGCCTGTTGGTCCAGTAGGACTGGGGCGACGCACTCATCTGCCGCGAGGTGGCGCGACCTTAAGGGCAGGGCCGAACACCCTTAAGTGCGGTCGCTTCACGGCAACGCGACGCACGTAACGTCGCACGCTAATCTCGCGGCATGGCTTGCTTCCTCGCTAGCTACGGCTGCTCCTCCTGGTCGTCGCCCTCGAGGCTGCCGGGCTGCTGCTGCCGGGTGACACGATGCTGATCGCCACCGCCGCACTCGCCGGCCCGGGCGATCTCGACATCGTTGCCGTCATCGTGGTCGATGCGTTTGGCGCGATCCTCGGGGAACGCGAGGAGGCGCTCGTCTGATGGCGCGGCTCGTGCTCGGACCCCTGCTGCGCCATGTCTCGGCGACGTCGGCGACGGTCTGGGTCGAAGCTGACGCCCCGTGCACGGTCGAGGTGCTCGGGCACAGCGCACGGACCTTCGCCGTCTCCGGGCACCATTACGCGCTCGTGGACGTCGTCGATCTCGAGCGGGGCTCGACGACCGCCTACACGGTCGCGCTCGACGGCGAGCGCTGCTGGCCTGAGGAGGACTCGCCGTATCCGGCCAGCGTGATCCGCACCCTCGCCGAGGGGTCCCTCGAGCTCGCCTTCGGCTCCTGTCGCGTCGCCGCGCCGCACGAGCCGCCTTACACCGAGAGCGACGGCATCGACGCCCTCTCCGCCTTGGCCGAACGATTGCGAGAGGCGCCGCCGGAGACCTGGCCCGACGCGCTCCTGATGCTCGGCGACCAGGTTTACGCGGACGCGTTGTCACCGGCGACACGTGCGTTCATCACCGAGCGGCGCAGCGTCTTCGAGCCGCCGTTCCACGAGGTCGCCGACTTCGAGGAGTACACCCGGCTCTACTGGGAGGCGTGGGGCGAGCCCGCGGTCCGCTGGCTGCTCGCGAACCTGCCGACGGCGATGATCTTCGACGACCACGACATCCACGACGACTGGAACACCTCGGCCGCGTGGCGCGCCGACATGGCGGAACAAGCGTGGTGGCCGGAACGAATCACCAGCGGGCTGATGTCCTACTGGGTCTACCAGCACCTCGGCAACCTGAGCCCTCAGGGCCGTGCCGCCGACGAGCTCTACCAGCGCGCGCTCGCCACCGACGATGCGACGTCGGCGTTGCACGAGTTTGCCGCGCGCGCCGACGCCACGACCGACGGCAGCCGGTGGAGCTACAGCTGGGAGCTCGGCACGAGTCGCCTGATCGTCATCGACTCGCGCGCCGGCCGCGTTCTCACAGGCGGCAAGCGTGAGATGATCGACGACGAGGACTGGCACTTCGTCGAACGCGAGATGCGCACGCCAGCCGACCACCTCTTATTGGCGACGTCGCTGCCATATCTCCTACCGCCGGCGATTCATGGCTTGGAGGCTTGGAACGAGGCGGTCTGCGCCGGCGCCTGGGGCCCTTTCGCGGCTCGTGTCGGCGAGCAGATCCGCCGCGGCGTCGACCTCGAGCACTGGGCCGCCTTCGAGAGTTCGTTCCGGCGGCTGACAGATTTGATCCGTAGCGCGGCCACGGGCGCGCACGGTCACGCGCCCGCGTCGGTCGTAGTCCTCTCGGGCGATGTCCACTACGCCTACCTGGCCAGGGCCGACGTCGGTACTCGCAGCGCGCCGGTCTACCAGGCCGTGTGCTCACCGCTCCGTAACGCTCTACCTGAGACCGTCAAACGAGCGACGCGGGCCACGATCAGCCGGCGCGCAGCCGCCGTCGGCCGTTGGCTCGCGCGCAGCGCCGGCGTAGCGCCACCCGCGATTAACTGGGAAATCGACGCCGGGCTATTCTTCGACAACCAGCTGGCCACCCTGACCCTCGATCAACGCGAGGCCACCCTGCGACTCGAGCGCGCCCGCCTCGCCAACGACACGCCCTACCTCGAGCCGGTCTGGCAGCGCCGGCTGACGCCCGAGGAGTTATGAGCGACAGCGGCGGTCCGGGCAAGCCGTTAAAGGCGGCGCGACCCCGGAGCTGGCGCTCACCCGCGCTCGTCAGCGTCGGCAAAGACCTCGTCGCGGCCGTCTTGGCAGAGAGGGCGACGTCGCCCGCATTGGGGGCAACCTGGGCGGTGACTGGTCAGGTGGGTTGGGGTAACCAGGGTCGGCCGTCGGCGAGTTGTACGAGGGCCTGGTAGATGTTGATGTTGTTCTTGCCGGCGGTGGCGGTG
>JAABUI010000661.1_pt1 | contig 23830 bp, 25 predicted proteins | sample 5559111 | NCBI WGS metagenome assembly JAABUI01 (sample SAMN10711870, study PRJNA513365) | rock metagenome | isolation source: Antarctica rocks | place: Antarctica: Victoria Land, Buttleship Promontory
GGGCCACCAGAGCGCTACCCGGACCGGACTCACACCGGCAAGCGACGACGAGCACGAACACCAAAATCACCCCGCTACGTCACGAGGTCACCTCCCTGTTCCTCTGGGCGCACCACTTGTCGGATTAAATTGGCGGGTTCTGTTCACGCTATCTGGCGGGTTGTCCGATCACTTGTTCGAGGTTCCAACAGGGACTGAAGGGCCTGACCTGCAGCGATGCGACTCAAAGTGATGGGCACCGCCAGATAATTCGAACAGAACCCGCCACTTAATTAGAGAACAAAACCCGCCATCTAATCGGTAAGTGACAACCGTGATCTGACGGCGCGGTTGTCGAACACCCATTTCTCAGCTTTGTTCCGCACCGACCGGTTCTCGGGCCACCCGGTCGCGATGTCGGTGGCCGTGAGCGTGTAGCAGTGCTCGCCGATGGCGTTGCCGCCCTCGTGCCCGACCAGGTCGATCTCGACGAACCCGGGCACCGCGTCGTTCCATTCCGCCCAGGTACGTATCGGGATCGAGTCCTTCAACAATGACCCCGGCCTGGTGTGCGATCGGCCCCGGACCAGCAGCTTCGCCCGGTCAGCGGTCAGCCGGCGGTCCATCGTGGCCGGTGACATCGCCAGCAACGCCACCTCGGTGTTGTCGCTGATCAGCAGCCCATCGAACCGCCGCAACCTGGGCACCACTCGGCCATGATCGGAGCCAACCGCTTCCCTGTCGGGGCGCCCAGCACCGCCCAGCAGAACGCCAGCGCGACAATCACTTCTGGCCAGTAGACGGCGCCCGCGGCGCACGTGGTCGCACCAGCCTGGGCCTCAGCGCCTGCGAGAGCGCTCTCCTGGCGTGGTTGCGGTGCCATCCCGTGGCCGCGCACACTCATCCATGGATCAAGCCCTTCCCGGCCTTGTCAGCGCGCTTATACCGAGTGGCGTTCGTCTTCGTGACCGCTTGCCGCTGCGCCATCGTCAGTCCCATCATCCGGGCCTAACGGCCCAGCCGGAACCGGCCCCGCAGGCGCGCCCAACGCGTACACCTACCTGAGTCAACGACCACTCCTACGCGCGCACTTTTGATGAGTCAACGCGGCGGGGACTTGCTCTTCAGAAGCCGTAATGTCAGTATGGGATCCTGACAGTACAGGCTCGCCCTAGCCGTGAAGGATGGTCGATGACGACCTACGCCGTACCGCCGATCGCACCGATGAAGATCAGCTTCGATTTCGCCACTGGTGCGGTGACCCCGCAGGGCCCGACATTGACCCGCAAGATGTCGGACTTGCAGGGTCTGTTCGCACGAGAAGACCTTCGGGTCGAAGCGGCGGCCGGAGACGACCCGGTCGTCTATACCGTGCAGTCCTCACCCGTGCCGGAGATCGGTCGCGAGCTGCCCCAGTCGATCACCACGATCTACCCCGGGATGGTTGGCGGGGAGTTTTTCATGACCAAGGGTCATCAACACCCTGATGCGCAAGGGGAGATCTACCTCGGCTTGGGCGGCGTCGGCGGCCTGTTGCTCTTCGATGGCAAGCAGGCTGCCTGGATCGACATGGTCGAAGGGGTGATCGGCTATATCCCGCCCGGTTGGGCACACCGGAGTGTCAATGTCGGTTCCTCGGAATACCGCTTCCTGGCCGTGTATCCGGGATCAGCCGGGCACGACTATCAGTGGGTGCTTGACCACGGCATGGGGAACCGGGTCCACGCGGGTTCCGAAGGCCCTGTGTTGAAGCCTTTCTCGGTTGCCACGGACTGACCGGGGCCCGCGATGTTGTTGGCTCATGACCTGGGCACAACCGGAAACAAGGCGTCCCTGCATGATGATTCGGGGCGGCTGATCGTTGCGGTCACCGAGACCTATGGCACGCATTATGGGCGCCGCGGCGTCGTCGAGCAGGATCCCGACGCGTGGTGGCGGGCGGTGTGCCGAGCCACAGCGCGGCTACTGGAAACGCCCGGAGTGAGCTCGGATCAGATCCTCGGGGTTGCTCTGTCCGGACAGATGATGGGGGCTGTGCTCTTGGACGCGGCCGGCGATCCGGTCCGGCCGTCGTTGATCTGGGCTGATACCCGCAGCGGTGCGCAGGCCCGGCGCCTTGAGCAACGTATTGGTCCGGAGGCCGGCTACCAGGTTTTGGGCCATCGGATCAATCCGACCTATTCCTTGAGCAAGATCATGTGGGTTCGCGATCACGAACCGGACGTCTTCGCTCGGACTACGAGAATTTGTCTGGCCAAGGACTACGTCGTGTTAAAGCTGACCGGCACCCTGGCCACGGACAAGTCCGACGCATCGAGCACCAATGCCTTCGACCAGGCGAGCAGCTCATGGTCGGCGGAACTGTTGGCTGCTGCGGAGCTGCCGTTGACGCTTTTTCCGGAGATTGTCGCTTCGACGACCGTCCTGGGCGATGTCACGGCGCAGGCGGCCCGGGATACCGGCCTGCGGGCCGGAACCCCGGTCGTGATGGGCGGCGGTGACGGCCCGATGGCCGCCGTTGGTGCCGGCGTGATCGATAAGAGTGATGGCGCTTACGTGTATCTCGGCTCTTCGTCCTGGGTATCGGTAAGTTCTTCCACGCCGTTGCACGACGTGCCCGAGATGCGCACCATGACGTTCAACCACGTGGTGCCGGGCCGATTCGTTCCTACCGCGACGATGCAGGCCGGTGGCGCGTCCCTGAGTTGGATTGCCGACCTGCTCACCGGATCTGAGGATCCTGCTCGTTTCGACCGCCTCATCGGGCTGGCCGCTGGCGTCGACACCGGCGAGGACGACCTGTTCTTCCTGCCGCATCTGCTGGGCGAGCGCTCGCCCTACTGGAACCCCGACGTCCGCGGGGCCTTTGTCGGTCTGGGCCGACATCATGGCCCGGCGCACCTGACCCGTGCGGTGCTCGAAGGGGTCGCTTTCAACCTAGCCACCTGCATTGAAGCGTTTCGCGAACAGGGCCACGCGATCACTCGGGTGGATGCGATCGGTGGTGGCGCTGCTAGCGATCAGTGGCTGCAGATCATGGCCAACGTCTGGGGGGCCACGGTGCGCCGTAGGACGATCGTCGAAGAGGCCAACAGTTTGGGCGCTGCAGTCACCGCTGGAGTGGGGGTGGGTTTATTACCCGATTTTTCCGTGGCTCGGCAGCTCTCGGAGGTGGTCGCCGAATTCGCCCCCGACCCAGTTGCGCATCGGCTCTACCGTCGGCGTCACCAGCGCTTCCTGCGCGCCTACCGCAACCTCGAATCTTGGTATGACGGAGAAGCAGAATGAATCCGCCGAGCAAGTCGACCGTATTAGTCACCTCCCGGTCATTTTCCAGCGGGGCGGTCGATCTGGTCGGGCTGCTCGAAGGCCTGGGTGTGGAGGTGGTCCGCGGTCCCGCCGACCACGACTTGGCTGCGCTGGAGCCGCTGCTTGCCCGATCGATGGCGTGGATCGCGGGTACGTCGCCGGTTACGGCCGCGCACATGGACGCAGCACCTCACCTGAAACTGATCGCCCGCTACGGCGTCGGAGTTGACGCCGTCGATCTGTCCGGCGCGAAGCAACGCGGTGTTCTGGTCACCAACACCCCGGGGGCCAACAGCGAGGCGGTTGCCGAACATGCGCTCGCCCTTCTGTTCGCCGCTCTACGCAACGTGGTCTCCGGGGACCGAGGTGTGCGCAAGCAGGATTGGGCCGTCCATCGGGCCCGCCAGATCGGCAGCCTGCGCGTGGGTATCGCCGGTTTCGGTCGCATCGGCCAGGCCCTGGCCGCCCGCCTGCAACCGCTGGGCGCCGCTGTTTTCGCCTACGACCCAATCCTGCCCGTCGGGGTTCTCACCGCAACCGGCGCCAGTCCCATCGACTTGGCCGCCCTGGCCGGCTGCGACGTCGTCTCCCTCCACGCCCCGGGGGAGAACCGGCTGGTGGACAGCGGCTGGTTGTCCGAGGCGAAGGGCTTGATCCTGATCAACACGGCGCGGTCCAGCTTGGTCGACGAAACAGCCGTCGCTGGCGCGCTGCGCGATGGTCGACTGAAGGCCTACGCCGCCGATGAGGTGGGAGCGGGTCACGGGGAGTCCGAGAGTCCCTTGTTCGCAGATGATCTGATCGACCAGGTGATCCTCACCCCGCACAGCGCGGCGCAGACCGTCGAGGCGGTGGACAACATGGGATCCGGAGCCGTCGATGCGGTCCTGGCCGTTATGGCCGGCCGGGTTCCCGACCACGTGGTGCGGGTCGACCGATGATCGACGGTCACACCTCGGCGGCGCTGGTCGCGCGATGTGTGCTGGCCGACGTCGAACCGCACATGCTCGGACGGGTCAACTATCACGAGCATCTGTTTCAGGCGTCGCGGCTGCTAGTCGGTGATGAGCTCGACGACGAGGCCCGCAGTACCGACGAGGCGAAATCTTTGCAGAACTCCGGCTTCGAGAGCATGGTCGATGCCACCCCCATCGGCCTGGGCGGCGACCCGGCCGCCCTCGCCCGGGCGAGCGCGAGCACCGGACTTCACATCGTGGCCACCACCGGAGCCCACCGAGAGGCGCACTACGATCCGGCGCACTGGCTGATGCAGGCCTCGACTGCGGAGCTTGCCCGCCGCTTCGAGCGTGACCTCACCACCGGCATGCCCATCATTGACGGCCGCGATCAGACCGAGATCGCCCGCGGTCCACACGGCGCACCGGTACGCGCCGGAATGCTCAAAGCCGGCATCGGCTACTGGTCCATCAGCGCCTTCGAGCACCGGGTGCTCGAAGCGGTGTCCGTCGCCCACCATCACACCCGCGCGCCGGTCATGATCCATTTGGAACACGGGTCGGCTGCATTCGAAGTGTTGGACATTCTTCATGGACATGACGTGGACGCGTCCGCTGTTGTGCTGGCTCACATCGACCGGAACCCCGACCCGGTGTTGCATGCCGAATTGGCATCTCTCGGGGCTTATCTCGGTTACGACGGTCCGGCTCGGAGTCAACGTTGGCCGGATTCGGTCGTGTTGGACGCATTGGTGCAGGCAGCGGCCCGCGGGGCGAGCGAGCGGATCGTGCTCGGCAGCGACGTGGCTCGTCGCACCCGATACCTGGCCTACGGCGGCATGCCCGGCCTGGCCTACTTGGGCCAGCGGTTTGTGCCCCGGTTGATCGAGCAGGGTGGAGTAGCGCTGGCTTATGCGGTCCTGCGGGACAATCCGCAGCGGCTGTTGGCGCGGCTGGCTCCCCGGCCGGGTCGATGACCGACGCGGCCCGCCGCCGGTCGACGCCACCCAGCTTGTTGGCGAACTTGTTATCCTCTCCAGACATGAGGGCAAGCATCGATCGCACCAGTCTCCTGCCCTTCTACCACCAGCTCAAGCAGATCCTGATCGCCGACATCCAACGTCCAGGGGTACAGCCCGGGGACCGACTTCCCAGCGATCACGAACTGTGCCGCATCTACGACGTGTCCCGCACCGTCGTCCGCCAAGCGCTGTCGGAGCTGGAAACAGCCGGACTGATCGACCGCATCAAAGGTCGGGGAACCTATGTCGCGCAACCCAAAACGGCCGAGGGACTGGTCCAGTCGCTGACCGGACTGTATGAGGACGTCGCCGCCCGCGGCGGTCGCCTGGTCAGTCAGGTCCTACGGTGTGAGGTGGTCCCCGCCGACGACGCGGTGGCCGCCGGCCTGCACATCGACGTGGGCGCCCCGGTCCTGTTCCTCGAGCGGATCCGTTTCGTCGATGGTCAGCCGTGGGTGCTCACCGCGACCCACATCCCCCACGAGCTGGCACCGGGACTGGAGTTCGAAGATTTCACCGAACAGTCCCTCTACGCCCTGCTGGAAGGCAAATACGGGATCGAACTCCGGCGTGGGCGCCGCGGAGTTGAAGCCTCGGCGGCCGGCGCTGCCCTCGCGCGGCAGCTCGGTATCCCGCGGGGAGCACCGGTGCTGGTGCTCCGCAGCATCAGCGTGGGCGAAGCCGACCGACCGGTCGAAATGTTCGTCGCCTACCACCGCGGTGATCGCAGCCGATTCGAAGTGGAACTCACCCGCACCCGGGCCCCGGCCACCGCGCCGCTGATGCTGGTTCTACCTCAGTAGCTGCCAGCGGCCGGATGGGCTGTCCGGCGATGAATGAGTCCAATCGGTTGACATCCTGTACCTACAGGATATGATTTGGACAAGTTTTTTGGGACCCTCTGCTCATCGTCGTGCGGAAAGGAATCACTTCGTGAACGGTCTGCGCGGTGCACGTATCGCAGTCACCGGAGCCGCCGGCGGAATCGGGGCCGCAGCGTGTGCCTGGCTGGTTGCGGCCGGCGCAGAGGTCTACGCACTTGATCTTCGGCCCGCAGACGAGCAGGCCGGGACGTTCGTGCGCACCGATGTCACCGATCCGGCCAGTGTCGCGGCGGCAGTCGAGTCTATCACGGCGACGGCGGGAGCGGTCGATGGTCTCGTGGCCGGAGCGGGTATCGCCGAGAATGATGTCGCCGCCGAGGAAATGCCGATCGAAACTTTTGACCGCGTGCTCTCGGTGAACCTACGTGGGGTTTTCCTGTGCTGCCAGGCATTCGGCCGCCGCATGCTCGACGTGGGCCACGGCCGCATCGTTGTGATCTCCTCGATGTCGGGAACCCACATCGTCAACATGCCACAGCGCCAATGCGCCTACAACGCCTCGAAGGCCGGGGTTAGTGCCTTGGTGCGGTCGTTGGCGGTGGAGTGGGGTCCGCGCGGTGTCCGGGTGAACGCGGTCGCACCGGGTTATGTCAATACCCCGCTGAACGCTTTGAAAGTGCACCAGCATCAGGAATGGAAAGACCGAACCGTATTGCGCCGGTTTGCCGAACCCGACGAAATCGCAGCAGCGATCGGGTATCTGCTCAGCGATGAGGCCGCCTTCTGCGTCGGCACGGAGCTGCTGATCGATGGTGGCTACAGCCTCTGGTGAATGCAAGAGCTGGCTGTTTGCGTTCTTAACGTCTTTTGCTGTCGGCCACTTATTTGATTCGACGACCCCTGATGGGAGGAGGTTCTCATGAATGAGGCCGCTGTACAACCGACAACGGATCCCAACCGGCCACCGGTTTTCATCGCCCAAGGCGTCACTCGAAGTTATCCGGGCGTTATTGCCCTGGCAGGTGTTGACCTTTCGGGATACCCAGGCGAGGTGCTCGCCATCTGCGGGGCCAACGGCGCCGGCAAATCGACGTTCGCCCGGCTGCTGGCCGGTCAGGAGTCGGCCAGCTCGGGCGAGATCCGGGTAGCCGGCCGGGAACAGCCCATCGCCAACCCTGCAGATGCCGAACGCGCCGGAATATTGCTCATGCACCAGGAGCCGCTGATCATCGACGATTTCACCGTCGGTGAGAACGTGTGGCTCTACCGGCTGCGCTCCGGCAAAGACATCCGGCCCTGGTCGACGCGACGGACCAGCATCGACGACGAGACCGCGCAGGCTCTGGCTAAAGTCGGGCTGGAACAGCTCTCGCCCCGTCAACGGGCCGGTGATCTCGGACCCGGACAACGTCAGATGCTTGCGCTGAGCCGGGCCGGGGTGACCGACCACAAGATCATGATCCTGGACGAGACAACGGCCTCCACCACCGAGGCCTATTTCGAAAATGTCATGCGGATGGTCGCGGCCGAGAAGAAGGCCGGCACGTGCGTGGTCTTCGTGTCCCACCGCATGGAAGAAGTGTTCGCCATCGCCGACCGGATCGCCGTCCTGCGTAACGGCAGCCTGGTTGGCGTACTCGACGCCAAGTCGACCAACGCCGCCGAGCTCACCGCGTTGATGATTGGTAACGCAGTAAAGGCGAACAACCGGCCCCCGGCCCGGCGGCGTACCGACTCCGGCGCCGAGGCCGGCCTCAAGGTCACGAATCTGGCTAGCGGTTCGGCGACCGACATCGCCTTTCAGGTCGGCCCAGGCGAGATCCTCGGCATCTACGGGCTAGTCGGTAGCGGTCGGTCGTCGGTAGCGCGGGCCATCACCGGCCAGCAAGCGATGCTCGCCGGCCGAGTCACCCTCAACGGAAGACCGACCCGATCGAAAGGACCTCGGGCCGCGTTGCGGGACGGGCTCGCCTACGTTACCGAAGACCGCCGCAAAGAGGGCTTCGTCCGTGACTTCGACAACCGTGAAAACCTCAGCCTGGTCACCCTTTCGGCTCTGGCCAAGGGCGGGATGTTGAACCTGCGCCGAGAACGTGATCGGGCCAGCGACCTCATCACCCAATTCCAGGTCAAGGGCGGCGCGGCCACTTTCACAAGCACCTTGAGCGGTGGAAATCAGCAAAAGGTGTGCATTGCCAAATGGCTGGCGGCCGACCCGGACGTCGTCGTGCTGGACGAGCCGACCAAGGGAATCGACGTCGGGGCCAGAGCCAACATCTACCAACTGATCTACAACCTCGCCGAACGGGGAAAAAGCGTCGTCGTCGTATCAAGTGAGGCCGAGGAGATCCTGCTGCTCACTCACAGAGTCATCGTGCTGCGCAACGGCCGCGACGTCGGGGAGTTCGACAGTTCAACCGCCAGCACCGAAGACCTCATCAAAGCCGCGTTAGGAAGCGAGGACTCGTGACACCGACCACCGCCGCGAAACCAGACGGCCGCACCGTCGGGGCCGGGCCTCGAGCCGCCGTCGAATGGCTCAAACACCAGTACCCGCTGTACATCCTGATCGGATTGCTCATCCTGGCCTCGATCCTGAGCGACACGTTCATGACCGGGGCCAACCTCAGCAACCTGGTCATGCAGTTGTCGGTCATCGGCATCGTCACCCTGGCTGAACTGTTGGTAGTCATTTCCGGCGGCATCGACATCAGCGTGGGATCGGTCCTGGGCCTAGCAGCGGTTCTGTCCACCGGCTTGTTCCAGGGAGCGAACGTCTGGGTCGCTATCCTGGTCGCCCTAGTAGTTGGCGGCGGACTAGGCCTGATCAACGGCTTCCTCGTCGCATTCCGGGGGCTCGACGCGTTCATCGTGACGCTGGGTATGCTCGCCCTGGCCCGCGGCCTGGTTTACGCCTACACGCAAGGCGCGACGATCTCACCCCAGAGTCCGTCATTCGCCTTCGCCGGCACGGCCGATGTGCTGGGATTCCCGGTGATCGGCCTTTTCTGGATCGCAGTCATCATCGGCATGACATTCCTGTTGCGACGCACGGTGTTCGGCCGCCGCGTCTACGCGGTAGGCAGCAACCCGGCGGCCGCGTACAGCTCCGGAGTGCCGGTCCGGACGACACTGCTGGCGGTCTACGTGCTCGCCGGTGTGCTTGTCGGCCTGGGAGGATTCCTGCTCAGCTCCCGGGTGGGGGTGGGTACCCCGTCCGCCGGTCTCAACTTCGAACTGCAGGCCATCGCGGCCGTGGTGATCGGCGGTGCTCGCCTCAATGGAGGGTTCGGAGGGGTTTTCGGCGCCGTCGTCGGGACCATCATCTTCGGCGTCATCACCAACCTGCTGGTGCTGCTGAACGTGTCGACCTTCTTCCAACAGGCCTCACAGGGTGCCCTGATCCTGGTGGCCGTCACGCTGGCGACCGCCGGGCGCCGCACCACCCCCGGAGGCCGCTGACCCTCTTCCCGCGTACCGCACCGAATCTTGCGCGCCACCCGAAATTCGACATCCGTCAACGAAACGACTGAAGGAGTACTAATCGTGAAGCTACGAAGAACAGGGACTGGGGCCGCGCTGCTGGTCCTGACCCTGGCAATCGCCGGATGCAGTTCATCCTCGAACGCGACGAGCTCGAACAGTTCAACCAGCACCTCGTCGAGTGCCAGCTCAACTAGCGCCAGTTCTTCCGGCAGCGTCGCGGCGAGCAGTGTCCCCTCCAGCCCGGGTTCGGCGGGCGGTAGTTCCTCCGGCGCGGCCGCCTCCGGGTCTGATGCCACCGGGGTGACCGCACCGGCCGGGGGAAAGCCCATCAAGACGATCAAGATCGGCTTTGCACAGCGCACCGCCAACGCGCCCTACTACGTCGCCATGCAGAAGAAAGCCGAACAGCTGGCCGCCAGTCAAGGTTTTCAGCTCCTTTTCCAGAGTGCGAACGGTGATCCGGTCACCCAGATCGACCAGGTGAACACCTTGATCTCACAGAACGTCGACGCGCTCATCGTCAACGCCGTCAGCGCCGGCACCGAGAAGCAGCAGATGATCGCGGCGGCCGGGAAGAAGCCGCTGCTGTTCATCGACACGTCCATTCCCGCCGTCGGCTTCACCACGGTGCAGTCCGACAACGAGAAAATCGGCGCCGACTCCGGCCTGTTATTGGCCAAACGGATCGGCAGCGGCAAGACGGTCAAGGTCGCCATCCTCAACGGCGGTCCGACAGACGTCGATGTCGGCCCGGCCCGGCGTAAGGGCTTCCTCGAGGGACTGAAGCAGGGCGGCGTGACCGCCGACATCGTGGCCGACACCGAGGCCGACTACGCCCAGGACAAAGCCGTGCAGGCCACCGAGGACATGCTGACCGCACACCCCGACATCGATGTCATTTTTGGATACAACGACGCGATGGCGCTCGGCGCGCTCAGTGTCCTCAAGGCCAAGAACAACACCCACGTTCTGGTTGCCGGCGTCGACGGACAGAAGGAAGCCCTGGCCGCGATCAAAGCCGGTGGCTGCAAGGGCCAGTACGTCTCTACGGGGCTGAACTCGCCGTCGCTGGCGACGGTAGCGGCTGTCCAGGCGGCAATCGACGTGGCGACCGGCGCGAAGAAGACGTCCGATTTCCCGAAGACGTCCTACACGACAGCCGCCGGTATCAGCTGCGCCAACGTCGACCAGTACTACAACGCGAACAGCGTGTTCTAGTTCCCACCCGCGGCCCCCGTCTCGCACTCACGACGGGGGTCGCGCAGGATCGGTACCAGGCGGCGGTCGACCCCAGTCCGCCTGCCGGTCCGAGACTTGCATGAGCCCCATGGGTCGTGGAACGACACCCTGGACCTGCCGCGCCGTACTTCGAAGGACACCCGCAAATGACACAGAGCAGCTCCCTGGAACAGTCGCTTCGCGCGCTGCGCGTGGTCCCCGTCGTCGCCATCGACCACGCCGCGGATGCGGCCGGCCTAGGCCGGGCGTTGTCAGACGGGGGCCTGCCGGTCGTCGAGATCACCTTCCGCACCCCAGCGGCCGCTGACGCGATCGCTGCGTTGCGGCAGCAGTGCCCCGACATGCTCGTCGGCGCAGGCACTATCTTGAACATCGCCGACCTCGACACTGCGATATCGGCAGGTGCATCATTCGTAGTTGCACCCGGTTTCAACCCACTCATCGTGGATCGCTGCCTGGAGATGGGTTTTCCCATCATTCCCGGAGTCAGCACCGCCTCGGAGATCGAGCAGGGACTCACCCGCGGCCTGCAACTGCTGAAGTTCTTTCCGGCTGAACAGAGCGGTGGACTGGCGTTCCTGTCAGCCGTGGCCGGCCCCTACCCGCAGGTCTCCTTCATGCCCACCGGCGGCATCAACCGGGCCAACCTGCCCGTCTACCTGGCCCGCCCCTTCGTGGCCGCCTGCGGCGGGTCCTGGATCGCCGGGCCCGCCGCCATCGCAGGACACCGCTTCGACGACATTGAAGCGCGGGCCCGTGAAGCCGTAGCGCTCGCGGCCGAATCTACGCCGCAGAACCGGAGTACCTCATGACACTGCAACTAGCACCGGCCACGTCCCCGACGATATACTTCGTCGGGGTCAGCACCGGGCAATCATCGATCATGAAGGTCTTCCCTGCCTGGGCCGAGCACCTCGGGCTGGACGCGACGATTCGCGGCATCGATCTGCCACTAGATGATGACCCCGCCAATTACCGGTCGGTAGTCGAATTCATCAAGCGCGACCCGCTTTCCCTCGGTGCGCTCGTCACCACCCACAAACTGAACCTGTTCAAGGCATCTCGCGACATGTTCGACAGGGTCGGCGCTGACGCCAGCGTGCTCGACGAGATCAGCAGCATCTCCAAACGTGAAGGTCAACTGTGGGGACATGCGATGGACCCATTGACCAGCGGACTGGCGCTGCAGGCGATCACCAGCGACCGCTACTGGACCCGCACCGGCGGCGAGCTCCTACTCCTGGGAGCCGGCGGCTCGGCGCTCGCGTTGACCCTGCACCTGCATCGTGAGCAACAGGCCGGACGTGATGTCCCGTCCGACGTGGTGGTCACCAGCCGAGGCGCCGCCCGACTGCACGAGATGCAGGAGGTCCACCAACACATCGGTTTCGCCGTACCCATCAACTACTGCGAAGCCGCGGCACCGGACACCAACGACGCACAGCTGGCCACGCTTCGACCGGGATCAGTGGTGGTCAACGGCACCGGGCTGGGCAAGGACCGACCCGGATCGCCATTGACCGACTCGGCCCGGTTCCCGGAGCACGGGATTGTCTGGGACTTCAACTATCGGGGCGATCTCGACTTCCTGGTCCAGGCCCGGGCACAGCCGCAGGAACGCGACCTCCGACTCGTCGACGGCTGGACCTACTTCATTCACGGCTGGACCCGCGTCATCGCCGAGGTCTTCAACATCGACATCCCCACCAAGGGACCGAAATTTGAAGAACTGTCGAAGATCGCCCTGGCTGTCGGGAGCGCTTCGATTCATACCCGATGACCTGGTCAGTGATCGCCGGAGTGGTTTTCGACTGCGACGGTGTCGTGGCCGACTCCGAACCGGTCATCGCAGCCACGTGGACAAAGCTGCTGAGCAAATACGGCTACCGGCCCACCCTCGAGGAATTAGCAAGCGCCGTGGGCATCAGCTTCGTCGACACCCACGCCGGGTATGCCCGCAGAATGCCAGACCTGCCCACGGCATCCGAACTACAACCCGAAGCCGACACCATCTACCTCGAACTGCTTCCCACGCTGCTACACCCTTTTCCGGACGGCACCGAACTGGCACGGGCGCTCGGCGACCGCGGCATGCCAGTGGCGCTCGCTTCGTCAAGCGCACGTCGCCGCTTGAACGCGACCCTGCGCCTGCTCGAACTGCAGACCCTGTTCAGCACCACCGTCGCCGGTGACGAGGTGACCCGGTCGAAGCCCGACCCGGAGGCATACCAGCGCGCCACCCAACTATTGGGAACGCCACCCAGGCAATGTCTGGCCATCGAGGACAGCGCCGCTGGTCTGGCCGCCGCGGCTGCGGCGGGATTGCGCACAGTGGGCGTTCAGCGTCCCGGGAGGATATTGGACCCAGGCTCAGCCGATCTGATCGTCTACGACCTGCGTGACATATTGACCGACCTACCTTTTGGCTTCGGCTAGCCCCATCCACCCGGCATCACCCAAGGCACAGTTCGCCCGCGAAAAAGCTGGGGCTCGTTGACGTTCCTTGAGGGGTGTCGTCTGCCAAATTATGTGGGACCTTTTGACCAGATAATTTGGCGATTCACACTCCACCCCGACCAGGATCCGGTGCTATGCGGGCCGTGCACCCTGGTCCGCTGGCTCCGCGCCCTGCACCTGGCCGTCACCAAACCCAGCACCCGCACCCTCGCCTGGGCGATCGACCACGCCCCCGCGGTAGACGGATCGTCGCCGCACCTGTGCCGAAGCCGCCGCCCCCTCCCCACCGGCATCGCCGAGGTGCCGCTGCTACCGCCGATCGACCCCCGCGGCTACCTGTCGATCACCCCACGGCCGCTGTCCCCGCACTCGGTGTCCCACCTGGCCCGCGGCAACACCACCGGCCCGGCACCGTCCACCGCATCGAACCGCAAACCCCCGACGAACCAGCACCGCCACCCGCGACGCCGATAACCCCCGCGCCCACCCCCTACACCGCTCACGACTGGGAACAGGCCATCGCCCGCCGCCGCGCCGACCAGGAACACCTCCGCGGAGTCGACCGCACCCTGGACGAGACGGACCGCCGAGCAGCGGAGCTCAACCGCAGAATCCTGGCACTGCTGGCCGACCAATGAACAACAGCACGCCATCTTGACCAACGGCAGGGTTGTGCTCAGACGACCCGGGTTGTCAGGTCACCGGCTGACCTGGCCCACCTACCGAAGTGCGGAAACTCCAGCACAGGCCACGCCAGACGGTTGTCACAAGCGGCAGGCGGCGCATCCATCGCCGAGAAATCCCCGGCGCGGTACCCGTTGACCGCCCCCCCTCACCGGTGAACACTGCGGGCGGGTCTACCGGGACGGTCGAACAGGCGTGCGGTTGACAAGCGTCGCCATCTGCGTGGGTGCTCCTCAGAGGGTTCCTCAATCGGTGCCAGAGCCCCCGCCGTCGGCATCGGTACAGCCAACACGCTGCCGACCTCTGTCATCGGAACGCCCCGGGCGGCATCGATCACATCGATCGACGATCTGTCGGGTCGTCCCAACGCTGACACAAGATGCACCTCCGTTCGACCAGACACCAGCACGCCACCAGCGGTGGGCATGCGCCATAAGGCTTCGTCAATGTCCCGTGTTCGTGCCACGTCGGGTCGTTCCACCCAGGGTGGCGATGTGGCGTGGATATATGTGGGATCTACGTCAACCGGGTGCGACACCAGACCGCAATTGTGTGTCTCAACTAGTAATGCGGAGGTTGATCTGAGCCATCCATGCGCCGTCGGTGTGCCACATGGGGTGTTGCGGTGCTGCGTTGGAGGTAAGGACGGTGCCGGCGTATCCGCGTTCCAGGCACCGGTCGACAGTGAGCTCGATTAGGTTCTTTCCGACTGCGTCCTCTTCGAATCGAGTGAGGCGGGGTGTGTAGCCGACGACACCTTCGCCCAGCACGGCGGGTATGCCGCGCATGGCCGCGAAGTCGGCGACGGAGTCCACCCAGCTCAGCAGCGTGGCGTGCATCGAGTCGCGGTGGGACTCGTAGTGTTCATAGAGCCACAGGTCCCATTTGTTCTCATCCACCCAGTCGTGGACGTAAAACAGGTCGCGGTTGATGCCGGTGGCGGCCGATTGCCAACCTGCCTGGGGCTGGTAGTCGTCGCGTGTTGGCGCGTCGGGGCGCAGCATCTTTGCCAGGGCGCCCGTTGGCCAATGGTCGATGGCCGGGCGTGGCTCGGTTCCGTGGCCGAGCCCAACTGCGGCGTATATGGCTGCCAGGACGCCGTAGACGTAGAAGTGAAAGTGCGCGACGTCGGATTTTGGTAGCGCGGACATCTCGTGAGGCCAGGTCTCGCCCAGTGAGTAGGTGAGTGGGATGTCAGGGTGCCGTTCGACGAACGCGACGCGGGCCTGGTCTAAGGGTCCGGACAGGCGTGCGTAGTGACCTGCGAGCTGGCCGGGTTCGGCGGGGACGAGGTTGCAGTTGTCGACCTCGTTGTGAATTTCGACGTAGGCGATCGGGTCGGCAAGGTTCCGCTCGATGAGGTGGTCAATCAGCTTCGCCATCGCGGCTGCGACCAATTGTGCCCGGTCGGGGCCGTCGACCGAGGCCAGGGCGGTGAACCAGCGGTCGTCGCTGACGAAGCAGGGGGACTGCTGGTATTCCCAGGAGGACAGAATCACTGAGCAGTCGTGTCGTTGCGCGGCGGCGAAGAGCGTTTCCAGCCGGGTGAGCAGGTCCAGCCGGTAGCCGCCCGCGACGTTATACCAGCGGGTGCGTTGCCCGTAGTGAACTCCCAGGCCCGTGACGATCAGGTTTGCGGGGTCAGCCACTTTGTCGGAGAACAGCAGGAACGGCGCGGCGCAGATGCGGACGGTGTTGAAACCGCGAGCGACGAGTTCGTCGAAGGCTCGGTCGATGTCGTGGAACGGCTCGCCGGGCCCAGCTTGGGTGTACCAGCTGAAGTCCCATAGCGAGATGGCCAGACGGCGGGATGGAAAGGGGGGAACGGGCACGACAGAGCTCCTTGGAACGGTGTGAGGCGGTTATCGGTCGGTGTGGCCCGACGAGGCAGCGATCAGCGGCAGGTCAGCCCGCGTGGGCAGGCCCTGCCAGTCTCCGGAGGTTTGCACGCAGAACGCGGCGACGGTGACCGCCCGCAGCAGCCGATCGGCGGGGGCGAGGTGATCGAGTACCCCGGAGAGGTAGCCGGCGCAGAATGCGTCGCCGGCGCCGACGGTGTCGACAGCCACTATCGGCGGCGCCGGCACGTGGTACCGATGGCCGCTGATCCGGGCGGTGGCGCCCCGCTCGCCCTGCTTGACGATGACGTCGAGTGCGCTCAGGTCCGGCGCTGCCGATGTGGCCACTGCGTCGTTGGTGTCGAGGGCGGTCCTGCCCAGGGCGGCGGCAAGGACGGGGAGCTCGTCCTCGCCGAGGATGAGCAGATTGATCATCGGCAGTAGGTCAGCGAGCATGCGGGCTGCGTCGGCGACATTGGTGAGGCGCAGCCGCAGGTTGACATCGTAAGAGACGGTCGCTCCCGCCTGATGTGCTGTTGTGAGGGCGTAGCGGGTTGCCCGCGCTGCGGTATCGCTGAGGGCTGTGGTGATCCCGGTGGCGTGCACGATCCGCGGCATGGGACTGAGCAACGGTGTGAGGTCCTCGGTGGTGAGCTGCGAACCCGCCGAGCCTGATCGGTAGTAGGACACCCGGTATCGGCCCGGGAGCCGCGGCTGGCGCAGCATCAGCCCGGTCGGTGCGGTTGGGTCCTGGATGAGCCGGGCATCGGCGCCGGTTGAACGCAACGCTGCGCTCACGAGGTCGCCGGCGTCATCTGCTCCGACTCGACCGGCCCAGCACACCTGATGGCCGAGCCGGGCCAGTCCGGTCGCGACGGTCGCCTCGGCTCCGGCGGCGGACACCGCAAGCTGCGCGTTCAGCTGCAGGGGCCCTGGCTCAGTTCCGTGTAGCAGGAGCATCGCCTCGCCGAAGGTCAGGACGTCAGTCACCAGGTGACCGCCTCAAGTAATGTCGCCACCCGACCGGCCAGCGCGCGCTGGTCGCCGCCATCGGCCGCGTCGCCGATCAGCGGGGATCCGATCCCGACCGCGGTGGCCCCGGCCGTGAGGTAGGCCTTCGCTGCTTCCGCGTCGATGCCGCCGACGGGCACGAACGGGACATCGGGAAACGGCGCTCTGAGCGCGGCGAGGTAGGGCGGCCCACCCAGGGATGCGGGAAACAACTTTACTGCGTCGGCCTGTTCCGCAGCGGTGATGATCTCGGTCGGGGTCAGCGCCCCGGCGACGAGACCCAGCCGCAGTCGGTTGGCCTCGGCGACCGCGGGACTCAAACCTGGCGTGACCAGGAATCGGGCGCCGGCCTGATGGGCGTCGCGGGCCTGCTGAACGCTCAGTACCGTACCTGCTCCGATCCACATATCCAGGCCTGCGTGTGAGCTGATGCGTGCGATAGCCGCCAGTGCGCGGTGTCCGCTGAGGGAGACCTCCAGGAGTCGCACGCCGTTGCTGATGAGTGTGTGGGCGGTGGCGACGGTGGCGTCCTCGTCGTGCCCGCGCACGATGGCGAGCAACCGGTGCTCGGTCAGGGCCTGAAGGAAGGGGCTCACCATTCTGCGAAGGACCCGTCTGTGTGACGCCAGGTCGGAGATCGCCATTGGTGCCCGTGCTTTGCGGCGGCGATTACCGCAGCTTCGTCGACTTCGATTCCCAGACCTGGACCGGTCGGTCGGCTGATGTGGCCGTTGTGAAACTCGAATACGCTGGGGTCGACCAGGTAATCCAGAAGCTCGTTACCGATGTTGTAGTGGATGCCCAGACTCTGCTCCTGGATCAGCAGATTCGGGATCGCGAAATCAAGCTGAAGGCAGGCGGCGAGCGCGATCGGCCCGAGTGGACAGTGCGGGGCCAGTGGCACTCCGAATGTTTCGGCCAGGGCAGCGATGCGGCGAACCTCGGAGATGCCGCCGGCGTGAGAGATATCGGGTTGCGCGACCGCGAGACCGTTCTGTAGGACAGGGAGGAATTCAGCGCGGCTGTACAGCCGTTCACCAGCCGCGAGTGGGGTCGCCCCGACCAGGGATCGTAGCTGAAACAGGTATTCCGGCAGTACCGGCTCCTCGGCGAAGAGCAGGTGATACGGCGCCAGCATCGGCAGGATCCGCGCGGCGTTGGCCGGAGATACGCGGCCGTGAAAATCTACGGCCAGATCACGTTCGGGGCCGAGGGCGACGCGGGCTGCCTCAACTCGCGCCAGGACCGCGGCGGTGTCGGCCATAGTGCCCAGCGCAGACATGCGTCCGCTGATGTTCATTTTCACCGCGGTGAATCCGGCCTCCATTTGGGCGTGGATCTGGTCCTCCAGCTCGGCGGGTTCGTCTCCGCCGACCCAGGTGTACATGCGGATGCGGTCCCGGACCGGACCGCCGAGCAGCTCATGAACCGGTGCGTTGCGGACCTTGCCGGCGATGTCCCACAGCGCCTGATCCAGTCCCGCGACTGCACTGGACAGAACCGGGCCACCGCGGTAAAAGCCGGCTTTGCTCATACTCTGCCAGTGGTCCTCGATGCGCAGCGGGTCAGCGCCCACCAACAGCTCGGCCAGCTCGTGCACTGCGGTCCGGACCGTGTCGGCATGTCCCTCCAGCGATGGTTCGCCCCACCCGATCACGCCCTCGTCGGTGGTGATCTTGCAGAACAGCCATCTTGGCGGGACGAGAAAGGTCTCGACGTCCACGATCTTCACGCGGTATTCCTCACTACCTGGCGGCCGGCCGACTTTCGACGACTGGAGAGCGCGGCGTAGTCCGCGGACGCCTGATCCAGCAGCGCGAGCATGCGTGCTTGGGCGGCCAGCGCGTCGCCGGCACGGATCGCATCGAGCACAGCCTGGTGGGCCGGGACAGGGTCGCTGACCGCGCCGCTGGCATGCACGATGAGGTCACGTTGCCGCAGGCCCTGTTCGATGACCATTTCCAGCGCGGCCAACAGGTCGTTGTGGGTGGCCTGCAGGAGCGCGGCGTGGAAGGCCAGATCGGCCTCGGCGGCGTGGCTGGCCGAAGCATCCTCGTCGCCCATCGCGGTCACGGCTGCTTGCATCCGGGCGATATCGGCCTCGTCATGGCGAAGGGCGGCCAGCGCAGCAGCCGCCGGTTCGACGATGACACGGACTTCACCGAGGTGGGTGAGCAGTTCCGGGGTGGGCTGATCGGCCTGCCAGCGAAGCACGTCAGCATCGAGCAGGTTCCACTGGCGGCGATACAACACGTAGGTGCCTCGCTTTTGGCGAGCATCGACCAGGCCCTTGGCGGCGAGCACTTTCAGGGCCTCTCGAAGCACGGTCCGCGAGACCCCCAGTTCCCCTTCAAGGGCTAGCAGATCCAACGTCGCACCTTCGGCGATGCGACCGGACAAAATACGCACACCTAGCTCGTGCACGACCTGACCGTGCAGACCGCGGCTGGTGTAGCCGCTCATGCCGAATCCTTCACGATGCTCCACCCTCCATCGACCACCAGCGAACTACCGGTGACGAAGCTGGCGTCCTCGGAAGCCAGGAACGATACGGCCGCGGCCACCTCCGACGGCTTTCCCAGTCGCCGCAGCGGTGTCTGGGCGACGCTACGGGCCCGGGCATCGTCGTCGATGCCATCCCAAGCAGGGGTGAGGATCGGACCGGGAAGCACACAGTTCACCCGCACCGGTGCGTAATCCACCGCGACCTGGCGGGTGAGCGCGGTCAATGCAGCCTTGGTGGCAGCGTAGGCCGGATGAGCCGGCAAACCGACAAGCGCGTGAACCGATGAGATCAGCACTGCGTTGCCCCGGCGGCGCGACAGTGCGGGCAGGAACTGCCGCAGGCCGAGAAAGGCCCCTCGGACGTTGACGGCGAACTGGGCATCCCAGTCGCTCAGGCGCGCATCGGTGACCGCCGCGGGAATCTGCACGGCAGCGTTGCTCACCAACACGTCGACCTCGTCACCCACCATTGCAGCCACCGCCGTCCAGTCGGGTTCGGAGGACACGTCGGCGCGAACGCCCAGTCCTCCCAGTGCGCGTGCGCATCGTTCGGTGTCCGCGGCAGTGTCGACGACGACAACGCGGGCACCCTGCGAAAGCGAAACGCTCTGCGATGGCGGCGCCGATACCCGAGGCGCCGCCAGTGACGACCGCGGTACGCCTGTACTGATGCTGCCGGCTCATTTTGCTCCTCACGCCGAGGAAAACAGCATACCCAAAAAATAAAATATGACTACATCTTGACAGCGCGCAGGCTCTCGCGGAACCTTGGCCATCAGATGTGGGCTTCACATCGGTGTCTTGACCAGCAGGAAGGACCACCTCAATGCCCACCACATCGTTGATGTCGCACCCGACTCGGCACCGCTCACGGCGATGGCTCGCCATCGCAGCCACGGCCTTGCTGGCTGCGACCGCAGCGTGCACCGGACAGTCATCCTCCTCCGGCTCGACCGACACCGTGGCGGCCGCCAAACCCGGCGAGAAGGTGAACCTGACCTTCTGGTCCTGGGTTCCAGGCGTGGACAAGGCCGTCGACCTGTGGAACCAGAACAACCCCAATGTCCAGGTGACGCTGCAGAAGATCCCGTCCGGGACGAACGGCGGCTACGCCAAGATGCATTCGGCGCTGCAAGCCAAAACCGCGCCCGACCTGGCCCAAGTCGAGTACCAGGAGATTCCCGGGTTCCTCCTCGATTCAGGACTGGTCGACCTGAACAAGTACAACGCTGCGCAGTACCAAAGCAAGTTCGTGGACTGGCAATGGGCGCAAGGCACCTATGGCGGCTCGGTGTACGCGATACCGCAGGCATCAGGCCCGATGGGCCTGTTCTACCGGGCTGATCTGTTCGCCAAGTACGGGGTGACCAAGCCCCCCGCCACGTGGGATGAGTACGAGCAGGCCGCCATCAAGATTCACAAAGCCAACCCGCAGGCCTACATCGGCACCTTCCCGCCCGGTAACGCCGCCTGGTTCGCCTCCCTCGCGTGGCAGAACGGCGCCAAGTGGTTCAGCGTGAACGGTGACACCTGGAGCGTCAACATCGACACCCCGGCCACCGAGAAGGTCGCGGCCTACTGGGACAAGCTGCGTACAGCGGGTGTCATCAAGACTGAACCCGACTTCGCCAACGGGTGGTACAAGGACCTGCAGACTGGAGCGATCACCAGCTGGGTCAGCGCTTCCTGGGGCGATGCCATCATCACCGGTAATGCACCGTCGACCTCCGGCAAGTGGAAGGTCGCCCCGATGCCGCAGTGGACCGCCGGCGCTACCGCCTCGGCGAACTGGGGAGGGTCTTCGACCGCGCTGCTCACCGGGACCAAACATCCGAATGAGGCACTGAAGTTCGCGGCGTGGCTCAACAGTGATCCCAAGAGTATCGACCTGCTCATCAAGGGCGGCTATGGCTGGCCAGCGGCCAAGGACGCATTTAAAGGTTCGTCACTGAATCAGCCCTCCGCCTTCTTCGGCGGCCAAAAATACAATGACGTGTTTGCCGCGGCCGACAAGAACATCGACAAATCTTGGGGGTGGATTCCCACCGTCGACGCGGCTTATGGCCATCTCAACGACGGGTTCTCCGCCGCGGTCGCCGGCAAGGGCAGCTTCCTGTCCACGATCAAGCAGGCACAGGCCGCGGTCGTCGCCGATCTCAAGGCCAAGGGGCTGAAGGTCAAGACCGGGTCCTGATCCCAGCCCGGGCGCCGACACCCGCTCACCGCCCAGCACCGCCCACCAGAGAGGACGCACCGATGGCGTTGACGAAATCTCGATCTGCTCGCGCCGCGTGGGGCTTCATAGCCCCGTTCCTGTTGCTGTTCACAGCGATGTTCATCGCGCCCATCGGCTACGCGATCTGGCAGAGCCTGCAAAAGGTTCAGCGCAGCGGCCCGCTCGGGCTCGGCGACTCACACACTGTCCTGGCCGGACTATCGAATTACACCGATGCGTTGCACGATCAGGCTTTCCTCGACAGTATCAAACGGGTCCTGTTGTTCGCAGTCGTGCAGGTCCCGGTCATGATCGTCCTCGCAGTCGCGTTGGCGTTGCTACTGGACTCAATCTCAGCACGCGGTGTGAAGCTCTTCCGCGCCGTGTACTTCCTGCCCTACGGAGTGCCCGGAGTGATCGCCTCTATTCTGTGGGGTTTTCTTTACACCCCCGGGACGAGCCCCATCCTGGATCTGCTGCGCCATATCGGCCTGCATCCGGATCTCCTGGGCAGTCACACCGTGCTGTGGTCCATCGCCAACATCGTGACCTGGGAGTTCGCCGGCTACAACATTCTGGTCATCACCGCCCAACTGCAAACGATCCCCAGTGACTTGTACGAGGCAGCCCGTATCGACGGCGCCAGCGCTTGGCAGATAGCCAAGACGATCAAACTTCCCTTGCTGCGCCCGGCGATCGTGCTCACCACGGTCTTCACCATCATCGGCACGCTGCAGCTGTTCGCCGAGCCCCTCATTTTGAAGCCGGTGTCCACTGGCATCAACACCGACTACACCCCGAACCTCAGCGCCTACAACTCCGCTTTTGCCAACAACAACTACCACCTCGCCGCCGCCCAGGCCGTCCTACTCGCGCTAACTGCATTCGTGCTGTCGTTCGGCTTCCTACGCTTGGTCGCCCGCGGCGGGAAAGCAGCCTCATGAGCGCCCCCAGCGCCACCCCGGGCGCGCACCCTGCTGCTCGACAATCCGAACCCGTAGCCACAGCCACAGCCACCACACACGGTCGCCGCCGCGATGGCTCCACGCGTACCAGCCGCATCATCGTCGTCGCCATCTGTACCGTCTTTGCGTTGTACTTCCTACTGCCTGTTTACTGGCTCTTCATCGCCTCGACCAAGTCGACCAGCAAGTTGTTCGGCAGTTCCGGGCTGTTGCTGTCGCAGCCCCAGTGGTGGTCGAATATGCGGCACGTATTCAGCTACGACAACGGCATCTACCTGCGCTGGGCATTCAACAGCCTCATTTATGCCGGAGTCGGTGGCGGGCTGGCAACCCTTTTGGCCGCCGCCACCGGTTACGCCCTGGCCAAGTATTCCTTCCGCGGCAGGGAACTCGTGTTCAACCTCATCCTCGGCGGCGTACTCATCCCCGGCACCGCGCTTGCGTTACCGCTCTTCCTGCTGTTCGCCAAGCTCGGACTGACCAACACCTACTGGGCGGTGCTATTCCCGAGCCTGGTATCCCCGTTCGGTGTGTATCTATGCAGGATCTATGCTGACGCATCGGTACCGGACGAGCTGATCGAATCCGCCAGGATCGACGGAGCCAGCGAATTACGCATCTTTCGCACCGTCGTCCTGCGAATTATGACTCCCGCCCTGGTCACCGTTTTCCTCTTCCAGTTCGTCGGCACCTGGAACAACTACTTCCTTCCGCTGGTCATGCTGTCCGACCCCAAGCTGTACCCAATCACCCTCGGACTCACGTCGTGGCAATCATTTCAGGACAGGCAGCCGGAGCTGTACCAGCTCGTCGTTGGCGGAGCGTTCGTCTCCGTCATTCCCCTCATGATCGCCATGATCGTGCTGCAGCGGTTCTGGCGTAGCGGACTCACACAAGGGAGCGTCAAAGGATGAACCGTCTACCGAGAACCGCGCACAGACGAGGCAGGGTTGTCCTTGGCGCCGGCCTGAGCGCCGCCCTCACCCTGACGCTGATGGTCGCCGCGCAACCCGCCCACGCCAATGGCACCTACTCGGCCTCGGTCCTGGCCGACACGCCTTATCTGTACTACCCCTTCGCCGGCGCCGGTGGGACCGGGATTGCCGATACCTCCGGACACGGCCACGACGCCACCGCCTACGGCGGCCTTGTCCCCGGTGGTGCCGGGCCAGCCGGCGACTCCGCGATCACCCTCGACGGCTCGACCGGCTACCTCAGCCTTGATCCACCGCGACGGGTGTAGTTGATCTTGGAATCGCGTAGTTGATCTTGGTCCGCTTGAAACCTGTTGCGGGCAGGGGGTGATGGCCCGATCTGTGGTCGGTGTGTCCGGGCGGTGT
>JAABUI010000664.1_pt1 | contig 23795 bp, 27 predicted proteins | sample 5559111 | NCBI WGS metagenome assembly JAABUI01 (sample SAMN10711870, study PRJNA513365) | rock metagenome | isolation source: Antarctica rocks | place: Antarctica: Victoria Land, Buttleship Promontory
ATCACCCGTGTCTGGCAACGCATCCTCGCACTGACCGCCGCGATCTGGCACAACGACAACATCGGCCACGCCATCAAGCGATCACTGACCGCCTACGACCACTGACCCTTGGAATTACTCATCTAGGTGGGAGTGGATGAGGGTGGCGGCGTAGCCGGCTGCGACGAATGGACCGATCTGTTCGTAGCCGAGCAGTCGGTGGTGGCGCCAGCTTGGGGCGACGCTGTGGGAGGCAAAGAAGGCGACGGTGCTGTCGTGCACGGTCGGGGCAAGGGACCGCTCGGTGATCAGGAACGGTCGGCCTTGGAAGGCTTGGATCGACAGCATGGGCTGCGTCGCCAGTGGGTCGTCCTGCGCCAGCGCGACGTAGCCGTCGTGGTGGGAGCCGATGATGGTGCAGCGCAATCCCGCGCGGTCGGCCTCGCCTCGTATGACCGCCGCGGCGATGTCGCCCCGGCTCACCGCGTCGAGCGCGGCGCTGCTCCACATGGTTTCCCCGATTGTCTCGAGCCCGGGCAGCCTGGTCAGCAGTTCGGTGGTGAACCGCGCGCCGATCGTGCCTAGGTTGGGGGCGAGTCCCACCCGGACGCGGCCGTGCTTCCCGCGGCCAGGGAGCGGGCCAAATCGGCGATCGCGTCGAGGTTTTGCAGGATACCGCGGGCGGGTCCAGTAGACGTCTGCCTGCGGGCGTGAGGGCCACCCGGCGGCTGGTGCGGTTGAACAGGCGGACTCCGAGCTCGGCCTCCAACGCGCGCACGCGTTGGGTGATCGTCGCGGGCACGATGTACAGCCGTGCGGCGGCTCGGGCGAAGTGCAGCTCTTCGGCCACGGTGACAAAGAAGAGCAGGTCCCGGATGTCCATCGGCGCTCCTCTGGTCGCTGCATCACCGATCATTCGATTTTATCGAATGATTTGGTGGATATCGCTCCTCGATCTCCGCTCTCATCGGTGCTTTTCTTGATTGTCACGCGTGTGCGTGATCAGGAAGGCGGGTAGTGCGATGCCGTGGAGTGCAGCTGTGGACGGCTTCCGGTTGGCCTATGACCATCGGCGGGGGGACGGGCGGTCGGTGGTGTTGTTGCATGGCTGGCCGGGAGATCGCGCAGACTGGCGTGAGGTGCTCCCGCTGTTGCCGCCGGAGTTGGAGGTGGTGGTACCGGACCTGCGTGGTTTCGGCGGCTCGGACAAGCCTCGGCGGGACCCTGACGGGAACTATGACGCGTCCTCGCAGGTCGCCAGCATCGTCGCACTGATCGCAGAGCTGGGCCTGCAGCGGCCGGTGATCGCCGGCTACGACATCGGCAGCCGGATCACGCAGACCCTGGCACACGCCCATCCCGACCTACCGCGGGGGTTGGTGCTCTCACCGCCGCTGCCCGGGGCCGGGCGGCGTCTGCTGGACCCGCCGACAGCAAATGAGCTGTGGTATATCGGCTTTCACCGCTCGGGATTGGCCGAACAGCTTCTCGACGGGCACCCGGAACGGGTCCGGGAGTACCTGCGTGATCGCTATCAGCAGTGGTCGGGACCACATTTTCACCTCGGCGAGGCCGACCTCGAGCACCTCGTCGAGGTGTACGGCCCACCCGGGGCGTTCGCGGCGTCGATCGCCTGGTACCGCGCCGGGGGCGGACTCATCGCCAACGCCACGACGGAGCAGGCCCCCGCCGAACAGGACCGCCTCAAGATGCCGATTCACGTGCTCTGGCAGGAATTCGATCCCACCTTCCCCCGCACCTTCGCCGACCGGCTCGACGAGTTCTTCGCCGATGTACAGGTCACCTGGGTGGACGGGATCGGGCACTTCACGCCCTTGGAGGCTCCCCAGGTCTTCGCCACACTCATCACGCAGGTGGCGCTGAAGTGACCGCGGACGTCCGAGCCGCGGTCTCGCCGGTTCGGGTGGGGGCGGTGTTCGGTGCGCTGCTGGTGCCTTCCTTCGTCGCGCTCGGCGCACCGTCGGTGGCGCTGCCCTCCATTGCCCGCGCTTTGGGCGTCCCTTTCGGGGCGTCTTCGTGGGTGTTGGCCTCTTGGGCGCTGTCCACCGCAGTGGCCATGCCATTTTTTGGGCGGATCTCCACCCGGGTGGGGCTGCGCGTCTGCCTGATGACGGGCGTAATGCTGATCTGCGCCGGTTCGATCCTGGCGGCCCTCGCACCGAGCCTGGTGGTACTCATCATCGGACGCGCCGTCGGCGGCGCCGGCGCGGGCGCCCTGGTGATCAGCAGCTATGCCAGCGTCACAGTGCGGCTGCAGGGAGCGGACCGCGGGCGAGCTCTGGGTATCGTCGCTGCGGTCGGCACCACCGCTTCGGCCTGCGGAACGCTATTCGGTGGGTTGCTGACGGCCTGGCCCGGGTGGCGTGTCGTGGTCGCTCTACCGGCACTGGCGGTCCTGGTGCTGATCCCCGCGGCGCGGCTGGCCCCCATCGACCGCAGGGCCGGCGCGCGCATCGATCCTTTCGGCGCGGTCTTGCTCACGCTCGTCGGGGGGGCGGTGGTGGTCCTGCTGCAGGCACCTTCCACAGGTCTGCCGATCACGGTGGTCCTGGCCCTGGTGATGATCACCGCCGGGGCTGCGGTCGCCCTCGTCGCCCACGTCCGCCACCACCCCGACGGTTTCGTGCCCAAAACGATCGTGGCCGCGCCGTACTTCGTGGCCGCCGGTGTGATCGGCCTGACCGTTTTCGCGGCCTACTACGGGACGCTGTTCGCCGCACCAGCGCTGATCGAGTCCGCCACCCGATGGGGCACCCCGCTGATCGGAGCGGCCCTGCTGCCGTGCGCGGCGTTTTCGATCCTGGGCGTGAAGCTTGTCCGCACCCTGTCCCAGCGCTGCTCCGTCACCGTCGTCGCCGTCTGGCTCGGCGCGGTCAGCACGGTCGGCGTGCTAATTGCCGCACTACTCCCGGCGCAACCGGTGTTCAGTGTGCTCGGGCTCGCGCTGACCACCGCCTCCTTCGCGGCCGGCCAGACGGTGCTGTTCGGCCTTATCCCGGCCATGGTGAAGCCCGACGAGCAGCCCAACGCGCAGGGACTGCTGGATTTCCTCATATACGGCGGTAGCTCGGTGGGCCCCGCCATCGTCGGTGGCCTCTCGGCCGGGCTGCCCCTGGCCGACGCCCTCGCCGTCGCGGCGATCCTGCCACTCATCGCGATCACCGTCGCGCTGCTCGCCCGACGCTCGGCCCCGGTGACCCACGGCATGACCTGAGAACGCAACCGGGGACACGGCCAACCTCTGGGGCGCCGACGCGTCCGTGCCCGTTATGGGCACGGCGTTGCTCGACGGGGCTTGCGCCTGGCGGCGGTGCTGCCAGGTCCGCGTTGTCGGGCCGATCGGGTCGAGCGCGCCAAGCTGCAACACCAGGACTGCGCGTCTGCCCGACGGCAGCGCGTCACCGTCCTGAAGTCCATACCTTTCACTCCTCCACGAACCATCAGCGGGTTGGCGGGCGGGCCATTGGGCGGCCATGGCTGGACGAACCGGTCGCGGTAGCCGCCCCGAGACAGGCGGTACGCGCCGACTGCCGCGCCTCGGATCGACGCAGACTCTCAGTCTTGAGAGGAGAAGAAGTCATGGGATCAACGAGGAAACGACGGCAACGGGCAATCCGCTGGCAATACACCCGCGCGGGCGAACAGTCCCAATCCGGCGGGGCACGCCCCGCACGATGAGGGGGAGCTGGTGGGTCAGCATCGGGCATTGACGCCTTGCCGGGCAGAATCGCTGTGTTCTGGCGAGTCTTCGGAGATTGGACCAAGTTGTGAGCGAGCAGCAGATACCTAGAGCGCGCTCCGACCCGGATGCGGGGCCGGACGGGCCCGGTCGGCGCGCGGTGTGGCGCCAGGCGTTGTCGGTCGGGGTGGCCTCGGGCGCCTACGGGATTTCGTTCGGGGCGCTGGCCACCGCGGCCGGGCTCAGCGCGGCGCAGGCCTGCGTGCTCAGCGCGCTGATGTTTACCGGCGGTTCCCAGTTTGCGTTGATTGGTGTCCTCGGTGCGGGCGGCTCAGGGTTGGCCGGGGCGGCTTCGGCGGTACTGCTGGGCGTGCGCAACGGTTTGTACGCGGTACAGGTCGCACCTTTGCTACGGGTGCGCGGGTTGCGCCGGGTGTTGGCGGCCCAGCTGACCATCGACGAGTCCACCGCGGTCGCCACCGCGCAACGGACCCCGGCGCGGGGCAGGCTGGGGTTCTGGGCTACCGGCGCCTGCGTGTTCGCGCTGTGGAACGCCGCGACGCTGCTCGGCGCGCTGGCCGGCAGCGCGCTGGGAGACCCGCGCGGCTGGGGTCTCGACGCTGCTGCGGGTGCGGCGTTCTTGGCGTTGGTGTGGCCGCGTCTGGTCACCGGCAGCGCCGCCGCCGCCGCTGCCGGGGCGGTGGTGGTGGCCACGGTCACCACACCGCTGCTACCGCCCGGGCTGCCGGTGCTGGCCGCGGCCCTGGTCGCGTTACCGGTACTGGTAGCTCGGCGCCCGCCGCCGTCCGATGATAAAATCACCACGGTGGACCGGTGAGCGGGTGGGTGCTGATACTGGTGGCCTCGGCGGGGTGCTTCGCCATCAAGTTCGCCGGCCATCTGTTGCCGACCGAGCGCCTGACCGATCCCCGCGTCGTGCGAGCGTCAGGGCTGGTCACGGTGTGCCTGCTCTCCGCGCTGGTGGCCGTGCAAACCCTGGCCCACGGGCGGGTCGTGGTGCTCGACGCCCGGGTTCCCGCCCTAGCCGTGGCCGCGGTGGCTCTGCTGCTGCGCGCACCGTTCGTCGCCGTGGTCCTCGCGGCGGCGGCCACCGCTGCGGCGCTACGCGCGCTGGGGTGGGGCAGCTGATCAGGACACCAACGCCTGTTCAGGAAGTGATCGCTGGCCCCACCTCTGGAACTACCGACAGGCGGGGGGCTTACCCCAGCGACTTCGGCGAGGCGGCGTCGTCAACCGGCCGAACATGATTACTGACGCACCCGGACGCACCCAGCAGCCGCTGTGCCTTCGTCGCGAGAGCAAGCGCACCTAACCCACCGACGCCTTGTCCGAGCACGTCCGGTTCGAAGTGGAGACGGGTCCCCATCGACCGCTCCGTTGGCCAGGATCACCGAGCGATTCACTGCGGTGGTGCACCGTCTCGGCGAGCCCAGGACATCCGGTGGTCAGGTTTTCAGTTGGGATAGGCGCTGCTAACGGCTTGCGACGATCAATGCCCGCGCTTTCGGGACCGGAAACGACCGAGGAATCTGCCCGCGCGGAGATCGGCCGCTAAGCCAGCCAGCGCCCACTGCGCGGCCAACAATCAACCACGACCCGTTGTTCCGCATCACCGCCGGACGTAAGTAGCCGTCAACGACGCTCCAGCGGCGACCGTCACAGACAGTCGGGGCAACTTCATCAGCTCGTGCGGAAAGACAGTGACCGGGGCGGGGACACGCACCGGCGTGATCAGGTCCACCTTATCTTCGCTGACCATCGACGGCGTCGGTGATTGTGCGGGCAGAACCTACGACTACCACGTCCGCCATCCCGTTCTCGGGCGCCTAATGATCTGGGAGGGGTTGACTTTCGGCGAAGCGATGGCGGCAGAGCACGCCGCCATGGTCAACGCTGGGTTAGTCAGAAGGCCCGGGAGCAGCGTCCGGGAACGCGGTGAGGAGGTGCCCAACTAACTCCTCAGCCGTAGCATCCATCAGTTCAAATGTGTTGCCGTCCAAGTCGCGGACATAAATAGCCAGCGATCGCCCGATCCGCATCGGCTCTGGCCAGACCCGCGAACCGCCGGCTTTCTCTACCCGTGTCAGGCATGCCGGCAGGTCGTCTATCTGGATCGCTAGATGAGGAACCAGCACCTCCCTCTTATCAAGCCAACTGGGGCTTGACTCGCCGTTGAATGCGAACAGTTCCAGCAGGCACCCAGAGAGCTCAAGCATCGCCGTTTCGACGCTGAGGTTGACCGGGCCTTCGAAGACCCCGGACGCGCCTGGAGGCCCCAACGTCACCGCCTTCACTCGCCATTTAGCGCCAAAAGCTTCTTCGTAGAAGCGGCCTGCTTTCTCAATGTCCTTGACAACTAGCGCCACGTGCTGAATGGCTGCGGCCTTCATGCCCATCCCCTTTTAGCTGTATCGATAATCGAGAGCGCTAACCGACCGCTCAGCGGACGCCCCCCCCCCGCGGTCGCAACGGCGGTTGCGCTGGGCATGAGACCAGTCCTAGCAAGTGTTCCCTTTAGCCGATCGTCACCTGCGATTTGTCGAAGGCGACGTATCCGCTGTAATCGCGTCCGACGCGGTCGAACGAGGCCGGGTACGGAGTGGGATAGCTCCACGCAGCATCGTGATGCGCCGAATCCCCCACTGACACGTCGTGGTATTGGGCGTCGCCCTTCCACGGGCAGGTGTAGGGCGTGGAGCTGTCGGTGAACAGGTGGCTCGTCAGCGACGAGGAAGGGAAGTAGTAGTTGCCCTCGATGCTGATCAGATCTGAGTCGGGTGCGTCAGCGATGACGATCCCGTCGACGGATGCCTTCATGTGTAGATCCTCTCGTGTGGAACTGCCAGTCCGAGCTGAGTTATGTACACAGCTTGGTGTTTTGACACTAGCGCGCATCTGCTCAGAATGCAACCTACGTACACCTGGCGTTACCAGATACCGAGCGTTACCCTAAATGGTATGACCGAACTAAAAAAGGGCCCAAAAGGCCGCCGCCGAGGCAGAGGCGCGAGGGAGCGCATCCTCAGCGCAGCGCAGCTGCTGTTCCGCGAGCAGGGCATCAACAACACCGGAATGGACCAGCTCTGCGCAACAGCACAGGTGTCCAAGCGGACCGCATACCAGCACTTCGGCAGCAAGGACGAACTGATCGCCGAATATCTGCGGGAGCACGACCCCGACACGGTGCCCGAGGTGTTCGAACGCACCGACCTGACGCCACGCGAACGACTGCTCGCGGTATTCGATAAGCCGCTTGCCTTGACGCACGAGGCGACGCCGCTCTGCCCGTTCATCCGCGCGGCCGTCGAGATCGCCGACCCGGACCATCTCGCACGCATTCGGGCCCGCGAGTACAAGCAGTCCTTCGCCGCCCGACTGACCGAGACCGCACGAGAGGCAGGCGCCATCGATCCAGAACTGCTCGGTGAACAGCTCGCACTATTGTTCGACGGCGCCTCTACGAGGACCAGGACCCTGGGCACCGACACCATCGCGACCGCCGCCGGCATCGCGGCCGCTCTGATCGAACTCGCCCTACCCCAGACGACACCGGCCCGGCTTCCAGCCGACAAAAGCAAGCCGCCCAGCCGCGTAGGGTCCAACCTGCGGTCGCCTGACCGCGTGCCCACGGTGACACAGTCCGGACATCGAAACGATTTCCACACGCATCGGACCCCGCAGTTCTGGACGGGCTGAACCCATGGGGGCTAGGTAAGGTAGGCTCTGGCACTAACCTCGATCTTTCTTGAGACGGTCGGCCCGCCCCGCGTGCGATAGATCTGCTGTGGTTGCGACCATAATCCTGGCCGTGGGTTCGGCAAGGAGCCCGCTGGTCACCTGGGCAGGTGCCGGATTCCACGTTCCGGTGGGTCTTCTTGGTGCTGGTCGGGTGGGGTGCTGACGGTCAGGTGGGGTGCGGGAGGGCGTTGAGCCGGGTCAGGCCGGCGGTGAACAGGTGCCGGTGCGGGGCATGACCAGATAGGTGCAACCAGACCCGTCGCGATCGGCGGGCGATGGTCCCAGCCGCGGAAAACAGGTGCAGCCGGATCCGTTTCGGCTCCCACCGGCGGGCGCCGGTGCCGGTCAGGGCCAGTATCTGCAGCCACGCGGTCAGCTCGGTCGCCAACTGGACCACGGCGACCCAGATCTGATTCTGCGCAAACGCAACATCGGGAAAGTTCACCGCCAACGCTGCATGGTTGGTGTTGGCGTGCATCGCTTTCAACCTAACCCGCGCGGCCGCAACCATCGGCGGCGGCACTTTGACCAAGGCCACCACCGCGACTGTCCGGCGGACCTTGATCAATGTTCCTGCCCGGACCGCGACCTCGGCACGGCGGATCACTTTGCACCTGCCGACGAACTGGCCCTGGCAGCCCAGCTGGGACCGCCTGTTCGCTCGGATCTGCGGACCACCAGTCACTCCAGCCATCTGACGCACCCGGTCAAACAACGCCCGCACCCCACCACAGCGATCACCGGAAAGCCGGCAGACCGGCCACCCAACCACGCCCGCGAACGACCAAGATCAACTCATCCGCCGGGCCCCGCCCAGGGATCTGCATCGGTGGATCGGGGCTAAGAACGGCGCGTCGTCGGCCCAATTCTCCAGGACGTAGGCGACGCCGGCCTCGATGGCATCGCCGCTGCGGGCGAAACGGACCGGTGAGCCTGCCAGCAGCATCTGCCCAAGCGCGAAGCTGTGGGCGCCGAAGATTGCGCGCAGCAGGGAGCTGCGCCCGGAGCCGACGTCGCCGGCGACCCCAACGATCTCGCCGCCGGCGACGTCGAGACTGACGTTGCGGAGAGGACCCACGCTGACGTCGCGCAACTGCAACATGGCAGTGCCCTTCAGGGCGCGGGCGGCGGCCCTCGCCGCCGCTGAGGGAAGGTCGTTGCCTACGATCAAGCGGACCAGGCTTTGCTCGGTCAGCTCGTCAATCTCGAACGTCCCGACGGAGCGCCCGTCCTGCAGCACGGAGACTCGATCGGCGATGCGCATGATCTCGTCCAGGCGGTGACTGACGTAGAGGATCGCCTGACCGCCAGCTGCGTAGCCCTCGAGCGTGCTGAGCAGGAAGTCGGACTCTTGCTGGGGTAACGACGCGGTCGGCTTCGTCGAGGATGAGCAGGCCGTGGTCCTGCGCGCCGTCCTGGACGGCTCGCGCGATGGCGACAAGAGTGCGGTTGGCCGCGCTGAGGGTGCGCATCGGGCTGGCGGGGGTGGCGTCGATCGCGAACCGTTCGATCAGCATCGCCGCGCGCGTGTAGACGTCGGTCCAGGCGATGTTTCGGGTCCGATGACGGGCGAAGCCAGCGCCGATTGCCAGGTTTTCGGCGACGGTGAGGTCGAGAAAGACTCCCAGGTCCTGGTGTACGGCGTGCACCCCCGCCGCCCGCGCGGCTCCTTCGACCAGTCCGCCGCAGCTACCGCGGTACCGTCGACCGCGATCTCGCCCGCGGGTTCGCACTTGACGACCCCGCACAGCCCTTTGATCAACGTCGACTTTCCGGACCCGTTTCCTCCGATCAGGGCGTGGATCTCGCCGGGTCGGATCCCGAGGTCGACCTTATCGAGGGCAACGGTCCCTGGGTAGTACATCGGTAGTACTTCGACAGGTTTCGGCGTCGACGGCGAGGCCGGCCCTGCGTCCGTCGACGGGACGTTCCGGGGCCAGCATGCGCGACCCGCTACGGACGCGTGGCGGCCCTAGCCTCGTGTTCTTCACCAGTGCTCCAGTCCGTTCCTTGTGGTTGTGCACGAAGTACGACGGCGATTGCCGGCAGACGTCGTGACGCGTCGGCGTCACAGACCAATTGGTTCGGCGCGTTTGGTTAACAAAACGCCGCTCGTAGTGCCCGAAGGTGGTCCGCGCTAGACGGGCACGGCCCGTATTCCCCTTGTCGACCAGTGGTCCACGGTCGACCACGCATCCAGCTTCGGCTGGTAGACGGCCATCGCCCGGCGTCGAAGGCTCGCGGCCCCGGACACGTGGGGCTACCGTCGATCGCCATGTTGAGACCGTTGACCCAGGAGGCCGCCTCGGAGGCGAGGTAGACGACGGCGCCCGCGACATCCTCCGCCACGCCGAGTCGCTGGGTCAGCTGGGCGGAGAGCACGATGTCGCGTTCGGGTTACCCCTCCGCGCCGTAGAAGTTCAACCGCGCGGTGTTCCGACGCAGCCGGGCGAGATGGTGTTGACGCGGACGTTCCAGGGCGCTAGCTCGTTGGCAAGGTAGGACGCTAGCCGGATGACACCGGCTTTGGCCACCCCTAAGCCGGCAGCATGGGCAGATTCCCGGGATAACCGGTGCCCAGGTTTGCGCCGGACACCGAACCCATGAAGATCATGCTGCCGCCGCCCCGCGCACGCAGGTGCGAGATGGCGTGTTTGGAGCCCAAGAACGGGATCAGCAGTGAGGTCGATGGTGAACTGCCAATCAGCCACACTCGAGTTCTCAACCGAGCCGAGCTTCATCTGCATCGCGTTGTGATGCACCAGTCACACCGTTGTTGAGACAGTCCGCAATACCGGCCCTGGTGAAGGCATAGACATCGTCGGGCTGAAACGCGGGACCGAGTTTGCCCCACTGCATCTCGACGATGTCCGGGAGGATTGCATCCACAGCGCTCCCTCGGATCCCGGCGTACCAGAGATGGCGGTGCCCGTCGACTAGGCCGGGCATCATTACCATGCCGGTCGCGTCGACGACCTCGCAGTCCTCGGCGCCCAACTGGGGACCGACCTCGGCGATGCGAGTGCCGTCAATCAGCACATCGCCGATGCGCAAATTGCCTATCGCCGAATCCATGCTGAGGACGGTTCCGCCCCGCAGGGGGGTTCTGCCCATGCGTAGTTCCTCACTGTCGACCGTCAGAGTTCTGCGACCGTAACTGGCTCATCGCAATCGAAGGTGTAGTCCGGGTCGGAATCCACCGATTTCCAAAAGCGATCGGGCGATGTAGTTCGTGAGGTTCCGGAATCCCAGGGCGGAGCCGCGGAGGTGTTCCAGGCGCCCGTTGATCGCTTCGGTCGGTCCGTTGCTGGTGTGGGGTCGGTCGAAGTAGGCCAGGATGTCGGCGGCCCGTTTCTTAACCCAGGGATGCGCCGTCGTGCCGGGTAGTTGATCTTGTGATCCAAAGTTGATCTTGTCGGTGAGTTTTCCGGGTTGGTGGCATGGCTAACTGACCGGCTGGTCCGGTTTTTCCGGCAGTTCTTCGGGCCTTGTGGGGCGTTGGTCGGCTGGTCAACTGGTTGTCGGAGGCCCGATGCTTGCGGTGATCAGTTTCTGAAACCCGTTGGCCCATGGCCAGTTGGTCGGCAGACGCAGGGTGCTGCGGCGGTGCGGGTGATCTTGGCGGCGACGTTGATCAACTGAGCGCGGATGGTCGCAGTGACCGCTCTGGTGTGCTGGCCGGCGGCGGCCACGCCGACCGCTCGAGTCAGGTTGAACGCCATCGCGGCCAGGACCAGCCACCCGGAATTGGCCATGAAGTTGCCCGACGGCAGGTGCGCCATCGGTCCGCTCTTGAGGTCGGCGATGACCTGTTCGATGATGGCGTGCCGGCGGTGGTCGGCCTCTGCGGTCAGCATCGGCAGCGGTGAATCAGTGAACACCGCATGGTGCCGCCATACCGGGAACAGCTCACCCTGCGCGTCGGCGATGACATGGGTGGGGTTGGCGTCGCGGACCCTCCGCACGATCAACCGAGCCCCGATTTGACCGGCTTTCCCCCTGGATGCGAAGGCGGTGAAACCGATCTCGGCGACCTCGGCGTCAGACACCCACTGATTCAGTTCCTCATCGAAGATGGCTTTTGGGTAGCGGATCTTCGTCCACCCGTGGGCGGGGATCGCGGAGATGGCAGCGGTGACGGCGCGGTCCTTGCGGGCGGTGATCGAGAAGTGGGCGCCGCCGCGGCGAGCCGCCGCGACGACGTCCCGGCCGTAATAGGCGCTGTCAGCCCGCAGGATCACCGTCCCACCCGGCCCGCAGGCACTGGTGGTCTTCAAGCTGTCGGCGACCAGCCGGGCCGCGCCGCGAGCCGAGTTCGCCGACCCTTTCCGCAGCCTGGTCGCCACGATCACCGGTGCCCTCCCGGCGCAGGAGACGGTGGCCAACAATGCGTTCAAACCTTTGACGCCGGAGTAGCCATAGCCGCTACCCTGCTTGGCATATCCGTACGTCCGCCGGATCGTGTCATCGATGTCGACGTAGGTCACCGCCGCAGCCGGGTCGATCAGTGCGACCTGCCCGCTCAGGCCGGCAAGAAATCGGGCGGCGACGGCGTCCAGTTGCCGGACGTGCCCGAACTTCAAGGACCGTAAGAACGTCCCCAACGTGGTCGGTGCGCGCACCCCGCAGAACAGCTTGTTCATGCCACCGTGGCTCAGCACCGCCATGTCCGTGATGGAGTCGGCGCCGGCGACCATCCCCGCGACCAGCGCGGATACCTTCAACCCGGCCGCATGGCCCGGCCCGCCGGCCACGCTCAGATGCCGGTCGGCCAGCTCGATCAGCCCTGCCTTTGCCGCCAAAGACATCGCTGGGACCAGTCCGGCGTGCGACACGAGATTCGGCTCGTCGAACACCATGGATCGCACCGGAAACACATGAGATAGTTGGTCGGGTAGCCCCGATGCATTACTGCACCGGGGCCCCCTGCGAGCTGATCGGCAACTTCACCGCCGCCGGTCGGGAATGGGAACCGCAGGGCCGACCCGCCGACACCAACGTCCACGACTTCGTCGACAAAAAGCTGGGGAAGGTCGCACCGTACGGTGTGTACGACATCGCCGCGAACACCGGCTGGATCAATGTCGGCACCGACGCCGACACCGCCGCATTCGCCGTCGAATCGATCCGTCGGTGGTGGCTCGCCATGGGCAGCAACGCATATCCCAACGCATGCCGGTTACTGATCACCGCCGACGGCGGCGGATCCAACGGCTCCCGCACCAGATTGTGGAAGACCGAACTGGCCACCCTGGCCACCGAAACGGGGCTGCAGATCACGGTCTGCCACCTACCGCCCGGCACCAGCAAATGGAACAAAATCGAGCACAGGCTGTTCTCCCACATCTCGATGAACTGGCGTGGCCGGCCACTGACCAGCCAGGAAGTCATCGTGCAAACCATCGCCGCGACCACCACCCGCACCGGACTGCGGGTCCACGCCGAACTGGACACCAACAGCTACCCCACCGGGCTCACCATCCCAGACTCCAGGATGAAAGCGCTATCCGAATCAGGCACCCTCACCCGCCACGAATGGCACCCGGACTGGAACTACACCGTGAAAACACCCACAAACTGAGCGTGTTGATCATCGGCAAGCCCTTAGCGTCGGCAACCGGCACCGTCGACCGAGCACGTCCTGGGACGACGGGCGAGGTCGGAGGCGTGCGGGTTCCATGCGGGAACGAGTTCCGCCGCCCCGCCAAGACGGTGACGATGGTGGGGATCATGATGGCCGCGGACGCCCAAGGGATGGACAGCACCCCAAACGCGCTGAGCAGGAGCCCCCCGAACACTCCTCCTGCCGCAATGCTGAGGTTGAACACGGTAACGACCAACGCCGTAACCCCGTCGGTGCCCGCCGCCCGGATTCCGGCGGTCACGAATAGGGTGGCCGATCCGCCGAAGCCCAGTCCCCATGCTGCGACACCCAGGTAAAAGATTGCGGGACTGACGAAGGCGAGCCCGAGAACGGCGGCGCTTGCGCCGAGGAGGCAGCTGCTGACGAGCATCAGCCGGCGGTGGTGTGGGTCAACGAATTGCCCCGTCACCCAGATACTCAGCAGAGCCGCGACCCCGAACACGAGCAGTACCCATTCGATCTGACCGGCGCCGGCTCGGCTCGCCAGCGGCTCAATGTAGGTATAGAGCAGGTTGTGGGCGGTGATGAAGCCGGCGACGACCCACAGGATGGTGCGGACGCCGGGGGCACGCAGGATGGACGGGAAAGACACGTGAGCGTTCTTTGGTTCAGCCGCCAAGTTTGGCACGGAGGCGAAGATCCAGCCGATCAGCGCCAAGGACAGCGCCGCCATCACGCCGAACGTTGCGTGCCAGCTGGTCGCGTCGCCCAGGACGGTACCAGCTGGCAGCCCCAGGGAGAGGGCCGCAGGCGTGCCCGCCAGGGCGATCGCAATCGCTTTGCCTCGCGCAGTTTCGGGGACCAGTCGTGCTGCGATTCCCCCGATGTTGGACCAGATCAAACCTGCGGCCACGCCGGCAGCGAACCGGGCGATGAGGATGACAGTGAAGTTGTTCTGGAGGGCGATGACGAGGTTGGCTGCTGCGAACACGCCGAGGGACGAGACCAGCAGGGTGCGGCGGCCGATGTTCTTGAGGGCAGCGTTCAACGGGATCGCCGTCAGGGCAGTCGCGAGGGCGTACACGGTGATGGTCTGACCAGCGGCCGATTCCGACAGGCCGAGACTTGCGGCCATTTTTGGTAGCAGGCCCGCAGGCACCGTCTCGTTCAGGATGGCCAAGAAACCGGCGGTGAAGAGGGCAAGCAGGCTAGGTATCGGAAGCATGCTCTTGGTCGTGATCGACCGGTCATGGTGCGCGAAAGACAACATGGTGGCATTTCTCCTTGCGTGCGGATGTGACACGCCGTCGGCGTGGCGAATCGGAGCCCGGTCAGTCCGCCGACGTTGGTGGCAGAGGAGTTCAGCAGGTAGCCAAAGTCCTCTGCCACCGCCCGGCCGGCGGCCCGGCGCGGCTACCAACAGCCCACGCTCGTGCGATCCGGAGATGAGCTCGCATCCGACGGTCTTGGTCCTCAGGGGTGGTCGTTGCGTGAGCTCGGACTTCTCGAGGTCAGTGGTTCGTGGATGTGGTCTCCAGCAGTCGGGATCGCCGAAGAGTGTCCAGTGCCGCCGTCCGGGTTACGACCGGCCGGTAGCCCAGGTCCTTGACGGCTTTCTCGGTGCGCAGGGTGCAGGTCTGCCCGATGTACCAGCGTACCGGCACCGGAACGACTCGGGCCGCGGTGTCCAGGTCGATGTCCGGGATCGGGGTGTCGACGCCGTAGATGTCGAACACGGTCTGCATGAACTCGCGGAATTCCACGGGCTCCTGATCGGTGATGAAGTAGGCCTGGCCGGGCTTGCCGGCCCGCCAGCCCAGGAGCAGGCCCTCGACGGCGTTGTCGACGAACGTGATGTCGGTCGTGTGGCGGCCCCCGTCGATCCAAGAGAACTGCCCCGCTTCGGCCATGGCGGAAAAGCCGTCGGTCACTGCGCTTCCGGCACCCCAGACGAATCTGGGGCGGATGGAGACCGTCGTGAAATCTTCCGTATTCGCATCCAGCACGATGGCCTCCTGCTGCGCCTTGGCTGCGCAGTACGCTGCCGGCGAGTCCGGCTGCAAGGGCGCAGTCTCATCAATATCGATGAGCGGGTCGCCGGCCAGCAGCGCAGCCTCGCTGCCACAGTTCACGAAGCGGGCAACCTTGGCGTCGCGGGCGACTTGCAGTGCGGCCCGGGTCCCCTCGACGGTCACCAGCTGGTGCCGGGCGAGGTCGGCGTCGGGATCGGTCTCGGCCGCCAGGTGGAACAGCACCTCGCTGCCCGACACGCCGCCGCGCCACGTATCAGGCTCGGTCAGCACCCCCTGCACCGGCGTCGCACCCAAAGCCGCGACCGTATCTGCTGCTGTCGCGCTCCGGACGAGAGCTCGGACATCGTGCCCCTCGTCCACCAGTCGACGGATCAGTACCTTCCCGATGAATCCCGACCCGCCAGTAACAAAGACCTGTGCCATTTCCGAACCTCCTGAGTCGAGTTGCGTTGGTGCACAACGCCCGGTGCGAGTGTCACAGACATTCAGCAATCAGCGGTCATCGGATATTCCCATCACGAGATTGATAGTTCTGGGCTTTGCCATAAGCTCTGCGCATGGCATCCCTTCGCGCGCTCGAATGTCTGGTCGCTGTCGCCGACTGCGGATCAATCACCGAAGCCGCACACCTCATGCACCTGACACAACCTGCGGTCTCGCACCAGCTGGCCGAGCTGGAACGGGAAACGCACACCGCGCTGCTCAACCGCCGTCCTCGCGGGGTGAGCCTGACCCCCGCAGGCAACGCCGCCCTGCCGCATGCTCGTCGGGCGCTCGAGGCCGCCGCGTCGGCCGTGCACTCAGCTCGTGCGGTCGGCCAAGGCACGGGTGGAACTCTGCGCGTGGCGTGCGCCCAGAGCCTCACCGTGCCCCTCGTCGCCCCGGTCCTGCGGGACTGGCATCGCAGGCGCGCCGACGTCGTCGTCAGCCTCCGCGAGTCCGCCGTGCTCGCCGAGTTGCTCGGCTTCATCGACACTGGCGCAGCGGACCTCGTGCTGCTACCCGCCCCGGTCCCGCAGGGCTACGTGACCAGCATGATCGCCGAGGAGGAAGTCGTGCTGACGGCATCGCTCGATCACCCTCTGGCCTCGTCCGGCGATGTGCACCTGCAGGACCTCAATGGCATGGCGCTGGTGCATTTCGCGCCGGACAACGGACTGCACGATTGGTTGGACCGCTCACTCGCCGAAGCCGGCGTGCGGCCCGAGCCGGTCATGAGTACCTCGATCACCGCAGCCGCCCCCCAACTCGCAGCTGCCGGAATGGGCGTCTCCATCACCCCGGTGAGCGCCGTGAGCGCCGGCCTTCCAGCGACAATCCGGTCTTTCTCGCCCAAGTGGGTCAGGCAGCTGATCGCGGTGACCCAGGCACAACCGGATCCACTCTCCGCCCGCTTTATCACCGACCTCCGCACCCGCGGCGTACGCGTTCCCCGCGACGTCGTCCGGCAACTTGCCGGCGGCGACCGCCACGCCGACGCTAACATTTGAGCGAACCGGCGCAAGGACCGAAATGCGCAATCTGCCACCCGGGTTGACCTGTGGCCAGCTGCGACTGCCCCAGTGGTTGCGTTGACCGCCTCGGGGTCTCTGACAACGCTGGTGGCAGGGTTCCGTCGAAGGGAATGGCTGCGGCATCCGCTTCGGCAGTCCGAACCGCGGGTCCGACAGCGAGGCACCGAGCCTGACAGTGACGGGTCGGTGCCGAGCCAGCCTTGTGATAGGCGTTAACTCTGAGTAGTACAGGTAGTGAAGGTATTGCCCCACATTGTCGGCCGGCTACGAATGCGTGTACAACAGCATCGTGCCTCCGTCCAGCTCGGGTGTTGACGAAAAGAGTTCCGGGCTCAGTCAGATCGTTGCTGAAGTCTTCACGGCCGAACCGGTGGAGCATAGACAAGTTCCCCACTCGGGCGCCCGGCATCCTGGACCGGAGTCAGTCCCAAATCCAAAGAATCCGCACGGGCTAGGGTTCAATAGGGTTGACTGACAGCCGAGGGACCGCCGACCCATCGGTGTTGGCCGCAATTGGCCGTAGGCCAGATACGGTCGACGTCCCCGTTCTAGTCCGAGGTTACGTGGTCTGGGACGGCTGATACTGGGTTTGACCTGGGGTTTGTTGGTGGGGGTGCGGGTTGTTCTGTCGACGGCGGTCCGGGTTGGCGTTAGCTGATGCTGGTCGGGATGGGCGCGCCGAGGAGTTGGAAGGCGTGGCGTTGTACGGGGGTGGGTTCTGCCAGGGTGGGGACGGTGGGTCCGTCGGCGCCGTATTGGATGTGGTTGCGGGTCAGGGTGGCCAGGTGGGCGAGCAGGTTTTGGTAGCTGTGCAGGGGTAACCCGTCAGGGGTGGTGCGGCTGGCTGTTTTGTGGTGGGCGGTTTCGCTTCTGACTGCGGGGGCGACGGGATCGCTGCGGGCCGGCCGGTTCTGGTCGGTGTAGGTCAACTCCGACAAGGCTTTCCGGAGGTGCCAGGTCAGGTGCGCGGTCAGGAAACACAGGAACACGTGGGCCTGCACCCGGTTTTCGTGTAGTGCCGGACCGGTCGGGTATCGATGTCGACCGCTTTGAGGGACAGGAAACCTTTTTCCACGTTGGCGAGGTTTTTGTACGCCTGGATGACCTGGGCGGTGGGCAGCTCATCCGCGGCGACAGAAGTGCGGAGCTCGTAGATGCCGTCCAAGGCGGCTTCGGTGTCGATTCCCCACTGATTGCGGGTGACGGTCATGGTGGTGTCGGTGATGTCCAGGTGGAAGTGTTTCGCCATTTTGTGCCGGCCCAGTACCCGTCCGACGCGCAGGCCGATCTTGTCCGCGCCGGCGAGGCGGCCCGCGGTCACCGCGGCCAGGATCGGGGCCAGTGATGTTTCGGTGGCCTCCAGCAGCGCAAAGCGTTTGTGGGTGCGCAGGTGCGCCAGCGCGGGGTTGCGGCAGCCGACGAGGCGTTCACCCGGGTAGTCGGGGTGCCGGAACTCCGCGAAGTTCTGCTCGTCGAACAAAGACATCTGCAACGGGCCGGTATCGGCGGCCAGCACGGCGATCTGCGGTGCCCGCAACGCGGTCACCCACCCCAACCCGCCCACGGTTTTCAGCGCGGTGATCCGGGCGGTGGTGATCATCCCGCGGTCCCCGACCAACACCATGTTCTCCAGTTGAAAAGGTGTCCTTCACCGCGGTGACCGCCGCGGTGAACGCGGTCGGGTCCGCGGTGTTGCCGGGGACCACCCGGACCGCGACAGGGCAGCCGGCCGGGTCGGTCAACAGGGCGTATTGGATCTGCGCGAGGTTCTTCTTCCCGTGAATTGCCACATTATTTGGTTCTGGCTCAGGTTTCGTGAAGCTGCTCGGGCTGGCGATCGCGGCGAACATCGACACTCGGTTCGACTGAGCCTTGATCCACCGCGCCGGCTGTAGTTGATCTTGGTATCGGGCAGTTGATCTTGAGCGTGCCGGAACCGGGTGCGGGCATGGGTGACGGCCCGATCGGTGGTCGGGGTGTCCGGGTGGTGCTGGCTGGGCCTGGGGTGGCGTGGTGGAAGCAGAGGGTCAGGCGGCTTGGGGTGGCGCCATGACGGCGGCGAACATTGTGTGGAACAACGTTTCCCGTCGGCTGCCGGCCGGCAGGTGCAACGTGTGGACCCGCCCGGAGTAGGAGATGCGGGCAGGAATGCTGATCAGCGCGGCGCGGATGGTGGTGGTGCGGGCCTTGCCCAACGAAGTGCCGGTGAGCGCGGCGGCAGCGCGGGTGGGGTTGTAGGCGATGACTGCGCAGCTCAGCCACGCGGCGTTGGCGTTGAACACCCCGGACGTTATCTGGAGTGAATCCGGCGGCGTCCACGACGTGCATGACACGGGCTGAACGTCCCACCATCAGCGTGCTGGATGCGGTTATCTGCCGTTGTCCAACACGGAGATGGAGGGTGCGATGCGGGTGCAGCGGTTGGTGATGCCGGGCTCGGGTGTCGGGTCGTGGACGGTGCTTGGCGAGGATCTGGCGCCGGTGGTGCCGGTGGAGCGGTTCCTGGCGTTTCTGGCGTCGATCGAGCGTTCACCGAACACGGTCCGGGCCTATGCGCATGACTTGAAGGATTGGTTCGTGTTCCTGGCCGGCCGCGGCGTGGATTGGCGGTCGGCGACGTTGGAGGATGTCGGCGCGTTTGCGGGTTGGCTGCAGCTGCCGCCCGCCGGCCGGGACGGCCGGGTGGCGGTGTTGCCGTCGGCGCCGCGGCAACTGGTTGTTCATCACCGAGTCCAGGAGGCGGCGGCGCAGCCACACCAGGGCCGCGGCCAGGGAAGGCTGCACCGCCGATTCGGTCTTGCCCTGGATGATCGTGAACGCTTCGAATAGGCCCAGCCCGAACTCGAACTCGATGTGATCCATGATGGTGTCCCCTTTTCTGCACCGGCGCGTTCGGCTGATGCACGTAGGGGGTGTGGGGGTGGGGTGGTCGGTCAAGGGCGAAGAGTGGCTCCGGGTGGGCTCGTCCGATCGGTGTTGACCTTTCGGGGGAGCGCCGCGGAGGAGGAAGGTCGGCCCGATCGGATGGGCTCACCTGGGGACGCGTCCCTTGACCGGACGGGCCCCCACTCCCACAAACTCGGAGGGCTTCAGCGAACCCAACCCAGCCACCGACAGAGCAGTGAACCCAGCGGAACGCCTGAAGCTGGCCCGGGATCGCCGATCCGGCCGTGCCGGTGCGGGGGGTACCGCATGGGTCTGGGCATTTGCGGCTGGGCCACGTCCCGGGGTGTCGGTGCCTGGGGTTCTACAGTGCCGGGCATGACTGAGGCTCCCGCGGCCCCTCACCGGCCGGCCGTGGGTGATCTGGGGGGATCTTCGCCTTGGTCTACGTGCCGTCGGTGGTGGCCAACGGCCGTGGCCTGCCTGACGGGGCCGGCCGGTTCGGCGGACGTCCTGGTGCGCGGGGCGACGGTGGGGTCCAGTTCGGGGCTGCTGCCACCTTCGCGGTGTTGCAGATCGCGGCGGCCGCGGCCGTTGTGCGCGGCCTGCGCCGCCGGCGGAGGAGGGGAGTGGGTCGTCCTCCTCAGTACTGCCAGAACCCAGCGCGCACATAAGGCTCGGCGGGCTGGGGCGAAGCCCCGTTAGGATTGAAAGCGTTGCGGGACATAGAGTCTCTATCAGATACTACGACAACTCAACGGAAGGAACATAGAACGAGCACTACCCGAGGAAGGGGATGGCCGCACGTCAGTCCGACTTATCCCCCAGACGACGAGCCGAATGACTACGGGGTGCACGCGGGCGAGGACTATCCCGGGTTTCCGGTCAAAGCGGTAGCCCGCGCTGCGCAGCGTGGCAGCCGGAATCGTCACCGCAGGAAAGAAATCCATCGTCTCGCCCATAACACCCCAGTGACGGACTAGCGCGTTACTGTCAAGAGGGCAGCGCGCTAGGATCACGCATGTGCAAGAACGATTGACCACCACGGAAGCGGCCGCGCTGGCCGGGATCACAGCCGCCAACTTCACCTCCGCAATGGCCCGTCGGCGCCGCCGCGGCGATGAGGACCTGCGACTGCCGCCGGGACAATGGCTGGACGGCCGGACCCCCACCTACGACGCCAACGAGATCCGGGCCTGGGTGGCCGCCCGACCGGGGCCCGGGCGGTGGGGACGACGAGATACCGGGCCAGCCGCGGCAACCGACCCCGCTGCGACCGCGCGGAAGGCATAGGCCCCGAAAGCGAGGTACGACAACGCTGGCCGGCCTCGGCCGACGGTCGTCGGCGTTCCGTCCTAGCCACATTCCGGGAGTGTCGATGCCTGGCCTCCACCGCCCGCCATGATTGGGGGCCGCAGCATGGCGAGCCGGCCGTGGGTGATCTGGTCAGTATTTTCACCCTTGGTCTACGCGCCGTCGGTGCTGGCCAACCTCCGGGTCCTGACCCGGCCAGGCTCGGCGGACCTCCTGGTGCAAGGGGCGACGGCGGCAGCCAGTTCTGGGCCGACGTCACTTTCCCGGTGTTGGCTTCGTTGTGATCGGCGACTGCGGCGATCACCACGTCACCGGCGGCGATGGCCCCTGCCGCGGGTGTTGGTGAGCTGACCGCCGGTGGGCGGCGGGATCGGCGGGGCCCCGGAGATCCAGCCGAAGCGGCAACGAAGCGGGCGGCAGTGCGAACGCTTAGAGCGTGTCTGCTAATCCTTCAGGCCTCTCGACGTTGATGATCTTCCTATGGCACGCATGGGTGTGATCTCAGATGAGTTTTGGGCGGTGGTCGAGCCGCTGATGCCGGCCTACGGAGGCCGGCGTGGCCGTCCGTGGAACGATCACCGCGAGGTGCTCGAGGCGATCTGCTGGCGTTACCGCACTGGTTCGCCGTGGCGGGATCTGCCGGCCGAGTTGGGCCGCTGGCAGACGGTGTGGGCGCGGCACTTCCGCTGGTCGACCGACGGCACGTACGACCGGATTCTGACCGCTGCGAAGCGCGCAGGGTTCGTTGGCGAGGTGGAGGGCGACGCCGTCATTGAGCTGTTGTCGGTAGATTCCACTGTGGTGCGGGCGCATCAACACGCTGCGGGGGCCCGGAAGACTGTCACCCCGGAGGTCGTCTCGACGGCCGATGGGGGCACAGGGGGCACCATCGAATTACATGAATTTGCCGGTCGAACCAGCTGATCACGCCTTGGGCCGATCCCGGGGTGGCCTTTCGACGAAGATTCATACCCTGACCGATCAGCGGGCCTGCCCGGTCACCGTGATCCTGACGCCCGGACAGGCCGGCGACAACCCGCAGCTGGTGCCGTTGTTGGACCTGCACCGCCGGCAACAGTCGGGCGGCCGGTCCCGCCGGTTTCGGGTGCTCGCCGATCGCGCCTACTCGCATCCGTCCACCCGGAAAGAGTTGCGGCGCAGACGTATCGGCAACACCATCCCGCAGCGAAGTGACCAGCATGAACAGCGCAAGGCGAAAGGGTCACGCGGCGGTCGGCCACCTGGATTTGATGCCCAGGACTACAAGCTCCGCAACTCCGTCGAGCGCGGTTACGCCCGTCTCAAGCAGTGGCGCGCCATTGCCACTCGCTATGACAAACACGCCCTGACATTCCTGGGCGGCGTCCACCTGGCGGCCAGCGTGTTGCACCTGCGTTGAATTACCAGACACGCTCTAGTTGGCGTCGAACTTTTCCAGGGGATCTGTTCGATCCCCAGCTTGTTGAGGAAGCGGGCGATGTTATGTCGGCCGTAGTAGGTGGGCGGCCGGTTGAATCCTGGGAGCACCTCAACAAGGCGGGTGGAGTTCAACCGCCGGGTGGGTCAGGCTGCCATCCGAGATGCGTGGCCAGAGCAGGCGTGGATTACCCACGATAATGCATGGAATCGTCGGTAATAGACGCTAGGATGCGTTGGTGAGCGACCGAGCCGAGGACCTAGCCCATGAGTCGGGCGCACTGGATTTGCCGCCCCCCGGAGCCGACAGAAGCCTGGCTCTGACCCTCGCCGGCGGTGACTATCTGAGCGTTGATGAGCAGCGCTACATCACCGCGGCACGGGCTCCGAACACCCTCCGCGGGTACCGGTCGGACTGGACCGAATTCAGCACCTGGTGCGGCCACGCGGGCATCGCCCCGCTACCGGCCGCGGCGGCGACGATCACCGGCTATCTGTCCATGCTCGCCGAGGCCGGCGCCAAGGTCGGCACCATGAGCCGGCGGCTGTCGGCGATCAAGTTCGCCCACCGCGCCGCCGACCACCCCGACCCGACCGACAACGCCCGCGTCATCACCGTCTGGGAAGGGATACGCCGACTGCACTCCGCGCCACCGGAACAGTCCGCCCCGCTGATGCCACCGGAGCTATGGGATGTCCTTGACCTGTGCCCTACCGTCAAGACCTGGAAAACCCGCGGACGACCCGCGGAACCGGACCTGGCGGGCATCCGCGACCGTGCCCTGCTGCTCACCGGCTTCGTCGGCGCGCTGCGCCGCAGCGAACTGTCCGCCCTGGACGTCACCGACGTCGCCGAGCACCCCAGCGGACTCGTGCTGACCCTGCCACGGTCCAAGACCAACCAGCGCGGCGACCGCAGCGAACTGGTCGTCCTGCCCCGCGGCACCAAAACCGGACGGTGCCCCGTCACCCTGCTGACCGAATGGACCGAACAGGCCCAGATCGTTGACGGGCCACTATTCCGACCGGTCAGCAAAGGCAACCGACCACTGGCCCGCCGGCTGTCCGAAGGCGCCATCAACACCCTGATCCAACGGGCCATCACCCGCGGCGGACTCGAAGGCGATTACAGCGCCCACAGCCTCCGCGCCGGGTTTGTCACCTACGCCCACACCCGCGGCGCATCCGACCGGGCCATAGCCCACCAGACCCGACACCGATCCCTGACATCTGTCGGCACCTACATCCGAATCCACACCGCCTGGGAAGACAACGCCGCCACCCAGCTCGGTCTCTGACAGTCATTCTAGGCAAAGTTGCATTTAATGCATCTTCGTATGAAAGGCGCAACTACCTATCTGTGCTGGTCGGCGAGCCATCTCAATCCTAGTTGACCCTTCTTAGCTACTTTCCCATGAAAAAGTGGAGCGTGAGTCGTTGCGGCGCAGCGGGTTTCGCTACTCACGTCCGCTGATTGGGGACCTGTTCGTGGGAGAATAGGTCCAAGGATCGGGTCGAGCGGCTGGGAGTTGTTGGATGCTGAGAACTCATGCTGAGCAGGTCAGCCTGTGGGAGGCGGTTCTCCCGGACGAGGTCCGCCGGTTGCCGGTGGA
>JAABUI010000665.1_pt1 | contig 23766 bp, 23 predicted proteins | sample 5559111 | NCBI WGS metagenome assembly JAABUI01 (sample SAMN10711870, study PRJNA513365) | rock metagenome | isolation source: Antarctica rocks | place: Antarctica: Victoria Land, Buttleship Promontory
ACCGCGACGAAGTCCTGCGCTACACCGATGATCTTCGTGTGCCGTTCACGAACAACGGCAGCGAGCAAGATATCCGGCCGCTGAAGATCAGGATGAAAGTCGCCGGCTGTCTACGCACCATGACCGGGGCGCAAGCGTTCTGCCGCCTACGCTCCTACCTGTCGACGCAGGCAAACAAGGCCAATCCATTCGTTGCCCTGCGCATGCTGCACGACGGTGACCCCTGGATGCCCGCCATCGCTGGCTAGCGCCGACCCTCGCCCTCCAGAGGAACGGCGCCAAAACCAGCTGAGTAGTTACCCTTTCACGACGTCCAATTCGTGGACTGCACCCTGCGGGACGTGGATTTCGGCGGTGCGACTCTGACCGACCTCGCCTTTCCGGGCTCGCGCGTCGAGCGCCTAGCGCTCAACGGGGCGACCCTGAAGCGGGTAGACCTGCGTGGCGCGACTGTCCTCGAGCTCAATGACGTCAATGGGCTCAAGGGCGCGACCATCAGTGAGTTGCAACTGATGGGCCTGGCTCCCTCCTTCGCGCACGCCCTCGGCGTCAAGGTCGAGGATCTCTGACCTGGCGGCTCCCGACGCGGCGGACTCGACGGTCGCGCCGCAGCCCGGTTCCGGCGACCGACGCGAGGGGTGACTTCTCGGTCCCCGGTGACGCCGCTGCGGGGGTGGTGGGACCAACGCCGGTGGGCCTGCCGGGAGCGGGCCTGTTGGCGGCGGACGTTCGGTGAGACCAGCCGACAGGTCGGGGTGGGCCAGCGGTTGACTCGCCGGCTGCGGGAGCAGCTCGAGCACGCCGTGTCGGTCTCGACGCGCTCCGCGGCTGACGTCGCCAGGGAGTACGGGGTGTAGTGGTGGTCGGTGAACCACGCGCTGGTGGTGAAGGCCGCGGGCCTGACCGGCCTGACCGGCCTGGCGCCGTGCGGGGTCCGGCTGCTCAGGGTCGATGAGACCCGGGCCCGTTCGGTGCGGTGGCTGCTGGGAGCGTCCCGGCGCTGGTCCGACCCTGCCTGGCAGGTGCCCGGGTCGGGTGCCTGCTGGCCGCCTTCGCCGCCTCGCTCGGACTGCGGGTCGCCATTGGTGGCCCCGCAGTCGCACAGTCCACGCTCGTGAGCCTGGTGTTCGCCGGCTGGCTTCACGCTGCGGCCGGGACCCGCGTCCCGGTCAGCCGGAGCGCGCTGCGCACCGGGCTGCTCGGCGGCGCCTGCTGAGCGCGCCCGTCGGCCTGGCCCACCTGGTTGCCCTGCGCCCCCGGCACGGCACCGCCGGCTTCGCCTGTGGGCAGTCGCGGTCACCCTGGTCGCCGGCGCGGAAGAGGTGTTCCTCGCGGAACGGGGTACGACGCGGTGGCGGGGCTGGCCGGGGCGCTCGGGGTCGCCGCGGTCGCGTTCGCGCTGCTGCACGTGCCCCTGTACGGCTGGTCCGTGCTGCCGCTGGACCTCGCGGTCGGGGTCGTGCTCGGCCTGCTCCGCAGCTGGAGCGGTACCGCCGCCGCGCCCGCGGTGACGCATGTCGTCGCGGACCTAGTCGGCTGGTTCGTCCGGTAGACCCGTGAACCAGGCGGACCAGCGCCTGAGCGGTCAGCGCAGGCCCGCGACCAGCTCCTCGAGGGTCGTTCGCGCGCCCCGGTCGTGCAGGGAGGTCAGCACGGCGGTGTAGGCGGAGGTGAAGCGTGGCTCGTCGACGAGGTCGCCGAACACTTCCCGCTGCGCCAGGAAGGCGAGCGGGTCCTGCTGCCAGCGCCGGGCTGCCGCGTTGAGCGGCTCGCGGAGCCGGTCGACGACCTCGATCGGTTCGCCCTGCTCGTCCACGCCCTCGGCGTAGCGCGCCCAGCTGGCGACCACGGCGGTGGCCAGCTCGATCCCGCCGCCGGCCGCTAGGCGATGCCGTATGACAGGCAGCAGCCACTTCGGGATCCGGTCGGAGCTCTCGGCGCACAGCCGCGAGACCGTGTCCCGCACCTGCGGGTTGGAGAAGCGCTGCAGGAGCTCGCGCTTGTAGTGCGCGAGATCCACCCCGGGGACCGGCTCCAGCGTCGGGGTGGCCTCGCGGTCCATGTACGCGGTCAGGAACGCCGCGAATAGCGGATCCTGGCACACCTCGTGAACCAGGCGGTAGCCGGCCAGGTAGCCGAAGTAGCACAGCGCCTGGTGGCTGGCGTTGAGCAGCCTGAGCTTCATGAACTCGTAGGGCTCGACGTCGTCGACGAGCTGGACCCCGACATCCTGCAGCGGCGGCCGGCCCAGCGGGAAGGCGTCCTCGAGGACCCACTGGGTGAAGGGCTCGCAGACCACCGGCCAGCGGTCTTCGATGCCGAACCGGCTCGCTACCTCCGCTCGGTCCTCCGCCGTCGTCCCGGGCGTGATGCGGTCGACCATGCAGTTCGGGAACGACACCTGCGTGCGCACCCACTGGCCGAGCTCGGCGTCGCGCAGGGCGGCGAAGGCGGCGAAGCTGCTGCGTGCCGTGTCGCCGTTGCCCTGCACGTTGTCGCAGGACAGCACCGTGAACGCGGGGACCCCGCGGTCGCGCCGGCGGACCAGCGCCTCGGTGACGAGCCCGAACACCGTGCGCGGGACGGCGCCCGGCTCGAGGTCGCGCCGCACTTCGGGTACCTCGCCCTGAAACTGCCCCGTGGTGCTGTCGATGTTGTAGCCGCCCTCGGTCACGGTCAACGAGACGATCCGGGTGCCCGGGTCGGCCAGCTGCTCCAGCACCGCCTCAGGGTCGTCCGGCGCGAACAGGTAATGCACCAGCGAGCCAATGACGCGCGGCTCGTAGGTCCCGTCGGCATGCTTGACCACGAGGGTGTAAAGCCCGTCCTGCGCCAGCAGCGCCTCCTGCATCCGCCGGTCGGACGGCAGCACGCCGATGCCGCAGATGCCCCACTCGAGAGCCTGGCCCTGGCGCATCAGCGCATCGAGGTACGCGGCCAGGTGGGCGCGGTGGAACCCACCGACCCCGATGTGCGCGATGCCGGTGCGGACCACATTGCGGTCGTACGTCGGGGTCGGCACGTGCTCGGCGTGCTTGGCGAGGGTCTGGGCGTTCAGTGGCAGCACGGTGGTCCTCCTGCTCGGTGGGTGGCACGGGTGGGCGAAGGTCAGGCCATGACCACAGCGACCTTGCCACCGGTGCCCGCGTCGGCGCTGCGGTAGGCCAGGCCGGTCTCCGCCAGCGGGAAGCGGTCGGTGACTATGAGCTCCGGGTGCAGGTCCCAGCGCGCCAGGTCCGCTACCAGCCGGGCCATCCGCCAGGTGCTGGTGACCCAGGACCCGTACACCGTGAGCTGCGGGTGGATCAGCACGGGGCTGACGTCCAGGGTCAACGACCCGCCCTCGCCCACCATGACCGAGCGGCCCCAGGTCCGGGTCGCCTGCAGTGCGGTCAGCCGGCCGCCTGCTGAGCCGGAGGTGTCGAGGGTGACCTCGCAGCCCCGGCCGCCCGTGAGCTCGCGGACTGCTGCGGCGGCGTCCGCGCCCGCAGGGACGACCTCGTCGACGGCGCCGAGGGACAGGGCCAGGGAGAGCCGGTCCGGGGCAAGCTCGACGCCGATGCGGTGGGGCGAGCCCATCTTGCCGGCGAGCAGCCCCGCGGCCAGGCCGAGCGGGCCGAGACCGGTGACGAGCACGACGTCCCGGCCGGAGACCTCCGCACGGCACAGTGCCTCATACGCGGTGCCGAAGCCGCAGGCCACGCAGGCGCCGTCGAGGAAGCTGAGGGCGTCCGGGAGTAGGACGCAGGTGCGCTCCTCGGCGAGCAGGAGGTCGGCGTGGCCGCCGTCGCGCTGCCAGCCGTAGGCGGCCCGCAGCGGCGAGGTGCAGCCGATGAGGTAGCCGCGCTGGCAGTCCTCGCACTGACCGCAGCCGCTGATGTGGTAGATCGCGACGCGGTCGCCGACCCGGACCCGGTGGCATCCGGGACCCACCTCGAGGACCTCACCGGCCGGCTCGTGACCCGCGACGACCCCTTGGTAGGCCTCCGGTCCGCTGCCCAGGTGCTCGCGGTAGATCGCCCGCAGGTCGCTGCCGCACAGGGTTGATGCGCGCATGCGCACGACCACCTGGCCGGGGCCGGGCTGCGGGTCAGGGACCTCCCGCAGCTCGACGGTGCTGTTGCCGGGCAGGTAGGCGCCGCGCATGGTTCCTCTCCTTCGGTCAGTCGAGCCGTGGCCGTCGGGGCACATCCCGGGCCCGGGGGCATGCTGGTCGGTGGCTGGCTCCCGAGCGGGGCCGGGAGGAGGTCGCGCGGTGCCTTTGGTCGCAGGGGTGGACAGCTCCACCCAGTCCTGCAAGGTCGTCGTCCGGGACGCCGAGACCGGACGGCCGGTCCGCGAGGGCCGCGCCGCGCACCCCGACGGCACCCAGGTGCACCCCGACGCCTGGGAGCAGGCGCTGCAGGAGGCTGCGGCTGCCGCCGGCGGGTTGGCCGACGTCGCGGCGGTTGCCGTCGGCGCGCAGCAGCACGCGATGGTGTGCCTGGACACCGACGGTCAGGTGGTGCGGCCAGCGCTGCTGTGGAACGACACCCGCTCGGCTGCAGCGGCAGCCGAGCTGGTCACCGAGCTCGGTCCGGACGGGGCACAGCGGTGGGCCGAGGCGGTCGGGTCGGTGCCGGTGGCGGCGTTCACGGTCGCCAAGCTGCGCTGGCTGGCCGAGCACGAGCCGGAGCAGGCGGCGCGCACCGCCGCGGTGTGCCTGCCGCACGACTGGCTCACCTGGCGACTGGGCGGGGCCGCCGGGCTGGACGCCCTGACCACCGACCGCGCAGATGCCAGCGGCACGGGCTACTGGTCGCCGGCCAAAGGCAGCTACCGCACGGACCTGCTGCGCCGTGCGCTCGGCTCCGAGCCGCACCTGCCGACCGTGCTCGGCCCCGCGGACTCCCCTGGACCTACGACCAGCGGAGCCGTCCTGGGTGCGGGCACCGGCGACAACGCCGCTGCCGCGCTGGGTCTGGGCGCCGTACCGGGGGACGTGGTGGTCTCCTTCGGCACGTCCGGCGTCGTCTCGGCAGTGGCCCTGGCCCCGGCCGCGGACGTGAGCGGCTCGGTCGCCGGTTTCGCCGACGCTACCGGGAACTTCCTGCCGCTGGTGTGCACGCTCAACGCGGCCCGGGTCCTGGACGCGGCGGGCCGGCTGCTCGGGGTCGACCACGACGAGCTGTCCCGCCTGGCGCTGTCGGCTCCCGCCGGGGCCGACGGGCTGGTCGTCGTGCCCTATCTGGAGGGGGAGCGCACCCCCGACCTGCCGGACGCCACCGGTGCGGTGCACGGGCTCCGGCTGGCGACCTCGACGCCGGCGCACCTGGCCCGGGCGGCGGTCGAGGGCGTGCTGTGCGGTCTGGCGGACGGGCTCGACGCCCTGGTCGCCCAGGGGGCCCGGGTCGAGCGGGTGCTGCTGATCGGCGGCGGCGCCAGGTCCGTCGCCGTGCGCCAGATCGCACCGTCGGTGTTCGGCTGCCCCGTCCTGGTGCCTCCGCCGGGCGAGTACGTCGCCGAAGGTGCGGCCCGGCAGGCCGCTTGGGTGCTCAGCGGTGGCGAGGCGCCCCCCGACTGGGGGCGCGCCGGGACCGAGGCGTTCCATGCCGACCCGGTGCCCGCGGTGCGTGAGCGCTACGCCGAGGTGCGGGGGCTCGTCGCTGCCCGCCCGGACGCCGGCCGGCACCGCTGACCGCTCAGTCCGGCAGGCGCAGGCCGGTCGCGGTGGAGAACGCGTGCAGCTCGCCCTCCCGCAGCGACAGCCGCACCCGCTCACCCTTGCGCGGCGGGTTCTTCGGGTTCACCCGCGCGACAATTCCGTCGCCGTCGGTCCCCTGCACCTGGTCCACGGTCGCGCTGTCGACGAGCGAGCCGTAGAGGAACGCGTCGGACCCGAGCTCCTCCACCACGTTGACCTGCACCTCCAGGCCGGCGCCGTCGGTGACGTCCAGGGACTCCGGCCGGAACCCAAGGGTCAGGGTGCGGCCCCCGTCCTTGCCCGCAGCCTCCAACGTGGTGCGGGGGAGCGGTATCACCAGGTTGCCGAGCCGCGCGCCGCCCTCGTTGACCTCGACCTCGGCGAGGTTCATCGCCGGTGAGCCGATGAAGCCGGCGACGAAGACGTTGTCCGGGTGGTCATACATCGCCCGCGGGCTGTCGCACTGCAGCAGCATGCCGTCCTTGAGCACAGCCACGCGGTCGCCCATCGTCATGGCCTCGACCTGGTCGTGGGTGACGTAGACGGTCGTGGTGCCGAGTCGGCGCTGCAGCGAGGCGATCTGGGCGCGGGTCTGCACGCGGAGCTTGGCGTCGAGGTTGGACAGCGGCTCGTCCATGAGGAACACCTGCGGCTGCCGCACGATTGCGCGCCCCATGGCCACCCGCTGGCGCTGGCCGCCGGACAGCGCCTTGGGCCTGCGGTCGAGGTAGTCCTCCAGGTCCAGGATCTTCGCGGCCTCGAGGACCCTGGTGCGCGTCTCCTCCGCGGACACGCCGGCGATCTTGAGGGCGAAGCCCATGTTGGCCGCGACCGACATGTGCGGGTAGAGGGCGTAGTTCTGGAACACCATGGCGATGTCGCGCGACTTGGGTGGCAGGTCGGTGACGTCGCGGTCGCCGATGCGGATCGCGCCCTCGTCGACCTCCTCGAGACCCGCGAGCATGCGCAGCGAGGTGGACTTGCCGCAGCCCGACGGCCCTACGAGTACGAGGCACTCGCCGTCCTCGATCTCGAGGTCGAGGCGGTCGACGGCGGGGCGGTCCGAACCGGGGTAGAGCCGAGTGGCCCCGTCGAAGGTGACGTTGGACATGGGACGCCTCTCGTCGTGGTGGAGCGCGCGCGCCGGGACGGCGCGAGGTGGGTCAGTCGCCCGGGTGGACGACGGCTTTGACGGTCCGTGCGTCGTGCCGGGCAGCGGTGAGCGCCTGCTCGACCTGGTCGAGGGTGAAGTGGCCGGTCACCAGGGAGTCGAGGTCGACCGCGCCGCCGGCTGCCATCTCGATGGCGGCCGGCCAGGTGCCGGCGTAGCGGAAGGCGCCGGTGATCCACAGCTCGCGCTCCTGCACGACCGGCAGCGGCAGCGGCAGCACGTCCCCACCCATCCCTACCAGGATTACCCGGCCGGCCCGGGCCATGAGGCCGATGGCGTCAGCGGTCGGGCCGGGTTGGCCGGAGCACTCGAGCAGGACATCCGGTTCATAGCCCGCGCCCGCCAAGGAGTCCTGCGCGACGTCGATCGTGGCCAGCCCCCAGCCGGCGGCCAGGGCCAGCCGGCTGGCGTTCACGTCGGTGATGACGACCTCGGCGGCTCCGGAGGCCCGGGCGGCCTGCGCGGCGAGCAACCCGATCGGGCCAGCTCCGGTCACCAGGACGCGCGAGCCCAGCCGGACGCCGGCGCGCCGGCAGGCCCAGACGCCGACCGACAGCGGCTCGACCAGGGCGGCGGCGTCGTCGCTGACGCCCTCGGGGACCGGGTGCGCGAAAAGCGCGGGCAGCGCGACGTACTCACAGAACGCCCCGTCGTGCGGCGGGGTGGCGAAGAAGACCACGTCCGGGCACAGGTTGTAGCGCCCGGACAGGCACTGCGTGCAGGCCCGGCACGGCACGCCCGGCTCCAGCGACACCCGCTGACCGATCTGGTGGCTGGTGACCGCGCTGCCGAGCCCGGCGACCGCGCCGCCGGCCTCGTGTCCGAGCACCAGGGGCTGCTCGACGACGTACCGCCCGATGCGTCCGTGCTCGTAGTAGTGCACGTCGGAGCCGCAGACCCCCACCGAGGTGATGCGCACCAGCACCTCGTCCGGGCCCGGAACGGGGACGGGCCGCTCCTGCACGGCAACGTCGCCAACGCCGCGCAGGACCGAAGCCCGCATCGTGGCCCGGCAACCTCCTACGGCCGCGGACCGGGTCGCCGTCGCGGTCACCGTCGGACCGGTGTCACTTGACCGCGCCGAGGGACAGCCCCTGGACCAGCTTGTCCTGGGCGGCGAAGCCGGCGATGAGCACCGGTAGGGATACGGCAACGGCAGCGGCGCACACCTTGGCCAGGAACAGGCCCTGGCTGGTGACGAAGCTGGTGAGGAAGACCGGGGCGGTGTTCGCTGCGACGCCGGTCAGCACCCGCGCGAACAGCTGCTCGTTCCAGCTGAAGATGAAGCAGATCAGCGACGTGGCGGCGATGCCGGGGGCGGCGAGCGGGATGATGATCGTGCGGAACTGCATGAGCAGGCCGGCGCCGTCCATGGAGGCCGCCTCGAGGATCTCGACCGGCACCTCGGCCAGGAACGAGCGCATCATCCAGACCGCGATCGGCAGGTTCATCGAGGTGTAGAGCAGCACCAGCAGCCAGATGTTGTCGAGCAGCCCGGTGTGCAGGGCGAACAGGTAGATCGGCAGCAGGCCGGCGACGGCCGGCAGCATCTTGGTGGAGAGGAAGAAGAACAGCACGTCGGACCACTTGCGCACCGGCCGGATCGACAGGGCGTAGGCGGCGGGGATCGCCAGGACGAGCACCAGCAGCGTCGACACCAGCGAGGCGGTCGCGGAGTTGATGATCGGTGGGATGGGGCTGGCCCCGGTGCTCGCCCCGAAGAACTCCCGGTAGCCCGACAGGGTCAGCGGTGCGCCGAGTGAGGGTGGGTTCGTGGCAGCGGCCTGCTCGCTGTGGAAGGAGGTCAGCACCATCCAGGCGACCGGCAGGAAGAACAGCAGCCCGGCGGTCCAGGCCACGAACCCCCAGAGCGGACTGCCGCCGGTCCGCCGCCGAGCGGCCGGGCGGCGAGCGGTCCTGGCCGGGGCCGGGCGGACCAGGCTGGCGGTGCTCATGCGGGCTCCTCGCGCAGCAGGGTCGAGACGGTTCGCAGGGCGAAGGTGGCCACGGCGATGGTGCCGATGACCACGATCACTCCCGCGGCAGAGGCCAGCCCGTAGTCGTGCGCCTGGTAGAAGGTCTGGTAGATCGTGTACGGCAGGTTGGCGGTGCCCAGACCGCCCGAGGTGATCGTGAAGACAGCGTCGAAGTTCTGGACGATGTAGATCGACCCCAGCAGTGCTGCGAGCTCGAGGTAGCGGCGCAGGTGCGGGAAGGTCATGTAGCGGAAGACCTGCCAGGCGCTCGCGCCGTCGATCTTGGCTGCCTCGATGACGTCGAGCGGTCGGCCCTGCAGACCGGCGAGCAGGATCAGCATCATGAACGGGGTCCACTGCCAGATCAGCGCGACCTCGACCGCGGTCAGCGGCATGACCGTGATCCAGTCCGGCTGGGGGGGCGTGGACGACCCGAACAGCTGCCACACCCCGGTCAGCACCCCGTTGAGCAGCCCGTACTCGGGGTTGTACAGCGCGTGCTTCCACAGCAGGGCGGCGGCGACCGGCACGACCAGGAACGGCGCGATCAGGATGGTGCGGACGAACCCGCGGCCGCGGAACTGCCGGTCCAGCAGCAGGGCCAGGAGTAGGCCCAGGACCAGGCTCACGATGACGACGACCGCCGTGAGCAGCACAGTCGTCAGGATCGAGGAACGCAGCGCGTCATCGGTGAACGCGGTGACAAAGTTCGACACGCCGGCGAAGCCGCGGTCCCTGGGGTAGAGCGCGTTCCAGTTCATGAACGAGATGCCGAGCGTGGCCACGAACGGCAGCTGGGTGACCAACGCCAGGAAGACCAGCGCCGGCAGCAGCGGGCCGCGACGCGTCCAGGCCTTCGTCCGGCTCGAGGTGCGTCGCTGGCCGCCGGAGCGTGGCGCGATGCCCGGCCTAGCCGGGGCGACGGCGACGCTCATCGCCGCGATCCCGCGGCCACCGCGCGGCCCCGTGTCGGCACGGGACCGGGCAGGGGAGTCCGTCGCGGGGCTGCCACTGTCACCGGTACTTCTTGGCGACGGTCTCGGCCAGCTTCTGGCCGCTGTCCAGGGCGCTGGTCACCGACGTGCTGCCGGCGATCGCCGAGCTGATGCCTTGGGAGACCTGCGTGCCGAGCGAGGAGAACTCGGGGATGTCCACGAACTGGATGCCGATGGTGGGGCGTGCCTCCACGCCGGGGTTGCGCGGGTCGGCACCGTTGATGGAGTCCTCGGTGGCCTTGGCGAACGACGAGGCGTCCTTCAGGTACGCCGGGTTGGCGTAGGTCGAGGTGCGCTTGCCGGCAGGCACCTTGGCCCAGCCCAGCGTGGTGCCGACGGTGTTCTCGTAGTCCTTGCTCGAGGCGAACTCGATGAACTTGGCGGCGTCGGCCTGGTGCTTGCTGGCCTTCTCGATGCCCCACGCCCAGGTGTAGAGCCACCCGGAGCTCTTGGTCTTGTTCACCGGCGCCATCGCGTAGCCGATCTTGCCCTTGACCGGTGAGGTCGAGGACTCCAGCGAGCCGGCGGCCGAGGTTGCGTCGTACCACATGGCGACCTTGCCCTGCTCGAGGTTGTTCAGGCACTCCGAGAAGCCCGCCTGCGGCGCCCCTGCCTCACCGTGGGCGCGTACCAGCCCGGTGTAGAACGTCGTCGCGTCCTTGAACCCCTGGCCGTTCACCTGCGCCTTCCAGTCCTTGCTGAACCAGGCCCCACCGAAGGTGTTGACCACGGTGGTGAGCGGCGCCATGACCTCGCCCCAGCCCGGCTGGCCGCGAAGGCAGATCCCCTTCATGCCCGGCTGCGCACCGTCGGCCTTGGCCGCTAGGTCGGCGACCTGCTGCCAGGTGGGCCGGTTCGGCATCGTCAGGCCCTTGGCCTTGAACACGTCCTTGCGGTACATCAGGAACGAGGACTCGCCGTAGAAGGGTTCGCCGTAGAGCTTGCCGTCGTCGCCGCTGAGCGACTCGGCCATGGGCTTGAGGATGTCGGCCTGCTCGAAGGCCGGGTCCTTGGCCACCGTGTCGTCCAGCGAGCTCAGCCAGCCGTTCTTGGCGTAGAAGGGGACCTCGTAGTTGCTCACCGAGGCGACGTCGTACTGGCCCGCCTGGCTGGAGAACTCCTGGCTGATCTTGTCCCGAACGTCGTTCTCGGGGAGCACCGTGTAGTTGACCTTGATCCCGGTCTGCTTCGTGAAGTGATCCGCCGTCAGCTTCTGCAGGTCCAGCTGCTGCGGGTTGTTCACCATGAGGACATTGATGGAGCCGCCGCTGCTGCCGCCCTTGGCGGCGCCGCTCGCGCTGCCGCCGCCGGCGCTGCTGCTGCCGCCACCGGCGCCCGAGCAGGCGGAGGCGAGTACCAGTACGGGCAGTGCGAGGGCGGGAACTGCTGCTGAGAGGGACCTTCTACGCACTGGCACGGCTACTCCATGAGTCGGTTCGCGGACCCGAGCACTGCTGTGGAAGCAGGCCGAGCAGGTGTGACCCCTGCCACATGCGGGGGACCCGGAAACGGACACTAGGCCGCCGCAACGGCTTGCGCAACCGTTTGCGTGCCGTTGCTGAACTGTGACACGTTCCCCCTGTCCACGGGCCCGACGGGCCCCTGACCCGGTGGCGCAACGGGTGCGCCACCGGCCCTGGGCGGGGGGAGCGTGCGCGGTCGTCATGGTGACTATGTCCGAGGTGGCCCAACGGGCCGGTGTGTCCATGACCACGGTCTCGCACGTTCTGAACGACACCCGGCCGGTGAGCCCACTCCTGCGCGAGGCGGTGCTGCGCGCCGTCCTGGAGACGAGGTACGTGCCCAACTCGCTGGCCCGCGCCCTGCGCACGTCGCGCACGCACACCGTCGGCCTGGTCATGCCGGCAATCTCCAATCCCTACCTGGGCTCCTTGGTCCGCTCGCTGCAGGCCGAGGCCGAGAAGCACCGCTACCGACTGCTCATCACCGACACGCACGACGACCCGAAGCACGAGGAGCGCGCCGTCCGCGACGTGTGCGAGCGGCAGGTCGACGGCGTCCTGCTCGCCCCGTCCCCGCGGCCGGCCGCGGCGCTGCGGCACCTCGGCGACCGCGGGGTCCCCGTCACCCTGATCGATCGGCTGGTTGAGGGTCCATACGACAAGGTCGGTACCGAGAACGTCGCCTCCACCGCCGAGCTCACCGGGCACCTGGCCGCCCACGGTCACGGCCGGATCGCCATGGTCGCGGGACTGGCCGGGCTGGCCACCACCACCGAGCGACTGGAGGGCTACCGGCAGGGGCTGTGCCGAGCCGGGCTGCCCGTCGATAACCGGCTCGTCGTGGACGGGGCCTCGCGAGCCGACCGGGCCCACGCGGCCGTGACCACGTTGTTCACCTCGCCGGAGGCGCCCTCGGCCCTGGTGGTCGGCAACAACCACATGATGATCGGCGCTGTCCGGGCGCTGCGTGAGCTCGGCCTGGAGGCGCCCCGTGACGTCGCCCTGGCGGGCTTCGACGACTTCGAGTGGGCCGACCTGTTCTCGCCGCGCCTGACGACCATGGCGCAGCCCGATGCGGCCATCGGCCGGGAGGCCGTGCGGCTGCTGCTCAGCCGGATCGCCGAACCCGACCAGGCGCCCCGTACGGTGCGGCTCGCCCCGTCGCTGATCCTGCGGGAGTCCTGTGGGTGCGTCGCCAAAGCGATGCCAGGGTGGTCTGCGAGCGAGCTGTAGCGGGCTGGCTGACTGCCCACGCACTCCCCCGCCCGCAGGCCAGGCACGCACCGTGCGCCGTCACAACCCGGTCACAACACCCGGTCACCACCCACTGGGCGGGTGAGTGGTCGCAGCAGTGTCGGTCTACCGGGTACGGCCGCTGGTCTTGTGATCGCGCCGTCAGGGGTGCGGGGGGCGTAGTGTCGGGCGTGCTGAGAGACCAACCGGCCTGAGGTCGGGTTCGCCGCCAACGTGTCGCGACCCGTGAGCACACCGTTGCTGCGCCAGGAGATGCCTGGCTCGTTCACGGACAGGCGCCGCCACCGTGCACAACGTTCACGCCCTCACCAGCATCGCCGCGCCCATGGCTACGCCAGCCGTGCCGCCACGTCCAGCGGCCGGGCTCGCCAGACGCCACCAGGTCGTTGGTGTGGGAGCCGATGTGCACGGCATGTTCGGCACCCCTGCGGTGGCACCGGGCTGCCCGTCCTGCGGGAGTCCGTGGTCGCGTTCACTGCCGCACGTGAGTCTGTTCTGCGCGGCGGACGACCGATGGGCCGACTCCGACTGCCGGCTAGCGGCCTGCACCTGCCCGGCCGGTGTGTCCCGACCAGCAATCCCGTCACGACGCCGCACCCCCGAACGACGCACCCCCACGATGATCGCGCCCGACGGCGAGGGTGCCGGCGGCGGTCACCGGCTGCTGCCGCAGCGTCACCGCTCACCGGGCGGCGCTACGCCGTAGCGGGGGGTGCACCTAGTCCGCCGACAGTTGACTGGGAACACCGCGGGCGGACACGGCTCGGTCTGCAGACATCTTGAGCAGTCGGTTCGCCGCAGGTGAAGCCGTGGGTGGCTCGGTCACCGGCTCGGCTGGTGGGTGCCGGCGCGGGGTGTTCCCCAGGACCGGTCGGGGACCGGCCGGAGCAAACGACAGCTCCCCGACGATCACCGCACCCTTACTGAGCAGAACATCGGCGTGCTGACGGCCGTGCTGCCGGCACAGCACCAGCAGCGCCCCGCCGGGCAGGTAGATGCGCGCTATCCGCCTCCACGAGGACGACCCGTTCGGCTTCTTCGGCCACCCGTCAGTAAACGGCATGGAACGGCGGGTCGCCGCTGATGGGCTGATCAGTGATGACGCCGGCCAACTCGCCGTCCAGACGCCGGACGGCACCCTGCTGGGCAGTGTGGACTGGTTCGCCGTACGTCATGGGCCCTCCAGCACGGCCCGGGCGTTGAACATCGGGATCTTTCTCCTGCCCGAGCACCGTGGCCGCGGCTACGGTGCGGCCGCACATGCCGTCTTCGCCGACTACCTGTTCGCCAACACCCTGGTCGAGCGCCTCGAAGCGGGCACAGACGTGGACAACATCGCCGAGCAGCGGGCGCTCGAACGGGCCGGGTTTCACCGCGAGGGAATCGCACGACACGCTCAGTTCCGGGCGGGGGCGTGGCACGACCTCGTCACCTACAGCAGGCTGCGAGCCGACCCAGTCCCGTGACCGGCGAGCGCCGCCACAACGGCCGACTGTCGGGAGCTGCTGACGCGCATGGAGGTCGACACCTGCCGCGGGTCTGCAGAACGAGCAGACAGTCACCCCAGTCCCCGGTCGCGTCCGCCGAGTTACAGCAGAAGATCGGTCACGCCGCTCGACGATCTACCGCGCCGTCGAGCGAGCCGGCGGCCGCACCAGAGCACCACCCGCCGCCGAGGGGCAGTCGTGAGCCCGACAGAGCCGGCACCGCGTGGTGGCGGGGCTGGCGCGTGTCGATCCTGGCGGGTACTGCCTACGGCGACGTACTGGCGTTCGTCCGCGATCACGCCCCGAGTGCCTGCTTGTCTACCTCGACGCCTCAGGCGACAGCACCACCGACCTAGCCCGTGACCTGTGCCGGATGCGGCTGGCCGGCTGGGTCGACACGCCAACGCCGTCGTCGTCAGCGGACGCACCCGCGCGCCCGATGCCGCAGGCTTCACGCAGCTCGACGCCGTACGCAGCGCGCTGGACGGTATCGACGTCCCGGTCGTGCTGGACGTGGATGGCGGCCACGTACCGCCACACCTCGCCCTAGTCAGCGGTGCACCCGCCCAGTTGACCTTCATCAACTGAACGAAGACCGTCACCCAGACCGGCGGCGAGGTACGCAGCGCCCAGCGACCACCGATCGGGGTCCCCCGCTTTCCCTGGCCTTCTGCTGCTCTCAGCCGGTGGGGTTGGTCTGAAGGGGCAGCTCGCTGCTGGTGGACTCGGTGCTCAAGGTCGGTGAGGTGCTTGCGGCGATCACGGCGAGCGCTGTCTGGCGGCGCCGGGTGACCAGGGCGACAGCGACGGGCGCGCCGGCCAGCCCGACTACGCGCATCCAGTGCCGGTTGGCGCGGTGGCCGAGCGCGGCGTCCAGGCTGAGTCGGCCGGGGCCGCTGAGCGCGATCGCCCCGGCGGTCAGGGCCAGCACAGCGGGGTACTCCAGGCCGCCGTGCTGGGCGAAGAAGCCGTTGTCTTTGTGCATCGAGGCTGCCACGGCCATCGTCCCGGCGACTGCGGCTCCCCGGCGGGGGTGGCCAGCCCGAGGGCCAGCAGGCTGCCTCCGCCGGCCTCGCCGGCCCCAGCCAGAAGCGCGTTGGCCCGACCAGGGGTGAACCCGACGGACTCGAAGAAGGCGGCGGTGCCGGCCAGGCCGTGACCGCCGAACCACCCGAACAGTTTCTGGGTGCCGTGCGCGACCAGCGTGGCGCCGACTCCTAGTCGTAAAGCGAGCAGTCCCAGGTCGCGTGAGTCCGTCATCGCCACATCTCCTCAACGAGCGCGCCTTGTTGCGCACGCACATACTATGTGGAGTCGCCTGGGCGCTGCTGGGCGCCCACCTGGTGAGGAGGTGCGGTGATTCTGTCGTACGGGCGAGAAGGCGTCCGTGCTCTCAGTAGACCTGGTGCTCGGCCCGAGGTCAGAGGCGCTGCCCGCCGGTCAGCTCGATCTTCGCGCCGTTCGCCCAACCGAAGCCGTCGGCCAGCAGCAGCGCGACGGCGGCGCCGATGTCGTCGGGCTCGGCGACGCGCCCGAGCGCGGTCACGCCGCGCACCATTTCGCCGACCTGAGGGTTGTCGCGGACCACGCCGCCGGAGAAGTCGGTCGCGACCGCGCCGGGCGCGACGACGTTGACCCGGATGCCGCGGCTGCCGAGCTCCTGCGCCTGGTAGCGGGTGAGCACCTCGACGGCGCCCTTGGCCGCGGCGTACGCCGCCGAGCCCGCCATGGTGATCCGGACCAAGCCGGTGGAGACGTTGACGATCCGGCCCCCGTCGGCGAGTACGGGCAGCAACGCCTGGGTGAGGAAGAACGGCGCCTTGAAGTGCACATCGACGACCTCGTCGAACTGCTGCTCGGTCGTCGCCGTGAACGACTCGTGCAGGGATGTGCCGGCGTTGTTGACCAGGAAGTCGATCGTGTCGCGCCCGAACCCGTCTCGAAGCGCTCGCTGCAGCTGCTCGACGAAGGCCGGGAACGACGACGAGTCGGCGACGTCCAGCGGCAGCACCACGGCCTTGCTGCCTGCGGCCTGCACCTGTTCGACGAGGGACTCGGCGGCGTCTTTGGCGGCGACGTAGGTCCCGACGACGCCGACGCCAGCGCGGGCGAGGTGAAGGGCGGTGCTGCGGCCCAGGCCGCGGCTCGCGCCGGTGATCAGAGCGATCTTGCGACTGGTGGCATTGGTCATGCCTTTGAGTCTGCCCCGCGTCTGGCGCTGCGGAACAGGAACCCCCATCCGGGGACCGGCGATCCCTGGACGTCGCCCTACGCGCGCGGCACACCGCAGGGATGGACCGCGCGTCGCTGGCCGACTTCCTGCGGCACCGGCGCGAGTCCCTGCAGCCAGCCGACGTCGGTCTGCCCGTCGGCCTGCGGCGTCACCCGGCAGGGCTGCCCCACAAGGAGGTCGCCGCGCTCACCGGCATGTCCACCAACTACTACACACGCCCGGACCAGCAGCGGGGGCCGCAGCCCTTGAAGATCACCGAGCCACCCCAGCTGTCCCGCGGGGTGAGCGGGCTGACTGGTATCGCGCGCCGAGCTGATGGGGGAAACGGAACCGCAGAGCGCCGGCCGCCACGACGATGCCCCCACCCAGGAGCAGCGCACCCCGGTAGCCGTCTTTCAGCAGCGGTCGCAAGTCGACACGCGGGCATAGCCGACGAGAGCCACCCGTCGACCGTACCGTGAACGACCCTCGCGTTACGTAGATCGCTGACACGGGTCACGAGACAGGCGGTGCTGCTGAGGGACCGGCAGAGCCGTGGCGTCTCGTAGACGATCGTCTGTGGACTTGCTGTTGGCACCGTCGCGGCTGCTCCGGTTGTCCTTCCCCTATCGGGCAGAAGTTGGCCAAGGCGTCCAGCCGGGACGTGACTTCAGTAGGGCGAGGCCGGTTGTTCTTCAGCCGTGAGGCCGAAGCGCCAAATGTTGGACGCGCCGTCGTGGTCGCCAGCCTGCTCGCGCCGGTCCGCCAGCCTGCGCCGGGCGAAACCACTGCCGGCGGCGGCCTGGCGGTACAGCTGTTCCGCGCCGTCGAGATCGCCGGCGTGCTCGCGCCAGTACGCCAGGTCGCTCAGCGCGGCCAGGTCACCGGCGGGGGCGGCCTCGCTGTACAGCTGCTCCGCCGTCGGAGTCGCCGGCCTGCTCGAAGAGCCGGGAAACGCCAGCCTGCTCAGCGCCCACGGGTCGCGGGCGGCGTCGGCCTCGCGGTACAGCTGCTCCGCGCCGTCGAGATCGCCGGCCTTGTCGAGCAGGTCCGCCAGCCTGTTCAGCGCGGACGGGTCACCGGCGGCCGCAGCCTCGCGGTACAGCTGCTCCGCGCCGTCGGAGTCTTCGGCCTGCTCGCGCAGGTCTGCCAGCCTGTACAGCGCGGACGGGTCGCCGACGGCGGCGGCCGCCCTGTACAACTGTGCGGCCGGGAAGTAGCGCCCTCGTGCTATGGCGCTGGTGGCCATGGCCCTGCTCGGACCCGTCCCTCACCGTCGCTGACTGACCCCGCCGCGGACCCGTAGGCAGTACACCCAAACGATCATGCGCGCAAAACCCCAGATCACAGGCCTGTTTATGCCTACCAAGATCACTTAGCTGCGGAAGTCAGGCGAACGTGTCGGGGGCATTGCGCTGGTGCGTCGAAGTGTAAAAAGCCCAATGCAAGCGGTGGGGACGGCCCGTCGCCTTTGCAGATCGACCGGTTACTGATCCGCCCTTCTTCTTCCGTGACGGTCACGTCACGGATGACAGCACTGGAGCTGCTCGTGACTCGCCTCCGCCATCTGGGTGTCACCCTGGCCGTCTCGCTCGCCGTCCTGGTCCCGGCCGCCGCCACCTCAGCCTCGACGCCGACGGCGTCCCTAAGGGCGCGGCCCGCTGCGGCGGGGCCCGCTGCAGTGTGGGAGGCGAGCTTGGAAGGGGTGCACGGCACCTCCCCTAACGTCACCGTGCGGGAGATCGCCCGGGTGTCGGTCGACTCCTCCAGGATCCGGGTTCGGCTCGGCAACCCGTTCGGCGCCACGCCGTTGGCTGTCCGGGACGCCTGGATCGGCAGGCCGATCGCGCCCGGACTGGCACAGCTCGTATCGGGCAGCAACCGGGCGCTCACGTTCGGGGGCGCCCGGCAGCTGACGCTGCAGCCTGGGGAGTCCCGGCTGAGCGACGCTGTCGCCATGACGGTCCCCGCGCAGCAGGACGTCGCGGTGAGCCTGTACGCCCCGAACAGCCCGGTGAACGACCACACGTTCCCGCCGTTCCAGTTCGACCCGCCCGCCTCGTACATCAACACCGGCGGGGACACCGCGGCGGACACGTCCAACGCCAGCTTTCCGACCACACCAGTGATCAGCGGTAACACTCCCAGCAAGGCCAGCGGCTACCACCCCGGCCAGACCTGGTGGATGGACCTGGTGGTCGCCGACCGGCCGGCCGCGCGAGGGACGCTGGTCACGCTCGGCGACTCGATCACCGACGGGTACCACGCCGACGGGCCACCAGGGCAGCGGTGGACGGACCTGCTGGCCTACCGGCTGGACGCCGTGCCGGCGCAAGACCGGCTCGCCGTAGCCAACGCCGGTATCTCCGGCAATACCGTCAGTAACCAGCCGAACCCGTACGACCGGACCGGGCAGTGCTGCGGCCCACCTGCCCTCAAGCGCCTGCAGCGCGACGTCTTGTCCGTCCCCGGCGTCAGCGCCGTCTTCCTGCTCGAGGGCACGAACGACATCGGCGGTGGCACCAACGCCGCATCTGCGTCCGCCTCCCAGGTCATCAACGCCATGACCCGGATCGTCAGCCGTGCGCACGACAAGCACCTGCCGGTCATCGGCGCCACGATCCTGCCGATGTGCGAACGGGCGGGCAGTGCGCAGGAGAAGACCCGGCTGGCGGTCAACCAGTGGCTGCGCAGCAGCGGCACGTTCGATGCCGTCGTGGACTTCGACGCGGTCCTGCGTAACCCGAGCAACCCCACGGAGATGATCCCAGACCTGCGGCACGACTGCTACCACCCGAACGCAGCGGGCGACACCCTCCTGACCCAAGCGATCCCGCTGTGGCTGTTCGGCGTGCCGGTTTCCGGTCACACCGGCGGCATCCACCCGGGCACGCACCCCGTCGTCACCGGCTGAGATGTACCTGCGCCAGCGGCGGGTGAGCACGGCTGTGAGCTCTTCGGTGGCGAGCGGGCGGCACTCACAGGCGAACCCGATCCGGCTGTAAAGCTGGGGATAGCGGGCCAGTAGCTTCTCGATGCCGGGCATCCCGATGAGGATCACACCCATGCTGGCCGGTCGCAATGGTCCCGGACCTGCTCGAGCCCGGTGGTCTTGGGCCGGTCGGCCTCGTCGACGATGAGCAGTTCGGTGCAGCCGGAGGCGCGGGACGCGGTGGGCACGTACGGGTCGACCTGGCCGTGCTGGTCGTAGTCGATCGCTGGTGACGAGATGCGCCTGAGTCCGACGTGTCGGTCTCAGGCCTTCGGTCGACCTTCGGTCAGTCAAGAACGCGGTCGGTGAAGGAGCGGGGCGTTGACACGCGGTGCAATGGATGTCCGCGCTCAACGTCCGTCGCAGTGTTTCTATAAATGGCTATGTCGTGGGCAAGCGAACCAGCTGCAGCTTGGCGACGGTGACCCGGGCAGTGTCCCGGTTAGGCCCGTTGGTCCTCTCGCGGTACCCACACCACCAGCGTGTCCCCCCCTACCGGGGCGGAGGTGGGAGCGGCGCCGGGCGGGGCGGCGCTCAGCGGGGCGGTGCTGAGCGGTGCGGCGCCGAAGCTGCTCGGGGTCGGTCGGTCCCGGCTCAGCCCGAGGACCGCAGCCGCCAGCAGCACAACACCGGCCAGCAGGCTCAACGCCGCCCACCAACGACGCACCCCGCCACCAAGGCCTCCTAGGCCGGTTCGCCACTGCACTGACGCCTGCTTTCCATCTGGGTGAGCGAGCTGTGCTCTTCGTCCTGGCGGTCAGCGGCGCCGCAGCGGCAGAGCACTGCGGCGCCGCCCGCTGGGGCTACCGTCGGCCGCTCTGCCGGCGCCGACCCAGACCGACCCCACCGGCAGCCAGCAGGACCAGACCGGCGCCGCCCAACACCAACTCAGCATCCCGGGTGGCTGGGCTGGTAGCCGCCGCCAGGCCCCCGGACCCGGCTGGGACCGCGGTCGGTACCCCACCACCACCGGACGGGGCCGGCGTGACCGGGGTGATGTGCTTGACCGGCGCTGCCACCGGCGCCGGGGTCTTGGCGACGCTCTTGTAGGCCAGCACCGCGAGCCCGACGTAGTCCAGGCCGGTCGCGGGGTCTTTGGCCTGGGCCACCAACGCCAACTTCGGCACCCCACCGCTGGGCAACGCCGGAACCGTCACACTCACGCTAAAGACCCCGGTTCGGCTGGTCGTGGTCGTGGCCAGCACCTTTCCGGTCTTCGCCGCGTCCACCACCGCGATCTTGACCGTCAGGACCGGCGTCGGCTTGGCCTTGCTGCCCTGCGCCGGGCAACCCGAGAAGTTCACACCAGAGACCATCACCTTGCTACCCGGCGTCACCGTCAGCGGCGTCACCGACAACACCGGGACCTTGCACGACGCCACGGCTTCGGCGGCGCCGCTGCCGCCGACGCCGCTGCCGGCATCAACCCCACCAGCGCGACCGCGCCACCGCCGGCAAGCACCGCACCAACCACACCAGGAACCCGCATCGTTGCCTCCAGAACAACGCCGACCCAGGTGTCGGCTGCGCCGAACCTATGGCCTGCAACCAGGCGGCAGCGGGCGACCTCAGCAGTTCGGTTTACGGCACGTTCGAGGGTGCGTAAAAAGTTCGCTGCTCGGATGGCGGACCCGATCTTCAGCGATCCGCGGCTGGGGTCCGGCATCGAAGGACCGGGCTCCATCGTGCTCACGACCGCCGAAGCGCTCGGCCCGTTCTCACAGCAAGCTGTTCGCAAGCGCGCTGGTCCTCGCACCGGCCCCCGAGATTGACCCGGCCCTGATCCGCGCCGGTCCACACCTCCTGGCATCGTCCACCGCCCGGACAGCGCCTGAACCATCCCGTGCCGCAGCGCCTCCTTCAATGGATAGAACTGCCCCAGAATCCGGTCAGCACAGGGCAGCCCAAGACCACCCGGTAGCCGATCATCGATGCATCACCGGCTCACCGCGGTGTCCTGCTGCCCGTGTCGGTCGCGGGCGGCCAGCGCCCAGGCGATCTCCTCGAGCAGGACGTTGGGGGCGTCGCTGAGGAGGTCGTGGGCAGCGTCGGGTATCAGTCGCAGTCGGGTGGGTCCGGGACAGGCATCGGCGGTCGCCGCGGCCAGCTGCGCGGTGGTCAGTGGATCACGCTCGCCGACGACGACAGCGACCGGGCAGCGGGTCCGGCGCGCGTCGCTGGTGAGGTCGAGCCGGCTGAACTGCGGGGTGAAATGCTCGTTGACCTCCGGTGTCCTGATCTGCGCGGCGCGTACCGTGCGCAGCTCCGCGCTGGGCGGTTGAACCGCCATCAAAGCCAGGACGTGCCGCTCGAAGGCAGGGCTCGCCTCGAAGCTCGGGTCGGCGTGCACCGCTCGCCAGGCGGCAGCACTGGCTGGACCACCGAGGCTGGCCATCCGCTCGGCGCCTTCCTCCACGGAGGGCAGCCGCGCGGTGGTAGCCGCGATGACCAGACTGCCGAGCTGCTCGCGGTGGCGGGCCGCATAGCGGAGCGCGACCCAGCCACCGAAAGACACCCCGACCACCACCGGCCGATGCAACTGCAGCGCGTCGATGACACCGGCCAAATCGTCGGCCCAGTCGTCGAGGGTCCACGTCGCCGGATCGGCGCGATCACTGCGGCCGTGACCGCGCAGGTCAGGCACCACCAGCTCGGCCTGCTCAGCTAGCGGTGCAAGCACCTGCCGGAGCCCACCACCATCAACGCCGGGTCCGCCGTGTACCGCGACCACCGCCGCCGCCTCCGGTGCCCGGTCGGCGCCGCGGCCCTGCGCGGTACCGCGCAGCGTCACCCCACGAACCGCGAACTCCCACCAAACCGGGCCGGAAAGGCGCGTCATCACGCCGACAAGAATGCCCTAGGACTGGAGTCAGCCACTGAGGGGAGTGCCGGTGAGCTCACTGGCTATCGGACAAAATCGCCACCCCGGTGCCGGCCAAACAGCGCTGCGAGAACCGCGCCAGATACCGCTACAAGTCACAGATCGGCGACACGAGCCCGGACCGGCCCACAAACGAGCGATTGCAGGACGGTGCCGCACTCGCAAAACTCAGATCGGTTGGACCTGCGTCAGGAGGGGTCGCGGTACAGCAGGGATAAAGCCTGCCCGCCGGTACCGCCGCCAGCTGTACGACTGGCTGGCGACCGTAATCAGCACAGCTACGCCGGAAGCTCCAAGGTTTAGCAGAGTGGGGAAAAAGAGTAAGTTCCCAAGCGAGAACCCCAAATATGCGAATGTGCGGCTCGCTTCCAAGCAGCGGAACTGCGTGAGGTCGCTCCAGCCCCGCTCAGGAGCCTGCTCCACCATCCAGGCCAGCATCCCGCGCGGTACGCCCTGGAAGAGGACAAGCACCCATAGCCGGGCAAGCACCCATAGCCGGGCAAGCACCGAGGTGACTCTGAGCGGAAAGTCAAGCGTCGGGTCGGACCAATAACTCAGCAGGATGAAGGGCGCTGTGACCCACCAGCTGGCGATGGCGTAGATGATCATGTGGCAGAGCAGTCGTGGCCATCCTCGGCGAGCTGCGGCTCGACCTCGCAACGCTGCGAAGACCCAGCTGGACACACGCAGCGCGACGAAAGCGTCGCGGGGCGTTGTCGGGATCTGCGTCCGGGCTAGACGGCGTGCCCCCCACCAACTTGACATCGCGAAACTGCAGCCGCGTGCGATGCGCGTGAGGGGCAGGCCGACTGAGGACGGCTCGATCACGTCGAGGACGTTGGCGCGCCACTCCTCAAGCTGCTCGGCTCGTAGGACGTGCGGAAGGCGCCGGGCAGCCAGTCGCAGGATGAGCAGCGGGAACCGTTCCAGTCTGGTGGTCGCCTCGGTGCGCAGCAGACCCCCGCCGACAAGCACGAACAGGGCCGGGTCAGGACCTGAGCCGACGCGGTCGGTCCGCAGCACATCCGCCGTCAACGATCAGGCTGTCGAGCTGCCCGCCGATGGTCGCCCCGGCTTTGGCTGCGAAGCCCAAGCTGCCCAGGCAAAAGCGCAGGCGGTCCTACTGAAATGCTGGTAGCGACGCCCGGCGTCCTCCAACACCGCCATCTCAGCGCTTCCCGACTGGCCGGTGCGGTAGGCAAAGCCCAACGGCTGCGGCGACCGTGCCGACCAGCAGGAACGCATACCCGGTCGAGGTGGCCTCGAGCACGATGTCACCACCGGAGCTCGGGGTGCCCAGCCGCAGTACCAGGCCCAGCCACAGCAGGGCCGGCACCGCCCCACCCCAATGGGCCCGCGCCACCCGGCGGCCGGCGGAGACCAACGGGGCATTCGCCATCGCGACCAGCACACTGACCGGCGAGCTCACCCCGAACAGCCGCAACGGCACCAGGAACGCACCCCACAGCGCGCACTGCACCGTCAACACCAGCACCAGCACATACGACAGGACCGCCGCAGCCCTGCTCAGGACGAGCCTGCCCGCCCAGCCGGCCGTGGCCGGGCCAGCCGTCGGCGGCGACCGTTGCGCAACGCCACCAGCCCAGCGACGAGCTCCGGTTCGGCCTCGGCGACCTCCACCCGGTCCAGCA
>JAABUI010000666.1_pt1 | contig 23751 bp, 27 predicted proteins | sample 5559111 | NCBI WGS metagenome assembly JAABUI01 (sample SAMN10711870, study PRJNA513365) | rock metagenome | isolation source: Antarctica rocks | place: Antarctica: Victoria Land, Buttleship Promontory
TAGCTTATGTTCTCCTGAGTCATATAGATAGCCGGCTCTTCCCTTCTAGATACTTTCCTTCCTTAGCATTTATATACTCGTTACATTACACCCATATGACTCGCTCTATGCTGGCCCCTAACAGAGTGATTCACTTGTAATTGATAGCTCTGTATCTACTATCTAGTAACACTGTAGTTACGTTCGAGCTCTTATTTGCTATTGAAAGATGTAAAAGATCGTGATCATTCTTGTTCTTGATGTTTGACTGAAAGCTTTCTTTGATGATTTGATCTTGCACCACTTCGACGAAATCAAACACGCAGGCAAAAACTAATGTTCTTTGTGATGATTCTATGATGTCATCATACTTATAGTAAGCTCTTCAGCCAATCGCACGCTCGTTCACCAATTTTCCAAGTATCGTAGTTCATGTAGCGAATGAGGATTTTGAATCGTTCTCTTCAGAGAGAAATTGAAAGAGCAGCTCGCGAAGGCACTTCGAGAACTCCTTACCCCTAGTCAGCTTGCAATGAATAGCTCAGTAAAGAGCGGCATACATCGGTCAAGAACTCAGAAGTGTTGATCAAAGTCTGAAGACACGTTTCGACAGTCAAGCAATTTATCGATGTTCTATTATATTCTGATTGCTTTTTCAAAAACTCTCGAACTGACAGATGAGCGAATCGAAATGTGTCAAGCGATGCGTCGAAGACGACAAAATTAGAGCACATATGTAATATCTGATTCTTGAATACGCGATCATAATATCTGACTGAAGTAACAAAAAGACATGAGAAACGAGACAAGGAACTGGATAAATGCGACCATGAAATCTTTCAGCATCCCAATCAGCTTCAGGGACAGGGGAGCTCGAAGTATATCACAACACATGACGTTGTATAACCTTAGCATTGGTCTTCTTGAAGTAGGAATCTAGGAACCGCTCGGATGGGTGAAAGCAGAGACTTTATCAATGTGGATTAATCGGGCTTGGCAAGGGGATTTTTAAGGATTGTTCCGGAAACAAGCGTAAAGGTTGGAGAGGAATACCAGATGGTTGGAGAGGGGGTACCAGAGCCTAGTCGCTGTCTTGGCTTGAAGGGCGATCATGTTGTGGGAACTGATATTGGACAACGCCACGGAAATATGCGCTCAAGGCTATGAGCATGCAGACCAGTTGCGTAAGGAAACGACTTCGGAGAGCCAGAAGGACATTAAGGGATTCCTCATTGATAAAATTTCCCTCGTCAAATAGCAACCTCTAATAGCAGAGTTTTGGTATATGATCAGTTCAAAGGTTTGTAAAGGAAAGAGGAATGGCAAGGACAGTATACAGCTTCACGAAATAGGTACACGCTTCCAAAGGGAACAAAGATTGTAAGCAGTAAATATATCTTTTCAGTCTACGAACTACGTCGCATTGTACTTCCTGCTGTACATCTAACTCAATGTCCCCCTTCTTGCATCGAGAATCCTCAAAAGTGCGTGCGTGATATGTCGAAGGGTGTCAAAGTGTACGAAGCAGTCATGGCGCTCGCATATAACGCAAAGCATCATCAAGCTTTGGACCTTGTTCATAACTCAAGCATCCATTGTCGGAGAACGGGTTTCTGCCATCGTTTTCCCATCTTGCTCAGCTTGCGAGCGCAGGCGTGTGAACTTGTTCCCATGTGATGCGTGCTTAGAGAGTGGTCCTTCACGACTTTGCAAACGTTAAGAGCACGGCTCCCTGTCCATCCTCGTCCTCCGTCCCATTGTGTTTCCCAGCTTCTTTTTCCCCGTTGTGACGCATTGTTAATTTCGGATTCCCCTTGCCAGGATTGACTGATTCGGAACAAATTAGCCATGTGATACTGGTATTAGAGAGCGATTGCCCCTACCTAAGGACTACGTCCTCGGCGCGGACGAGTTTTGCATTGGTTTGGAAGAAGGGGGGGAGGTTTGGAATTTTGCCGGATCTGCATCGTTTGTTTCCGACCTGCTTTCTCTAAGTTAGGAGCTCATCTTCACAAAAGGCATTTTTCTCTTACCTCGATTGTTCGCGATTTGAATTACAATGCAACCGCTTCGGTGACCGAAGATCAATACCAGAGTCTGTATCAGAAGAAAATTTCCTCTTCGAGCTTGGTGAGGTGTTGGTGATCGTTGGCCAAAATGGAAGAATCCGGAGCTTTGAAGGCTGAAAAGCTTTTGATATTCTTCGAGCATGTATCGATGATCCGAGCCTGCTTTCGCGTATAGACTTTCTGGCTGGCCAATGTCGCTAAAATATCTTTGAGAATCTTTGTCGCTATATTGCGGTCACCAATTCTCGCTCGGAAGAGGGCATATTCCCGTCGAGTAGAGAGAGTAGCGTCATCGAGTGGTCCAAGTTGCTCACTGAACTGAGCAATAGCGAACTCGAAGGCTTGTGCTGCGTCACGCCTTTCCGATCCCAAGGATTGTAGTATGAGGCCCTTCTGACGACTGAGCTGAGGACACCGGCCATTTTGGGTTATAGTATTCGTAAATTGTTCCTCCAGTAAAGCAAGCGCCTCAGACGACCGCCCACGATTATGAAGGATTTTGACCACAGCCGAACACAGTTCCGGTACCAAAGAAGTGGTCGCCTGAAGAATTTCGTCCACAAGGGACGAAATTTTCGGCGCTGAATATGCAACTTTGAGCAAACGAGAGAGTTCCAATTGTGTCTCTACGTCTATCGCGGGTTGTTTGGCTACATCTTTATTGAGGTTTGGGTTCGAAGGTAAGATATTGGAAAGTGTTTGGAATCCTAACCTAACAGCCTAGATGGTTCATAGAAGTCAGCCCAACGTACAAACAACACGAGAGATAAATTCCGTTCAGCCGCACCTTCGCTGCCCGAGCATCCGAAAACATTCCTCGCATGTAACTTAAGTCAAGCTTCTGCAATTTTCTCCAACAATGCTCGGAAGTTTTATGTTTCAGAGCAGCTTCACTGAGGTCGATCACCATGTACTTCATTGTGACTTGTTGATTATCTTCTAGCATAGTAGGGTCCAACAAGATGTTATCGGCCTTGAGATCTCGGTGGCATATGCCAATATCGTGAAGCGCTCGTATGGTTTTGGATAGGTCCTTTTCAAATTTGGCAAGAGACGTATCTTTTAGGTCGTTGATAATAGTGTGAAGGCCAACTCCGCTGAACTTCTCAAATCCAAGTGCCACTTTGTAGGGAGTGCAAGGGCCAACATGTTGTCGTTTGTCAATTCGACTGTGTTGAAATTCGAAGGTTGATAAAACAGATTCGGTGAGGGCGAAGGTGCCGAAGTATCGGGGCAGCTTGAGAGATGAAGATGGTTTGCTTCGGAGAAGATGCTCGTAAGCTTCCTTTTCTTGTTTAAAGAAAGCCTTTTCACGGTACTGGAACACCATGCACTTAGTACACAGCGGAACGTCAACAGGAGAGCATGCACATACGATTTTCAGCGCGACGTGTTCCTCTCCAACAATTGCGGCATGGACCTGGGCGCGCGACCCATTGCCCATATAATGGCCAATGGTTTTCACTTCGCGCATCGCATACTTCCAGAGTATTTGAGGCAGACGGTGAGGTGAGGGATTGGAATGGCTGCGTTGTTGCGAAAATGTTACGTCTGTCTGACCTCATTTATCGTCATATGCGAAACCTGTAGAATATCGTTTTTTTAGGATTTGCCGAGAGCCCCATCAAAATTAGTGACAAGTGCAAAATAAGAACCAGATTTGTAAAATCAACCCCACTGCCCCCCCGGTGCTTCATATGTAGTATATTAAATGCAGTATATTCAGTGCCTCTTATGTGGCCTATCCAGTGCTCCATATGACCTATCCAGTGCTCCATATGTGACCTACCCAGTGCTTTACATGTGGCCTATCCAGTGCTCCATATGTAACCTATCCAGTGCTCCATACGTGGCCTATCCAGTGCTCCATACGTAGTATATCCAACGCTCCATATGTGACCTACCCAGTTCTCCATATGTAGTATATCCAATGCTCCATATGTGACCTACCCAGTGCTTTACATGTGGCCTATCCAGTGCTCCATATGTAACCTATCCAGTGCTCCATACGTGGCCTATCCAGTGCTCCATACGTAGTATATCCAACGCTCCATATGTGACCTACCCAGTTCTCCATATGTAGTATATCCAATGCTTCATATGTGACCTACCCAGTGCTTCATATATGTGACCTGTTCTGCCAGAAGCACTGAATAGATCGAACATGAAGCACTGAATAGACTACGTAAGAGAGTAAGAGACACTGAATAGGTCGCATATGAAGCATTGAATATACTACATATGAAGCATTGAACAGGTCACATATGAAGCACTGGGTAGATCACATATGAAGCATTGAATATACTACATATGAAGAACTGAGTAGATCACATATGAAGCGTTAAATATACTACATATAAAGCACTGAACAGGTCACATATAAAGCATCGGATATACTACATATGAAGCACTGGGTAGGCTACATACGAAGTACTGAGTAGGTCACATATGAAGCACTGAATATACTACATATAAATCATTGAATCTACTATATATGAAGCACTGGGGGGGCAGTGAGGTTGATTCTACAAATCTGGTTCTTATTTTGCACTTTTTGAAGATTCGCTAATTTTGATGGGGCTCTCGGCAAATTAAAAAAAAAACGATACAGGTTTCGCATATGACGATAACCTTCTGCCAAATGTACGAAGCCAAGTTCCAATATTTTTCCATTAGATCACTCGGATTTTGGTATTGTCCTTTCACAGTAATTTGGACCTGCAACTTGCAAGTCCGAAAACTTAAATCCATAACCTCTTCACACCCAAATATATCACAGTCTTCAATAGGAGTGCTCTTCCCCGACTCAGCTCGTTCACGCTGTTCTGGTTCCACACTCGCATAAGTTCGGCAACGGTATCTGGTCCTATTGTCTCCAAGGAGACTCGTCCTTCAACAGTAAAGGTTAGGATGTCGGCAGCGGGGAGGAAGATCAAGGCAATAGGAAGATTGTTAACCAGAGCAATATCAAAGCGGAACTCTCTTCGAAACTGTGCGTCTGTGCTATTGAGTAGATTAGATGCTGCTTCTAATTATCTACACTCTGAGTTTGGATTTGTTCGATGCATCGCAATTGGTTTGATAACTGACTCTTTGGGACAGCGAATAGAAGTCTTCCTACTAAGCTTGTAGGATTCTTAGCAAAATGCTTCAGGATACTCATTTTCGTCTTCTAGGAAATGCGTTTTGAATTGTAATCTTAGAGAATCTGCTCCTGCGATACCTTCTAGCTTGAATAAGCTCAGCATACCTTTTCTCCATTTTCGTAACATCCTGGATTTCCTCTTTCTTGGCGCCAGAACCTTTAATGCCTTTTTTTCTCATATACCGCCTCTATAGGAAGAAATTCTTTTGTACGAGCGAAGAAAGCGGAGGCGACAATTTTTGGCCAGCACGTGAGGGCTAGGAGACCGTAATCTGGGAAAGCTTACGGGGTACGAAGGATGGCGCAAATTGATGATTGCATACAGGACAATTGCGAGTTGGAAACAGTCACAATCTCATCTCCGCCAGCCTGACAAAACGACTTCGACAGCACCTCCTCCCTCGTCGCCAAACGAAAGCCTCCCACCGCTCCCAAATCCTCCAGTCCAGCCAAGAAGATTACGGGCATAATCAAACCCAAGCTATCGAAGAGTCGCAATAGTGGCGGAATTGCTGGTCGTCTTATCTTGGTATGGGACTTTTCAAGAAACGCCCCTCGCACACACCGCACCTTACGCCTCCTTTCTCTGCTTCTAACAACTCAACCATAACATCGCAAACACCCCCAGCACCAACACCAACACCAACACCAGCGCTCACACCCTAGACCGCTGGACATACTACCACAACCACAGCAGGGATAGCGTGGGGAACGAGAGTAGGGATGTAGCATCCAAATCACAGCACTCTACCACTTCCACAGGGCTAGTATTAATAGGGGAGGTATGTATTGACCGCATGATCCGTGGCAGGGAGGGCTTGGGCTGCTGGGTATGGTGGTGGTGTGTTTGGGGGGGGGGGGAAGGAGGGGGGAGATAGGAGGGGTGAGGGCCGGGGGAAGGGAGATCGCGGACTGGGTGAGAGGGGGTGGGTTGGGACGTGGGTAGGTTGTTGGTTTGGGTCAGCCTAAGAGAACTGGATGGTATCAGCTTTGGTTTTTGGGGTTTGTGGTTGGGTTTGGGTTGGGAAGGTGTAGACAAGGCGTTGGGCGTTTGGCGGGGTTTGATTTGGTGTGATGTGATGTGATGTGATAAGAAATAATAAAAGGAGATTTGAAATGGAGACGGAGAACTTAATTTCCCATTCTCAATCCTTCAACACGCCTGCAGGTCTCTGTTAGCGCGCGGATAGCTTTCTCTGGCGCCTACATCGGGACTTTTACCAGCGTCAATTGTAGCACCACCCCTGTTTAGTCCAGGAGAAATACAAATGTAAGAGAGATCAAGATCTCAGGACGAATAGTCAGATACCTTCCTTTATTCTCTTGAGATTGAAAATGAGTAGGTGAAACTGAGTCTTTTGAATAGTCGTCTAACAATTCGCCAGGCTTGTCAAACTTAGGTGAAAATTTCGCTATCAATGACTCGGATGTCATTGCCTTATCATCTGGAAATCCTTGAGATATGAAAAATTGGAGTATGATGGGCCACACAAGGTCCTTTCGTGGGACAACCACAAATGAACTTATATTCAACACTGTCAAAGTTCGATTCTTTCGTTGGCACTCACTGGCGCGTCCAAGCGACCGTTACGCCTTCGTACTTCAGCACTCGAATAAGCTTAACAATCTCACTTTGGATTGTGATATTATGATCTTCATCTCATCTGATGGACCCATAATCATTCAAAATGTCCATCTCCAGAGAAATTCTTTTCTTGTCGTGGGCGAGATGTCAACAGAAACGATAGCAAGAATAGCAAAGATGATTGGTGCAGAATTTTCGGGAGGGAAGGGCATCTACAAACTTGAGAAGCTGAAAAATTGAGCGAGTAGAAGCCAGTAGTATATCTGCTCTTTAAAGCGATCTTCACTGCCAACTTCAACCTTTGAAGTCCCAAACCAACGATGTTGCCAAGTTCTGTAGCTCTTGTAGGTAGTCAGACCCCTCGTATTAACAATTGGGTGACGGTCTTTGATAAGCGCCGAGAATCCATCGGACGCTGAATGCCGGAACTTCAGGTGCAGTGAATTGGAAGATGCCATATAAATATACGAAATGACTTCTATCCAGGATAGTCCCTGTCTGCGGCTTCTGTCTTTTTTACAGCCTTTCCCTCCCCACGCATCCAATCTTTCTCATCGGCGCTTAACAATCGCTCTTCACTGCTGCTGTCTCGTTTTCTCTTCCTTATGTTATGAGTCTCTGCGTCCATCTTTTCTTCCCCGGCCTCCGCAGCTTGGTCTTGAAGCTCCTGCTCTTGTTCTCCTTCTAATACAATGCTTGCGATCTCTGTGTAGCTAATAGATACAGTTAACGTAGTATCGGCTTGGGGGAAAAGCCTCATGATCTCCTTTGCTCGAGCAAAATGGCCGAGGTTCACGGTCAGCTCTCCTTGCATAATATTGCCTTTTTCATCGCGAACAAGATCCGAACCGGTTGTTTTTTTACTGCTCAATACCTTCTCCTCTCCATCTGTCTCCAAATTTGGCGCCCAAGTGCTGAGGTAGATATTTTTGGAATTCGGATCTGTTTCGATGCCAATCACGAGTTGGACGGCGCCCCAGCTTTCAACGACATAATCGTCCGCGGCTTTAGCCAAACTGTTGCTTCGTTGGCTATGTGCCGATTCCAGGATAACGCCCGGATACCGCAAGCTTTTGATCTTGAACTGCTGGTCTGGCTCACGATGCCAGGTTTTCGTGAACTTGACACGAGCTGAACCTAAACTCGTTATTGCTTGGATGAGGCGTCTTGTATCGGAGTTTATTGAAGGGGAGGATAGGATAAGGCGTAGGCGATCGTGGATGGTGTCGGCGACTTTGCGAGAAACGAATTCGTGGACGAGAGTGGGCATGCGGAAGATGATAAGGTAATCGTTTATTAGGTCGTGCCTGTATACGCAGAGTTAGTCTATTGTGCTGAATGGTAGAGAAGTAGCGGGATACGCACCTCAGCTTATCCTGGACATAAGCCCAGACTGCTGGCTCAGATGCAGCCAACTGCTTTGTTGCTCGTGCATATGCACCTTTCGATATCGTAAAGGAGAGGTGCAACTGGGAACTTGGAGGTACGTTGAGTGCACGGAGAAAGCTCAACTGGAAAGGATTTAGCACAGGGATATTGGTAGAATCCTGCACTTTTATATCAGTTGGTGGAGGAGAAGGAGGAAGGTCGAAAAGGTTGCTGGGTGGGGTGCTGATGGTTTTGGGCCTGTCGCCTTTGATTGCTTTATCGCCCGTCATCGACGTGGGATTGTAGCATTTGATTTGGGACAATTACAATGAATAGATGATCTTGAAAGCAGATTAATTGGGTGCCTGTGTTGGAGTGGAGAGTTGAGAGTTGTTATGCGACGATAAGTTAACGCGACTGAGGATTACTATTCTAAGCACATTCTTCAATGTTGTCCCACCAACTGCAACAACTATGTTCCTAATTAGAAACTATGTTCCTAATTGAACGACTACTCCTCCTGCTCCTACTGCAGCTCCTACTGCAGCTGCTACTGCAGCTTCTATTGCTTCAACAATAGGAACGGCATTAACTGTCGTCGCTGTCACAGGCAGAAGGTGAAATGTACTAGAAATAAGAATGTCTTCATCTTCATTTCTATGCCGCTCGAGTGGCCATCTCTGGGAAAAGAGCAACCCTGCAAATACTGTCAATCAACCGACAATGAATACTCCTACCGTGTGCGCGATCGTACCTCAACGATGCCTGAGAGCTACCTGAGAAGGCTCGAGGCAGGATTAAAGCATGCCAAAGAACGAAATAAAATTCCCAAGACACATGCAGTCAACAGCTCAGAAGCCAGGACACCTGCCCCCGCTGATACATCGGTGAAGAACTCGAGCGCCAAAAAAATTTACGCAGAAGCTTAGAGAGCTGTGCGGTGTTCTCATCATTCATCCTCAAATACTGACTCAGCGAGCGCGCATGATAACGCTTCTTCAACAATCTGCGCTGATCTTGGGGGATGTTATCCTCAGCACAGCTACGCATGTCTAGAACTCGATGAGATACGTAAGATCATCCATAGAACGTAAACATAGGCCTAATTAGATACAGACTCTAAGTGCACCTACCCTACCCATATACCATTCATCTATTAAGTCAGTTCGAAAGATTTACATGTGCAGATATCATTGGTTTCGCAAATCTTTCCGAGACCGACCGGACTTGACCTATACTTTCCTTTGTCTCAGGCATCTGATCGTACGTGGCCATGCCGACTTTTAGTAGTCCTCGTGCTTGGGAGACCATACAATACCTACAGGGACCTAGCGCTTCTCCTCGACGAGGTTGGTTCAGGTCGTGCTGAAACAGCAAAAACAGGACACCCTCTAGAATCATGAACTATTTTAACAAGGCTTAAGATTGCTGAGGATTCCCCATGAAGAGCCAAAGATAGACCATGTCGAAGCACTCAAATTTCCTGTAATTCCTCCCTGGCTAATTGGTATTTTACTGCAATATACCAGAATCCCAGAATCCCATATATCCGCTAACATAAATCGGATTTTTTACTACTACTCACTCAATCGTCCCAAAAATATCCTCTACTTTTGCTGGCATGAGCATTCGTCTGTTCAACCTTTTAGGGCTTTGTATACCTGCACTGCATATTTTCCCGTATACGGATGTGAACACCGAAAGCGAGTTTGGTGGACGAGCTATTGCTTGGACCGCATGACTAGTAGCGACTCAGTTTTGGAACCAGCTTTTCATAGCGACTTATTAGACCTCGACTATTTAAACGATAGCCAGCTCCCCGAGGAGAAATCACAGGGGTCTAGTACTGCGAATTACTTGACAGTATAGTCGAAGTTTTGCTTGCTAAGGCACCGAGTCGAGTAGATGATACTGTCTCCCGCTTGCGAACTGACGACGCTCGAAACCCTCAACAGATACTGTTAGAGCCGAGCTCGAGATTGCTGAACCAATAGCGTTCAGAACTGCCGTCGGAAATATACATTTTTTTTGAGGAAGGGCTACCGCTGGCAATGACCGAGCTATCTATAGTGTGATTATTGGCCTCTCTTTATCTACGATACCATCAGTGCTGAATCCTGCGCCTACGTCCGCTTTTCTTGAAGCAATTGGTGTCAATATCTCATAATGAGACTAATTAAGCGTACTAGCGGAATCTTATGACGTTTAAAAGCTAATGTGCACATGCGGCTCGGTACAATTATAAGATCATGAGTACACTCTCGGAACTGGATACACTGGCTAAGTCTGGCTTTTGAGTATCCCTCCTTCTATTCTTCAGCATCGCCATATTCTCTTTCGCCAAATTTGTAGACTTGAAAATTCCGGGTAGCTTCGGATTCAAGACCAACGATGTTTCGTCCATGAGAGAGTGTAGCACTTCTAGATGTCATGGTGCAAGCGGTAAATCCAGCAGTCAAAGACCACGCCGCGATGTTGAAGGAGGTCGAGACACTGGAACCTGTTACTGCTGCTGGTACGGCAGCGTGATCGTCAACAGTGGAAGATGCTACGGTTGAAGCTTTTGGTCAAGGAATCAATATCAACGACTGGGCGGACTTGTTGTGCTGGGGCAATACTACAATTCCGCCAGGGTTTGATTTGAGGGGTAGATTCGGCCACCCATTACTCGGACTGATGATTACATCAAGGTAAAATCAAGCAGACCATCATGCCACGCAAGAATATTTCAGACCTTGAAGTTATTCTACTGGAAAGGCTGGTGAAAATTTACCAATGATGTGCCTACCCATCTAGGTACATCGATATCTCGATTATTTCCATTGAGACGACCTATATTATTCTTATTTGGATCTCATTAATCATAAAAGAATCCTGTAGGATGTTCTACTCAAGCATGTAGTATCATGTCTGCGGCCTGCTCAGCAACAGCATATAGACAAGCTTGTGGATGTGATGAAATTGGGACCGGCAATACACTTGCGTCAACGATCCTGAGGTTTTCCACCCCGTAAACTTTGAGATCGGCGTCCACCACCTTACCCATTGCCGCCGTGCCCATGGCATGGAAGAAATTGACACCTGCGCGCTTCACTCGATCATCGATTTCCTCGTCGCTTGACGTCAGGCTCAACTCGCTGCATCCAGATGGCGGCAGCTCGCCAGTGACCATATCCTTGCCATGACTGGTATCGTACAGGAGGCGAATCATCCGTCGTACCCCAGCTCGAAGTCGCACTCGGTCAGCTTGGGTCGCGTTATAGTTCGGATTGATAATGGGTCGAGCTACCGGATCGGATGCCGCAAGAGTTATAGCACCTCGTGATGTAGGGAGACCGAGCATGACACTTGTTGCAATGCAAGTACCGTCCATGGGAGCATCAACACTTACAATATCGGCACCAGCAGGGGCGTACATCACAGTATACTCTATATCGCAACGTGGTCTGCAATACTGAGGATGATCATCTGTAACATCTTCCCCATCAGCTGCCAAAGCGGTTGCAAGCAAATTTCTAGGGGCAGCCTCCGCAACGCTCCAATCAATCGGCATGCCCTTGAAAAACGCCGGATTCGTCCAAAGCGGAGTTCCCATGGCCAAACCAGCTTCAGGATGGCGGAGCTTCCAGTATTGAAAGAGCGAAAAATGGTCCACGAAATTCTGGCCAACGTTTTCCAAGTCCAGTACCACGGCGATGTTATGTTTCTTCAATTCTGAGACAGGCCCAAGGCCGGAGAGCATCAGAATTTGCGGAGTGCGGTATGTTCCTGCGGCTATGATGACTTCCTTTCGCGCAAGCAATTGTTGCCCATCTGCCAATTGTACACCAACCGCCATTGGGTTCTGGCCAAGACGTTTGTCAAGAATGACTTTCTCCACCATGGTGCTAGTCAAGACATTTACCCCTGCAAGACTGTAAGCCATGGCCACTGGCTGTCTAACACCATCAAGCCAGCTCTCTTGGAATTCCGAAAGCCCTAAAGGAGCACCGCTGTTTATATCATCAATTTTGTGCACGCCAAGCTCGGCCCAGGCCGCCCGCACAGGTTCACGAAGGGGGTATCGACGGTTCGGATCACTCGCCGACACGGAGTGTATTTTGATCGGGCCAGCAAAGCCATGATGACCACTTCCCTCTCTTTTATCAAAGAAGGTCTCAGACCTTTTGAAAAAGGGAAGCAAGCCCTCATAGCTCCAGCGGTCGTCTTTCACAATCGTGCTCCACTGGTCATAGTCTGCGGCATCGCCACGTAACCAGCCGCCGTAATTCAGGATGGATCCACCGGAAAGGGCTCTGCCTGCTGCATTGTAGCAGACGCGGTTGTTGAGATGGCGCTGGGGCTCCGTCATGTAGGCCCAATCCAACTCGGAGTTGTGAAGGCCAAAGGCGCCCATTACTGTTGATACCATTGGATTGCCTGTCGGATCAGGTCCGGCTTCGATAAGGGTGACACTTGGAGAGGAGCTGCTCCGGTGGAGGCGAGACGCTACCGTACATCCTGTAATGCCACCACCAATCACAATGTAGTCTGAAGAAGTGATGTTGTCTTCCATGTTTTGAAAGGTGAAAGAAAAGTATTTGCGGTTGAAGCAGAACTATGTAATTGGTATAAGCAAAGAAAAAAGGTAGGTCACTGAAGTTATAATCGAGTGAGAACACATACTTGAAATCAAAAAATTATTTTACCGGGTTTTAATTAGTTTCACTAAATTATCTAGTATTATTCCACTTTTCGAAATGCCTGATTGCCGCCTAAAGAACGGTCTGATAGCGGATCGACTCAAGCAGTGGAACCAAAATCCCTGCAGCAGGCACTGCGCTGACCGCCTGCTTACTGCGTGCCTTACGCCAAGGAATCCTCTTTGGAAGCGTTTGACATGAGCTCGAGTGTAGATCAAGACCCGCATCTCATCCCCAATCTTCGGAAGAGCGTGATCTCAGACAAGTGAATGGGACGAAACCGTATAGCGAAGCACTCCTCAAACGTTCGAGGGAGATGGAAAATTTAGAAAGGAGTTTGGCTGCTCCTATTCCGCTGGTAGGCAGGCAACATCTGAGCTGCGCCGCAGCGTGGTGCAGCTCCTTGTACGCTGCTGAGGCCTGTGCAGCTGGACAGTCGACTCGCCGTCACGAACAGCCTGGGTCACACCTTTCGCTTCCGATCGAGCAATTCGACTGGTGTGTTGAATGGGGTGATGTTTCATTAAAGTCCATGCGGGGAGTTCGGGGCACACTGTTCTGGGCGCCTAAATGAACACTGCGCAAGATTTTGCAATCTTCCCCTCACGGCCATTAAAAGGAACACGTTGAAAAGGCTGGGCGGGGAGGCAATGCCCTTTCGGCCATTTTCTGCGTTGGAAAATCTTCGAGCCAAGCATTAGATCGGATTGAAGCGGTCCAGGCGGTTGGATACATGGTTCATGCTCGCCTGGGGGCCAATGACGAGGTGTGCATCGGTATATGTAGCCTAAGGGCTGAGAACGCTAGATTCGCCCGCATTATGAACAGCACGCACATGCCTCGAGGGATTAACGCTCAAAAGTAGCCGCGCTGTTTGATCGAGCCAATAAGCACTGCGGTCTAGTTCTATCGACAAGCGAAGCAGCCGGGGAGCGTGCAGCCGGATGATAGGAAGGTTAACCCGTCTAATTGGCCAAGCGATCGCAAACGGAATTGCTAGCAGGGAGCAAGGATAAAATCAGCGGGCGCAGTCACCCCTGTTCCCTGTCGGGAATAGGGGTTTAGAGATGTGAAGGCATCCAGCTGGATCCTTGGGATTTCGCCAGAAACTCCTTTTCCCAACCCAGCCCAGCCTGCCCACTCAGTCGTCTGAATAGAGGGAGCTCTCGACGCTTTTGAGCAGTCTCTGAGGCTGCTATGTGCTTAGGGGGTTGCTGAATTGGCCTAGAAACATGGACGATATACGAAACAAATACATGAAGTCGATGCTCGATATACGGTGCCAATGTAGCCTATCCGCGCAAAAAAACAAATGAACTGTTCTCACCGTTATTTTTCGAAACCTGGTCTTCAGAGCAGCTCGCTTGGATTGCTTAGGGTTCGCCTAAAGGCTTGATAGCGGCAAAGCTATTCTACCCCTACCAGTTTTTACTTTTTTTTTGGAATGATTGGTGCTCTGCGGCGATTCTTGAGGTAGGCTGTGTGCAACACCGGAATCTATGTCAGATTCCTTCCAAACGATGATACCTCCCGCTGTCCGGGGGTTTCCAAGGTTCCTGTGAGGAGCTTGTCCAATAGAGTCCAACATTACCAGTGCAGGGCCGCGCATTGGCACTAACAAGTCACGAAGTTTAACTTCCCGGTCAACCATCTGGGCGGGAATTCACATCATTCTACGTAGGGCAAGTAATTCAATTTCTCCCCATCACTCTCGGCTTGCTTTGCCACGTGGGATGTAGCCTTGTTTCTCCAATCCTTCTTTAAATACGCGATAGCTTACAAGGTTTGCTGGTACAGCGGCTTCTGAAGTACGAAGCAGAGAGTGCGGCCAATTGATGCACAACCGAAGGCACGTATCTGGCTGAAGTAGGTGATTCGAAAAGTGGATGCGGCTACTATTGGTTGATGGTAGCACAGAATGCCCCAGATCTGAATTCCAGCCACTGATGGTTTTACCCATATAGCACAGAGTTACACTCGCTGGTGTCCCCGCGGGCTTTCTGTGTCGAGCCAGAGGTCTCTTTGTACCCAGATTTCATCTTCTCCCATCGTGCCTGAATGTATATTTTGCATTGGGATTGATTCAATCCGTGTCTTTAGCCCCACGTTTTGAGGGTTGACCTTTCCTCCCTTTAACGAGGTAGGTGAGTGTAAAGGTTCTTCGTCCTCTCCAAGCCTAGTAGGTTTGTGTGGCCTACTCTGGTTCATGTCGCTTGAGCTATGAAACGAGCGTGAGCCGTGAGGCTGACGCTGGATGAAAAGTGGGCGCATTGTTGGCAGAGAGGCGGAGACGACAGAGAGTGAGCCTTCAATGAGACTCCAGATAAATACAGGAGACGTATAGTCTTCTATGTTTTAGAGTTCATTGCAGTCTTATTCTGGACTATCGGAGTAGCTTACAGGTAATGTCGTTAAAATGTACTACAAATTGTGCACCAAGTTCGAGGAAGATGATAAGTCGAGCCAAGGACGCACCGACGACGCTGCGAGACATATGATCAACGAGCAAGAAACGAACGGTCCAAAGGATAGACTTACAATATCCCCATGAGGAACATTCCACCTACGGCTAGCCTCTGTTTCATGGGTAACTGCAGCTTCCAGGTCGCGCGCCACGGAAGAACGAGGATAAAGATGTCGGTGAGAGTATCTGTCGTCGAAACAGCATAGTAATAAGGCAGAATCTGTACGCAATGAGCCGCATAGTTGTACTCCCATTGAGTCCAGAGTGTGGAGACGGGAGTACATTGGAACAGTGTCGCAATCTGGAAGCAAAGAAGCCAGCCAATCAGTACTGTGATGTAGGCATTGGTGACGATACGAAAGATCCGTTGGGTGAAAATGCGTCGATAGAGGAAGACGGTGGAGAGCTTGGAGAAGCCAACGGACGCTATCGACATAAGCTGAATGGCAAACTTGCACTACTGCTATTAACTCTGGAGATTTAAATCCACCTCTCGTTTACGAACCTTCTCATAGACGACGAGGCGATGATAGATTATGAGCTGCCCATCGGGGCCTTTTATCTGCTTCTGGTGCTGCCCCATTTCACCGAGACATGACCCTACTTACTTTCAGCCATCATGGCTCACGCCTCGGAGGTATGCCCCATACCTATTGTCAGAGCAACTCCCATACCCACGGTCGAGAGCTATACTCGGTAAGTGTATGTCTAGCTGGAAGAATGAGAGGTAGTAAAGAAAATTTCACCATAGCGGGTAGAATCAAGAGATCATCCAGCCCATATCTCGCACGCGTTAATCTACGAGCCCAGAAACGAAGTCCCACAGTTATCACTGCTAGAGTTGAGAAGACAACCGCCAGCACTATCATCTGCTCGGCAGAGAAAGCCATGCTGTCTTATGGTATGTCTACTTGGATATCCTCGGGAGGCACAAGGTCTGTAAACCGTAGACGAGGACGAAGAAACTCTAATAGCTCATGTGAGAATGCGGAACTGAAAAATTGGCTAATTGTAGTACTTCTTTCCGTGGAAAGAAGGGTAGCTATGTTGAGAGGATGCTATATTAATAGTGCATGTTAGACCTGGTGTTTCCTGCGGCAGGGCCGTTCGTTGATCAATGAAGGCGACTGATGATGTTTCAGCCGTCAATCACAGACTATGCTTTCATTACATATGAAAGTTGCTTGCTTAGACTATGTCACGTTGTTAGTTCTTCTTGTACAAGGTTCTAGCTTATGTCCCCTCTACATTTCTGTTAGACGATGAGAACATCGTAATGCCTTTGATTCCCTACATTTTGTGAGCTCCTTCAAGGTGAAATATTGGTGGCCGTCACCTCATTAACTGCGTTATTCAATCCGTCGTTTCAGAGTATCAGCTCTAACTCTCGAATGCTGAAAACCACTTGCAGAGGCATAGTCCGAAGAAGTTGTCAATGGGCTTCTCATAGCAAATGGCTGATGCTTCTTGATCTCGTTGCATTACCAACATCGCAATCTTGACGTAGCAATATTTAGTTGATTACCTCCAAGAGAAACCTCCACATGGGTTCTAGGGGAGAAGAGATCCGCCACATGCCGTCACAGCAACAAAGGCAGTGAAAATAACAGGGATCAACGTAGAATACCTTGTCGTATAATCTATTGGCTAAGTGTTCTCACCCCTTTGGACCGTCTGACATAAGACGATTGCTGTTTGGGAAGCTTCAAGACAATGAGTTGGAAAAGATAAAATTGTTCCTGCTGTAGTGGAAGTAGGGACACGGACGAAAAGAGAAGCATGGGCGTGTGATCAAGACCTTCCGATGGTTTGGAGAGCGATCTCGCAACTATCCTTGGCCCTTACCTGACCATTGTTAGAGATCTAAAGCTGCCATGCCGGGAATACGACCTGCATAGGCAGGCGAAGGAGGATTCCCCGTTCCCTTCATATTCGCATAGACCAGGAAGGGCCCCAACTAGGATGTTTCTGTGTTGACCCTGGAAGTGGGTATTTGTATTTGAATTGCGCAGCAAATGCAAACGCCGTATGGCTGCAGTAGGGCGGACGTGACCCGGCGCTCACGAATGATGGTGCCACGCACGCGCCTTTGAGTACACTAGCTTTGCAGCTCCGACGCACGTTTGCGGCATGTTGTTGGTGGGATTTAGGGTATCGTTGGTATGACAAGGCTTACCTTAATCCTATGCCCCAATACCTAGAGAGATTATTCTTTATGAAATCAATTAACCTACGCTGTGATAGACTCTCAGGCGCAAAAGGTATCGATTTTCATCTCATACATGTTTGTCCTTCTTAATTTACGGGGTTCTAATCCTTTGGATCGTTGATGGCTATTCTAGTAAGTTGATTATTCAGTCTTGAGCTTTCGATTAAATTTCTTAGCTGCAGCTGACGGTGGCACAGTATGTTTGACAGGACGCATCGTAATATGCACCACCAGCTGTCCACATTCAAAAGCAGGGTTCAAGCCAATGATTGACGTGTGATGGCAGCCATGCCCGTTGAATCCTCCACACTCTAGCGGTTGCATAGGGTTTACATCTCCAAGCGGTGCAGGAGCTGCCCCGTTGCGCTCTCTCCCAATCAGTGGATAGACATAAGGCTCAGCGATAGATTTGCTTGTCATAACACTTCTTTTAGGAACCCCCCGGTCACATGTTTCATCCTACCTTAGCCAAAATTTCTATTGTATGACTTATCTCTCTCGAAAGCCTTGACAACCTTATTACAGCTATTCACAGAATTAACCAAATCATCCATCTCGGTCTCGTCTGGTCCATAATGTCAAATCTTCCACCAGCTATCATTGAGCTTCATGGGGAGAAATTGGACTCCGGAACACTTGGAACAACTGAGCTGCCTGAAAACAAGTCAACGAGCGTTGGAGTTGTTGACGTTGAGGCGGTCGAGGGAGCGCATACTCCGGCTTCGCCGAGAACTGTTCATGGCTTTTCTGTCTGTTTTCATTCACCCTTGATACACTCGTGCTCGCTATCTTGGCGTGTCTTACTGATAAGTCTGCAGTGGTTTCTCATGACGTTCAGCATACTTTCAACCGTCTTCTTGTATGCTCTTGATAATACTATAACAGCAGATCTTATTCCGGTTATACACTTCTTTTTCTATCGAAAGATAACACGACTGATAACAGCGATGTAGGTCATTGAAAGCGTTTTTCGGGAAAGCAACAAACTGGTTTGGCTCTCGGTTGGGTGGGCCCCACCTGTAGCCTTTGGATCGAATGGCTCTGACAGCTTGATAGGTTCATGATAGGAGGAGTCGTCACCGTCCTTCCTTTTGGAAAGCTCTATGGTTTATTCGACGCCAAAAGTCTTTACATGATATCAATAATGTTGTTCATGATTGGGTCGGCGCTGTGCGGAGCAGCCCCAAGCATCAATGCCTTTATCGTGGGACGTGTGATTGCAGGCGTGGGCGGCAATGGCATGTATCTGGGCGCTCAGACACTGCTCTCTGTCAGCACTAGTGATACGGAACGACCAATGTATCTGGGAGTATTGTGAGTCTATCGACTCCTTCATATCTTGGATTCTTTCTGACAAAAACCGGGAGAGGTCTAACATTTTGTGTTGGTATGGTCATTGGCCCTGTCATTGGCGGAGCCTTTGCTCAGTCTCATGCTACATGGCGTTGGGGTTTCTACTTGAACCTTTGTGTCTGTGCTTGCTTTGCCCCCGTATACGTCTTCATTATCCCAGCTTTTGATCCCCGCAAGACACAAAAGTTCTGGTCTCGCTTCCGCGATTTCGACTACCTCGGTGCCGTGCTAAGCATTGGCACCCTGGTGTGTATAATCATGGCCATCAACTTCGGGGGAACGTTGTATGCATGGAACAGCGGACAGATCATCTCGCTGTTTGTGCTCTCCGGAGTTCTGGCCATCGCATTCGGCTTTGCGCAAGTCTGGCCCTTCGAGGCGGCACATCGCATGTTCCCTGTTGAATTTTTGAAGAACAAAGAAGCTGTCTTACTCTTCATACTCATGGCAGTCTGCAACGGAGGCGGCTTCACTCCGATTTATTATATCCCAGCATACTTTCAATTCACCCAAGGCGACTCGGCTCTCCGTTCCGCTGTCAGGCTTCTTCCTCTCATTTTAATGGTCAGTGTCACGATCCTTGTCAATGGAGCTGTCTTATCAAAAGGTGGCTATTACAAACCATGGTATATTGGAGGAAGCTGCTTGGGATTGGTTGGTACAGTCCTTCTCTGTAAGTCTCACATTCTCATGTACCATGTCGTATATTTATTGCTCATAACCATAGCTACAATCACGGTCAACATGTCGACCGCCAGAATATACGGATATGAGATACTTATAGGTATTGGGGCTGGAAGCTATGCCCAGGCAGGATATGCTATCATTCAATCCACGGTCGAACCATCCATGATGGCCTATGGAATAACCTTTATGATGTTAGGTGAGGAAAACAAAACGCATAACCTACCCATGCTACTACTGTACTAATGCATAGCAGCTCAGCTCGTTGGTGTTGCAATGGGGTTATCGATCGCTGGCGCTGTGTTCGTGAATATAGCAATGAAGAATTTACAGCAGGTAGTTCCTGGAATTACCACGGCGCAGCTCGAGAGCGCTATTCTTGGGACGAGCGGCAACTTTCTTGAAACGCTGTCGCCGAACGTCAAAGCGGAAGCGCTTGAGGCGGTAGTGGCCGCAATGAGAAAGCTGTGGGTTCCGATGGCTTGTTGTAATATATAGCTAATAAGCAGTAGTTTTATTCTACCGTATGTCGCCTTCGCCATTGGTCTGATTGCATCGGTTTTCTTAAGTGTGAGTGATCCGTCTGTCTTTGCAAAGGAGAAGCGAATGACCCTTTGCAGCGACGTAAGCTTTAGGCAGCTTGATGCAAGGAAAGATCCACTCACCTTCTCGGCAATTAAGTTTGGCGTTCCCCACCCGGATCAATCATCAGCAAAATAGTATTACGCTTTCTTGACAGTAATAGACTGCTACCGGATGAAGGTACAAAGTTACGAGGGGATGGTTTGCAGCACTTTTTCCAAAGAAAACACTGAACAATATCCTAGACATGTACTGGTATATCAAGCCATCTATAAATGACCAGCATCATGACATAGGATACATAAATCCTTTCTTTTCGTACAAAAATACATTGCGGTTAACCATCCCATGAAGATACAAATAATCGACAAATCGAACTGTACATCTCTTGAACTGTGATATATCTGCTTGAGATTTCGTTCTCCGAACGATACAGACAATAGAGAGAGCTCAAGCGTAAAGCTCATATCTTTCTTTCTTCTCTGTGATATAATATAATAAACCTCGTTCGATGAATGAGCGCGTTGATAATATGAAAATTGTTAAAACCAGAGTGAGACACAAACTTTAGGAGCTCGAACTCTTGTGAGATTAATTGGGTTACTGTACGTACCGTGCAAATTTCTACGAATTTGTTCCAAAGCTCTCAAGGCCGCCGTACGCGGCTCACTCCTAGATCTCGTTGACAAAATGAAATGGGAAGCTATATTGCTGCAAGGCATTCCTCCGATACCGATGGTCAACCGGGTCAAAGTAAGATGTCCCGAACTTGTAGCATTCGCAAGTCTGAAGACTTTACTAAAGGTACCGAAATCCTTTTTTAGCGGGCATGCTAGCGATGGGAGAAAGTTTTGCTTCAACAGCATCAACGACGACAGGAGAGCCGCTTCGCTGCTCCTCTCGGCTCCGTTATCTGGTAAAGTCGGACGGCGACGAACCGAAACACTGGAGCAACAACGATTGACATGAGTGCCGGGCCTGTGTTGATGCCTATGGCGATGAGGTAGCGAGGTCCGTTGCTTTTCGGTTAGAGATACGGTCCCCAGAGAGACGAGATGTTGCCGCATGCATTCGCAAGTGCGAGGGCTGCAGCACGCTTTGCACAAGGCCGAGGGAGAATGTTGGTGACCTAGGCCATTCCCACAGCGAAGGCGGTGTAGACCCTCGGTAGCATGATTATCATAGCGAAATATCGGGATCCGGTTAACGTTGTAGAAGCCGATATGATGGATCCAATGACAAAGGTCCAAAGTGGGATAGTGAAGTGAAAGTATCTTTCGCCAATTCTATCGGCAAATAACGATACTCCAAGTGCGACAATGCAAGAGAGAAGGTATGGTGGTGCGGTCACGAGTAGTGTTTCGAACGTACCCTTCTTAAGTGTCCCAAAAATGGTCGGAAAGAAGCTATTGATTATGCCGCTCGAGACGGTACCCGCAACCAGGAGCACCAATAATCACGTTTTGTAATCATGAACCGTGTCTGTGAATCCCTTGAAGAAGCATTGTGCTCCTTGTGTAAGCCAGTCTTCCAATTCTTGAAGCCTCCACAAGGCTAGCTGCCTCTGCCCCTCGGAGATCCCTTTGGTATTGGCTAGGAAATTGGGAAGGATAAAATAACACTAAAAATAACGGCGACTGTGAGAGAGCCCTACCAATTAAGTGTCATTTACAGAAAGAGATTATACTGAGCCATTGTGTACCTCAAGTATATACAACCACCTCCAAGATGAAATACCGTGTACGCCATTCATGCCTCGAGTAACTCCCGCAGCGATCAGTCCAGAGAAGGCCCCAGACAAGAGGGATGCACTGTGAAGAAGCGCGGTACGAAGCGAGAGTACTTTACGTGTGTACCAAGACGCTAATGTGACCATACATCCAGGCTGAGACTGGCAATTTTTAAGAGATAGGCATTTTCAAGGAGAAACGCACGAAATAAGCCGCTTCGATGAATCCAAGAAAAAAGCGAGTGACAAGCAGACCACTGTAGCCTTGTGCAACACCACTGCAACCACAGATGATTCCCTAGAAACAAACGTCAACCATTTAGGACTGGCAAAAGGGAGGCTTGTGGGATCTTGTGGCTTACCAATAGAATCATACAAGTTGGCAAATATAAAGCAGGTTTCCCAATCTTGTCGAGGAAGAGATTCGAAGGCACTTACATCAGGATATACCTTCAAAGGCAGTGGCCAGTACGCACCCAACAAAGAGAATGCTGACACAGGTCTACACGTAAGATTAGCAATGAGGACGCTGAAGGGGCGGGGAAACCTTGCTTGATACTGAATGCTTGTCAGTTTCAATTCTGCTTCCAGACCCGCCAGCCTTGCTGCAGCTATAGCATTCCTATTATCGACGAGGTTAGAGTAAATTTTTTTTCAAGGTAACGCCGGGAAAGAATGCGAATAGACATATCCAAATAATTCAAGATATATATGATAATCATGGGGGCATTAATCGAAGGTCAATCTTGCGAACTAGCTTTCGCTCTTAAGCGCAAGTTCATCCGGGGAGTACTGGCGAAGGCATTCGGGCATCTGGCCTCTTCTCGCAGGGGTAACCTCAACTTCGTCATTGCCATTCATCTTGAGGTCTGAAGACCTCCCAATGCCCGGAGATATTTCTGCAGCCATGGCTCTGGTCGGAACAGTGTACGAAAGCTGATCAAGTCTGAGGAGAGAGGTTTAACGCTAGATTGCTGGACTAAAGACGAGAGAGAAAGAACAAAAGTCTTAAGCGTATGGAGAAAAGCAGCGCGTATATCAGTAAATAACAGGTTCTCTTATGAGACGACAATTAATAAAGGAAGCTCGATCAGGGAGCCGAAGTAGCGGGAAGCCATGTTCTCCGTCTTGGCTGGAAAATCAAGACACACAACTCGTAAATTGACCCCGCTTGCAACAAGTGAGGAATCTTCCCCGCAATATCTTTGTGGCATCGTTGACCTCCATTGAAGGTCGAGTTGCAATAACAGCCCTCTGGACTATGGGAAGCTCGAAAGCTAAAACGGTCAAAAGCTCTAGACACCGAGATGTTGTCGGAATTAGGCTGTCCGCTTTTGGTCCAGAGTCCTCCTCATCAACTTGCCGCTCTTGTGTTTTATTCTTGTTCTGTTTTTTGAAACCAGAAATTTTGGAATACGAGATCATATGGGGGCATATTGATATTTTAGTTGTTGCTTTTATTGGAGTCTATCTAGGAGTGGAAGGTGAAAACCCTACTAGCGGGCCCCAGCCCTAAAGTACCTTATCCCTTTAACCGCTGCCGGGTGCCTTATTTAGCGTATTCGCTTACTCCACCAATCAATTTATAGGATTCCACCCTGAACTCCTATTGTTCATCCCATCTTAATGCTATGATGATAAGCGGCCCAACAAGGACCGTCTTTGCAGATGGAGACATCGCAGATATTGCAGCCATAAGTAGAGCGCTTTTCCCGCTTGCTGCGGCCCAAATTTGGTGTAATTTCATCGAGAGACCTTCGTTTTCTTGCATCCACGGTGTTAGGGGCCAGCATAGAGCGAGTCATATGGGTGTAATGTAACGAGTATATAAATGCTAAGGAAGGAAAGTATCTAGAAGGGAAGAGCCGGCTATCTATATGACTCAGGAGAACATAAGCTAAC